>Ga0208753_100015_pt1 | contig 100605 bp, 97 predicted proteins | sample LakWasMet37_LOW7_2_FD_183877 | JGI IMG/M metagenome (GOLD analysis project Ga0208753, IMG submission 183877) | Freshwater sediment methanotrophic microbial communities from Lake Washington under simulated oxygen tension - Sediment Metagenome... | ecosystem: Environmental > Aquatic > Freshwater >... | reverse complement strand
GCCAAAAATGGACGATGCCACTACAAAACTGGAAAGCCGCTCTCAACCGGTTTAGTATTATGTTCGAGGATAGAATGCCTATCCGATAATTGAAAAAATCCGTTTACACAAAATTCGGGACACCCTCCCTGCAAAAGCCGCTCTGGAAATTATCAGTCCAGTGAGAAGGGTGAATTTCCGTATATAACTACTGCTCCTTATCATTTTAAGCCCCTGTCCAGTTAAAAATGGTCAAAATTCCCGTATCATAAGTGAAGTTGCCCTCTAAGTCAGTGACATTAAGCCTTGGAAATAACAGTATTTCGTTCATAATTGTATTTCTCATGACCATGAATTGAATGTTTTTTGAGTAAGATGAGAGTAAATATTTATTTAAAACCATCTTGTTTAAACTTCTCCAGCTGCCTCTTAAAGCCTTTCTTATTAAACAGATAGTATAAAAGCACCAGTAAAAATGGCCAAAGCATGAAGCCCATTAGTTTAAATATAGTTCCAATATCCATAGCTCTCCCCTCATTTAATTTACAGTGTTATCTTTAGCCTTGTGCGAACATGTCCATCAACTTCGGCTACCTTTACTTTTAAATGCCTACGCTTAAAATTTAGCTAAATAAAGTATTTAAATGGTTCGTCACCATGCCCTATATAGCATGGGCAAATACAATCGAAAAAACAAATAGTGAACGATCTTTCATTAGGATCATTTTATTGAGGGTCTTAAACGGAGGGCAAACTTTAATCAATCAATAGGAAAGTTCCCCACGCAAAAAAAGCGACACCTACTGTTTTGCAAATAAGTTTTGATTCAAGAGGCATAGTTTTCTCCAATATAACCAGCAAGGTCATCAAAGCCATGCCCAGCAGATTCATCACGCCCACGACAAACATAATCAGCATCTGCGTCCAGCAACAACCTAAACAGGTTGCGCCATGTTTGAGCCCCATATTAAATGCGCCTACAGGGCCATCCTGCCATTCATTTAATAAAAAACCCATCGGGGTTTTACAGTGTGTTAAGCAGGCATTTTTTATTGGCATAAACTGATAAAATCCTGCCGAAAATAAAATACCGGCAGCCGATATTGAATTTTGATTATCCATCATCGGGGATAACCAGGCCAGGCCATGCATTTGCCATTGCAGCAGCGTTAACACGATACTGAATAACAGCCATATACTCAGATAGGCTAAAGCAAATAGATAAGCCAACTTATGAGCCGCTTTGTTTTGTTGCCGACAAACCCTGGCAAACGCCAGAATCATCGGGATGGCAGAAGGCAGCATCATTGCTGCCATCATGACTGCCCACATAAAATAAACTAAAGCAAAATCAATAAAGCGCCATGCCAACGCCTCTGAAGGAGGCATCCACATACTCGACATCGGTTGATATGTCATTTGATTATGCTGATAAAACAGATAGCCCCAGGCACAAAAAATCCAGACCAGTACAACAGCTAAAATAGAAGTCTGGGATTTAAACCGATTAAACCACCCCATTATGGCTGGTAAGTAAATGCTGAGAAATAACCATTGCGCTCGGAAAACTCCCAGTTTTTATCGTAATCTTGATACTGATAATTTTTTGATTTGGCGACAACCGTGGGATGACTTGTCACCACGCACAATGGCGGATTGCTTATGGTTGATTGTCCGCCTGTTATGCCCTGAATACTTTCAATATCGGCCTGAGCTATACCGGGAATAATCACACACCGACTGTCGCCCTGCTTCTGGTAATCGATTTTTACTTTTTTTACGCCCAAAACTTCACTGACAAAGCTCATTAAAATAGCAGGATGTCCACCTTGTCGACCGCTAAATATTTGCACAATCGCATCAAATTGATCGTCATCGGCGCGCTCGTCGACATATAAAGCCGCTTGCCAATTACCGTTTTTCATATGTCCCGGCGAATAACATGCCATCGCTACATTCAAGCCAGCCAATGATCGCTCATTCAGATGCCCTTGTTCAATATGCCATGCCACCAGCAGTTTACAGTCGCCGGTTGTCGGCGGTTGTAGCCAGACACAGGGACAGGCAGTTTCGCAGTTACAGGTTTCAAAATAACTGCCGCGCAAAATCCAGTTTTTAGTTTCCGACATGCTACCTCCTAAAACGGTTCTTTAAACGGTCTCAAATCCAGTTCATGAGTCCATGCGCTGCAATGTTGCTTGTGAATGGCCCAATAGGTTTCGGCGATGGCATCCAGTTGTAACAAACCATCCTGGCCTTTGGCTTTAACATAGTCAGGGAACTGGTTTTTTGCCCGTTCGCCGTCAATCACTCCGTCAATGACGGCATGCACCAGATGTATGCCTTGCGGTGAAAACTCTCTTGCCATGCCTTGAGCCAACGCCCTTAAACCGGCCTTCGCCGCCGCAAATGCAGTAAACGGCGGTTTAGCCCTTAATGACGCGGTCGCCCCGGTAAAAAACAGCGTTCCCTTTTGCTGCTTCTTCATTGCCTTGACCGCTTCCTTACCGAAGAAAAAGGCACCCAGGCAATTTTGCTGCCAAAGCGTGGTAAAGGTTTCCGTATCCGTTTCCAGCAAAGGCGATGGGATATTGCTGTCTACATTGTAAGCAGCGATGTCGATACTATAACCATCCAGTTGCGCCATTTTGAATAAATGCGCCACATCGCGTTCAACCGTTGCATCGGCAATCACTGCGCTGACTGAACCGCCTTTTTGCCGAATTTTTTCCGCTACCTGTTGCAGCTTGTCTTCACTTCTACCGGCTATGTAAACGTGTAAACCTTTTGCAGAAAAATTGTTGGCGAGTGTAGCGCCCAGGCCTTGCTCTGGACCAACTCCGATGATAACGGCTGAACATTTTTTCACCATTTTATTTTCCGGCTGCTGTTGCTTCTGGAACCTCAATTAGTGAACCTGATTTAACGTCATAAATATAACCGTAAACAGGTATGTCGGAAGGTACCAATGGATGTGACTTGATACGTACGACATCTTCAAGGACGCTTTGTGCCTGGTCTTTGATGGTTAGCCAATCAATGTATTTAGCTTCTGCTGAGCCAGGACCTTCACAGCAATCATGCCAACCGCTGGCATCAACAGAGGCGGTTTTTAAACTGCTGGAAAGTAAATCACGCATGATATCGTCCGTGAAAGTTTCCATGCCGCAATCCGTATGATGAATAACAAACCATTCACGTGTGCCGAGTAATTTATAGGAAATAACTAATGAGCGTATTGCATCATCACTGGCTCTGCCACCCGCATTGCGGATGACATGGGCATCACCTTCGGAAAGTCCTGCATATTTAGCGGGATCAAGGCGGGCATCCATACAGGTTAAAATGGCAAAGTGACGACCTGGAGGCATCGGTAAATCACCTTTGTCAAAGCTGGCAACGTAGCCGCGATTGGCTATTAAAACTTCATTTAATACATTACTCATCATTTTTCCTCGTAATTAATTATTATTTTCTGCCAAATATCAGCGAGAAATTATTAGCAGGCATATTGATTTGCTCTTTTAATTCCAAGCCATGCTTTGCCGCTGCCTTTTTCAGATCGGCTACGTCTTTTAAACCCCACTCTGAAACGCCTGCAGAACTTAACGTCTGATGAAACTCTTTATTGGAATCTGTGGTAAAAGTGCCTTCCACCTGGAATGGACCGTAAATCAGCAAAAACCCATCGTCATCCAGTAAATGTGAAGCACATTTCATCATGCCGTCAGCAATTGAAACAGGCGCTACCTGAAAAATATTGATGCAGAAAATTGCAGCGAATGAATGGGGTTTTCCGGCATTAAACCAGGTTTCAGGATTGGTTAAATCCAGATGAACAGGATCGGCAATATTATCGTTTTGATGATCTGTTGATAGTTTCTTGATGTTATCAAAAACCTCTGTATCTTTATCGGAAGGATGAAAATGCAAATGTTCGAAATGCGGCGCAAAATAATTGATGTGCATACCGCTGCCACTAGCCAGCTCTAAAACATTGGCAGGATCTTTAGGCAACTTTTCTTTTAAAACGCCTAAAAGCGGTTCACGGTTGCGATTTCCGGCCCAGGCAACATACTCGCTTAATGGATGCGGATCTAAGGGGGGTTTATCTTGGTTCATTGTTAACTCCTCTTTATTATTGATTGTTAGTTACTCTTCAATAACAGCAAATGTTGTGCCAGTAATTATTAACTAATATTTTCTTAAACTACAACAACTTGGTTTTTTAACCCTGGCGAATTAAGGAAGCCTCACTTCAATTTGAGAAAATTTATTTCATCAATCGCCATGAACAACAATATCAAGAACACCGCGAACAATTGATTGAACACATTCTACTGAACGAGGACTATTCCGATATGGCGAACTGAAAACGATACTCCGCATAACCGTGATGAAGAAAAAGAACGTGCCGCTATGGTACTGGAATGGATACGCGGCAAAGCCCCGAAGATGGATAAAGAATTACGGGGTTATCTATTCACTGACAAGCCTATCGCACATCAATGACCCTTTATTCAAAGCATTCATAATTATAGCTTCAGGTTTTCCCAAATCGCCAGAATGGGTGCCGCCTGATTCATCGTATAAAAATGCAAGCCCGGCGCGCCATTATCCAGCAAGCGTTGACAAAGCTTTGTTACCACATCCAGACCGAATGCTTCTATCGCCTGACGATCATCGCCGAAGCATTCCAATCGTTTTCTCATCCAACGCGGAATATCAGCTCCGCACATTTCTGAAAATCGAAATAGTTGCGAGTATTGAGTAATCGGCATAATTCCGGGGACGATAGGAATATCTATACCGTTTTTTTCACAGGCATCTACAAAATAAAAATACGCTTCGGCATTGTAAAAATATTGGGTTATAACCGCATTGGCGCCCGCAGCTACTTTACGCTTGAAGTTTTTAAAATCTTCCACTTCGTTGGCGGCTTGTGGATGGACTTCAGGATAGGCTGCTACATGAATCTGGAAACAGTCGCCGGTTTCCTGGCGAATAAACTCGACCAACTCATTAGCATAACGAAATTCTCCCGCCGACATCATGCCGGAAGGCAGGTCGCCTCGTAAGGCAACAATTTTTGATATGCCATGCTCCTGATAGCTTTTCAAAATAGCGCGGATATTTTCTTTGGTCGATGCAACACAGGATAGATGTGGTGCGGCCTGGATTCCTTTCGACTGAATAGTTATAACAGCATCGAATGTTTTGTCACGAGTAGAGCCACCCGCGCCGAAGGTGACGGAAAAGAATTCAGGATTGAGTTTTGCCAGCTTGTCATAAACAACCTGTAAACTTGCAGCACCCTCTTCCGTTTTTGGCGGATAAAATTCAAAACTAAACAGTTGTTGCGAGGGTATTTTTTGTGATTGCATTTTATCTTTTCACTAATGAGAGAACAAAAAAACTCACCAAAGCTAGGTGGGTATGCCAACCTTAGCAAGATAGGTTACGCTGATTGCATAACCTATCCCACAGTCGTTAATCAATAACGATAATGATCAGCTTTAAACGGTCCTTCAACCGGAACATTGATGTACTTAGCTTGCGCTTCAGTCAACACGGTCAAGTTTACGCCCAGTTGTTTAAGATGCGATCTTGCGACTTTTTCATCCAATTTTTTAGGTAGGATATAAACCTTGTTTTCATATTGCACAGCATTCTTCCAAAGTTCCATTTGCGCCAAAACTTGGTTACAGAATGAGTTAGACATTACAAAGCTTGGATGACCGGTACCGCAACCCAGATTAACCAAACGGCCTTCTGCCAAAATGATCAGGCGTTTGCCGTCAGGGAAAATCACATGGTCAACTTGAGGCTTGATGTTTTCCCAAGTGTATTGACGCAAAGAGGAGATTTCAATTTCCGCATCAAAATGGCCGATATTGCAGACAATTGCCTGGTCTCTCATTGCAACCATGTGTTGATGGGTGATGATGTTAAAGTTGCCGGTCGCAGTAACAAAAATATTAGCCAGCGGTGCCGCATCTTCCATCGTCACCACGCGGTAACCTTCCATAGCTGCCTGCAATGCGCAAATCGGGTCGATTTCAGTAATCCATACTGTTGCGCCAAGTCCGCGCAAGGATTGCGCACAACCTTTACCAACATCGCCGTAACCGCAGACTACGGCGATTTTACCGGCAATCATCACGTCGGTGGCGCGTTTGATGCCGTCAACCAGTGATTCGCGGCAACCGTACAGGTTGTCGAATTTAGATTTTGTGACCGAATCGTTAACATTAAATGCAGGGACTTTTAACGTGCCTTTGGCGACCATTTCATACAGACGCAGTACGCCTGTAGTCGTTTCTTCGGACAGGCCTTTAATATCAGCCATTAATTCAGGATATTTTTCATGCATCATGACGGTTAAGTCGCCGCCATCATCAAGAATCATGTTCGGGCGCCAGCCATCAAGGCCATCAATAGTTTGAGCAATACACCATTCGGCTTCTTCTTCGGTTTCGCCTTTCCAGGCAAAAACAGGAATGCCTGCCGCCGCCATTGCTGCTGCGGCATGATCCTGCGTAGAAAAAATGTTGCAGGAAGACCAGCGCACGGTTGCGCCCAATGCAGTCAGGGTTTCAATCAATACCGCTGTCTGGATAGTCATGTGCAAACAGCCGGCGATACGTGCGCCTTTCAATGGCTGTGCAGCGCCAAATTCTTCACGCAGAGCCATTAAGCCCGGCATTTCAGTTTCGGCAATATTAATTTCCTTGCGGCCCCATGCTGCCAGAGCAATGTCGGCAATTTTATAATCTGGTTGGCTCATTATTTTTCCTTTAGTTGGTATTTAGTTAAGACCTGCCGCATCTTTTAATGCGTCAACTTTGTCGGTTTTTTCCCAGCTAAAGGAATCTTCGGTGCGACCAAAATGACCATACGCAGCCGTTGTTTGATAGATAGGCTTTAATAAGCCCAGCATTGCAATCAAGCCTTTAGGCCTTAAATCAAAAATGTCCCTGATAATTTGTACCAGTCTGTCTTCACTGATTTTGCCGGTACCAAAGGTTTCAACCGTGATAGACGTAGGTTCCGCAACACCGATCGCGTAAGAAACCTGAATTTCGCAGCGCTCAGCTAACTCGGCTGCAACGATGTTTTTTGCTACATAGCGTGCCATGTAGGCTGCAGAGCGATCAACTTTTGATGGATCCTTGCCTGAAAACGCGCCGCCACCGTGTCTTGCCATGCCGCCGTAGCTATCAACGATGATTTTACGCCCGGTCAAACCGCAGTCGCCGACAGGGCCTCCAATGATGAACTGGCCGGTTGGGTTAATAAAATATTTGGTATCTTTATGCAACCATTCTTTAGGCAGAATCGGTAGGATGATTTCATCCATCACTGCTTCATGTAATGCTTTTGTGGCAATTTCGGGCGAATGCTGTGTAGACAAGACAACCGCGTCAATGGCTACAGGTTTGTTGTTTTCATAGCGAAAGGTAACCTGGCTTTTTGCGTCAGGACGCAGCCAAGGCAATGTTTTATTTTTACGGACTTCAGCTTGCCGTTTGACCAGTAGATGGGAGTAGGTAATCGGGGCTGGCATCAGTACATCGGTTTCATTGCTGGCATAACCAAACATTAAACCTTGGTCCCCCGCACCTTGTTCGTGGTCATCGCCTTCATCGACACCCATAGCAATGTCAGCTGACTGTTTGCCGATAGCGTTTAAAACAGCACAGCTTTGGCCGTCAAAACCAATATCGCCATGATCATAGCCGATGTCACAAACGACTTTTCGCACCAGGGCTTCAAGATCAACCCAGGCATTGGTGGTGACTTCGCCGGCCAAAATGACCATGCCAGTTTTTACCAGCGTCTCGCAAGCAACGCGTGAACGAGGATCTTGTGCCAATAAGGCATCAAGTACTGCATCTGATATTTGATCTGCAACCTTATCCGGATGCCCTTCTGAAACTGATTCTGATGTAAAAATGAAATTATTGCTCATGAATGACACCTTCTTAAATAGTTAAAACTGAAAATTTGGATAGCGGATTATTTAATGGCGTGACCGCCATATTGGATCCTTTACGGATAATTCGGACTAGAGCCAAGTGTCTGGATCAGACTCGATCGCGATGGCCGAACATTTTTCTCTATGCTTAATTTTCCAGATTTAACTTCGGTTTGAGGGAATAGCGTTATAGCCTATAAAGATTTACCACGAAGGACACGAAGAATGGGATATTAAACTGCTTGTCTTTCATGGCAAATGACCAAAAGCTTTATTATTTTCTGCCAAATATCAGCGAGAAATTATTAGCTGGCATACTGATCTGCTCTTTTAATTCCAGGCCGTAATTTGCTGCCGCCTTTTCCAGATCGGCTACATCTTTTAAGCCCCATTCAGAAACCCCTGCCGAACTCAATGTCTGATGAAACTCTTTATTGGAATCGGTGGTAAAAATGCCTTCCACCTGAAACGGGCCGTAAATCAGCAAAATGCCATCGTCATCCAGTAGATGTGAAGCACATTTCATCATGCCGTCGGCAATTGAAATAGGCGCAACCTGAAATATATTGATACAAAAAATTGCAGCAAATGAAACTGGTGTACCCGCATTAAACCAAGTGTCAGGATTGGTTAAATCCAGATGAATGGGGTCGGCAATATTATCGTTCTTGTGATCGATTGACAGCTTCTTAATATTGTCAAAAACGTCTTCATCCTTATCGGAAGGATGAAAATGCAAATGCTCAAAATGCGGTGCAAAATAGTTAATGTGCATACCGCTGCCGCTGGCGAGTTCCAAAACATTTGCCGGATCTTTAGGCAGTTTTTCTTTTAAAACGCCTAAAAGAGGTTCGCGGTTGCGGTTTCCGGCCCAGGCAACATATTCGCTTAATGGATGTGGATCTAAAGGTGGTTTATCTTGGTTCATTATTAACTCCTCATTGTTAGTTACACTTCAATAACGCAAGTGTTGTGCCAGCAATTATCAACAATCTTTCTATTAAATTACAATGACTTGATTTTTAACGTTGCTAGATAGAGGAAGCTGTGCTTCAATGAGAGAAAACTTACTTCACAAAACATCATGACCAATAACTCTCTTTCCGATTTAACGCCTGTTTTCTTTCTGCAAACCTTCATCCTAGAGCTGATGCATGCCAGCGAACAACAGGGACAAAAGCACTGCGAGCAATTAATTGAACACATTGCCAAGACTGCCGGGTGCTTTTTTGAAGAAACCTATCGGGAAGAAACCCATAACAGCGAACTGCTAGACAAAGAAAGCTATACCGAACTGATCCTCGGCCTTAAAAATAATATCGGCGGTAAATTTTCACTGGTTTCCAGCAACCCCGATTGCATTACCGTTACCAACAGCTGCTGTCCCTTTGGCGACCGGGTCACCAATTTCCCTGAATTGTGCAGAATGACGTCCAGCGTCTTTGGCGGCATTGCTGCCAGAAATTTCGGTTACGCCAAAGTAGAAATCAAACAAAGCATTGCCCGCCACGACGGGCAGTGTGAAGTTTGCGTATACACCAACCCGCATGCGGCAAAAGACCGCCCAGGAATGGAATACACCGACACCACACCCGTTAAAGAAATGCAGGACATTAATGAATTACACTCCCGCATTGAACAAAGCATGCAACAAATTTGGCGCAAACAAAGCAATCAACCTGCAAAAAAACACCAGCCTCCGGCGATTATTGCCAAATCGCCGACCATGCAGAAAATATTGCAATCCATCGAAGTGATTGCTCCTACGCAGGCTACCGTGCTGATTCAAGGGCAAACCGGCGTCGGCAAGGAATTAATCGCGCGCGCCATCCATGCGATGAGTCACCGCTGCGATAAAGCCTTTATCCCGATTAACTGCGGAGCAATTCCCGAAAGCTTGATCGAGAGTGCGCTGTTTGGGCATGAAAAAGGCGCATTCACCGGAGCCATTGAAGTGCATCAGGGCTATTTTGAGCGGGCCGAAGGCGGAACCTTGTTTCTGGATGAAGTCGATACACTGTCCCCTGCCGCGCAAACCCGGCTGCTTCGTGTGCTGCAGGAAGGCGAACTGGAAAGAGTCGGCGGCAAACAAACCCTGTCGGTTGACCTGAGAATAATCTCCGCAACCAATAACAACCTGGAAGAACTGGTCAAACAAGGCCTGTTTCGCAATGACTTGTATTACCGCATCAACGTAGTTCGATTAAGCATTCCACCGCTAGCCGAACGCCCGGAAGACTTGCCTTATCTTGTGCAATTGATTGTGCAGCGCTTGAGCAAGAAATATAACAAAGCGGTTGAGTCGGTCAGCCGTGAGGTCATGCAAAAAATTCGCGCTTATCCCTGGCCTGGCAATGTCCGCGAACTGGAAAACATCCTTGAACGCAGCATTTTATTTACCACAGGCAAAGAAATAACCAATCTAGATTTGGAATTTTCAGTTGACTCAAACAACGCCAATGAATGGAAAGGCATCAAAGAACTTACTATTACTAAGGCCGAACAAACGTTTCTTGAAAGTGCTCTAAAGCAACATCAGGGCGATGTGAAAAAAGTAGCTGAAGAGATGGGAATTACAACACGCGCGATCTACACAAAACTGAAAAAGTATAAGTTGCATTCAGCGAACTATCGAGGAACTTAACTCTATTTTTTAAAAACAACAAAATAATCAAAGAACTTATGATTAGCTCGCAAGTAACATTAGATATTTCGAACATTTCTGAGTAGGCGTAAGGAATTCGTAAATGGGCTGTAGCGCTCTGAAAGCCTTATCACACCTAGATACCAAACACGACCCCATAGTAGTACTACAGATTAATAGAGTAGTCCAACTAGGCCTAATCAAGTTTAAAAATTTAAAGGTCTCTTGTTACGATTTTAATGCCCATGTTTCTATTTTATGAATCAACCGAGTCTATTTTTCTCGCTATTACCCTCTTAATACATGCATTCTTTTCAAATTCCAGCCAATACAGACTAAATTCCATTCACTTTGGATGGAATCCAGACCTCGAAGATGAAATTGCCTGAATCCCAGTACATGTTTAATGATACCGAACACGGTTTCGACGGTTGATTTTCGCTTGCCGTAAAGTGCCTTGCCCGTTTTAGTTGTTAACCGATGAGTCATGGCTTCAAGTGGCAGCAAGGTCGTCTCGTCTATTTCCGGCTCGTACTGATGTCGGGCTTCAAGTGACTGATTATGGCTGTGCCGTTTTTGGGCAATGTACGGTTTTATCGTTGCATCAGCACAAGCATTTACATTTCCTTGGCTGAAATAACCCGTGTCGGCTAACAGGTTTTCAACGGTTCCCAAACATTTCGGGAGTTGCCCCAGTTTGGCTAACGCAGGTTTGATTTCTTGTTTGTCGTTGGTGTGTTGGGTGACGTGATGCCCAACGATCAGATGAGTTGCAATATCAACACTGGCTTGGGCGTTATAGGCTTGCTCAAAGCCCTGGTGAGTCGGCATGATGCGGGATTCTGCATCCGTTAAACTGACTAGATCTTTAGCTTGAGGAGCTTCGGAAGGCGCTTGGGGGACTTTGCCGCCCATTTTCTTGCCGGTTTCGCTCAGGTGTTTTTCACGTTTTGCCAGCTTTTCATCATACTCGGCTTTTTCTTGCGCGTAACGCGCCTTCGCTCGAGCCTGGATTTCTTGCTTGGCTTTGGCAATCACGGCTAAACGGTCTTGGCGTCATTTGAGTTCTTTCGGCACATTTATGTCTTCGGGAAGCGAAGTGTTATCGGCGGCTTCAGCCAGCTTCAGCATCCTGTTTGAACTGAGCTTCCAGTTGATTAGCGTAACCCCAACTCAAGGCTTTATGTTTGCTGGCATTGGCTTTGATCTTGGTGCCGTCCAGACTCACCGTGCCCAGCTTAAGCAGTCCCAGGGCTTCTGCAAGCACTAATATCTCGACAAACAAGCCTTCAATCTCTTTGTTGAAGCGTTTGCGAAAGCTGTTGATGGTGTCGTGATCCGGATTTTCGTTGGCACAGATGTATTTGAAAGCCATCGAATCATAAGTGGCTTTTTCCAGTTTGCGACTGGAAAACACGCCGGTGGCATAGCCGTAGAATAACAATGCCAACAGCATCGCCGGATGATAGGGGCGTTTTCCTTTGCCCGCATAGACGGCGGATAGGGTTCGTAAATCTAGTTGATCAACAATATCGACAACAAAACGAGCCATATGATCTTCAGGCAAATAATCTTGAACACACGGTGGCAAGATGTAGGGGGTATCGCGATCAATAAGGATGAACTGGCTGGCCATTTTTGTTGTTAATTCAGGGTTTCGACGGGGCCATTTTAACATTTTTGTACGGCTAAATCCGACAGCCTCCTAGACTGGGACACAAGTCGAATTCAGGCAAAAACCTGAAAGTGCCCGGTTTTGTGCTAATTGGTTTTCGGAAGTAACCTATAATAGAATTTTAACTTTTCGCCATCGCAGCTGAGAGCAATCGGCATCATTTTTTGGGGAAACTCTTGCCTGACAACAAACGCTCAACAAGATCATGGTTTAAAGGACTTCATTGGCTGTTCGCGGTGAGCCTTTGCGCCTGTACTGTGGGTCCCGACTATCGGGGACCACCATCTACCACTACGCCCCGATGGACTGATCTCGCGAAGATGCCGAAACAGGATGAATCGCCCAGCCTGCTCTTGGCCGAAAAGGCGGTTCCGGTACGCTGGTGGAAGCTATTGCGGGATCCGCTGCTGGACAGTTTGGTTACCCGCGCGATTCGCGTCAATCTCGATTTGCGCCAGGCCGAAGTCAGAGTCCGCGAAGCTCGGGCTCAACGCGGTATAGTGGCCTCGGAATGGTTCCCTTCCATCGGTGCATCGAGTTCCTACTCCCGCGCCCGCATCAGTCAGAACTCCGCTGTCGGTCTTCTGGCCGGCGCATTGAACGGGGGAAGTACCGGAGCGCTGACCAGCACTAAGCGGATGACGCTCCTGGGCACGGACATCAATCTGTATCAGGCCGGCTTCGATGCGCTGTGGGAACTCGACCTCTTCGGCGGGATTCGCCGGCAGGTCGAGGCGGCAAAGGCGGAAATTGGGGCAGCGGAGGAAGACAGTCGCGGGGTAGAAGTCAGTCTCGTCGCCGAAGTGGCACGCAATTACCTCGAACTGCGTCAATACCAGCGGCGACTCGAAATCGCCCGGGATACCCTGAGGAGCGAAGAAGAGAGCCTGGCTATTGCGAAAGCCCGTTACCGCGAAGGCGTGAGTTCGGAGTTGGATGTGGCCAGGGCGGAAGCGCAAGTGGATAACACACGCGCCCAGATTCCTAAACTGACGACTCAAGCGTTACAAGCTCAGCATCGGCTGGAGGTTCTGCTCGCCAAGCAGCCCGGCTCGTTGCAGAATGAACTCGATGTGGCACAACAGATACCATTCGTACCGCCGCAAGTACCCATCGGATTACCATCGGAATTACTGCGCCGCCGTCCCGACATTCGCAGGGCCGAACGCCAGGTGGCCGATACTACCGCCCGAATCGGCGCGGCCACGGCCGATTTGTTTCCGAAAGTGTCGCTGACCGGTATGTTCGGCCTGGAAAGCATCAGTCTGTCCAATTTCGGCAGCCTGGCCAGCCGGTTTTACTCGCTGGGTCCACAAATTCGATGGCCGATCTTTGAGGGAGGCCGCCTGCTCGCCAATATCCGGGTGCAGGAAGCGCGGCAGGAGGAATCTCTGATCGCTTATGACAAAGCCGTGCTGACGGCCTTCGAGGAAGTGGCCAATGCACTCACTGCCTATAACAACGAGCAGGCGCGGCGTAAGGAACTCGCGAAGGCGGTGACGGCCAACCAGCGAGCGCTTGAGATCGCCCAGACGCAATATCGCGTGGGCGCTTCTGAATACCTGGAGGTATTGGACGCGCAACGCACCCTTTACGCGGATCAGGATGGCTTGGCGCAAACCGAGGCGAGTGTTTCCGAAAACCTGGTGGCCTTGTACAAAGCCCTTGGGGGAGGCTGGGAGCAAACGGAAACCGGCGAAGCAACACAGTCTGGTGATGAACGGTAGCGCCTTCGAAGCGGTTTGTGCAACCCGAACTCAATGACTATTGCTACTAACGAATGTTCAAGGGGACTCTTTTGAAAAAAAAGATTTTAATCATAGTCATTATTGGTGCTTTGACAGCCGGTCTCGCACTCGCCTATTGGCGTTGGTCGCATAACAATGATCAGCAAAGACAATGGGAGCTGTACGGCAATATGGATATTCGGGAGGTTGATTTGGGCTTTGGCGTCGACGGCCCAATCGCCCAAGTTCTGGTGGAGGAAGGCGACAGCGTGGAAGCGGGACAGATACTGGCGATTTTGGAGCAGGAGCCGTTCCTGGATGCCGTGCAGGCCGTCGAGGCGACGCTAAAGTTTGCCGAGGCGCGAATGACCGAAGGCATTCATGGGCCGCGGCCGCAGGAAATCGAGCGGGCACGCGCCGCCGTACAAGGTGCGGAGGCAACGTTGGCGAACGCCACCCTGATCCATAGTAGGCGCCAACGCCTGGTCGACGAACGGGCCGCTTCGGAGGAGGTAGCCAGCACGACGCAGGCCGACCGTATTGTGGCCGAAGCGAACTTGAAGAAGGCGCGTGAGGATCTCGCCTTGCTCCTGGAAGGCACACGCCATGAACAAAAGCAACAGCAGCATGCGGAATTTGAAGCACAGCGCGCCAATCTGGCGCTGCTGCGCTACCGCCTGAGCCGCGCCACGCTGAAGGCGCCCAATGCCGGCATCATTCGCACCCGTATCCAGGAACCGGGTGCCGTGGTCACGGCCAACAGCCCCGTGTTCACGCTGGCACTCACCGATCCCCTGTGGTGCCGGGTCTATGTAGACGAATCCGACCTGGGCAAGGTACGCATGGGGATGCCGGCCCGCATCACCACCGACAGCTATCCCGGAAAATCCTATCGCGGTTGGGTCGGTTATATTTCTCCCGTCGCCGAGTTTACCCCCAAAGCCGTCGAAACGCCGGAACTGCGCACCAATCTGGTTTACCAGACGCGTGTCTATACCTGCGACCCCGATCAGGAATTACGTCTCGGCATGCCCGCCACTGTCACCCTTTCCCTGCACGAGGAAGTTCGCACTGCACCCGCTTCACTGTCGGATTACTGTAAAACTCCATGACCGGGATGCTGGATTCAGCCGCGAACAATCCTATAGTTGCCGTGGACGTGGCTGGCCTCGGCAAACACTTTATCGTGGGCCAGCGACAGATCGCGGCACTTGAAGGTATCACACTGAATATCCGGGCCGGTGTCGTCAGCGCCTTGATCGGTCCGGACGGCGCGGGTAAAACGACCTTGCTGCGTCTGATCGCAGGTCTCTTGGCCCCGGATCACGGCACAATCTCGGTATTCGGCCTGGACCCGGTGACGCAGCCGGATGCCGTGCATGCCATCACCGGTTATATGCCGCAGCGATTCGGCCTCTACGAAGATCTGACGGTGCAGGAAAATCTTGATTTATACGCCGATCTGCACGGCGTTCCTTCCCGTCTCAGGTCGGTGCGGTTCCTTGAACTTCTGGAGATGACCAAGCTGTCCGCATTTCAGGACAGACTCGCAGGAAAACTGTCCGGTGGCATGAAACAAAAGCTTGGGCTTGCCTGCACGCTGGTGGCTCAACCACGGTTGTTACTGCTGGATGAACCGACGATAGGCGTCGATCCGGTATCGAGGCGCGAACTGTGGCTTATCATTGAACGCATGGTAGCGAGCGGCACCACCGTGCTAATGAGCACGGCCTACCTGGATGAGGCCGAACGCTGCCACGAGATTTTCATGCTCCATGCCGGACAATTGCTACGGCAAGGCGCTCCCGACGCTGAACTCTCCCTTTTGGTGGGACGCTGTTTTGAAATTCATGGCGCAGAAAGCTTTACCCGCCGACTGCAAAGCCGACTGGCGGAACGTCCAAACATTGTCGATGCCGTTATTCAAGGGGATGCGGTGCGCGTGGTAACCGCCCAGCCCCAAACCCCAAAGCTCGATGATCTCGCTGCCGAGTTTCCGTCACTGACCGTTACTCCAGTGCCGCCCCGTTTCGAAGACGGTTTTATCGTTCTGCTTAAGCCCTTGGTAGAGCTGGTCAATTTGGGAAGCGCGCTATCACCTTCCGGTCTAGCCATTGACAGAGAAGACGTCGTGATTGAGGTACGCGAGGTGGAGCGCTGGTTTGGCGCTTTTCAGGCAGTCAAGCGCATCAGTTTTGACGTGCAGCGAGGCGAGGTCTTCGGACTCCTGGGGGCCAATGGCGCCGGCAAGACCACCACTTTCCGGATGTTGTGCGGACTATTGCCGCCGAGCCATGGCCAACTCAGGGTTGCGGGTGTTGACCTGCGCAGCGCGGCAGCCAAAGCCAGGAGGCGGATTGGCTATATGTCGCAGAAGTTCTCCCTCTATGGCGCTCTGAGCGTCCGACAAAACCTGGAATTCTTTGCAAGCGCCTACCGGTTGACCAGAGGACAGCTTCGGGTTCGCCTGGATTGGGCCTTGGAGGAATTTCAGCTGACTCCTTACGCCGATAGTTCCAGCGGCGACTTGCCCTTGGGCCACAAACAGCGCCTGGCCCTAGCCTGCGCACTGTTGCACGAACCGGAGATTCTGTTCCTCGACGAACCGACTTCGGGCGTTGATCCCTTGATGCGGCGCGCCTTCTGGTCCGCGATTAATGCCCTGGCGGAACAGGGCGTCACCGTGCTAGTGACCACTCACTTCATGGAAGAGGCCGAATATTGCGATCGTTTGGTGATCATGGCGGCGGGCAGCCTACTTGCAGCAGGCCGGCCCCAAGAGATTCGCGCCCAAGTCCAAAGCCCCTATCTGCCGAACCCGACCCTGGAAGACGCCTTCATCCAGTTGCTTGAACAATCCGAACAAACGCCATCATGAACGCTGAACAGTCCGTGTCGCCCGATCCAAGTGCCCGGCGGCTTCGTTTATCAGGCCTGCTCCGCAAGGAATTCCTGCAGATCCGGCGCGACCCCTCCAGTATCGCCATCGCCTTCCTGTTACCCATCGTACTGCTGATAATATTCGGTTACGGGGTTTCACTGGACGCCAAGCATGAACGGGTGGGGCTGGTTGCCGAGAATCCGGGACCGGAAACGGCGGATTTTTTTTCAGGGCTACAACGCTCCGAATATTTCCAGCCGGTCACTTTCAGCGACCAGCGCGCAGCGCAAAAAGCCTTGGATCGGCGCCAGATCAGCGCCATTGTGCGTTTGCGTAGCGACTTTTCCCGCCAAGCCTTAAACGGGCAGTCCGCCCCGATTGATGTCGTCGTGGATGGCGTTGACGCCAATACGGCCCGCTTGGTATCGGGTTATTTGCAGGGCGTTTGGGCCGGATGGCTGCAACGACGAGTGGATGAACGCGCAGGAGCATCAACGCAGGCGGTGCTGATGCAACAACGCATCTGGTTCAACCCGGCGGTGCGTAGCCGGGATTATCTGGTCCCTGGATTGATTGCTGTCATCATGACGTTGACTGGCGCCCTGCTGACCGCGATGGTCGTGGCCCGCGAGTGGGATCGCGGCACCCTGGAGGCGCTCATGGCGACGCCGGTCAGCGTCGGCGAGGTGCTGATTGGCAAGCTTGTCCCCTACTATTTGTTGGGGATGGGCGGCATGGCACTATCCATCGGCATGGCCATCTTTCTCTTTGAAGTGCCGCTGCGCGGCTCACTGTGGGTGCTGTTCGTAACCGGCTCTTTGTTTCTATTAGCCGCCCTGGGGATGGGCCTTTTAATCTCGATCATCGCACAAAATCAGTTCGTCGCCGGACAAGTGGCGATCATTACCACCTATTTGCCGGCCTTCATCCTGTCCGGCTTCATTTTTGACATCGACAGCATGCCCGTTGCGGTGCAGTCTTTCACCTATCTGATCGCAGCCCGTTATTTCGTCGCCATTTTGCAAACCGTGTTTCTGGCCGGCGACGTGTGGGCGGTCATCGTCCCCAATGCCCTGGCATTGGCGCTGATGGCGTTGGTTTTCCTGCTGCTTGCCGCGCGGCGTATGCCTCGCCGTCTGGGATAGAGCCATGCTATACGCTATGCTCGGCTTGCTGAAGAAGGAGTTTCTGGCGCTGCTCAGAGACAAGAAAAGCCGCTTCGTACTGATCGGCCCACCCCTTATCCAGTTGCTGGTGTTCGGCTACGCCGCAACCTACGATCTCAATCGCGTACCCATCGCCATTTATAACGAAGACTCAGGATCAGCCTCACGAGAACTGATCGCCCGCTTTACCGGCGCCAAGGCTTTCCGCGAGGTCGGCCGAATTACGCGGCAATCTGACATCGCTGAGTTCATCAACCCGAAAAAAGCCTTGCTGGTCTTACATATCGGGCGCGAGTTCAGCCGTGATCTTTCCAAGCGCAAGTCCGCGAGCATTCAGCTTATCGTAGACGGGCGCAACTCCAACACGGCCTTGATCACCCTCAATTACGCACAAACAATTCTGGCCGATTTCAACCGCACCTGGGCGGAGCAACAGCGTCTCGCAAAACCGCCAGCCCGGCTTGAAATCCGCGCCTGGTTCAACCCCAATCTGAACAGCCAGTGGTTTATCGTGCCGGGAATCGTCGGTTTGCTGACTCTGGTCGTCACCATGCTGGTCACGGCGCTGTCGGTGGCGCGGGAGCGGGAACAAGGGACTTTTGACCAACTCCTCGTCACCCCGTTCACGCCGCTGGAAATCCTCATCGGCAAGGCTTTGCCCGGTGTGCTGATCGGTCTGATCGAATCCTCTTTCATCGTTCTGATGGCCGTGTATTGGTTTCACGTACCGTTCGTCGGGGACGTCGCTGCGCTTTACCTCGGCATCGTCCTGTTTGTAGTCTCGACCGTCGGTGTCGGCTTGATGATCTCCTCGCTGGCCACCACTCAGCAGCAAGGATTACTGGGGGCGTTTCTGTTCATCGTGCCGTCCATCATACTTTCAGGTTTCGCCACGCCGATCGCCAACATGCCCGAGGCCATGCAAACCCTCACCCTGTTGATTCCGTTACGCTATTTCCTGGTCATCGTGCGCGGCGTGATGCTGGAAGGCATCCCACTGTCTCTGCTGTCGGACCAGTATTGGCCCATGGCCGTGATTGGCTTTGCAACGCTCGGCCTGGCGGCCTGGATGTTCCGCAGGCGGCTTTATTGAGGCGCCGGAAATACCCTCATCGTTCTTTTTGTTAAGCACTCCAGTATGTTATTGACTATTGAAAACGCAACCTGAATTCTTCTATAAGCGCTATAAAGTAAATTCCTTAAACTCAAAGGCCATCGACTATGCAACATCCTTATCTGCCCCGTACTCTTCCCGTCAAGCTGGAAATATTAATTGAATTTGCTCTTGATTTACGCTGGACTTGGAGTCATGCCGGTGATGCGCTATGGCAAACTATTGACCCGGAAATCTGGGAACGAACCCAGAATCCCTGGATGCTGTTGCAAAATGTCAGTAAAGAACGTCTCGAAACACTGGTTCAGGACCAGACGTTTCTAAACAAACTGGCGGAATTAAAGCGGGAACGGACTCAATACTATAGCCAGGAAGGCTGGTTTCAATGTGAATATCCGGATTGTCAACTGGGTACCGTTGCCTATTTCAGCATGGAATATGGCCTCGGTGAGGCTTTGCCGATCTATGCGGGCGGTTTGGGTATTTTGGCAGGAGATTTGTTAAAATCAGCCAGCGATTTGAACCTGCCTTTAGTTGGCATCGGCCTGTTGTATCAACAGGGGTATTTTCGGCAACTGATTGATGCTCAAGGCGTCCAGCAGGCTTTCTTTCCCTACAATGAACCGGCCAGTTTGCCAATTCGACCCGCATTAGACAAACAGGGCAATCGCTTGACTATTGTTCTGGAATTACCCGCGCGCGACCTGTTTCTGCGTGTTTGGGAAGTTCAGGTGGGACGCGTTTCCTTGTACCTTCTGGATAGCAATGATCTCATGAACAGCCCGGTTGATCAGGCGATTACCGCCGAATTATACGGCGGCGGCCAGGAAATGCGGTTGCTGCAGGAAATCGTATTGGGTATTGGTGGCTGGCGTTTGCTTGAAGCGCTGGACATAAAACCGGAAATTTGTCACTTGAACGAAGGGCATGCGGCATTTGTGGCTTTGGAACGTATTCGCGCATTTCAGGCAAGCCATCATGTTACTTTTGAAGAAGCCCTTTGGGCAACACGGGCCGGTAATGTATTTACCACGCATACTCCGGTTAGCGCCGGTTTTGACCGTTTTAGCCCGGAACTGATCCATCAGTATTTAAGCGAAATTATACAAACACTGGGAATTCCCTTTAATCAATTTTTGGCGCTGGGACAAACATCCGTAGAGAATCCCGATGAATCGTTTAATATGACTTATTTTGCCTTGCGTACTTGTGCAGCCGCTAATGGTGTCAGTCGTTTACACGGTCAAGTCAGTCAACAATTATTTCATCAACTTTATCCGCACTGGCCTATTGGAGAAGTTCCGGTTGGCTATGTTACCAATGGCGTGCATGTGCCAACCTGGGATTCCAGTTTTACTGATGCCTTATGGACTCGCGTCTGCGGCAAAGGCAGATGGGCGGGTAAAGTAGATGCTCTACGCACACAAATAGCGGGCATTCAGGATGATGTCTTATGGACTTTTCGTGGTGAAAGCCGAACCAAACTGGTTCATTATGTCCGGCAACGGATAAGCGAACAATTGGGGTTACGACGGGCGCCCGGTAATGAGCAGATATTAGTACACAATATTTTTGATCCAAATACACTGACATTGGGTTTCGCGCGTCGTTTTGCAGAATATAAACGCCCTAATTTGCTACTCCACGACCCGGATCGATTAATACGTCTGCTGACTAATTCCCATCATCCGGTGCAGCTAGTCATCGCTGGAAAAGCGCATCCGGCTGACAAAGAAGGTCAGCGACTGGTGCAGGAAATGGCTAATTTTGTCCGTCGGCCGGAAGTTCGTGAGCATATGGTCTTTCTGGCTGATTACGATATGGCCATGGCTGAACAGTTCGTGCAAGGTGTAGATGTCTGGATCAACACACCGCGCAGACCTTGGGAAGCGTGCGGAACCAGCGGCATGAAACTATTGGCTAATGGCGGCCTCAATCTCTCCGAACTGGATGGCTGGTGGGCGGAAGCTTACACGCCGGAAGTGGGTTGGGCGTTGGGTGACGGACAAACACATACCGAACCGGAATGGGATGCGGTTGAAGCAGATGAGCTTTATGGTTTGCTGGAAAAACAGATCATTCCTGAATTCTATCAGCGTGATGAACGCGGCATTCCCCTGAAATGGGTTGCCCGCATTCGTGTCAGCATGGCAACGTTGGCGCCTGAATTCAGCAGTAACCGAATGTTGCGCGATTATGTTGAAAATTATTATAGTCCGGCGATCAGTCATTCTCGGCAGCGTAGTAGCAATCATGCGGCAGTAGCAAAAGAATTGGCCCATTGGCAACAGCAGTTAGCCCAGCACTGGTCAACTATTTATATGCAAAACTTTCAGGTTGAATCATCGGAATCAGGATACCGTTTGACCCTGCATGTTTATCTGGATGAATTATCAGCGGAATTTGTCAACGTAGAAATCTTTGCCGACGCCCAAGACAATAACAACTTTTTTTGCCATATTATGGAACGCAAAGCCGCCTTGCCGGGCGCTGTCAATGGCTATATTTACGAAACCACAGTCCCTGCAGACCGCCCGGCCGATCACTATACTCCACGACTGGTACCGGATCATTGCCATGCCAATATCCCTGCTGAGGAAGCACACATTAAATGGTATCGCTAAATCGTTTTGCCCCGCATTAATAGACAATCAGTCTATTAATCGAGTTAGGAGACAGATTTAACGTTGATTTTGCGCTGCATCAGGTCTTAGCGTACGTTTCCGTACCACTGGACTTCAGATTCCAACAACGACTTATAAGCCATCCATCCGATATGGAAAAAGCGAATTCCAAAACCTTCATAGAGAGGAAGAGATTATGTTAAATGCTCTGGCAAAAAAGATAAACCGGCATCAGTGGATCTCTGAAGCGGCTTACTTCCTGGCAGAGGCAAGAAGCTTTGTCCCCGGCAAAGAATTAGACGATTGGCTGGAGGCTAAGATTGTCTATTCAGAAATGCTGATAACGGCTTTTATTGCAATGTTGGAAGAAGATCGTGCGGCGATAACAATTTCCGGGTTAAAGCAATTAGCATCCTTAATAGACATTGAAAATACTGATGCGTATGTTTCGAATGTAAAACTGATACAAGCCATTCAAAATGCTACAAAACATCGCCCCTGTTTCCGTTCTAAAGCCGATAAGCTTTGCGAAGAAATGGAATGTCAATGGAAAAAGGAATGTCAAAAATTAATCGCTGTAAAATCCCGGCCAAGATGGTCGTTGAAACAGCCATCGGAGCCGCCCGCTCCAGACTCTCTGGAAGCAACCCGAGAAAAGCAGCGCCCAGGAGGGTGCTCGTTGCATAGCCAACAGTAAAGGCAGGAGGCTTTTTCTGAGCTCCTCACGCAAGACGAGGACGCTGGCGGCCGCCACCACGCCTCCTGCACCGCCCACCAAACAAAAGAATATGATCCAAAAATGCATGAAGTTTTTTCCTTTTCTAGTGACGCGATGTCGGTTAAATGGCTCACCCGCCGATCCACAAATAGACTCAGCGGGACATATCTTTGTTGACTATATCCCCCCGCCCACCGAACAAATCCATCGGCACGAACCGGTAGTTCGGCAGCGGGCGTACATCCAGCAGCGCCGAGGGCGGCGTCGTCAGCATCTTCCGGCTCAACTGGTCTGATTGGTGCTCGAATTCGTTGATTTCGGTGGCGGTGACTAATTTGTCTTCGGTGCGCGATGCGCGGATATGCGCTTCGAGTTCAGCCTGTTTTGCTGGAAATACGCCGGGTTTCAACGACACCTGGTAGGTTTCTCCGGTGGATATTTTCTGTATGATGAAGCCATCGCCGACGGAGTTATCGATGCGCAAGGTCTGGAAATTGATCCGTGTCCCCGTCATGAACGCCACCGTATCGACCCAGCAGGGACCGTTCTTGGATACGGCGCGAAGGTCGGTGCGATCAACTACACCCTCCGGAAACAACTTGTTGAGAATCGCTTTGATTTGAACAAAGGCAATGACCAGTCCATCACAAAGATGTCCATGCATTCTGGCAAGGTCTTTGAGTCCGATCTCTTTGGTATTCAATGAATAGCGGCCCAGAGCGCTATCGGTATCCAAAACCCGAATAGGTTGATTATATTTGGCTGCCGCTGCCCATTCCGGGTAAAACCAGTCTGGGCTATTATCAGTGCCCCCGTTTCCGGCTTGCACAGGCGCAATGTTGATCATTAGCCCGATAATGCACAGCATAATCATAGTTTTGAAAGTTATATTTCTTCTGGTTTTCATCTTAACAACCCCTTTCTATCCGATGGATTGACGGCAGGATCACTTCGACGCCGCAAAATTTTTCTGATTTCCAAAACCGTCAACGGGATGAATCCCAGGCCTATCCAGACCACGCAATGTTCCAAGGAAAGCGGCTCGATGGAAAATAAGGATTGTAGCGTCGGCACTTGATGGATCGTCACTTGTAAAGAAAAGCTCACGGCGATGATCAGAAACAGCAAAAGATTCGACAGGAGACCGACTTCAAAAATGGTTCTGCCGTTGCTGCGCGCACCGAACGCCCGCATCAGCTCCGCTATCACCAACGTAGTGAACATGGCGTCTCGTGCATGCTTCAAGCCGTCGCCAGCCAGATAAAATTCGTAAGCAAAAGCCGAAAGCGCGGCGGTTGCGGTCAAAAAGCCGGTCAGCAACGTTAGGCGAACAAACTCGCCGTCCAGCAATTGCGCCTCCGGCGGACGCGGCGGTCGTTTCAGCACATCGGGGGCGATCGGATCGACCGCCAACGCCAGAGCCGGCAGGCCATCGGTGACCAGATTGATCCACAACAGATGCAAGGGCAATAACGGCAAAGGCCAGCCCAGCAAGACGGAGACCAGCATGACCGTCAACTCGGCGGCATTGCCGGCGAGCAGATAAGCCAAGGTTTTGGCGATGTTGTCGTAGATGCCGCGGCCCTCTTCGACCGCCGCGACAATCGACGAAAAGTTGTCGTCGGTAATGATCAGATCGGCAGCCTCTTTGGTCACTTCGGTGCCGGTTCGTCCCATCGCAATGCCGATCGCGGCTTCCTTCAGCGCCGGAGCATCGTTGACGCCATCACCGGTCATCGCCACGACTTTGTTGCCCGCTTTCCAGGCCCGAACAATACGCAGCTTATCTTCGGCGGTCACCCGCGCATAGACCGAAATCTGTTTTACAGATTCGGCCAGTTCGTCATCCGACATGCGTTCAAGATCGCGGCCGGTCACCACCTTGTCGTCACCAGTGAGAATGCCCAGTTCATACGCGATGGCTGTCGCGGTGTCGGGGTGATCGCCGGTAATCATCACTGTCTTGATGCCAGCGCTCCTGCACCGCGCTATTGCGCTCTTCGCCTCGGCTCTGGGAGGGTCTTGCAAACCAAACAGGCCGAGAAAAACCAAATCCCGTTCGATTTCTTCGGCGCCGCTGCTGCTATCGGGCAATGACCGCTGGGCGACGGCCAATATGCGCAAGGCCTCGTTGGCCATCCAGCTGACCGACTGATGAATGACGGCGCGGTCTTCATCGGTCAACAGCCGAACGGCGCCATCGTCTTGAATATAAATACAACGAGTCAATACGACCTCCGGCGCACCTTTGGTAAACGCAAAGGCTGCGTTTTCTTGACGGCGCACCACGGTCATCCGCTTGCGATCGGAATCAAACGGCAGAACCGTAAGCCGCGGGGCTAATGTTTCAATTTCGCCACGGTTGATGCCGCCTTTGGCAGCGGCGACCAGCAAGGCACCTTCGGTCGGATCGCCAATGATACCTTCATTGACGATCTCGGCATCATTGCAAGCGGCTGCCGCATAAAGTAATGCATGAAGCCCGGCATCTTGTGATGGCGTACACCGTTTGCTTTCACAGATAAAGGTACCCTCTGTGCCATAACCTTCGCCGCTAACTCTGAACAACCGCCTGCCGGCTACTAGGCGGCGCGCGGTCATTTCCCCAATCGTCAACGTTCCGGTCTTATCGGTGCAGATCACTTCCGCGCAACCCAGGGTTTCGACCGATTGCAGGCGGCGCACCAAGGCATTGCGGCGGATCATGCGTTGCACACCCAGCGCCAGAGCCACCGTCACTACCGCCGGCAATCCTTCGGGAATGGCGGCTACGGCGAGGCTGATCGCGGTAAGAAACAACTCGAAAGGCGCGATGGAACGCAGCAAGCCCAATACAAACACCAACGCGACAATGGCGAGACAAGCCCATAACAGATAGCGAGCGGTACTATCGAGCCTTTTTTGCAGCGGCGTTACCCCGCTTTCTGCCGTATCCAGCAATTGCGCGATAAGTCCCAGCTCGGTGCGCATGCCGGTAGCGGTGACTAATACTCGCGCCGAACCTCCCGCGATACTGGTGCCGAGAAACACCATATTACTGCGATCCGCCAAAGGCGTTTCGAGCGGCAAACTGCCGACCGACTTGTCCACCGGCTGGGATTCGCCGGTCAAAGACGCTTCGTTGGCGCGCAACGCAGAAGCAACGATCAGACGCGCATCCGCCGCCACCAAATCGCCCGCCTCCAACAGTAATACATCGCCGGCCACGACTTCGGATGCCGCGCAAACGACGGAATGACCGTCACGCATCACCCTGGCTTTCGGCGCAGTCAATCGCGTTAAAGCGACAGCCGCTTTTTCGGCACGAAACTCCTGAATAAAACCGATCAAGGCATTCAGTACGACAATGACCATGATCGTGATGCCGTCGGCCATTTCGCCGAGATACGCCGACACCGCCGCCGCGCCAATCAGTACCCAGATGACCAGGCTGGTAAACTGTCTGAATAAAATAGTCAACGCTGAAGCTGACTTACCTTTACGCAACTCGTTGCGTCCATCGCGCTGCAAACGCCGTCGGGCCTCATCCGTAGACAGACCTGTAGCCGGATCGGCGCCGAATTCAGCGGAAATATCAGTAAGGGAACGATCATGCCACGAACGTCGGGCGGCGTAGTGCGGAATAGTGGAAGGGGATTTTCTCCAACGCCGAAGAAAATATAAAACGATAAGCATTGCCGCGAACGCGCCGATCACAGTCAAAATCTGGATGACATAAAAAAATGATTCATCCGTCGTAAAAGTCTTCATGACATGGAGACGTTCGATAAAGGACAATTACGCACCAAAATATAATGAATGCAGTAGGTTCTGTTGACATTTACCTCAGCCAAATCAGCGCGGAGACAAATCGTAAAAATCCTATGTACTTTTGGGCCATTTTTCATAGCGCGAGAACACCCTTTTGTAATGTTTAATTTTGTTAAAAGCACTCAATCAAATAACGCTCTTTGTACACAAACTAATCGCAAGGGCGAGGATGATTTCTATTGCTTCTCGGTGGAATGACGGGATCAATGCCAACAGAGCCAAAGTGTTTTGCATTTTTTATCACCAGCATCATCCACCGATTGCACTTTTTTTCACGGTGCTCAGCCACCAGCCGAATAGAGTGTCTGCAACCGTGTGTAACTGGTGGAGCCGATCTATTATTCCTTCCAGTATTTCTTCAGTATTCTGAACGCAAGCGGAGCTATTGTTTAAGCCATCAGTATCGTGGGTCAAACAATCTCGTATCTTGCCCAGCGTCATTTCGAGATGAAACTGCAGAGCCAGACACTGGCCATGAACAAAGCCCTGATTTTTTATGCAATCGCCATAAAACAGCGGGATGCCGCCCGGAGGAATGGAAAACGTGTCCTCATGCCATTCAAATACCTCAAAACTTGAAGGCAGCATCGCACCTGTTAACACTGCCGCCTCCGGTGTCACTTCAATCCGATACCAACCAACCTGCATACCGGGTGCTTGGCTGATGGCGCCACCCAGCGCCTTGCTGATGAGTTGCCCTCCGAAACAGAGCCCCATCACCGGCACACTGGCTTGCACTGCCCGTCGGATCAACGCGAGTTCGTCGTCAATCCAGGCATAATCGGCGTTAACGCTATAGGTGCTTCCCAGGAAAATGAGTCCGGAGACATCCTGTATGCCCGGAGGTACCGATTCCCCTCGACTGATATAAACCATCTCATAGGGAATACTCCGTTGATCCAGGTATGTCGCCAGATAGCCCATGTCTCCGCAGGCATCATGTTGAAAAACTCGAAGAGGTTTCATGTTTTTACCTATCATCGTTTTGATGTCAGCAGTGCCTGTTCCAAAAGCGCCTTACAGTGCCCTGGAAACCATGGCAGATTTTTTTACAATTAAATGATTTATCGAATGGCCGGCACTAACAATACAGGTACCGGCGCCTTGCGAACGATGTTGTGGCTGACACTGCCGAGGAAGACTTCGGAAATGAAGCCGCGTCCCTGGCTGCCCATCACGATCAGCGAATAGGGATTGTTATTCACTTCCCTTAGAATTTCCTGGGTGGCCGAACCGTAGGGAATCTCTATGCTGACTTCATGAGCCCCGATATTGATTAATCGCTCCTTTAGTCTTTCCAGGCGAGCCTGGTCAATTGCATTGAATTCCGCCAGACGGTCCTTAAGATATTTATCGATTCGCTCTTTTTCCTGAACGTGCAATAGCGTCACTTTCGAACAGCCGCTTTCGACCAGTTCCTCGACATAGGTAAAAGCCCTTTCGGCATTGTCTGAAAAGTCGGTGGGATAAATTATGTGGGAGAGAATCTCCTGGCATAGCATTTCAGACTGCCCAGCACCGGTTTTTGCTTTCATCACCAGCACCGGTTTTTCAGCATGCTGAATCACTTCATAGGCGACGCCGCCGGCAAAAGCGTCGTCGATTAAAGACTCGGCAGTCATATGCACTGCAATTAAAGAGACATTCTTTTCACGAGCGAGACGATTGATTTCATAGTGGGGTGAGCCTAAAAGCACCTCAATCTCAACCGAAAAGCCCATTTCTTCAAGAATTTTCTTTTGTTCCTCAAGAATGGGATCTGCGAGCTTTAGCAACTGGTTATACAAACTTCCAGCGCGCTGAATATTTATCGCATGTACCAGTATGACTTTCTGGGTCTCTGCTTGCCGCAGACCTTTCAGGCAATAAAGGGTTTTGAATGAAACCTCGCTGAGGCTAGAACCGACGATAATTTTAGAAAACATAGGGATCACCTTTATTAGAACTTGTTAGTCTTAAGGCAGGGAGTCTGATGGAATGATCTTGCCCTTATTCTCAAGGCTTCGCAAGCCAGTGCTCGATTTCGTCTTTGGAGGGCATGCGCCCGGCGACCTTGACTTCTTCATCAATGACAAGTGCCGGGGTGCTGAGAACGGGATATTCCATGATTTTTGCAATATCGTAGACGTGCTCAAATTGCGCATTAATACCGTGTTCAATGGCAACCTCACGGGTCAGTTGTTCGAGCCGCTTACATTTTGCGCAGCCGCTGCCGAGTATCTTGATATTCATGTCAAATCTCCTGGAAAAATCAGCCTGTTATGGATGACCGGCGTTTATCAACAAAATAGAGTGTGGCGATCACTAATCCCACAAACGTGGCGATGAGCAAGGCGAGTACAGCAACAGGTGTGCCATCGACCCAAGCACCATAGGCAAGGCCGGAAATTGTCGAAAATAGTGCAACGAAGCCTACGTATGTCCACGTCTTGAGTTTCCCGATAATTACCGAGGTAATGAGAATGCTTTGCAGCGATAGTTCCGGGTCAGCCATTAGATAGGCAATCAGCGGGCCGGGGTGCATGCCAAGCGAAAGAAACATTTTGGCAATGGGTACTTCGACCAGGGTTGGGAAGTACATAAAGACACCAAAGATCACACCCGCGAGATTACCCGTTATTGTATTGGTACCGGCGATTGCCTGAATCCATTCGGGGTGGATGAATAACCGGATGATGCCAACGAGGAATACACCGACGATGAGAAGAGGGAAAATTAGGCAGACAAAGTGCCAAGTTTCCCATAGCCATTGCTGCAAATCCCACGCCTCAAAGCGGCGTGCCAACAGAATCAGTAATACCAGTAACGCGGCGACAGCAATGCTGCGTCCAGTGACAGCAATCATAACGCCGTCAGCCGTTGTTTGTATGCCGAGTGCTGCAAAGATCAGTGTTGTAACGATCAAACTGAGGCTAAGTTTCGTCAGCCAATTGAAACCTTCGTCCACCTTGCCGAGTCCACGTAGCGCGGTTACTCCGATCAGCATCAACAAAAAGATTAATATCACGCCTTGCAGACTGAGTCCTTCATTGCCCTTGATCGCATCGACTGGGAGTAGACGGTCGAGCAGCTGCTGAGCTGGCAGAGCCGCAGGCAAGGCAAAGTCGAAAGTCGTAAGCTGGGCAGTCAGGAGGTCGATCTTGAGTGTTCCCGCAACCAGCAGTGCGATCAGTGTGAGTAGGAATATAACGCTTTGCCTGCTAATTCCCTCACCGCTGACGAAGGGGGCTGCATTGGCAAGGCGCGTAGCGTCATCGCCGCGGAATAACAGCGCCATGATCATGCCAATACCAATACCAAATGACAGCGACAAGACGAGACGGGCAATCGCAAAATCGGCTCCGAGCGCAACTCCTGTGTAAGAAAGAGCAAGGATATTTGCCGCCGGAGCGAAGAAAAGAAAGGTAATCGCCGGCCCAAGTCCAGCACCTTTGCTGTAGATACCAGCGAAGAGAGGTTGAACTGTGCATGAACAGACTGCAAGCAAGCTGCCGGCACCCGCCGCCGCAGGATAAGCAATCCACCTCGGCGCATCCGGTCCGAGAAAACGGACTATTGATTGCTGCGGCACCAATGCTGATAGTGCACCGGCCACGAAGAACGCTGGCACCAAACAAAGCAAAACGTGAGCCGCGAGATAAGAGGCTAGACTAGCAAATCCACTTTGAAGAGCGGCATAAAATAGTTCCATCTGGATTCCTTAGCGATAACCGTTTATGCAACGGAAAGTCTGCACGTTACGGAACTTATGCAATGAACTCGAAGCCACCTCACCTTGAACTTAAAGGGTGGCACATTGAGTGTCAATGATAGGGCATTGGATAAGCCCTACGGCGTAAATTCTCGTTCTGCGTCAAGCCAGTCATCAATCTCGTGGCCCGGTTCAAAACCTCTACTTTCAGCTTTGTAATAAGCAAGTTCAGCAATCTTGGCATCATGATCCGTGAAATTTATTGTATTGCCGGATTCCTCAGTATCTGAACTCACTTCATCTTTAACTTTTTTAACGGTTACAGCCATTTTACACCCCACTATTACTAAAACATTTGGTTAGCTTTAAGCCTTTTGAATAACGCACGACAAAAAATAAATCCCAGTAATTCGAACACAATAAAACAAGAAAAATAATTCGTACAAATGCCTAGAAGTGTACATCGGCATCTAAAATTTTCTAATACTTTCGGAATCTATTTTTACCAGCTTAGTCACAAATAAATATTAAAAAACAATTAGATAATAACTATCCTGGCCAGTTTCGGCGCCGTTACACCTATACGGTGCAACGGTTTTGAGCGGGAATGCGCAATTGATACATGACGATAATCGGACACATTGCGGACGCTCATATATATGAGCGTCGCTCAGCTATTGAAACTTATCCCTTTCTAATACTTAACATTCCCGGTAGCTGTTGGCTATTTAATGGTCTTCGTCATTCGAAATGGCGGTATCTACGTTTTCCGTGCGGCTGTTTTATCAGTTATTGACTGGCTTTGATGGTTAGAAAGTCTAGGCAGTGTCAGTATGGCTTCAAGACCTCCATTCATTGCGTTTTTTAATATCAAACTTCCACCATGTGCTTGCGCGATGTTACGAGCAATACTTAATCCAAGCCCCGTGCCGCCACTATCCCGATTGCGGGAGTTTTCCAGCCGGTAAAAGGGTTCAAAGACTTGTTCAAGTTGTTCTTCCGGGATTCCAGGCCCCTGATCACTGATAATGAGGGTCAGTTGATTGGCATTATCTTGGATTTGAATCGTGGCGCTTTGGCCGTATTTGACGGCATTGTCAATCAGGTTGTTGATGCAGCGTTTCAACGCCATGGGTTTGCCGGGAAAAGGAGACAGCGCTGTGCCAAGAATGTTCACCTTATGCTTCATTTCCCATGCGTCCGCTTGCAGGCTTTCCAGCAAAGCCATGATGTCTAGTGGCTGCACGGTTTCCTGTTGATCAACTCCCCGCATAAAATCCAGCGTGGCAATCACCATGCTTTCCATTTCATCAAGGTCTTTTTCGAATTTTTCGCGAAGAATGGGATCGTCCAGCAATTCAGTGCGTAAACGCAGTCTAGTGATAGGTGTCTTCAAGTCGTGCGATATGGCGGCTAAAAGTCGGGTGCGGTCTTGGATGTACCGTCCCAATCGAGCTTGCATGGTATTGAACGCATGGGCGGCACGGATGACTTCTGCGGGTCCGTTTTCGTCCAAGGGCGCCCGATGAATATCCTTTCCCAACTCTTCGGCGGCATTCGCTAACCTTAGCAAGGGACGCGTTACCCAGCGTACCGCGATAAGAGACAGTCCAAGCACGGAGCTTATCAGTATCAATAGTTGCAACAGCATGTGTGAAGGCCAGGATACCGTTTCATCCGCCAGGCGAAATTGAATATCGACACGAAAACCATCCTGCAAATGCACCTGAACTCGGAATGTTTGGGGATCGGTTCCACTGGTCAGGATGTTGGGCGAGTAATTAACACCAAGTAAATCGTGTAGTGCCGGACGGAGAAATGGATTATGCAACTCATTCCGCCAATCGCCCGGCATGGTTTCGGCATCACCTTTTTCCAAAGTGACGTGAAAATCGGATTGTCGAAACACAGCGACAATCCGCTTTCGTGAATCGCTGTTGACGGCATCCAACAAGGTCACGATGTCCCTGATTCGTTGCGCGACCATTAAGCTGTTGGTACGGGCAACCGTCCGGCTGCGTTCATGTCGGTGTATCGTCATGCTTAGCAGTTGCGCCACAATCAGTCCCGTCAACAGAACCCAAACCATACGGCCGAAAAGCGAACGGGGGACTATGAAACTCATGGTTCAAAATCTACTGATGTCGCCAACACATAACCCTCGCCACGCACTGTTTTGATAATGCAAGCTTCCTTGGCGTCATCGCGTAGGCGTTGACGCAGCCGACTGACTTGTACGTCGATACTGCGGTCGAAAGGTTCCGTATCACGTCCTTGAGTGAGATCAAGCAGTTGATCGCGGCTCAGCACGCGATTGGGATGCTCAAGAAAGATTTTGAGCAAGCGGTATTCCGCGCCGCTTAAAGTCACTACCAGTCCATCCCCGGCAACGAGATGGCGAGCGACGACATCAAGCTTCCATTCGCCAAAGTGGATGTAGCGGGTATCTTCGACAGAATGGTTTTCCGGAAAAACCTGAGACCGGCGCAAAACGCTTTTAATGCGAGCCAGCAATTCGCGCGGATTGAACGGTTTGGCTAAGTAATCGTCCGCACCCATTTCCAGGCCGACAATCCGATCCGTTTCATCGCCGCGTGCGGTCAGCATAATGACCGGTATATTCGAGTGCGCACGGAGATTACGGCATAAGACTAAGCCATCTTCTCCCCGCAGCATCAGATCAAGCACCACTAAGTTAATTTGTTCGTGATCCAGCACCGCTGACATACCTTTGCCATCCGCTACCCCGGTTACCTGATAACCGTTTTTGCGCAAATAATCGCCTAACAGATCGCGAATCTCAGCATCGTCATCGACAACGAGGATATGGGTTAACGACATTTCAGTACCCCAATTGCTTAATTGTTTCAAAAAATTCCGATTACAATGCCGTGATTAAATAGTTGCCGTTCGAGTGTGAACGCATTATCTGTCATTATACTGGAGAATATTCATGTCATTTGCCAAAAACCTATTTCCCTGTTTGCCGCCACCTTGCTCGGCCTAGCGCTTTCCTCATCGATTTTTGCTCAAACGGAGAGTCCAGAGTGGGTAGAAGAGGTTACATAGTGCTTGATAGCGGATGGCCCCTATTTTCGAGGCTATTTTTTTGTTGACGACATCGGTGCCTACTCCCGCTCATCTATTCGCGATATTTTTCCGAATCGGTCTGACTTCCTTCGGGATGACGATGTTGGAAAACCTCCGGCGCAGCACGCTACGACATAATCTCTTGTCCGAGGAAGAATTACGCGAAGGGCTCACGCTTGTGCAACTGTATCCAGGGCCTATTCTCTTTGATTTGGTGACCTTCATAGGTTATAGGAGGCAGGGTACGCTGGGTGCCTGTGCGGCCGGACTTGGATTTATTCTGCCGGCGACGGTGTTCATGCTAGCCGCCGCCTGGACCTATGAACGCTATGGAACATTGCCGGCGATTCAAACCCTTTCGAGCGGGCTTGGCGCACTTGTGGTTGGCGTCATGCTTCAGGTCGTCGCCGATTTTGGACAAAAGAACTTGCGTAGCCTGTTCGACGGCCTGATTGCGATCAGCGCGCTCGGAGCGGCATTGCTTCACGTTAGTGCAGTCTATGTAGTTGTCGCAGGACTGGTTGTGGGCACCTTGGTAAAACCGGAGCATGTTTCAACGTCCCTGCCACCACTCCCAATCCGTTGGAGTCGCCTTGCAACCCCGCTGTTGATTGGTGCGCTTGTCGTAAGTGCCGGAATCGTCTTTACACTGCATGTAACGCTCATGGGGAAACTCACTTTGGTTTTCCTGAAAATCGGGGCGACTGCGTTCGGCAATGCCACTACCATCCTTCCCGTCATGCAAGAAACCGTGGTGCAGACGCACCATTGGCTCAGCCTCAGTGATTTCAATGTCGCCGTGGCGCTCGGTAACCTAACGCCCGGACCTATCCTCAATAGCGCCACCTTCGTGGGTTACAGGGTAGCAGGGGCATCAGGCGCATTGGCAGCCACCGTCGCGATATTTGCGCCCAGTTTCGCGATGACACTGATATTTACTGAACTGTTCGACCATATCCGTCACTGGCAGGTCATGCACAGCGCCATTCGAGGCGTGATGTCCAGCTTTGTCGGACTGCTCGTCGCGACCGTGATCAATATGGCAACGCCATTGTCAGGACACCCTGCGTCTATCATTCTGGCAACTGCGGCGTTTTTCGCCTTACGATTTTTCCGGCTTGGATTAGGCTGGATTTTTCTGTTCGGGTTGAGCGGCTGGTATATTTGGGCTTGGCTTTCTCTAGTTTTGTCAGTCTAACGTGCGGAATAATAGTGGACAGAGAGATCTATGGAGTTACCTGATAGCCGTTTTTGCGTAAATAATCGCCTAACAAATCGCGAATCTCGGCGTCGTCATCGACAACGAGAATATGGGTAAACGCCATATCAGTACCCCAATCGCTTAATTGTTTCAAAAGGTAACAAATGGGGCATTTTGTCATTGTGTGTTACAAAAAAGACGTTTCGTGAAAAAATCCAGTTACAAGACTATGATTAGATAGCTTTCGTTCAAGTGTGAACGCACTGTCTATCATTATACTGGAGAAAATTCATGTCATTTGCCAAACAACCACTTTCCCTGTTTGCCATTACTATATTCGGCCTAGCCCTCTCTCAACCTGGCTATTCCGAAACGGCAAGCCCGGAGCGATTAAATGAAGTTACTCAACGCGGCATGCACGTTATGCCTTTCGATCTTAAACAAACCCAACACATTTTTAATAAAACAGAGACAGGTGGCTTACAACAGGTTATCGTCAGAAACCCGCCCAACCCCGAACAAGTCGAATTGATCCGCCAACATCTTACTAAGATTTCACAAGAGTTTACCCGTGGAGACTTCTCCAATCCTGCAAAAATCCACGGTCAGGATATGCCTGGCTTGGCGGAATTGCGTAAGGCCGAGCCTGGACAACTGCACGTTGACTATAAAGAACTTGAGAAGGGTGCCGAGATTACTTACTCTTCGAAGGAACCGGTCTTGATCGATGCCATTCATCGCTGGTTCGACGCCCAACTGGCAGACCACGGCCCGGATGCCATACCGGGAAACCCACACGGCGCCATGCATAATATGCACAACATGCATGACATGCAAAATATGCGCAAGTAATAACCTAACCGCTTCAGGAAACTCATGACCCTTCAGACCCGAACATTTAGCGTGACAGGAATGCATTGTCGAGGCTGCGAAGCCGTGATCGAATCGGCGGTCAATGAACTCGAAGAAATCCGCTCAGTGCGAGCGGATTTTGCCCAGGAAAAGGTCAAGGTTACCTGGGAAGATTCAAAGACGAGTCTTGCTGAAGTTTTCCAGGCCATCAAGGACAAAGGCTACGCCTGCGCACCGATGTCTTCGCCTGAACCCAGGCGGGAAAAACTGAAGACAGCCCTCAGGGTGTCTTTGGGCTTGGTCGGGATCGTCACACTGCTTGTGGTCGGTGCACTGCTCACGCAAGGTCGGCCCCATATACCTCGCTTCGATCAAGGCGTCAGTTACGGGTTGCTGTTTGTCACCGGCCTATTGACCGGATTTCATTGCATCGGCATGTGTGGTGGTTTCGTGATCGGATATGCGGCGAGGGAATCCCAGAGGGAAAGTCCGTCCTATGTGATGGCCCACCTGAAGTACGGTATCGGCAAAACGCTATCCTATACCGCCATGGGAGCGGCATTTGGATTGCTGGGATCAATCGTGACTTTCACGCCTTATCTGCGGGGCATTGCCCAACTCGTGGCAGGTGTGTTCCTGATTCTGTTCGGGTTGAACAATCTCACTCGGTTCCGGTTTTTCAGGGCATTCAGCATACGCATGCCGTCTTTCTTGTCGCGATTCGTTTTCGTTGAGTCAGGAAAAACCGGCAGTCCATTTGTGATGGGTTTGTTGACGGGCTTGATGATCGGTTGCGGTCCCTTGCAAGCTATTTATGTGCTGGCGGCGGGGACTGGCAGTATGGTGGAAGGCGCCAAGATGTTATTTGTCTTTGGTATCGGAACCTTACCTGTCTTGTTGAGTTTCGGGGCGATGACCAGCTTAATCTCCCAGAAGGTCAGCCAACGACTGATCGCTTTATCCGGTGTCATCGTAATTGCCTTGGGTTTGATGATGTTCAACCGAGGGTTGACGTTGACTGGTTCAGGGTATGATTTTCAATCGCTGATACATGGGTTTTCCAGTATTCACTGATAAAAAAAATTATTCCTCCGTTCTATCGTCTGGTTGATCGCATCGCTTATTGTCCTGATCTTTGCCGTGTATTAGCTGAAATTCAGGCCAGTTCCGGTAGCGGCGCATAGGTCGCCAACGGTGATTTTACACGGTGAGGTGATCCGGTATCTTGAAAGCGCGCGTTAAAATCCCGATTAGCCCCCGTATTCAACAGCATCAGGCCGACACACAGCTATGACACAACTCGATGATGCCGAGCTTAGGTGACAAATTGCACTCGCTTCTAGGATAACCATCTCTCGTCGCGCTTAATAAAGCGCGGCATTTAACGCAATAAAAATGCGTTAAATAACATAGTTTTTTTATTCATATCTATAAGTGAATTATTATTCTCTAATATTTCAGCGCCTTATAATATGGTATGGTTTTTGCTTAATTCTCCTTAGTCCTCTGGAATTTTCCAGCTATTTTTTCCAACTTTAGAAAAACAAAAAATGAAAAACTCCAATTCATTCACTCCACCCTGCTCTCCTAAAAAGCCCATTGCCAGTGCAGTCAACACGCAAATCCGCTGTGGCAGAATTATCGGCGTATTGCCATTGTGCTTGGCAACTTCGGTAGTAATGGCTGCCGAAAATCCTCAGGATCAACCAACAGAACGCGTCGTATTAGAAAAAGTGATCGTCACCGGCAAGTTTCCCAGTGTTAAAAACTTGGGCGCTTCCGAAATGGAGGCTGATATTCTCGACAGCAAACGCGCGGCGATCAGCGATACCGCCAAATTACTGGAAGATACGCCGGGCGTCAGTCTATACGGTGCTGGCGGTGTGTCGAGCTTGCCGGTGATTCACGGCCTGAACGACGACCGGGTTAAAATCGACATCAACGGCATGACGCTGACCTCGGCCTGTGCCAACCACATGAACCCGCCGCTTTCCTATATCGACCGCAGTAATATCGGCAAAATCACCATTTTGACCGGTGTCACGCCGGTCAGCTTGGGCGGCGACAGCCTTGGCGGCACGATCTCTATACAAACGCCTGAGCCGGTGTTTGCCGAACCGGGTAAGGATATTTTACTGGATGGCAGCGCATCATCGTTTTACCGCAGCAACGGCGATGCGTTCGGCGGCAGTATCGCCGCAGGTGTGGCCAACCAAAACGTGCGGCTGGACTATACCGGCTCGCATACCGAAAGCAGGAATTACAGAGACGGTAATGACCAAGCTGTACAATCCAGCGCTTACGAGAACCAAAACCACTCGGCAGCGTTGTCATTCAAAACTGACGATCATCTCGTGGTGATCCGAGGGGGGCAGCAGCACATGCCTTTTCAGGGCTTTCCGAACCAACGGATGGACTTGACCAACAACGACAGTATCTTTGGCAATATCACGCACAAAGGCACATTTGACTGGGGTAACTTGGAGAGCAAGTTTTACATTGAAAGTACCCAGCACAGTATGGATATTGGCCAGGACAAGCATAAGCAGTTCTTGGACGGCACTGTTAGTGGAGGAACTTTTGCGCCGCCTAATGATCAAATGCCGATGGAAACCCGTGGTCGTAACCTCGGTTACAAAATCCAGGCGGAAATACCTTTTTCTGAGCGGGATACCTTCCGTATCGGTAACGAGTATCACAACAACCGTCTCAATGATTTTTGGCCTGCGGTGCATAGCAATCTTACAGGGCCGACTCCGCCTGGCGCTTATTGGATGATGGCACCGCAAACCTATATCAACATCAACAATGGCGAGCGGGAACGGATAGGTACTTTTGGCGAGTGGGAAGCTCAGTGGAATACACAATGGAAAAGCATGCTGGGCTTGCGTTATGATCACACCGGCACCGATACCGGCAATGTACAGCCTTACAACCCCAATCTCTTAGGCACTAGCGCAGCGGCACCTGATGCAGCTGGCGCTCGAACCGATTTGAATGCAGCCAATGCATTTAATGCACGCGATCACAAGCGTAATAACGATACCTTCGATGTCACGGCATTGGTGCAATACACCCCCAACGATATGAGCCAATATGAATTGGGCTATGCGCGCAAAAACCGTGCGCCCAATCTGTACGAACGCTACACTTGGGGAGCGCGCAATATGGACATGGCGATGATTGGCTGGCATGGCGATGGCAACGGTTATATCGGCAACATGGATTTGACCGAAGAAACCGCGCATACCGTCAGCTTTACCGCAGCGTTTCACGAACCGAAAAGCAGTCTTTGGGAATTCAGTGCCACGCCCTATTTCACGTATGTGAATAATTTCATTGATGCGGATCGTTGCCGGAGTGCATCGATAGCAACTGCCAGTGGTTGTAAAGCAACCCCGCAAACAGCAACCAACAGCTTCGTCTATCTGCAATACGCCAATCATGATGCCCGGCTGTGGGGCGCCGATGTCTCAGGTCGAGCCCAACTGTATAAGGACAACAAGCTGGGAGAATTTGCTACTCATACCACGATGAGCTACGTGCGGGGAGAGCGTATGGATGGCGGCAATCTCTACCACATGATGCCGTTCAACATGAAACTCAGCCTGGATCATCGCTTGAGCAACTGGCAAAGCGCGCTGGAAATGCAATTCGTCGATAGCAAAAGCGATGTGCAGGCGATCCGTAACGAAACCCAAACGCCATCGTACGTTCTGCTGAATGCGAGAACCGGCTACGAATGGGGCAAAGTGCGCTTGGATGTCGGCTTGGATAACGTACTGGACAAACAATATTACCAGCCGTTGGCCGGAGCTTATCTCGGTGACCGTTACGGCATGAACCCAACAGCGCCGGCAAATGTCACCGTGCCTTGGGGTAGAAACGTAGCCGGCATGGGTCGCTCGGCTTTTGTTGGTATCACTATCAAATATTGATAGCCGTTTATCCACGCAACACTAGGGATGCAGCGCACTTGTTGCGTTGCATCCCTTTTTTTATCCGCAAATAACGTGACGGTACAGCAGGAGAAAACTGGTCTGCTTTCGATTAAAAATCGAACCTTCAGTAATTTAATTATTTGACTATCGACTGGCTATAAAGGGTTTTTATCGGTCAATCAGCTTCAAAGTAAATCTGCGTGGCCACTTTCAAATAGTTCCAGGAACGGTGCACCGTAGAGTGGGAGCTAACGTACAATTTTTTCCTTTTTCTGAGTTCCACTCTGTTACAACCTCAAGTCACTGGCCGCCTGCCCAGTCAAGTGACTGACCGCTTGCCAACTGACAATATGCGACAGCCCCATGTGGTTTTGCAGATGATGGATTACGCTCTCAATCCGTTCAGGCAAATCGTAAAACTCAATGACCAAGGGCAAGTCCAGCGATAAGTCCAGCAAACGGCTGGTACGAATATTTCCGTCTGGCCCAAACCCCATAATTCCCTGGAACACCGTCACACCTGAGACTTTCTCTTCCTTGTGCAAAAAATCAATGATCTTGGTCAGTAGATGTTCGCCTTCCCGAAGATAAATCCGTACTACCGTAATAGCTTGAGCTGCCATAACCAATTCCCCACTAATGACCCTAACCAGACCATCGCTACACCGAACAGTGCATTGATGGCGAAAATGCTCAATAGCCCGTGCAATTCAAGCCGTACTTCGGACAGCCTGAAAGCCAGCCAAAGTGTTGATGAAATTGTCAGCACACCAAGCAGTAAAATGAAAACACACGCCCGCAGTTCGGGTGTCGAGTTCATACGTTGAAACATAAATTGCGCCAGCATCGCCAGCAAAAAAGCCAACATAAGCCCTAGCATCAGATCGAGATAGGGCAGATCATGACCCAGCCAGGGATAAACATCGTCGCTGAAGACCATCCGCCCCCAAACCAGCCCGAACCAAACCGCCGCCAAACAGAGTACAGTGCTTAAGAAAATGTTTAAAAAAGCCTTAAGCAGGTCGCCCGTTTCGAATAAGTAAAACGTTTCCAGGGCAAACGTGGAAAAGGTGGTGTAGGCACCCAAAAAACCCACCAGAATCGCCGCCCGATGCTCCTCAGCATAGGAAAAACGTTGCAACATCAATTCCGTCAGTAATCCCATCAGGAAACACCCGGACACATTCACAAACAGCGTACCGTGCGGGAAATTACGGCCTAACACGCCATAAATACCGTTAGCGACCAGAAAGCGTGTCACCGCCCCCACGGAACCGCCCAAGGCAATGGCAATCAGTTGTTGCATAAGTCATTCCTCATGATTCAAATTCAAGCTAATGCTTTCAGTATCAGCACTCCACCCGAAAGTGCTAAAAACAGTGCAAAAATACGTCGGTATTTTTCAGCCTCGACCTGCGCGTAAAATACCGCGTCGATATACACAAAAATTAAGCTGCCGACACTCAAATAGATCATATTATCATAGACCGGCACATGGACTTGCTGTCCGTTGAACAGCCATAAGGTCAACAACTGTATCGCTGCAAAAGTGGCATAAGAAGCCGCGACCGTTACCCGTGCGACATCCTTAGGGTATTCTTTGTGATGTATAAAGGCGGTCAATAAGGAACCGCCCAGGTTGCTCAGCCCATGCACTATGCCCATGCTGACGAAGTAGGCCGTTTCATAGCGCATCATCCGGTTTATGACGCTGGCTATGGCGGCAGAAGATTCCTTCAAAGCGATGAACAGCAAGAATGGGCCAATAATCAGGCCGATATTAATGCGTACATGGGTAACCAAAAACAAAAACAGCGCAATAGGCGGTAAGGTCAGAAACACTATTTTTCGGTAAAAGCTAAAATCGATATGGGCGTGATGTTGTTGGATTTGCAGTAGATTGATGGCAATTGAAATAGGCAGCAGCAAAACCAGCACATCGACAAATTCATGACCGAACAACAGTAACAACGGCGTACCGAACAACAATACCCCCGCACCAAACATCGACTGAATGGCTGAAATCATTGCGATAATAATCATGATATGGGCTGTCATAAGATTCCCTGGTGCTATGGTTTTTTGACTTAGTCAATAATGTTAAATGGGATCGCCGCTAACCAGGGCGAGTTTTCGATTGTTGCATAATTATACTTCAGCACTACAAGTTTCGTTGTGTATCATTATAATCCTTAGTTACAAGGAATTGATCGAATTTGCATTCATTTGAGCTGAATTGAGCTTCAAGGGGGGGGTATGCTGTGGCATTTTGATTACAACCGATTTCCATTTTTGTTGAAGGTCTGTGCAATCCGGGCTAAGAAACATACCGTTATTTGCTTTGCCTTATTACTTTTTGAGTTAATACTTTTCATTTTCGTCAGCAACCTTTTTTTCGAAAAGCCGCTGAAGAAACCTGTGAATGCGCCTCGTCTCGACAGTAACTATTTCATTGCTTCTGATAACGCCAAATTGCCTGTTCGCACATGGTTTCCTGATAATCATCCGGTGAAAGCTGTCATCATAGCTTTGCACGGATTCAACGATTACAGCAACTTTTTTAACCGTCCTGGCAATTACCTTAAGGATTTTGGCATAGCTTCTTATGCTTATGATCAGCGCGGCTTCGGCAATGCGCCAGAGCGCGGTTACTGGTCAATAACTAACGTGTCTACCCGCGATCTTACAGAAATTACACAACTGGTTCGAAATCAGCATCCGGGCGTTCCTCTTTACTTGCTCGGAGAAAGTATGGGGGCAGCCGAGATCATTGTGGCCATGACCAGAGATAACCCGCCATCTGTGGATGGTGTAATTTTATCCGCTCCAGCGGTTTGGGCGTGGGAATCAATTCCCTGGTATCAGCGAACCGGGCTGTGGCTAGCCAATCAGATCTGTCCTTGGTTGACGTTGACAGGCGCTAGCCTGCACCTTGTCCCGTCAGATAATATCAAGATGCTACGCGAACTGAGTCGTGATCCTCTTGTACTCAAAAAATCTCGGATCGATACCATCTACGGACTTGCCGATTTGATGAATCATGCCTTTGAACAAGCAAATCAAATGGCCAAATTGACGCTGGTTCTTTATGGTGAACGCGATGAGATTGTTCCCGAACGATCAGTGTATCGCATGCTCAAAACGTTGCCCTCGAATCGGGAGTGGCACATAGCTTTATACGAAAATGGTTACCACTTGCTGCTGCGTGATTTGGAAGCGCCCATATACTGGCGGGACATCGCCGCATGGATTGACAATCCTTTGAGAAATTTACCCTCCGGTGCTGACAAACGGGCGGCAACGTTTTTTTGCGGGCGAGACATTCATGAAATAGACGGCTTGACCACTTTATCTTTTTTACACGAATGCGTTATTTAATTTAAATTTTTTTAAGTCGTGGTGTTTGCCGGGGCAAAAACCAGCGAAACTATAAGCCCTGTTTTATTATCCGCCAAACTTAACGCCGCTTTATGTAAGTCCACCACCGCTTTAACCAAACTCAATCCCAGACCACTCCCGGAACTGCTACGCGCGGCATCGAGACGGGCAAAGCGTTCTAAAACAATGGCGTACTTATCGGCTGGAATACCTGGGCCATTATCGCTGATAGTCACCACCACGCCTTCGTTTTGCTGTTTTGCTTCTAGCAAAATGCGCCCGTTGCTATCGGTATATTTAATGGCGTTGTCCAATAAATTGCTGATGGCTTGTGCTAACAAATGCCGGTTGCCGATGACGCACAACGATTTTTTTGCACTTTTATTTTTAACTGTTTGCCTTGCGAATGCGCCAACTCCTTGTAAAGCCCGCCTAAGCCGTCCAATAAACCCGACAGTTCAACCGTTGTCCATTCACCACGAAAACTACCCGCTTCGGCTTGGGCAATTTCCAGCAAGGCATTAAAAGTGCGAATCAGGTTATCTGCGTCTTCAATGGTTTGCGTTAATACCTGTTGATATTCGCTGGTGTCACGCGCTTCCAATAAAGTAATTTCCAAGCGGTTACGCAAACGTGACAAGGGTTGCGGACAAGTATGAACAAGCGTTATACGATGACAAGGGTAAGCATTTTGGTCATGAAGTTCCACTTGCTTTAGAATTATTGCCTCAGATCGTTAAAAATAGCCTTTTAAGCGAATTCCCTTCAATGAAGATTTTGGATGCCGAGCAAATTACTCATCCTGATGGTCGAATTGAATATGAAATTGAATTAACCAGTCAAGGTGCTGAATGGGAGCTGGCGCTCAATCCAGAGGGTAAAATACTGGTCAAAGAAAAACTTTAACCGTTCACAACCACCAGGAGCATGACATGAAAACCAACATTCAATCCATCCACGCCAGAGAAATTCTCGATTCGCGTGGTAATCCCTCGATATGGGCGTGGTGTTGTATAATTTGCAGCAGGTTGATCGCGAGCGAAATCGGCAGCAGCACGATCAGTACATCGATAAATTCGTATCCGAACAGTAGCAAAAGAGGCGTACCGAACAGTAATATACCGGCCCCGAACAGGGACTGAATGACAGATGTGACTGCGACGATAAGCATGATGTCAGCGGCCATGAAACTCTCCTTTGTGATCGTTCGATGATGATGGCGGAGTTGTCTATTTTACAGGATTACCCCTCAGTCAGCACTTTAACTGCTTTACTCCATTCGATCGCTGCTATGCCTTGGGAGAAATATACTGGTAAAGCCGCGCAGGGCGCGTGATGCGGTACCTACACGGCTTTACCCACTACAAGGGTTGCCTAGATAGCCACTGCTGCCTGTATAGGCTCCGGCGGTTTTTCGGGAATGTATTTGGGGCGGGTAAACTGTCGCCCCATGAATAAATCATTGCTGACCACCGATATATCCTCCAGCCAGCGGGAAGATAATTGGCACGCTTCCGAATAAGGCGGCTCTTTGCATAGTTCCACAGCCCCGTCAGCCAGTATATTAAAATGTAAACCCGGCAATGGCCGCACACGTTGGCTCGGCAAAGGTGCGGTGTAATCCATGATACTCGGTTCATCAAAGTTGAGTAGATCGAGCACAAGCTTGGGCACTTGATAAAGCGGCAGACTGCCGAATTTAACCGGTCCGCGTTTACCGTCGATAATCAGCATCGGCGTACTGACATAGTCTTTGAACATGGATGGCGAAAAGTCGCTACGATTAGCAGCCAATACACCTGATTCAACATAGCCTGCAAAGTTCTCGCCCAGAAAGGGCAGGTGGTCGCCGAACACCACGATAATGCTTTCCGGGTCTCGTTTACGCACTTCATTGATAAAGACCATCAATTCCTTCGACTTATAATAAGCCGTGTTGGCGTAGGCTGACACTTCCTCGACTTCGGACGATGAGCTGATTTTATTGGGTCGGCTTTCGCTTAGAGGATAATTCCAGTGTCCGAAATAGGTTACGATGTAATCCAGAACCGGTTGCCCCGCATCCAGCGACCCGGATATTTTGTCCAGCACTTGGCGGTATAACGTGCTGTCAGACATGAATTCCTGATTCATGTCATCCTGGACAAAATCATCTAGCGACCAGTAAGTTTGAAAGCCCATGCGCTTATAAGCATTAACACGGTTCCAGAACACCGGCACATTCGGATGCGAGGCGATGGTGCGATAGTCTTTGTCGGCCAGAATATGCGGCAAACAAGGCACATCGTTAAGTAGCTGGTGTTCGAATTTGACCGCGTCCTTGACCACTGGAAACCCGCATAACACCTCAAACTCGGAATTGGCGGTAAAACCGCCGAACACCGGAGCCAGCGCATGCGAATATCCGGCGCTTTTCCACAGCTCGAGGAACTCGGGAGAAAGCGGGTAAGGTTTAAACTTTGCTTTCTTCAGCGCATTGGGGTCCCAGAAAGACTCCAGCAATACGATATGGATGTTGCGTGGTGTAAATGTTTTAGCGACAGCCTCCTCGTTAAACGCGACCGCCAGGGATGGCGAAAGTGTCGCAACCGGTAGGGAACCGGTACGACCGACCGCCATTGTAGCGGCAGATAGCGAATCCGCGCGACTGGCGGCCAGCAATTTATCGGCAGCTTCCTGGGCCATATCGGCGTCGGGAATCACCTCGGCAGCGCCAAAATGACGAGCGCTTTCCAATAGCGTGTACAGCGTTGCGCCACGCCACACATAATTGGAACGCTGATCCCATACCGAGTTACCGAAGTAACCATCCATTGGTTCCAGTAGGGTAGCGGGTTTGTAGACTACGGTGATGCCTAGCAAGATGACAATCAGGCTGGCCAGATAAGCGCTCCAATGGCGCATGCTGAAATTGAACAACAATAGACTGGCAATCGCGGCCAGCGGTATGGCGGCAGCAAAGAACTGCCAGCCATCGAGTATTAACAGCAGCGATTGCAGGGCAAACACATCATCCGGCATAATCGGCCCGCCGAAAAATGATATTTTTACCGCATTACCGATATACAGTAATCCCATCAGCAGCGCATGAATCATCAGAAAAATCCATACTCGCCTCGATAAGGCATAAAGCACGTAAGCGACAACCAGTTGCAGCAGGTAATCGTAAGGCACCGATGTAGGCAATATTTGCACATCGAATTTGAAGGTGCTGATCAGGTAATACAATGCATAAAACAGCGTTGTGGAAAGCAGCGGCAGTAATTTCAGTAGCATTAAACTAGGTGTGGATCTGTTTGAGCAATTAAGATTATGGCGAAATCGCCTATTTTAGAACAAGATTAGCCTCAAGCCAGTACTTTACGATGGCCGATGAGAACTCCAAGCAAGCCTGTTATTTTGCTTCAACGACAACAACTGCATTACCCATCTCATCGGTACGGCTCAATGAACCACGGATCGTGCCCTTTTTGCGATGGACGGTAATCTTGCAATAGGCAAGCGTGACGGGTGTCGAGTTGGTGAATGTATCGACTACAACACTGACCACCTCTTTCGGCTGAAGCGCATTAAATGATGTTGTGGCTAAGGGGGTGCCATCCGCTTTAATGATTGAAATGGTTCCGTTGCGGGGTGCATGGAATACATTTACGACATTACAACGAAGGGCGCTTAAAGGAGCCCCTGGATTCGCTGTGGCGATCTCCACCATCGGTGTAAACAGAACATCATTAGCCGAAACAGGCGTCGCAAGGAATATAAATGCGGCAAAGATGCCCAAAAGCACAAGTTTCTTCGTCTTCATAATTAAAACCCTCTCTACTTACAATAAAACGATATGCGTGTTGTCCGCTACTCTGCGTCGCTGGTTCCAGCGCGGTTCAGGTCGGCAAGCTTTTCAAGCTCCTCTTTTTGAGCCAAATCCACCCCGACGCTGACTATAAAACTGGTAACAGCTTCAATATCCATGCTCGATTTTACGACCTTTGATTGGTGAACAATAATGGTAAATCCGGAAGTTGGATTTGGCGAAGTCGGTACATAGACAACCAGCATTTCGCCCACCTTGTTGGTGACATAACCCGGCACCCATAAGCCTTCCTTGGGGTACTCAATAAAAATAATTTCTTTAGCAACGCTTTTCTCCTGGCTGCCGAGCAGATTGACCAGTTTTTTACTGACCCGGTAAATCGTCCTGATCATTGGAATCCGGTTAATCAATAATTCCAACTGATGCAGCATCCACATTTTTTCGGATACGGTGACCCGATAACCGGTGTAAGCAATGGCAATAAAAGACAGCGTGAATGCCAGGACAGTCAAAAAGATATTGTTGGAGTAGCCGTAAACATAAATAAAAAAGTCCCTGAGGATGGTCTCCAAAAACACCAGGACCTGCATGACGATAACGACCGGAATAAGCGCTAAAATACCGACGATAAAATATTTCAGACTCGATTTGATAAAACTAAGCATGTTTGACTCCTGGTTCTGTTTCAACAAAGGTTGCAGTAAATACCACTCAATTAATCACGCATTAATCGATCTTTTATATATTTTGCTGTCAGATAGCCCAAAATCGCCCCCCATATCATCATAAAAATTCCGTGGAATATTATTTCCAAATTAAACCTATAGGGGTGTGCATAGTAATCATAGGTGTAATCTATTGCTACAATACAAGCTGTTATGTACACAGCGCTTTTAAATTTAACTGCGTGTGCATAAAAAAAACTGACGCCTAGTAAAATAAATCCTATCAAAAACCTGATACCTGCATGGATTGACCAATGAAGGTCGAGTATAGGGGTTTTTAATAGCGCTATATTCAAAAAATAGAGCAAAATAATACCGACAATAAAAGAAAAAACGAGCATTTTCATAGCGTAACCTCTTATGTTTTGGCAATACTTCGACTTAAAATTAAAAAAATCCCAGTGTTTGACTTAAAACCATCTTTTGATCCAAAAGCGCTGGCCCCAATACAAAAATAAAGGAAAGCCTCCCCACCAGAGTAAATCTTCAAGAGCTCCACCAATCCCATCGCCGTTATAAGGGATGACAAAAAGAATAACGATTGCTATCCATAAAGCCGACAGTACAGAAGCAATTTTGTCGTTTTTATTTAAACTATAAAACCAAGATTGTTTTTTATTCATAGTGTCACCCAATTCTTTTGAAGTTGATATTACCGCATCCCATCATCAATACTCGATAGTAATGATCAAAATACGAGGCCTATTTAAGGGCTATTCTTGTTGCAAGTACAGCGCCGACAGATTAAGGATATAAATGATGAACATGAACAGGCTGCCCCAGCCTACCGTCTTGAACAGGCGTTGTTGCGGACGATATAAAAGCCCGACAATGGCAATGCCGGTCATCATGATGGCCGACTGGATAGTAACCAAATGCACCGGCGAGACGTTGGCAAGGAGGGGGCCCTTCAAGTAAGCCATATCATCAATGGCGATGATGACCAGATTGAACAGGTTGCTGCCCAGCAAATCGCTGATCGCCATGTCCAACGCCCCGATTCTCAACGCCGAAATAGTGACCGCCACTTCGGGTAATGAAGTAGCAAAAGCCACGAACACCGTACCCACGAAACTCCGTTGCCAGCCCATCGCTTCGGCCAGATGTTCAGCCGTTACCGGAAGTCTGATCCCCATCAAAACCACCACGACGGCGGCAAAAAAGAAGCCTGTCAGCGCCTTGGTCAAACTGATGTTCGAATAGCGCTCGGCAATTTCTTCCACGATCTCCAAGCGCTGGGCTTTTTCGTAACGAAAAACCGTGCGCATCGCGAAGATGTAAAACAGCATAATGATCGGCGCGTAGATGCCGATATGCCAAAAACTCAAGTTAATGCCGTGTTGGTACAAGACGAGGTTGAACGCCATGAAGCCGAGCAGCACGACCCCAAAACCGGCGGAAAGGATATGTCCCTGGCTGACTCGGGTGTAAACGGAAGCTTCCCGATGCAGGAAATCCAGCAGCACGATCAGCAGCAAATTGAAGACGCAACTACCCAAAGCATCGCCTAACGCGATATTCGGGACGTTCACATAGGTCACCGCGCTGACTCCGGTGACCAGCTCGGGTAACGAGGTGACCGTGGCAAGCATCGCGATACCGCCCCAGGTTCCCCCCAGCCCGGTTTTTTCGGCGATGACATCGCCGTAGAGCGAGAGAAAGTAACCGGATACACCGATGACTAGAGCCAAGGCAGCAAACTCAACAAAAATTAGCCAATGCGTCATGCGATATGCTGCCTATTATTCAAGGGAATCACCTTTTTCAAGTACTCACTAAACAGCTTGGTTGTTAAAGCATAATGCGGCCAACATCGCCCTTTTCCTGTGTCGTCCGTCTGACCGGCGTTGCGGGGTTCGGCCAATTGCTGTTCCAAAAGCTTATGAAATGCCGTGACTTCATCGGATGACAACATGGAGGCCTCTGGATCAATCATCTGAGCAACAGCAGCGGCTTTTTGGCATTCAGCAGCATCTTGGTCGTAAAACTGCCCAGCAACAAATCATGAATGCGGGTGTGGCTGAAGGCACCCATCACGACCATATCGATAGCGTGTTTGTCCTGATATTCACAAAGCACTTGCTCTGGCTTGCCGAGTAATATTTTGCTGATAACATCAATGCCGCCGGCGCTTGTCAGTTTGTCGGCAACCGGCTGAAGCCATTGTTCGGTCGCTGTCGCGTCTTTGCTGACATAAACCAGATGACAGGTCAGGCCTTTATAAAGCGGGCTGGCAGCGACCATATCGATGGCTTTGTCCGCCGCGTTGCTGCCGTCATAGGCAATCATGATGCGTTGCGGCGCTTTGAACGCGTCGTTGACCACCAAAATAGGCTTATGCAATGAGCGGATGATGGACTCAAGTTTTGCGCCTATCTTGTCCGGCTGGTTTTCATGCACTTTGCCCCGGATGCCGATGACCAGGACGCGGATGCTGTCTTCCAGTTCTATCAGCGATTCAACCAAGCTGCCGTGGCGCTGATTGGTATCGGGGTTGGCAATGCCAGCCTGAATAACCCGTTCTTTGGCCGCCTGTAGCAATAGCTTGCCTTGCTGTAGCCGCAACTTGCTGCGCTGCTGTTCAACGGCGGTCAGCTCTTCAAGCAAATGTTCCTGGCTGCCCAGGCCGATGTTGCCGGACAAGTCCGAGATGGCAGCGGTCTCATGATGATGGTCGATCATATGCAGCAGCTTTACCGGCGCATCGACCCGTTGTGCAATCCAGGCCGCGTAATCGCAGACGGCTTCGGTCAATGACGAACCGTCGATACATGCCAAGACTCTATTGGTATTCGTGTTCATTAGTGGCCTCCCATGATTTTTTCAATTTCTTCCGGTTTATCGTGTACGCCGAAGCGGTCGATGATGGTAGTGGTAGCTTCGTTCATGCCGATCAACTCCACGTCTGCGCCTTCGCGGCGAAATTTGATGACGGCCTTGTCCAATGCAGTCACCGAGGTTATATCCCAGAAGTGGGCGCGGTGTAAATCGATCACGACTTTATCAACGGCTTCCTTGAAATCGAAAGCCGCAATAAATTTGTCTGACGAATTAAAGAAGATTTGTCCTATTACACGATAAGTCCGGGTACTGTTCGCTTCGTCAAGCTCCGCCTCGACATACATGAAATGGCTGATTTTGTTGGCGAAAAATAACGATGCCAGCAGTACGCCGACGAAAACGCCGAACGCCAGATTATGCGTCCAGACCACGACAATTACGGTCGCCAGCATCACCACATTGGTGGACAGCGGGTGTTGTTTCAGATTGACGATAGAACTCCAGCTGAAGGTGCCGATCGAGACCATGATCATCACCGAAACCAAGGCGGCCATCGGTATCCTGGAAATCCAGGCATCCAGGAACACCACCATGATCAACAGAAAGCTGCCTGCGATCAAGGTGGATAAGCGTCCGCGTCCGCCGGATTTGATATTGATAACGGACTGCCCGATCATCGCGCAACCGGCCATGCCGCCGAGCAATCCGGCGCCGATATTGGCCAGCCCCTGGCCTTTACATTCGCGGTTTTTGTCGCTGGGCGTATCCGTCAAATCATCGATGATGGTTGCGGTCATCAACGATTCCAGCAAACCGACGACAGCCAGCGGAACCGAGTAAGGCCCAATGATTTTTAAGGTTTCCAGGTTCAATGGAACGTCCGGCCATAAAAATACCGGCAACGTGTCGGGCAACTCGCCCATGTCGCCGACGGTGCGGATGTCCAGCTGCCAATAAATGGCAATGCAAGTCAACGCGACAATGCAGACCAGCGGCGAAGGCAGGGATTTGCCTATCACCGGAATATACGGAAACAGATAAATGATCGCCAGTCCGCTCGCCGTCATTGCGTATACATGCCAAGTCACATGGGTCAGTTCCGGCAACTGCGCCATAAAGATTAATATCGCCAAGGCATTGACGAAACCGGTCACCACCGAACGCGACACAAAGCTCATCAGGCTGCCGAGCTTCAGGTATCCGGCGATAATTTGCAAAACGCCGGTCAGCAGCGTCGCCGCCAGTAAATATTGCAGGCCGTGATCCTTGACCAAGGTCACCATCAGCAACGCCATCGCACCGGTTGCCGCCGAAATCATGCCCGGCCTGCCGCCGACAAACGCGGTCATCACCGCAATACAGAATGAAGCATAGAGCCCAACTTTAGGGTCTACGCCAGCGATGATGGAAAAGGCAATGGCTTCCGGGATCAGGGCCAGGGCAACAACCAGACCGGCCAATACATCGCCGCGGATGTTGCCGAGCCAGTCCTGTTTTTTCGATAAAAAGAGCATGTCAGTCCTATAAATTAAAAAAGGCCATACAGGAACACAGCCAGGAGCATAAAAAAGTTATTCGAAAATGGAAGGAATACTAAGGTGGCATTGCTTGACAGTTACAGTTATTGATACTTTTTAATGCCCTATCGCATTAATCAGATAGAGTTTCGCCCATACTTGTTTTAATGCGCTCCAGCAGTGCGGTCATTTGTTCTTGTTCTTGTTGCGTTAAGGTTTTAAGTACCTCCGCTTCGACCGCATCGGCAATGTCCCAGAGTTCCTGCATGACGGTGTGCGCCTTGGGCATGAGTTCGAGACGATAAGCACGGCGATCTTCACTGTCCTTATTACGCCGAACCAGACCGGATTCTTCAAGCAAGTCGATCTGCCTTACCAGCGTGATCGGCTTGATTTCGAGGATTTCGGCCAGATCAATTTGGCGACAGTTTTCATTGTTGGACAGATGTACCAAGGCTCGCCATTGGGCATGGGTCAAGCCGATGTTTTCGGCTTCCTTGTTAAAGCGCTGCCGAATGATGTGGCTGATTTCGTAACTTAAAAAACCGAATTTTGAATGCATATGAAAACAATATAATAAGCTATAGGTATAATATCATTGTTTTTGTACTTTAGGGTTATTTTCTCATACATCGAGATTGTAAAATTAGCCTAAAAGCGTTTGGCGACCAGTAGTCAAGTCATGCTGGAACAGCTTTCCAAGCTTATTTTGATTCCCTCTGTCGCTTGATAGCCTCAACTTTCTCCTGCGGTTTCTGGTTATCAATAATTGACTTAAGTTAATATTTCCACTACATTAGAAATATGGAAACAAATATAGCAGTCAAAGCCTTAACCGCCTTAGCCCAAGGGACTCGCCTCTCAATCTTTCGAATCCTGGTTCAAGCCGGGAAAGAAGGCCTCTCCGCAGGCCAAATCGCGAAGACGTTGGACATCCCGAATGCAACCTTGTCTTTCCATCTCAAGGAACTGACCAATGCAGGGCTGATTACGGCTCGGCAGGAAAGCCGCTTCATCTACTATGCCGCCAATTTTACAGTCATGAATGAACTGTTAGGCTTTCTGACTGAAAATTGTTGCGCTGGACATTCCTGTGGTGAGCTTGTCATGGTTTCTTGCCACGAAGAATCAACCTCTGGCCATGAGGCAGAAACTGATTATTCCTCTGGAAGCAAAATGCCGTGTCGGTAATCCTGAGTATTTTGAATAATCTTTAATGGGGAAGGCTCTTTTATGAAACGCTTCCATGTCCACGTTGCCGTCAATAACTTGACCGAAAGTATCCGCTTCTACTCGGCTATGTTCGGGGCTGATCCTTCTGTCATAAAACCTGATTATGCCAAATGGATGCTGGACGATCCCCGGATAAATTTCGCGATTTCCGAGCGCGGCGCTAAAGCGGGGTTAGACCACCTGGGCATCCAAGTAGAATCAGACGATGAACTGGAAACACTCAACCAACAGTTTATCCAAGCGGCCTTGCCGGTTGAAGAACAAAAGGGGGCGGCTTGCTGTTACAGCGAGAGCAACAAATACTGGACAGTTGACCCCCAAGGTATTGCTTGGGAGTCGTTTCATTCACTAGCGTCAATTCCCCTGTTTGGCGAAGATATTCCTGTTCCTGTTAAAAAGGCAGAATCAGCCTGTTGCTCTTCGCCTTCTGGCGAGTAATTGTTTATGAGCGATAAGATTTACAACGTTTTAATCCTTTGTACCGGCAATTCAGCACGCAGCATCATCGCTGAGGCGGTGTTTAATACGATTGGCAAAGATCGGTTTAAAGCCTACAGCGCCGGTAGTCATCCGACTGGTACTGTCCATCCGCTCGCCATCGAACTGAGCCAAAAATTGGCTTACCCCATTGACGCGCTTCGTAGCAAAAGTTGGGATGAATTTGCTGCGCCGGGTGCGCCAGAAATGGATTTCATTATCACCGTCTGCGATAAAGCGGCCAGTGAACCCTGCCCGTTATGGCCGGGTCGCCCGATTACTTCAGCTTGGGGACTTGAAGACCCGGCAGCCGTTGAAGGTTCAGTTGAGCAACAACGCCATGCTTTCCAAAATGTATTGAATTACATCATGGCCCGTGTTCGGCTGTTTTCGGTATTGCCGCTTTCCAAACTCGATGAACTTACCATAAAGCGAAAAATGGACAGCATCGGACAAATTAAAGATACCTATTAAATTTATCATCAACGAGACCACAATAATGAAAGTACTGTTTCTTTGTACCGGCAATTCCTGCCGTTCTATCCTCGGCGAAGCCACTTTCAACCATCTGGCTCCGGAAGGCTGGCAAGCCATGAGCGCAGGCAGCAAACCGACCGGAAAAATCCACCCGCGTTCCTTGGCGCTGTTGAACAGCGAAGGCATATCGACCGAAGGCTACTACAGTAAATCCTGGAATGACTTGCCCGCTACCCCGGATATCGTGCTCAGTGTGTGCGGCAATGCGGCCAATGAAACGTGTCCGGTTTATTTGGGATCGGCGGTGCGTAGTCACTGGGGTGTCGAAGACCCGGCGCATGTTGAGGGTACCGAAGAAGAAATCAACGCTTCCTTCATGACGGCCTATCGCATCCTTCGCCATCGTATTGAGCAATTTCTGGCATTACCGTTGAATGAATTACAAAACGACCGCGACCGCCTGAAAGCCGAGTTGGATCGTATCGGTACTCTGTTACCCTAAGCTTTAAGGAGATATGAATGACTACTATTCACGTATTTGACCCGGCCTTGTGTTGCAGCACCGGCGTATGCGGTGTTGATGTCGATCAAGAACTGGTCGGCTTTTCTGCCGATGTCGATTGGGCCAAGCAAAACGGCGCACAAATTGAGCGTTTCAACTTGGCCCAGCAGCCACTGGCTTTTGCTGAAAACCCACTGGTGAAAGCATTTCTGGAACGTTCCGGTGCGGAAGCACTGCCGCTGATTCTGGTTGACGGCGAAGTGGCATTGGCCGGACGTTATCCGCATCGTACCGAACTGGCCCGTTGGATCGGGATAACCCAGGCGGAAGAAAAACAACAATCCGGCTGTTGCAGCGGTAGCAGTTGCTGTTAACGCTTTGGAGTTGCCGTCATGACCGAACTGAAATTTCTCGACCAGCCACCCCGCTTCCTGTTTTTTACCGGTAAGGGCGGTGTGGGCAAAACCTCGGTAGCCTGTGCAACAGCGATACAGCTAGCCGAATCTGGACGGCGTGTGCTTCTAGTGAGTACCGATCCAGCCTCTAATGTTGGCCAAGTATTCGGTATCACGATTGGTAATCAGATCACCGCTATTACAGTGGTACCCGGTTTAACGGCGCTGGAAATAGACCCGCAAGCAGCCGCACAGGCCTACCGTGACCGGATCGTTGGCCCGGTGCGCGGAGTGCTGCCGGATACGGTGGTCAAAGGCATTGAAGAACAACTGTCCGGGGCTTGCACGACGGAAATAGCGGCGTTCGACGAATTTACGGCGCTACTGGTCGATTCGGTGTTAACCGCCGATTACGACCATATTATCTTCGATACCGCACCGACCGGCCATACCATTCGTTTACTGCAATTGCCGGGCGCTTGGGACGGGTTTCTTGAAGACGGCAAAGGCGATGCCTCGTGTCTTGGCCCTTTGGCGGGTCTGGAAAAACAGCGCAGTCAATACAAAGCGGCGGTAGCTGCGTTGGCCGACCCGCAGCGCAGCCGATTGATATTGGTAGCTCGTGCGCAACAAGCCACGCTACGCGAAGTCGCGCGAACGCATGAAGAATTGGCGGCGATTGGTTTGGCTCAACAATATTTAGTCATCAACGCTATTCTGCCGCAAGCAGAAGCAACACAGGATGCACTGGCGATGGCCATCTACGTCCGCGAACAACGGGCATTGAACGAAATACCCGAACTGCTTAAGTCGCTGCCTTGCGACCGCATTGAGCTTAAACCGTTTAATCTGGTTGGATTGGAGGCGCTTCGACACTTACTGACCACCGCCACACCGTCAACCGTTCACAGCGATACCCTCACGGCTGCAATTCAGGCACCCAGTCTGTCAAAACTGGTCAATGAAATTGCCGAAGACGGGCATGGTCTCGTGATGCTGATGGGTAAAGGCGGCGTTGGCAAAACCACACTGGCTGCCGCCGTTGCCGTTAACCTGGCTCAGCGCGGCCTGCCGGTGCATCTGACGACTTCAGACCCCGCCGCGCATTTGAGCGAAACCCTGAGCGGTGCGTTGGATAACTTGACGGTTAGCCGGATCGATCCCCATGCGGAAACCGAACGTTATCGGCAACATATCCTTGATACCAAAGGCGCAAAACTCGATGCCCAAGGCAGGGCGTTATTGGAAGAAGACCTGCATTCGCCCTGCACCGAGGAAATTGCCGTATTCCAGGCGTTTTCAAGGATCATCCGCGAAGCGGGAAAGAAATTTGTGGTCATGGATACCGCACCCACCGGACACACCTTGCTGCTGCTGGATGCGACCGGCGCTTATCACCGTGAAATTTCGCGTCAGATGGGCAGCTCTGGACTGCACTACACCACGCCAATGATGCAATTGCAGGACACTAAACGGACCAAGGTGTTGATTGTCACATTGGCCGAAACCACACCAGTTCTGGAGGCTGCAAACCTGCAAGTTGACTTGCGACGTGCAGGCATCGAACCCTGGGCCTGGATCATCAATACGAGTGTTGCCGCAGCGACTTCCAAATCACCCTTGCTGCGTCAGCGCGCCGCCAACGAACTGCGCGAGATCAATGCCGTCGCCACTACCCATGCCCAACGTTATGCCGTTGTACCGATGCTTAGGGAAGAGCCGGTTGGTGTTACACGTTTGCTTGAATTAGCCAGCGGTAATCGAATCAATCCTGAACGCTGAAATGACTCAAAAAAGCTACAACGTTCTGTTCATCTGTACCTGGAATTCGGCTCGCAGTATCATCGCTGAAGCCATACTCAATGAGATGGGTAACGGATGTTTTCGAGCTTTTAGTGCTGGCAGCCACCCCATCGGTGAAGTCAATCCTCTGGCCATCCAGTTACTGCAAAGCCTCAATTACGATACCGTCGGTCTGCGCAGTAAACATTGGGATGAATTCATCGCCCACGATGCGCCCCTCTTTGATTTTATTTTCACGGTCTGTGACAAGACTGCTGGTGAACCTTGCCCGGATTGGCCCGGTCAGCCGATGCAGACACAATGGGGGGTCGAGGATCCTGTAAGGTTCTTTAGAGCTGTCGAGCAACAGGAAAAAGCCTTCTTTACTACTTATTTATTGCTCAAGCGGCGTATATCGCTATTTTGCAGCCTACCGATAGACAAATTGGACGCGATGACCATCAAACGCCACATCGACGACATTGGTCTTGTGCATGAAATGGGCGCCTAAAGTTTGTCATTAGTAAATTTAACGGGAGACAGTTATGAACCAACCAATCTGCTCAACAACGCGATTATCCTTTCTTGATCGCTACCTGACGTTGTGGATTTTTACGGCGATGGCGGTGGGCGTCGGCATTGGTTTTGCCTTGCCGACCCAAGTCACTGCCTTTAACGAGGCAGTTTCGGTCGGCACCACCAATATCCCCATTGCGATCGGTTTGATTCTGATGATGTACCCGCCGCTGGCCAAAGTGCATTACGAAGAGCTGGGCGATGTGTTTCGCAACTGGCGGATATTGGGGCTTTCGCTGCTGCAAAACTGGATCATCGGCCCGCTGTTAATGTTCGGTCTGGCGATTGTGTTTCTGCGCGATTATCCCGAATACATGACAGGCCTGATCCTGATCGGTCTGGCCCGTTGCATCGCGATGGTGATCGTCTGGAATGAATTAGCCAAAGGCGATAACGAATACGCGGCTGGCTTGGTAGCATTTAATAGCGTGTTTCAGGTGCTGTTTTATAGTGTCTATGCCTGGTTATTCATCACGGTGCTGCCGCCACTATTTGGCATGCAGGGCAGTCTGGTGGACATCACCATAGGCGAGATCGCCAAGAGCGTGTTCATTTACTTGGGCATTCCGTTCATCGCCGGCTTCATAACGCGTTTTGTATTGGTGCGTGCTAAAGGCAAGGACTAGTATCACCACAGCTTCGTGCCAAAAATCAGCCCGCTGACGTTGATTGCACTGTTGTTCACCATCGTAGTGATGTTCTCGCTGAAGGGCGACTTGATCGTGCAACTACCGCTGGACGTGGTGCGGATTGCCGTCCCGCTGTTGATTTACTTTGTGGTGATGTTTTTAGTCAGCTTTGCTATGGGGAAAGCCATCGGCGCGGACTATGAAAAAAGCACCACGCTGGCCTTTACCGCCGCCAGCAACAACTTCGAGCTGGCGATTGCCGTGGCAGTCGCCGTGTTCGGCATCAACAGCGGAGAGGCTTTCGCAGCTGTGATCGGACCGTTGATCGAAGTGCCGGTAATGATTGCGCTGGTGAATGTGGCGTTTTTCTTTAAGAAACGGATTTATGCCGTGCGGTAAAACCAAGTAACCTTGACCCATCAAGGAAAATCAATCGATGATCGAATCATCGGAAATCAAAGTTTAGAGACCGCCTACCCAATGAGCTCACAACAGGAAGCGAACGCCGCTAGGACTACAACACTGCAGCCGACATGCCTCGATGAACAGATTTGATTTCCCTCCGAAGTTTGTCGAAGGGTGGTTACGGGTGTTTCTCGGCACCATACAGATAGTCTGTGCCACTACCACGATGATATTGCTCTTTACTGTCGGTATAACACCGATGACTTGGGGATTTGTGTTAGGCGCCTTCACCGCCACCGTCATCAGCCGTATACTCTACGGAGGAAGAGACGCGGGCCGTTGATGGGACTGGTTTCCGAATAAACCCGCCCTTGGGGTGTCGCCATTGCGATCCTGATAACCAGGTTTTCCCAATGATAGAAAAATTATAGACAACGAGATATCAATGAATAATGTAGAAGAAGCCAAAGCCAAAGCCGCTATGGCCTACAATGCCGCAGCCGATCACTTCGATCACCCGGCCAGCTCCTTTTGGCATCGCTTTGGCCTGCGGACTGTCGAAAGGATCGGTCTGCGACCGGGCGAACGCGTACTGGATGTTTGTTCCGGCAGTGGCGGGTCTGCGTTACCCGCAGCGGAAATGGTCGGCCCAGACGGATACGTGATTGCGGCAGACCTTGCCGAGCGCCTGATTGACCTAGCCAGAGCCAAGGCCGAAGCCAGGAGCTTGGAAAACATCGAGTTTCACGTCGGCGACATGCTGGCTCTGGGCTATCCCGATGACAGCTTCGATGCCGTGGTTTGTGTTTTCGGTATTTTCTTCGTTCCGGACATGGTCGAGGCGGTCAGGGAGTTATGGCGCATGGTGAAACCCGGCGGTCGGCTGGCCATTACCACTTGGGGTCCGAACTTATTCGAGCCGGCCAACGGCGCGTTCTGGGATGCCATCCATATCGAGCGCCCCGATCTACATCGTGGGTTCAATCCCTGGGATCGCATTTCAGAACCGGAGGGGCTCATAGCCATGCTCGCTGAAGCTGATGTTCACCCTGTCGACATTCTGGCCGAAGCTGGAACGCATCCTTTGAATGCGCCAGATGACTGGTGGACGATCGCTATGGGCAGCGGGTATCGGGGAACGCTTGAGTCTCTGGATACGGATACCTTGAATCGTGTGCGCCAAAGAAATCTGTCACGTCTTGTTAACGAACAGGTAGATGCTATTGAGACCAATGTCATTTACGCGATAGCAACCAAAGAATAAAAAAACGTTTTTATTGGGATTTAAGTCAAAGCATGGAAAAATGAGCATTAAAATCTAACGCGATAGGGGCGATAGAGAAAACGGAAGAAATCGTACGCTAAGGACATGAACTGTCAGAAAATGTCGACGTCGCCCCTCCCCTACTCTGACGCCCGGTTAGGGTGTGGTCCGACCGACATTATTTTGATACCGCAAACAATGGAGGAAGCAAATTTGATATTCAAAACAACCGGGCTGTTCGTTGTTACAGCCCTCGCCGAAATTGTGGGATGCTTTTTGCCCTACCTATGACTCCGCAAGAGCGGCTCCATACTGTTGCTGGTTCCAGCAGCGGGCAGTTTGGCGCTATTCGTGTGGCTATTGACATTGCATCCTGCGGCCAGTGGCAGGGTTTATGCCGCCTATGGCGCGGTCTATGTAGCCACTGCTCTTGTTTGGCTCCGAGTCGTCGACGGGGTAAAGTTATCTGCGCTGGATTGGATGGGAGCGGGCGTTGCGCTGCTCGGTATGTCAATTATTGTGTTGGGTTGGCAGGCCAAACCTTAGCATGTTTTATTTTCCGTTTTCTGAGGCAACCCCTGACCGGTAAAGGGCTAGCCTAGCGGCGGATCTGATCGTTGCGGGACTACCTGTCATCGCCAAGAAACCGTGACCGCGCCCCTGAATTAGCTTCTGTAGGCTCCCCGATACAAAGAGGATGTTCCAATGAACCCACAAGCGCTTGAGCAGTACCTGCATGAACATTCCTTATCGAAGCCTGATCTTACTTGTAACTAAAGTTTCGGAGTTCGTTTTTACCCGCATAGCGGTCACTCATCCTTGATTTCCAAAGCTTCGAGCCTTAGCGTCCTGGCGTCAAGTTGGAGGACTTGCAAAAACCAACATTCTATGTGGGCATCAATGGCATTTGTCAGGATGGCAACTCTGTCTGAATTTTCTGATGCAAAATCACCAATCGCCGCATTCATAAAATTGACCAAACCCATCTGAGCAGTTTCTTCCAAAGACCATCGACAGTCTACAGCGCCTACTCCATTTTGTAAGTGTGGGTTAAAAATGAATCATCAAACTGTCGGCATGAGTAGTCGATGAAATAAGGATGATATCGCCGTATTCGGGATGTTTGACACATTTGGCCGCAATTATTCCGGCATGGACAACCCGCTCAATTTCGTCGTAAATGTCTTCGGAGATTTTTGCGTATTGCAAGACAGTGAGGGGTATTATCTTTGCCTCTTTCATTTAGATAGACCCCGATAGATTAATGCTAACCAAGCCTTTTGTTGCTATGTTCAACTTGGATTTTTGAGACGGATTGACCACCTTCTTGTTACGGCAATAAACGGTTTGATTCAGCGGCGTGAAATAAAACAGTAGATTTTTCACGTACTGATCTTCGCCATTGGATTTCAGCTGGATGGCAAAGCCATATTGCGCGGCGGTTTCTAGAGCACGTTGGCGAGCAGATTCAAAAATGTATTTAGGCATGAACTTTCCTTTTTGTATTGAATGTAAGCAAAATCAATACAGGAAGCGTGCCAAACATCGCAATCCCTTAAATGCAAAGCCATCTCAAGGTTTTTGGTCAAATAAAACGACCAGCCTTGCCAACAATGAAATAATAAAAATTGTTACTTAGTAAAATTTTTTATGGATACAGCCAAGTGACGGTCAAAGAAATTAGAATTATTAATTCTGTAACAGCATATCCCAATCAATGACTTTAATACGCTGCGTTGCGACTTTAACCAACTGCTTATCGTTAGTGCAAAATTCATCGCATCCTGCCTGTATGGCGGCAGCCAGATGCAATGCGTCTGGTGTTTTTAGATTGCTTTCGGCGCTTAATACAGAGGCCAGATCAAAAACCGCGCGATTTAAATCCACAAATTCACAGGCGGCAAAGAAAACATCGTACAGTTGAAGGTGCGCTTCCTTTTTTGCCTGATAGCCAATATTCGAGCTTCCAGCCTTACTAATTCCGAACTGAAAACAGTCTGATAAGCCAGATAGTTTTTTAAGGCTTTGCGCTGCCCGGTATCGCCTTCTATCAGACCGATAACCATGCAGCTGTCTATATAAGTTGCCGCCATATCAATCCCAGCCTTGACGTTCTTGCTGGATATAATCGTTTATTGCTTCACGACTCAAGCCAGACTCATCTGATTCATCAGGTAACGCATTTAAAAACGCGGCCATTTTTACGGCTTTATTTTCTGTTGCTTCCGGTAATTCATAAAGCATAATTTTTCCTTTACTGGATTGGCACCCAGTGTCTTATTTTTGCGTTATTTGCGGTGCGTCATCGCCCTTGTAAGTCAGTTGATTATTTTCCCATACAACGGAATATTGACCGAGCCGACGCTTTTTTTCCAACGCGTTTGCCACCGCCTTTTTTAAGGTGGCCTGAATGATGGTGCTTTCTTCAGAAGCTTGTTTTTTGACAATGTTCATAATTCGGCCTCTTTTAAAAGGTGTTGGTAAAAATCATCGTGGATTAATCAGCTTTAAATAGCTTCGCCCTGCTAATGTAGTCTCAAATGCAAAATCATTGCCTTTATGGATACAGGCTTCAATTTCATGCAAGAAAATCCGACTGGCCGCCATTAATTCACGCTCTGGAGCCAGCGGCAATAAACCTGCTGCAATCAAACCAGCATTGATATAGTGGGTGCAGTTGACTATTTGGGGCAAATATTCCAACGCAAAGGTGGTTTTTCCTGCACCATTGGTGCCCAGCGATTATCCAGCATGTAGGTATGATTTTAATCTCACTTCCATCGTTGGGTTGGCATTAAAGTTCACCGGCTAGTCTTAAAACTTCTTTTTCCAATTTTTCAGAAACCCTGAAGTTTGCATTTTTAAGCTGGGTAAAAATATCCGCGACTGAGCTAATGACGTGCTGTTGTTTGGCTTTAAGTAAAATACCCAATAAACCCGTAAACTTCAGTTGTAGCTGTTTCGCCAGTTTTCTGGCTTTCAGGTCATCAAGTATCATCACGTTATCCTCTTTCATTTGGAGCGCCAACGCGATGGTGCTGGCTTCACCCAAATCGACACTGGCGTTTAATATGCGCAGATAATTTTTATCTTTAACCGTGACAACAGTCATCCAGCTTTCTAACGGTTTACCGAATTCCTGAGCGACTTCTTCGGTTAGATAAATATTTTGGTAGAGTTTTTGCAAAATAGTTAGCGCATCAATATTGTCCAACACAATCAGGCAACTGGTATTGGAAACAATTTTAGGCATTTTCAAAATCCTGCATGATGTCTTCGGCAGGATAATTTAAAACCGATACTTGATAATGTCCCAACAGCTCCATAAAAGTCCTTTTAGAAAGACCTGTCATTTCCGCGGCTTGCCCTACCGATAACACGCCTTTTTCATACAGTTTGCCGGCAAGTAGCATTTGAATTTCCTGTATGTCTATGTTGATAGTGTCAGGAAGTTGTATTTGTAGGGTTTGCATATTTGTTCCTTAAGTGGATTAGCATTAAAGTTCACCGGCAAAGGCTTTTTGACTAATTGCTCCAAATAACTGCTCCGAAGCAATCTCACTGGCAGCTAACTTTTTCAATCTTCTCTTTGTAGATAAGACTATCTGCTCATACTTATTTTGAAGCTTAATAGGTGGAATTAGCATTTTGATGTCTTGCAATTCCTGAGCATTGATATTAGCCATTCCAACAATGCTTTTACACATATTTAAAAGTGTTTTCTTACCATGCGTTGAATTGAGGTAACCAGAAATATAATAGGTGTTGCCTTTTTCATTGGGTCTTACTCGTATTAAATAACCTGCTATAGCCATAGGCGTTTCTTCTTCAAACACTGCTGTTTTACCCACAAGTTCTTTGCTGTTAGTGCGGTTAAACAACAAATCGCCTTTTCTAGCCAAGTACTTTGGTTCATCCTTCTCGCTAAGGTCAATATACTTTAAATTGCTAAAATCCCATCCACCTTGATAAGTAATATTTCCCATTCTGAGTATTGGAAACTCGCCTTCCGTTTCTGACGCTTTTGCAGAAGTCCCGTAATTAGCAGATTCAGTTAAATCCCTAATTGTACCGACCGGAAATCCCTTTAGATTGGTCACCGGATCACCAAACATATCCAGAAACACCGCCCTCAGAAACTGATCAGCGAGCTGGATGGCTTGCTGGTTTTTGCGGCGCAGGCTGTCGGCTTTGTCGAGAATGGCGGCAATGCGTTTTTGTTCGGCTAGGGGTGGGACAGGTACTACAGCTTCTTTCAAAAATTTATAATGACGGCTATATCCCGCATTGTCTGGCAGCTTTATAGTGTTTAAAAAGTAGAACAGAAACTTTTTGTCCATTGGAACTTTTGGCGATAAAACCTTAACGCCATCAGCTCCAAGCACAAATGGATGATCAATGATCTTAATTATTCTTGTATGGTCTCCGAATAGAACCGTTGGCAATTCTTCTTTACAGAGAGCGTTATCTTCATTCACATAACCGCAACATGCTTGTTGACCTTGGTCAATAACAGGATAAATACCAATCTCACAAGCATCTGACTGTTTTATTTTCGTGTTACCACCAGTAACATCTTTAACCGCATCTAAAAACGGCAGTACATTCCATTCTTTGGGAAAGTTTTTAAACTGGGCTAAATCTGACATTTAAAGCATCCCCTCCAATTCCTTCAATTCTCCTTGAATCTCATCCACCAACCCCATCCACTGCTCTAAAATCTCTTTCGGAGAGTCGTACTGTTCCTCTATGTGAACGGTTTCCTTGTAACGGTTAATCGATAAATCATATTTTTTCTCGGCAAGCTCGGCTTTGCTCACCCAAAAGCAGACCTGGGCGCGGTCGCTGAACATTGCGCCTACCTTGTCGGTATTTCCGCCATCCTTAATGACCGCATTTTTATGCTCCTGCCAGCGTCGATAATCAGCAAGCACCTTTGGCAAATCACCGGCAAAACTTAATGGACTGCCTTGCTCATCCTGATACAACGTATCCCGTTTGTCGTCCAGCGAGAAACCGTCGTCCTGCACGTCGTAGAACCAGACCTGATCGGTCGCGCCGCCTTTGGTGAACAGTAAAATCGCCGTAGCGACACCAGCATAGGGTTTGAACACGCCGCTGGGCAGGTTGATGACGGCTTCGAGCTGGTTTTGCTCGATCAATAATTCACGCACGGCTTGATGTGCCTTGGACGAACCAAACAGCACGCCTTGCGGTACAACCGTAGCACTACGGCCGCCGGTTTTGAGCATTCTTAAAATCTGCGCGATAAACAGCAGTTCGGTCTTTTTGGTTTTGACCAGTCGCAAAATTGGCGGGTTGATGGTGTCTTCGTCAAGACTGCCCTTGAACGGCGGATTGGCAAGAATCACGTTAAAGGCGTTTTGCTCAAGGCGTGGGAAGTGGTCGGCAAAACTGTGCGCCAAGGTATCCTGATAATGAATATCCGGGTCTTCAACGCCGTGCATATACAGGTTCATCGCGGCGATGCGCAACATAGTGCTGTCAAAATCAAAGCCGTGAAACATTTTGGTTTTGATGGTTTGCCATTGCTCCTGAGTTAACAAATCGCCGGTGTAGATTTTTTGTATGACGGTTTTACCTTTGTCATCGACGACTTCTTCCTGCATGATGCCATGCTCGCTGCTGTAGGTTTCCAGCAGGTATTCCATCACAGTGACCAAAAAGCCCGCCGTGCCGCAGGTTGGATCAGCCACCACTTCATCCGGTTGCGGATCAAGCAGGCGCACCATCAGTTTGATGATATGTCGCGGGGTGCGGAACTGGCCGTTAATACCGGCAGTGGATAGCTTGCTGAGCAGGTATTCGTATAAGTCGCCTTTGGTGTCTCCGGCTTCCAGTGGCAGCGCGTCGATCATTTCGATGGCTTTGACCAGCAGACTGGGCTTGTCGATAGCCAGGCGCGCATCTTTCATATAATCGCCAAAACGGCTGTCGCTAGTATGCAGACGAAAATGCTTGAACACTTCATCACGCACCACATTCATCAGCCGATCGGCATCTTCAATATGGCTGAACTGACTCCAGCGCAGATGTTGTTCGTTGTCTTTAAAACGCGGGGTATAGCTAAAGTCGGCGGTGCGGGAGGCGCGTTTTTCATCGCGGCTTTCGTTAATATCCAGCAGACGGGCAAACATCAGGAAAGTGATTTGTTCAATCACCGTTAAGGGATTGGCAATGCCGCCCTGCCAGAATTCCAGCCAGAGTTTGTCAATTTTGTTTTTTAAGTCGCCGGTAATCATAGTTAAGTTGTTTTTTCTTAGGTAAGGTTATTGGGTTGCCATTATCGGTTGTTTGCCGAAACTGTCTACAATGGCGAGTAAATCATCGATCTGTTTGTTAGCGAATAAGCTGTCCAGTTCGCCAAGGGCGGCAAAGGGCATTTGATACAGGCTGTTGACTTCAATGGCTCCGCTTTGGGCGATCTGTCGTTTTAATAGGCTTAAAAACTGCACTTGCCGGGCATTAAGGCTGGGGTATTGTTGAATGAAGACGGCAAAATGCTGGTTGACCTTGTCGGCATCCATCCCGACGATGGAGCGCAGAATCTGTTCCATCGGGGCAGCGGTATCGTAAAAGCCTTTCAGGATATTCAAGTCTATGTCGGGATGCTGAGTGTGGATCAGCGCGTTGAGGTTGTCCAGTTCCGCTTCACTGACCGCTGTTCCGTTGCGGATTTTTTGCAGTACCGGGCTTTGCTCGAACAATTCTTTTAACGCCTGCTCGACTTTAATGCGGTAACTCGCCATATCGACGGCTTTTAAATAGGTGCTTTGCTGTTCATGTATTTCATCGCTGTCGGTGATGTCGATAATAGGTGGTTCAGGTAGGGTTGAGCCTCCTTTGTCACGGTGTTGCATGATGCTGCGCAGATCGATACGCAGTTGCTCCAGCTCATCCAACGAAGCCGCCTGCCACCATGACGGTTCACGGCATTGTTTGATGATGCTGGCTTTGGCTTTAACCTGGTTCAGGTTCATTTGCAATTGCCAGAGTTGGTTAATCGCCTCACCTGTCAAATCATCGGAGGTGACGGATTTTAGCAGTTTTTGCTGCTGGATTTGGCTGATCAACAAATCCCACTGGTAGGCGTCACTGTGACCTCTGACATCCAGCCATTGCATTAGCGGAGCAATCTCGGTTTCCTGCAAGATGATAGTGTTGGCATTGAACTGGCGGATGGTTTCCAGGTCACTCATCTGGCGTTTAACTTTCCACTTGTCACGCACCGCCAGGGTTTTATCGTCAAGGCTGTTGATGGTTTTATGCAGCCATTGCGCCAGGCAGTCAAAAAAATCCGGTTCGGCGTGATGTAGAGCGGTTTTAGCCAGCTTCAAACGGGTTTCAAACAGGCGCTGCATCAGCGATTTGGGCTGGCTGATGGTGACTTCGCGCTGTTTCATACCGTGGTATTCAACCACGCCCCAGTGATCGAAAATCTGGAAATGTTTTTTGTCTTTGCCGGAACCAAATAAGTCTTTGCACAGGCGGGTGCCGCGGCCGACCATTTGCCAGAATTTGACCGGCGATTTTACCGGACGGGCAAACACCAGATTGACGATTTCCGGCACATCGATGCCGGTGTCGAGCATGTCCACTGATACTGCAATAGTGAGCTGGTCGTTACTGCCTTGGCCTTTGAAGTCGTCGATCAACGCTTCGGCACGCGGATCGTAGTTGTCGATCACATGGCAAAACTTTCCGCCATATTGCGGATAGAGTTCATCGAATAGTTTTTCGAGCAGTTTGGCGTGTTTGTGGTTGCGGGCAAAAACAATGGTTTTACCCAGTGTCTGCTCGTCAGCCTGACGAATGCCGTTTTCCATCAGGTTTTGCAGGATTTTGCGGTTGGTATCTTTGTTGTAGATGGCATGATCGATTTCTTGGGCGTCAAAATCCAGACTGTTCGGGTCAATGCCTTTATCTTCCAGTTCGGCAATTTCTTCCGCTGTTAGCGCATGACCTTTAATGCCATCGCGCAGAAATTTGGTCGTGTGTTTAACCACCTGATACGGCACCAGATAGCCTTCTTCTACGGCGGTTTCCAGTGAGTAATTACAGGTGGGTTGTTTGAAATCACAGCTAAACAATTGACAGGTAGAACGACTAACCATTTCGACCGGCGTAGCGGTCAGGCCGACTTGCAGGGCATCAAAATATCGGAACAGGTCGCCATAGATGTTGTAAATGCTGCGGTGGGATTCATCGGCGATGATCAGATCAAAGAAACCAGGATCGAATTTATCAAACAACCTGATCATAGCCGGATACGTGGCTATAAAGATCCGGTTATGGGAGTCCTGTACGCTTTTACTGGTCAGTACGGTAATAGGTGCAGATAGATATTCGCTGTAGGCATTTTTAGCCTGTTTGCGCAGCTCGCGGCGGTCACACACAAACAGTACGCGCTTGACCCAACCGGCTTTCATACAGACATCGGTCAGAGCAATCGATAAACGGGTTTTGCCGGTACCGGTTGCTTGCACCGCCAGGGCTTTGCGTTGTTTGGCTTCAAAACGTTCGCTGATACGTTTTAGCGCTTCATGTTGGTACAGGCGATCGCCCAAAATATCGGCTTTGGCGGAAACGCTGTTCAATGGTTTGCGTTCTGTCCGCTGACGCACTTGGTATTGCAGGCTGGATTTGGAATAAAAGCCGTAAAGTTTACGCGGGGGGTAATTTTGTTCTGGGTGGTCATCCCAAATCCAGATGTCGTGACCATTGGTATAGAAAATCACCGGACGTTGTCCATGCATTTTTTCCAGACCGTCTGCATAGTGCTTGGCTTGATGGCGGCCTTTTTCGGCATCGACAGCGGTCTTTTTGGCTTCGACCACGGCCAGTGGTTTGCCGTTATCATCCCATAACACATAGTCGGCAAAGCCTTCGCCGGTTTGGGTCGGTTGATGCTGCACTTTTTCTTCCAACGTCACTTGGTCGGTATTAGACATCTCCCATCCGGCCTCAGCCAGTTGCAGGTCGATCAGCTGTTTGCGGGTCGCTGCCTCATCAAAATGTAGCTCGTTTGCAACTTGCTGGCCTTTACTGGTCGCCTGTTGCTGGAGTTGAGTCAATTCAGCTTCGGTACGCTCCAGTTGAGACGCTTTTTTGCGCTCGGCTTCCAGTTCGACCAGCATAGCCTGCATCTGCGCTTCCTGTTTGGCATATTGTTCCAACAGGGCTTTGCGTTCTTTTTTGTAGTCCGCCTTAGCAGACTGAGGCGGCTTGGGTTGCTCGAAATCCTGAATGGTTGCGACATCACCTGGGGTATAGGTGGCAAATAACCAACGGCCCAGGTCAAAGGCTTCTTTCAGCAGCCACTGGGCGCATTGTTCGGTTATCTTGTCGCCATGAGCGGCTTTGTTGCCGTAAATACGAATGGAATGGAGTCTGTCCACCACAACCTTGGGCGTAACCGCTTCAAAGGCAGCGTTACTGAGCAGTTCCATGAATGTTGACATCGGCGGCTTGGGCAAGCTCAGTTCGCTATAAACAATGCTGACACTGCATTCGGCAAAGCTACGCAGTTTGGTCAGTGCGCTTTGCGGGTCGGCTTGGGCATACTGTTCGGCAAAACCGGCCAGACTTGCCAGCTCCGGCCAAGCGCCCCTTAGGAATTCAAAGTTTTGTGATTGCATAATATTTGTTCTGTCCATAGCACTCTTCTAAGCGAAGAGTGTGCCAACTTTTACTGGATACCTAACTTGTCCATCCAGTTTGATAAGGTCTGATAGTTGGGCAAACTCAAAAGCTCTGCCGCTTCTTTCTTGCTTCCAGCCGTTTTTTTAAGTGCTTGGGTGATATATTTTCTTTTTATGCCATCCAAAACGTGTTGTACATCAATGCCATCGCCTAATTCAGGCAGTTCCTTGGTTGTTTTGAGCAGAGGCCGTTCAATCATCGCTTCCTGGATGTCTGTGTCGGTTATTTGCCCGGTGTCCGCCCATATCGAAGCTCTTAGCAACACGCCATGCAGCTCCCTTATGTTACCCGGCCATGGGTAATTCAATATAATATTTTTTGCTTTGATAGAAATTTTTTTATTAATGTAGCCTGGTTGATTGGAGGCTTCCTGGTTAATTTTATCCATCAGGTAATCGGCCAGCATAGCGACATCGCCGGTTCTTTCTCTTAACGGCAGTAACGTAATAATGCCTACCGCAACCCGATAAAAAAGATCTTCCCGAAATCGGCCTGTGGAGATTTCAACAGCAAGGTTGCGATTGGTCGCGGCAATGACGCGGACATCCACTTTCATTGAACCGCTGTCGCCTACCTTGCTCATCTCTCCCGATTGCAGTACACGAAGCAACCGAACCTGAGCGTCTTCCGGCAGTTCACCAAACTCATCAAGAAACAGGGTACCACCATCAGCCGCTTCAAAATAGCCGATTTTATTACTGCTTGCGCCGGTGAACGAACCCTTCATATGGCCGAACAGTTCTGAATCGATCAGATCCTTGGGGATTGCACCGCAATTTACGGTGATAAAGGGCTTACCCTTACGCAGACTGGAGTTATGTATCGCCTTGGCAAAGAGTTCCTTTCCGGTTCCTGACTCACCCATGATTAACGCAGGCACATCGCGCACTGCAATTTTCTCGGCTTTTTGTATGGTTCTTTTCAATTCGGGGTTCTGGGTAATGATGTCCGAAAAGGCGGCGGATAAAGGCGCTTCTGAATAGGACAGCTCAGTTAGTTTTTTGTCCGCGTTTTTGACTAACTGCGGAATATATTCAGCGGAAATATCAAAAGGAATGGCGACAAACTCGCCGCCTTTTTCTTTGGTGGATTGCACAAACCGGGTGTTGTACTTGGTTTTCCCCAGCAGTATCGACACTGCCGTCATCGACGGGGTACCTGGCGACAGATGAATGCTGATGTCCAACCGGGGGTCTCTGACGGTCAGTTTCTCAAGATAACCGTCCATGACCCGGTGTATGTCGCCAAAGTCGATCGGAGAGCGTAGCGAGCATTTGATGGGAATTACTTTGATAGTAACGAATCCAGAAAGCCAGCTTACATAAGCATCTGCTTTGGATTGTTCCTGCTCATGTATTAAATGCAGCTCATCAAAAGTGAGCGTTTTTAATGCACCGAGAATCGGGCCATCACCAATGATTTCATCAGGCCTTGATGGAATTTGCCCCGCTGCTTTGAGGTCGGTAATTCCAAGCCAGGAAATTAATATTTTATTGCTCATTGTTCCGTAAGACCATCGTTTCTATTGGTCAAGGGTATACACAAAAACAAGGCATATCAACAACGAGGTAAGATTTTTTATTTAGATAAATTTAGTTACCTTAAATCTAACCGGAATCATATCGATTAAAACCGGCTAATCAGGGAAGCAATTATTAGCATCTCAGGAAATATGGATTCAGTTCGAAGAATGATCATTTTTTTATTAAAATTAATTCATCAAAAATGTGCATCTAAATAACAATTTTTCATTAGGATCAACCTTCATAAAAATTTGCTCCCCCTATGTTACTGCGTTTAGATACACAATCGCAGTAACAGCTTCGAAAATCGCAAATTAGTTGCGTATTATTCGCAAATTAGTAGACTTTCATTCGGCTTTTATTCGCCGTATTTACCTGCAACGATCATCTGTTACAGAGTAATACGTAGTTACCGGATCATGATGCTAAAGTGATACAGATCAATCCTTCATCAACAGCACGGTTAAGATCGATCATTACAATTACAAGGTGGCAGACAAAGCTGGCGAGGTGTTGTCCGCCCTACCCTACACATTCCCTGATTTTTTCAGAAGAATAAACTTGATTTTTATGGCAGCCCCTTTTAATAAGCAGGTCTTCAATACTACAAGATTTGCGGTCGCATCATTTGCGCGCGAAGGTGTGCTTCTACGAGGCTTTTAGCAAGGTTACCCTCAATCACCAGATCCGCCTGGAGCTGTTCAACACAGGAACTCGTAACCACCCACGGAGACCATGGCTCATTGGAAGAACTGACACGATCAGCCAGGACCTGAGCTGCCCACAACGGAGCATCCAGCGCAATGATGATGTCGATCCATGGGCTCATTTGTTGAAGAACAGCTCGTAACCAACCGGCGGAGGTGTTCGATTCATTCTGTTCCTGGCATACAGCTGGTTGAAGCAGATAGAGACAACCGACCATCTCGAATGGCCGAATGTCGCCACCTAGCACGATCAGGACAGGATCACCGCCATGCTGCTGCCACTCCACCATAACTATAGCCAGAGCCGCTCGCACAGGGGACGCCACCTCTTCGCCGACCACCATCACAGTTTTATCGTAATCAAAAACAGTTGTGCCTTGTCCACCAAAATTCAGCACAGGACCCAGTGAGCTATGGCGTCGACTCTCGATTCGCTCAAGTCCACGCCGGCCTCCATCAAGAAATCGCTTTCGATACAACACCCAGCCATCGCCTGACTCGATGTCAAAGCCTTTAATGCACCCCTCATCTTTTGTGGACAAGATATAGCGACCCGGCAAGCAATGATGTTTTTCAACCAGCGATTTCAAATTTTCACCACCCAAGCCTCCACCTTCTATGAATAGATCGCCGTGAGCGAGGCCTTCTTCGAAGAACCTTATCTCAGAGTCCCAGGCCTCGTTGCTAATTTTGTGGTTTACTAAAGCGCTCAAATGCATTGCATGGCCTGCGCTGTGTCCGGTTCTATCCGCTCGTCGCCGCTGTTCGGCAGCCATCATTCGAAGCACATGGTAGTCGCCGTCAGCCCGATACGCGACCGATGCCAAATCGGGATCGCAAAGCAACTCGTCAAGTTTCTTGTAGAAGGCTGTAGTGTGCGTGGGGCAGTTCGGCGAGTACTCTCGGCCTTTCTCGATAGCTATGCGACGCTCCAGATACCCATAGGGGTGCTCGCCTGATCGAAAGCGGGTCACTACATAGCGGAATAAACCATCGTTCCTGTCCAATCGACACTGAGCAGCACTAACCATTGTCAAAAGTTGCTGCGCAAAGGCGCGCATGGGTGGCGTATCCCGGTAGCTCAGCCAAGCTTCATCCTCGGGTGCCGTGTCATAAAAGCTCCAGAAAAACAGCTTGTCAAACACAGTAAATGGAATCCGACCTTCGGGCCATGGGTGGTTATCCCCATAAGGTGGCAGGGCTTTTTCGCGGACGTATTTGACCCGGTCCGCCACCGCTGATGGCACAGCTTTGATGATGACCCCAACATAATCCCAGACATCGCCAGGCCGTTCAATCAACATTAACTCATAAACGCGAAAAATGCTTTCAGCGTGACCAATCAGCTCTACCAGACTACTGGCTTCGAGATGAACGCGAAAAGGTTGTTTGCTATGCCAGAAGCCAACTTCCCCCAGGTCGATGGTGTGTTCTGTCGGGTTAAAAATCATGAGGACGTATCCAGAATTTGAAAATTATTTATCAAATAGCTTTACTCATACTGATACATAATCGCCACAACTCAATCAGATATTGCACATCAGGCTCTGCCCTATGTCGTGTTTCAACCATTCTTCTGGCCTCTAACTTCAAATTTTCGTAAAGCTGCCAGCGCTTTTTTTCATCAAATTCAATTTTTGTTAAAAGTGGAAGCATAACGGCATCTGAGTGGACAACTTTGAATTGGGCATAACCCAGTGCTGATCCTTCTGAATAAAGAACATCAACCCAGTTCTCATCAAATGCCCCGCCATCCGCATAGATAATTTCGCCCGGTTTGATTGACTGACTCATGACATTACACATCTGTTTTGGCTGTATACCTTCTTCCCTGCACTGTTTGCGGCTTAACCCATGCATTTGCTGAGCGTTGTAATCCCAATCTCGCCAGCCATCCACCGCATACGGATTGATTAACCGGCTCTCAATAATACCGTGATGATCCGACCATGCAATCTCTATGGGATAACTGTCGATGCTAAGCGAACTCGCCTCGACATCAAGAAATCTGGGCATTATCATTGTCTTTAACCTGATTCTGTTTTATCTCATCGTGAAGTTCTTTTGCCAACTGATAACCAACAATTGACGCTAGCTCATCCTCTAAGCATTCAGAACATACCATTCCACCCTTGGCTGGATTGCTCTTGCAACAGCTACAGGTGGAAAAAGTTGTTAGGTAAACTGGGTAATTTTGCAGCAGCTGAGTTGCCAGCTTGATTGCCTTTACCGCCTGTTTATTTACAGGCATATTATTTTTCCTTCATCAAAAACCTTGGAAATGGGTAAAGTCGGATACCCGCGCGGGTTGCTGACTATGCGCACACCTGACAATTCATAGTCAACCGGCTGATGAACATGACCGTGGCATAGAAGATCTATTTTATCAGTCCTGTTTGTAATAAACTTCTCCAAATCTGACGCGTAAGCATAGTCATTATCGATTATTGAACGCATGGATGGCGCGTGATGGGTAACAACAACCGTCTTTCCTGTATGAGGCTTATTAAGCTGCTGATCCAACCAGTCAATGGCTTCTCGATGCAGCAAGTAAGCAACCGTCGGTGAGAAATTTTCAGAGTCAAAGCCGAAAGCATTTTCGGAATCCATTAGTCGCAATGCCTTTTCCCTGTTATGTTCATTCTTCCACCATTTCTTGCATGTAATATAATGATAGTCACGCATAGTGCGCTCGGCTTCTGCGAGGGCTTCAGGTGAATAATTATCAAAATTTGTCCATAATGTCGAACCCAGAAACCGGACTCCGTCAATAATGACCGAATCGTTATCAAGTAAATGAATACCCAGCTCAGTTGCAATTACGCGCATGTCATCAATGACGGACAAATCAGATTCGTAGTATTCATGATTGCCGCAAACGTAAATGATCTCTTTGTCTGCAAAGCAGTTCCTGGCATATTCCAAGCCTTTAATACCCTCTCCGATGTCACCCGCCAGGACAACCACGTCAGCATCTTCAGGGTAACTGAATTTTAAGTATTTAATGTCAAAATTGGGATCAACAATACCCTCAGGGTTTTCAGAATGTATGTCACTGGTTAAAAATATTTTCATGTGTTAGCTCTCATAATATTCGTTAGTTACATCTTTTTCGCTTTGGGCGTTGTTGATTTTTTTCCAGTGAGTCCAGACAAATTCTGCGTCAGCATTTTCGCCGGGATGACCCAGCAAGGCATAAACTCGCCCTGAGCTTGTTGTGATCAGCATTTTTTCCCGGTCGAACGACTGTATAGCCGAAGATGCACGACCAGAACTATTCTGGGGAATGTGACCGACAAGGTGACGCGTTGGTTGTTCACTTTCGCCGCAAAGAATTTCTTTTATTGACCATGCCATTATGGTTACAGGAAAATTATTTCTGGGTTCTGCGATGCCATAAATCATTTTCTTACCTCCTTTTATCTTTTCATTAATTGTTCGCCGGCAAGATTGGTAACACCGCCAATGGCAACACCGGTTACCTCAATTCCGCCGGACAGTTTATCGCTGTAATAAACATGATGGTGGCCATGAAAGATTTGCTTGGCGCCGATGGCCTTGCCCAGTTCATCTATTGCCTCAAATCCATGCCGGTGGCAACTTGGGGCTTCATGTGTCACTAAGATATCCGCCCTGATCTGTTTCTTCATGCTTTCAAATTCGTGGTGCCAGATCGCAGCGTTAAGATGCAGGGGGATTTTTGCCACGCTGTTTGGCTGGTGTTTTAGCCAGTGTTTTTTATCTACCCATTTGGGGATTTCGCCCGGCATCCAGATTCGCCCCATGAATATTCCACCCAACCCGGCAATTCTAAGCCCTCCCACTTTAATAACCTTTAGGTGCAGGTTGTTATATGAAAGTGCGGAATGGAATAAATTCTCATGCTCGGCTGTTGAATCAAAATCATGGTTGCCTGGAATCCAATAGATCTGGGTCATGCCGATAATGGTTCTCAAGTAATTTTCGAGGGGGACCTCTAAATTGAAGTCACCCAGCAAGATAACGGCTTCAGGACGGTACTTATGTACCGCGCTGATAATATTCGCGAAGCATCCGTGCGGATCTCCGCAAAAAATAATTTTGTTTGGCATTAGCTTATCGCTCATCAAAAATTCATGAGGGTTATCCACAAAATTTGTGGATAACCTTGTCGTTAAATAGCTATATTTCACTGTTAGGGATTGTAAATATTAAGTTTTTATCAATTTGACTAAAATCTAGTCAACGCTACTTAAAAAACCAATGCCTAAGTTGCGATCTTTTTTGCTGTCCGTATCACTGACTCGGATATCTTCAACGGCAATGTAATTACGACCGTCATATGCAGCCAGGCCAAAGGATTGCTCCAGCATCTTCCGAACCTTTCGTGGATGGTACTTGCAGAGCTCATCAATCACCTCGGAACGCATGGTTTCTTCGAAAACATGGCCGGACGGGTGATTATCAATAAATCGCTGATACTGAGTAGCAGTTATCACCCTCATTTGCTCACTCGATGGGTCGGAAATATTAAAAACCGTAAATCTATCCAGAATCGGTTTTTCCAGAGTATCCAGGGTATTCGCCGTAGCCATCCACATAACATGTGATGCATCCAACACTAATTCAGTCAACGATAAGTCCTTAAATATTTTAGCTTGCCGGGGCTCCAATAGCTGATGCAGCGCTGCCAGGGGTTTATGGGCGTCATCGCTACGCGCTTTGTCAACCTCATCCAGCATAATGATGGGATTTGCAATCTCTCCGAACACCAGCGTGTCAAACAATACTCCGGTTCGAGTATTACTCCAGTAGGTTTCTGAGCCCGTTAATGCAATTCCAGTTTGGGCGGCGCTGATGTCGATAATCTCCAGCTTAGTTTTTAAATCATTCGCTAGCGTCAGCATAAATTCAGTTTTGCCAGTACCTGGATTTCCGACCAAGAGAAGACCAGGCAGACGTAAAACCCCATCACTCATGGCTGACAGGGCTAACTGACTACGAATAAAATCAACCACCTCCGCAAAATTTGGGAATTTCTGAGCAAGATCATCACAATAATCACGCCAAGTATCAGGAATAGTAACCAACCGCTTATCCGGTGAAGTCTCCCTAATTCGCTTAACGACCCCTTTGATTCGGTAAGCGTTATCTTTCGACATATCCTTGCTTCTCTCTTCCAGCTTATTGACAACCTCAATGTCATACATCGTTATGTAGGTATCGCCATCAGCCACCTTCTCCTCATCTTCAACAACAGACAATTCTTCATCGGCTACTAAATCCTCATCGCCTGTTTGGGGTTTTGCAACATCGAACTCATCCATAACTTCATCATGACTATCTTCCCAAGCTTCCAGATTATCAAACGGATCTACTTGTGCCTTAAACGCTAAAGTGGTTTCTGTAATATTGGTGCTTTCTTTTTCTTCCCAATCGTTCAAAGCACACGCCATGCAAACATGCATAAAAAATGAGTTAGAACTAAAAGCCTTTCTTTTAACCTCAGGAACCGGCAAAAAAGGGAATAGTTCACGCTCGTCCTCATCGTTAAGATTTTTACGCTCCAAGAGATTTCCGCAGGCGTGACATATCATTAATGACCGACCCACCGCACGCTGGGCGGCAGTAAGTAATGCCTTATCTCTTGCCTCAATACGCTGCCGCGCTTCAAGAAATACATGAAGCTTACGGTGATAAGAACCATCCAAGTCATCGTCTAGCTCTTCCGTAATCCGGAAAAATGCAAGGCCGGGTCTTTTGGTTATCATTACGTCTTCTATTTCAGCGAGTAAATCACCAACGACGTTGATGAGCCCTAATGACACATGGATCGCCCACGGACATATCCATGGGTGATGAGCTCTAAGGTTTTTATTAACTAAATCAGCGCCCACTGATTTTTTTATTGCAACTGGATAATCAAGCATAATTTTTCTCTCCAATGGTTCGGGAATAACTATACCCGCAAAAATTTGAATTAACAAGTTCACATTTAAAATTTGTGAACTTGCTTAGCAATTAAACTGTTTTTTATATCAAAGTATCAAAACAAGTTCACATGCCGACTTTTTAGACTAAAATATATTATTCCTCTGCTAGTTATCCCATTACCCTTTTGTCTTTAATTTATGCATGCTTTATGAACGAATTCATTCTTGATTTAATTACTGCCAGAGGATGGTCTATCCGCCATTTGGGCGAATTAACCGGCATTAGTTACTCAGGCATACGTGACTATCTGAAAGGACTGCCACAACGTTTGTCCAAAGACCGTTTAAGCCGAGTTCTGGATCTGTTGGAGTTGGATATGGAGGGCGGCCTTAAATCCAATACTCTCTATACTTGGCGCATTGAGATTCAAGAAAAACGTTTGGCTGCTTTAAATAGGGTATTGCAGGTTACGATTGAACGGCATTCAAAACCTGACACTGACACAAATGCATCTCCGAAAACCAACACTCAAAATAAATTTGAAGCTATTCCGCTTCTGGGTGGTGATACTGACGGATTACCCGCGCCGTATTGGATGTTGCTCTGGAAGGAAATTTATATTTTGATTCAATGGCGATTACCTGCTGCAAGCCAAGTAAAAAAAATCCCTAATTTTCACGACCAAAATGATAAGAATAGCCATAACCTGCCCATCGTCCACCCGGACATCAAGACGATCAGCTCCATTTTCTGGGCGCCGGGCATGGAAATAAGTACAGAGAAAGTCATAGGAATTCAATTGACTACAGCACAACTAAGTCAATTGAAGAAATGCGACACAACAGAGACATTGAAACTGGAAACTCTCAAGGCATGGCTTCAGACTAAACCATCTGAAGACTATTTCTGGGCGGCAGCGCAGACAATGCAACAAGAACCAGTGTCATGGACGTGGGAGATGGTATTGCAAAGACTGAAACACCGCTATATACGGCCAGAGGAAGCCGCTAAAATTCTTAAGCTGAAGTAATATAAGCATATTTACCTTTGCCCTCTGATAGCACAATCAACAATATGACTGACTCATCAACTCAACAGAATACCCTGCTGGTCGTAAGGCACCGAACCCACAGCCACCTGCACGTATACGCTTATTGTGACTGTTGATGTTGGCGCCGGTTGAAATTTGAATACTCGTACCGGTAAAATTTTGACCAGGAAAATGGGCTGGAAAACTTGGAAAAATTAATGTTCTTGGCCAAATCACCCTGTTCAGACAGATACCGGTACAAACCTCTCTAAATGGTCAATTTTCAATCGGCGCCAACAGCCTGGACCACATGCAGACAGTGAGAAGCCGGTAATCTTTTTGCGTTTTACAAGTGGCTAAGACAGACTAGAGATACAGCTTTATGGTATGATAAGCAGGTGCTATTTAGGTGACAATAAATACTAATACACTCAATTTCAAGCCTTTTTTTAGTGAGCACTTTCTGATTTATCAATGTTTTATTGAGTCTAGAGACTTTAGCATTAATCATAGAAAGTGAATTATCTCAATATAATGCGAACCCGTGTCTTGCTCGCTGTAGCTTTGATATACCCATGCTTTGCAGCATCTGCTGAACCCATTCATCTACAGTTACGCTGGCATCATCAATTTCAGTTTGCCGGATATTATGCTGCGCTAGAAAAAGGGTATTACAAAAAAGCCGGACTTGACGTCATTATTGATGCAGGCTCTCCCGACAAAAAACCAGTACAGGAAGTCATTCAAGGTCACGCCCAATATGGCGAGGCCAATGCCGAATTATTATTAGAACGGTTACGCGGCGCCCCCCTTGTCGCTTTGGCTGCGATATACCAACACTCCCCATCGGTTTTAATCGCGCGAAAAGATGCTGGAATCGCATCACCCGACGATTTAGTCGGAAAAAAAGTCATGCTGCTTGATCAATCCATGGATGCTGATTTTGTCGCCATGTTTAATAATGAGGGCGTAGACATAAGCCGTATTCATGTTGTTCCCAGTAGTTATGATATTCGTGATTTGGCTGATGGTAAGGTAGACGCATTTAATTCATATCTGAGCAACGAGCCTTATTTCCTAAAGCAACAAGGAGTGGAGTTCACTGTACTCAACCCACGCAACTACGGTGTCGACTTCTACAGTGACATTCTGTTTACCTCCGAAGACGAACTTAAACAACATCCCGAACGCGTAAAAGCATTTCGTCAAGCCAGCCTCGAAGGGTGGTATTACGCAATGGATCATCCGCAAGAAATTATTGATCTGCTGATCAATACCTACAAAGTAGACAAATCCAGGAAACACCTTGAATTTGAAGCCGAGGCAATACGGTCATTGATCGTACCGGATGTCATTGATCTGGGACACATGAATCCTTGGCGTTGGCGGCACATGACCGAAACATTTATTAAAGCGGGTATGGTTGAAAATGATAAGTTTTTGCAAGATTTTAGTTATGAGGTTGATCCCATAGCCGATAAAGAAAAGCTGCTCCGCTATATCAAAATTGCCGTAGGCATTGCTCTGTTAGCTGGCATTATCAGCTTAACGCTATTGTTTTTTTATAGATCACTTAAACGAAAAAATAAAATATCCAACCGTAACGAAAAACTTTTGCTTCTGGCTCAAGAGACCGCAGGAATAGCCTATTTTGTGAGTGATCCGGCGACCGGTCGCTGGGAAAGCTCCCCCCCTGCTAGATCAAATTTTCGGCATCAACGCTGATTTTAAAAGGGATCTTACCCATTGGGCAACATTGATTCATCCTGAGGATCGTCAGCATACACTTGATCGCTATCAAGAAATAATCGGTAGCCGCGAACGGTTTTTGCTTGAGTATAGAATTATCCGTCCAAGTGATGGTGAGACACGCTGGGTGATTGCACGTGGTGACATCGAGAGTGACAATGAAGGCCATGCTAGATACCTGGTAGGTACCGTTCAGGACATCTCCAAGCGCAAGGCCGATGATGATGATGAGATTCAACAACTGGCTCTCTATGATCCACTCACTCAACTTCCCAACCGTCGACTATTGCAGGAGCGGCTTAAACACAGCATTGAAGTAGAGCGACGTGGAGGAAAAAAAATAGCATTTTTGATGCTCGACCTGGATCGTTTTAAATCGGTTAATGACAGCCAGGGCCATCAAGCAGGTGACGAGTTATTGCAACAAGTTGCCGCACGTATTACAGCATTATTGCGCAATGTCGACATGGTAGCTCGTTGGGGTGGGGATGAGTTTGTTGTGCTGCTGGAAGATATTGCACATTCGGATGATGCTGCACGGATTGCTGGAGCAATCATCACCGATTTAAGCAAACCCTTTTGCTTGCCCCAGTGCGACAGCGTCCAAATTGGCACCAGCATTGGTATTAGCCTGTATCCAGAACACGGTGACAGCTACGAAATACTTATGGATCATGCCGATGCAGCATTGTACCAAGCTAAAGACGCTGGACGTGGCTGTTTTTCCTTTTTCTCCAAAGACCTAACGATTGCTGCCCGAGAGCATATGGAGTTGGAAACACGTCTGAGTCGTGCGGTTGAAAAACAGGAACTGAGTGTTTTATTTCAACCACAGGTAAATCTTATCAGTGGTCGCATCATCGGTGCCGAGGCATTAGTGCGCTGGCAAGACCCGATAGAAGGGCTAACTTCCCCGCTAAAATTTATTCCTATTGCCGAAAAAACCAATCTGATTGTAGAGATTGGTGGCTGGGTATTACGCGAAACCTGCCGACAGGGCCGACAATGGCTAGACGAAGGTTTGGCACCACTCACTTTAGCGGTCAATGTTTCCCCTCACCAATTTCAGCGCAGTGACATCTGCGCATTGGTCGCTACGGTACTGAAGGACACGGGTTTTCCAGCCAATCAACTGGAATTAGAAATAACCGAAAGCGGATTGATGGGAAGTCAGGATCAGGCAACGGTGATCCTTAATAATCTCCGCGCTCTCGGTATTCGTCTTGCCATAGATGATTTTGGTACGGGTTATTCATCATTGGCATACCTTAAACACTTTCCGCTGGATATATTGAAAATTGACAAGAGCTTTATCGATGATATTCCTTTTCATAAAGATGACATGGAAATCGCGGCCACTATTGTCGCCATGGGACATATTCTAGGCTTCAAGGTCTTAGCCGAAGGTGTGGAAACGCCAGAACAGCTGGCATTTTTGCAGGAAAAAGGCTGTGATAGTTATCAGGGATATATCAAAAGTAAACCCGTGTCGGCGCATGAATTTGCTGAGCTATTGCGCAAGCAAGCGGCAGCATGAGTTATGATATTTGAAATGTATAACTTGATTCGACTAACCGCTTAGGGGGTGGAGTGCAGCCTATCAATATTCCCTAAACCTGACACTCGTTAATTAAATATTATAGGATCAATTGGTCCTTTTTATTTAACCCATGCCAATTGATTTCGACTTGTTGCATAGTCCCATAGGTTGGGTTACGCTAGCGCTAACCAGGCCTGCGCACTAAATTTATAGAATGCTGCTAACGTAAGGACGCGCATCAAATCGCGAACGATACGCTGCACTGCGTGAAGCACACCCTACGGCCCTTCCTTGCCGTTGCTAACAGAAATACGAGGGTAAATAGAGATGGATAATGACACCCTAATAAATCAAGCGCAGCATCTTTATGCTGTATTAGAGGTCGAACAATATACGCGATCTTTAAAAAACAAAACTAAGTTTGATCGTCTTGACCGCCTAGTAATGTGTGCTTATTGCCGTTATCAGCGTCGGTTAAATCGCTGTGTTTTATGTTATCAGCATCGGTTAAATGACTGTAATCGGGAATTTTTGGGGAATAAACGGCAGTTCTGCCCGCGCATTAATCATTCACATAATCCCTCCGCAAACAATGCGCATCACTGCGTTTAGCACATCCTATGGCCCTATCCCCGTCCAATCATAGACGAGAAAGGCGCGCGGTGCCCCCCTTACTTAGCTAAAATGCCAAAATATCTGGATTGCTCCCGAGACAATTAATATAGAAAACAGCGTCTAAATTTTGCCAGTTTTACAACAAAAGAGCGTTTAACTTTTCCAGTTGCTAACCACTATCATGTTGATAATATTTAATATGCAAATTTCTTGACTGGAAAATTCAATGCTGATTAGTGGCAAATTTTGAAAGCCATATTCCACTCAACTCAATACTTTTTACACTACCACCGATCTAACTGGACATTTCGATACACTGGGACTTAAACATACCTTGCTCTTGGGTGGAGACTATTACAAAACAGACAACTACGGCATTTTTTATAATGGAACGCCCCTTCCAGCAATAGATGTCTATAACCCTGTTCATACGGGCTCTATCACACCAACATCTTCTAATCCGTTTAGCAATAGCACCGACTTTTACGGTATCTATGCTCAAGATCAAATTAAATTACCTCACAATATCCACGTTATGGGTGGGTTGCGTTATCAGGGCATTGATCAAAAAGATAAGCTTGCGCACATTACTACCCCTAATGTCCATGCAGTAACACCACGAGTCGGAATCTTGTGGCAACCACAAAAATGGTTAAGTCTGTATGGCAACTATGTGGAGAATTTTGGTGCTACCAATGGACAAAAAGCAGATGGTTCGATGCTACCGCCTGAAAGCGCACAACAATGGGAAGGCGGACTTAAAACCGAGTTCTTTGATGGTCGGCTAAGTTCTACGCTATCTTACTTTGATCTGACTAAACAAAATGTGGCAACCACCGATTTGACTAATCCTTTGTATTCTATTGCCATTGGTGAAGTGCGCAGTCGTGGCCCTGAAGTGGACATTAAGGGTGAAATATTGCCAGGCTGGAATGCCATTGCGACTTATGCCAATCTCGATGTGAGAGTCACTAAAGACAATAGCGGTCTTGAGGGAAACCGCATGTATGGTGTACCCCGAAACATGGGTAGTTTATGGAACACTTATGATTTTCAGCAAGCAACTCTTAAAGGTCTTAAAGTTGGTGGCGGCCTCACTCTGCGTGACTCTTCGACTAATCCGTCCAACACTTATAATGTCCCAAGTTATACTACAGTCGACTTAATGGCTGCTTATAGCCTGAAGTTAAATAAATCCAAAATTAGCTTTCAGCTCAACGTCAACAATCTTCTCGACAAAAATTATTTTCAAGCAATGACCTCAGACTTGAATGCCAGCAGCCGCGTTACTATCGGTACACCACGTTCTCTTATGGGGTCGGTTAAGATCGAATTTTAGCAAGGTTGGGACGCTTGCTTTTCGCAACCCAACATATTCGTGCGGTAAATGTTGGGTTAATGATAAAGCTGTTAACCCAACATCCAGGTGGGCCGGGGTTTGCAACCCAGGCCTTAACGTTTTGATAACTATTGCAATCACTTCATCCGGCATGAGTAAGCGAGGGGTCGATGAAGTTAATCAAAGGTCGCCTTACCGACGTCTTTGGATTCATCAATATAATGGAAAAATCATTCGCGAACGGGAGCGCGGTAGCCGTACTGCGGGCGACATCTTGGTAGAATGGCTACAAAACTACAAGACTTTTATTAATCAGTTGACGATTAACCAATGGCGATAGCAAAGGGCAATCTGATCGAACTCAAACCCCCGCCGTAAACTGTGGCTACAAGTACATTGATACTTGGATCTTTTTGTCGACTCAGTGCCGGTCGTCATCAGCTTGAGCGAAAGTTCAATTGTGTTTTGCTGCAAAACTTAATAAAAGCGTGTCATATGACCTATTTTTCATGCTTCAAACGATTTACCGGGATTAATCAGTGCTCCAAATAGAAGGCATTGCATCAAGCCGGATGGGCTCTCAAGGGGAGGGTAAAAGGGAATAGTCATAAGTGGCATTATACTTGCATGTTAATTAGCGCAAATTCGCTTACTCAACTCTTCAAACTTAATGTCTGCCATAGACGGGAAATGTATCATCAATGAATCTGCTGCCGGAACCAGGGTTGTCAGCGCTTTTCCTTTTGCATCAAAAGGACTTGATGCAATTTTTGACTTATAAGGTACGTTGCGCCGAGACAGCAGCGGATCTAACGCAGGAAACTTATTTACGTATCGCCCATCACCCCGATGCAGGCAATATCGAAAATATGCGCGCCTACCTGTTCCGTATCGCCAATAATCTTGCCCTTGATTATCTTCGCAGCCAGACACGGCAGAATAAACGTGATGCAGGGCCGGTTACGGATGACATTATCTGTCGTCAACCTGAGCAGGATGACGCATTGTCAGATCGCCAGCAATTGGAGTTTCTTGAGCAGATTATTTATGACCTGCCGCCGAAATGCCGCGCAGTTTTTCTGATGAGTCGCGTGGAAGGCAAAAGCTATACCGAGATCAGCAACGAACTTGGCACTTCCCCGCGCACCGTAGAAAGCCATATGCGCAAGGCGTTGAATCAGATTCGGAAGCAGTTTGATTAATAAATATTTGCCGCCTTGCAAGGGGGTCTGCGCCATCAAACGTCTTATTGATAAGTCACTAATAACACGACTTTTCTGTCCTTTGGATACTCTGTAGTAAAATACCAACATGCCCAGCACTCAGCCTTCATCCCCTAAACAATCTGCCTCAGACCAAGCTACCGCATGGTTTGCGCGTCTGCACGCGGATGACGTGACGGCTGCGGAACAAGAACAATTCAAAAGCTGGTACAGGGAAAGCCAGCAACACGCCCAAGCCTACGACAAGATGCTGCTGCTTTGGGACCGGCTTGAAGCGCCCGGCAAACGGGTTAATGCCAGAGTCGAAGCAGAACAACCCGCACTGGCACACCGACCTGTACCCGGAAAACAGCCTTACATCCGGCGATTGATGGCGGCATCCGCGCTGGCTTTGGTTGTGCTGCTGTCCTATCAGTTGCCGGTACACTACCAAAATTGGCAAAGCGATTATTACACAGCGCCGGGCAAACAGTTAACCGTTGTGCTTAATGACGGATCACGGCTGACTTTAAATACCGACACCGCACTAGCCGTGAACCTTTCAGATAGCCAACGGAGCATCGAACTGCTGCGCGGCGAGGCCTATTTCCAGGTGTCCCCGGATAAAAACCGCCCTTTTATAGTCAGCAACGGCATAGCCAAGGCCCGCGCGGTCGGCACCGCCTTCAGCGTTAAAAAGACTGATGAGGACATGCAAGTGATCGTAAGCGAAGGTACGGTAGAAGTCTCAGCAGGCAAAACCGATGCCCCGACTTTAGTCCATATCAACCAGCAAGTGGACTACCAACAGGGCCGCGTCGGGCCGGTGATTCCCACTGACATTCTGGAAACACTCGCATGGCAACGCGGACAACTGATTTTCAAGCGGCAACCGCTGGCGCGGGTGATTACGGAAGTGAATCGCTATCGGAGCGGGCAAATCATGATCATCAACCCGAAGCTGAAAGAACGGGTCGTCAGCGGCGTGTTTGATACCGCCGACCCGAATGCAGTGGTTGACGGCGTCAAGACCACCTTAAAAGTCAGTTCGATGAACTTGTCGAATCAACTGGTTCTGCTTTATTAATATTTTTTTCCTCCGCGACTAAGGGTAGATCGATTGCGCCTCGTCGTATGTCATGAAGACAACACTTTATGACCTAAAGAGGATTTACTTACATGACGCTACCTACAAACCGGGTTTCTATAAAACGCGGACAAAAATTCATCAAAACAGCCGGACTGCTGATACCTGTTGTGCTGTTTGGTGCGGGACAAAGCACATATGCCGGTGATGCCGCATCTGATAAAGCCATGCCATTCAACATCCCGGCACAATCCTTATCGAGCGCATTAACCCGGTTTTCTGCCGACACCCGCCTGCAAGTGCTTTATGAAGGCGATATGGCCGATAAGCTGCAAGCGCCTGCACTTAATGGCACCTATACACCGGCGCAGGCGCTGGAAAAACTGCTGGGAGGCACCGGACTTAAGTCTCGGTACACTAATGACAAAACCATCACGATAGAAGCCCCAACCAGTCAAAACCACTCGGACACCGTCACGTTGAAAGCAATGACGGTGACCGGCAAAGCAACTTACGATTCCACCGATCCTTATAACCCTGACTACACTCGCCCCAACGCCAGTACCGCCACCAAAACCGACACCCCAATCATGGAAACGCCGTTCTCGGTGCAGGTGGTTCCAAGTCAGGTTTTAAAAGACCAACAAGTGGTAAGAGTCGAAAAGGCGCTGACCAATGTCGCCGGTGTCATTCAACTACCCGGCAATGGCGGTGCGCAAGATATGTCCATGATTCGCGGATTTACCAATAATACGTTTTATAGGGATGGTTTCCGTTTGCCCACAGGTATTGGCGGCGGCGGCACAACAAAACGCGATACGGCCAATCTGGAGCGGGTCGAGGTGCTTAAAGGACCGGGTTCCATTCTGTTTGGACGTGCGGAACCGGGCGGCATTGTTAACATGGTCACCAAGCAGCCGTTAGATAAACCTTATTATTCGATGCAGCAACAATTCGGCTCCTACGATTTTTATCGCACCACCGCCGACGCCACAGGCCCGGTCAATGCCGATAAAAGCCTGCTCTATCGGGTCAATTTGGCTTATGAGAACTCGGGTTCTTTCCAGGATAACGTCAATGGCGAACGAGTCTTTGTGGCGCCCACGTTGACTTGGAAAATCAGCCCAAAAACCAAAGTCGGTCTTGAACTTGAGTATTTGCACTTTAACGACCCTATCGATCATGGCGTTCCTGCACTCGGCAATCGTCCGGCACCAGTGCCGCGCAGTTTTGCCTTGAACGAACCGCAATTCAATAGAAACGAAGGTGATCGAACCGGCGCTTTTATGAGTTTCTCACATGCGTTTAATGACAACTGGAAAGTGGAAAACCGTTTTGGCGCGGAATTTCTGGATTGGAATACGCAAGGGGTCACCTTTGGCGCAGCACAAGCAAACGGCAATTTAGTGCGCAATTTCTACGGACTGAATGATTCAAGCTCACAACGCTATAGCAACACGTTGAATCTGACCGGTAAGTTCTCCACAGGCTTTCTTAAACACACCTTGCTGTTAGGTTATGAGCATTTCCAGTTCGATCAAGATCGTATGTTTGGATCTAGCCCAACCGCATACTCGGCACCTTCCGCATTCAATATTTTCAGGCCGACTTATACGGGCTTGGGGCCAACAATCAATCCAGCGCGGTACACGCCGCAAAAACTTTCCCAGTCATGGGATGGATATAGTGTGCAGGATCAAGTGGAACTGCCCTTTAAGCTATTTGCGCTGGGCGGCGTACGCTATGACGTTGCTGAAACCCAATTTGACGTTAATAACGGGCTTAACAAACTGTCAAAAGACAGCGGGGGCAGCCCTCGCGGCGGCTTGCTCTGGCGTCCTATGCAATGGCTTTCGCTTTACGGCAGCTATACCGAAAACTTCGGGGCATCCAATTACACCAGCAATAATCTTGGCGCAAACTTAGGCCCTCAAAGAGGGCAGCAGTGGGAACTGGGCACCAAGACGGAATTCTGGGATGGCCGCTTGACTGCCAGCGTCGCTTATTTCGACCTGACCAAACAAAATCTGCCGGTACCCGACCCTGCGAACCTTGACGGCCTCCATTTCCTAACGGTTGGGGCGGCAGAGAGTCGCGGTATCGAGTTTGAATCGACAGGCGAGATTCTGCCCGGTCTGAAATTAATTGGCGCTTATGCGTTTACCCCCTTTGCCTATGTCACCAAGGATATTGCGGCTAATGGCGGCATCGGCTCGCAAGGCAAACGGCTGCCGATGGCTCCAGAACATAGCGGAAGCCTATGGACTACTTATGAATTCCAAAACAAGGAACTGCGAGGCCTGAAGTTTGGCGGCGGCGTAACAGCGGCGGGACAACGCCAAGGCGATTCACTGAATACTTACCAATTGCCGGGTTATGCGACGTTAAACCTGATGACCAGCTATGGGATGAAAGTAGGGGGCGCTAAAGTCACCACCCAGGTCAATCTGGATAACCTGCTCGACAAAAACTATTTCGTCGGCAGTAACGGCGCGACAGCAGCGTTCTACGGTTCGCCCAGGGCTGTCATGGGATCAATCCGGGTGGAATATTAAAGACAGGGTCGTGTTGGGTTGCCTGCTTTTTGTAACCCAACACGCTTGTTGGTCAATACGGAATCGATCAGAAAACCTATGAAACACACAATTGCTAAATTGCCGGGCGGCGAAAAGATTAGCGCTCAACAAACCAATGCCGGGCGTTTAGCCCGGCTCAAAATCCGCCGCAAATTGTGGCTGGATGTGCATTTATATCTCGGTTTGATTGCCGGTGCGATATTGGCCGTAGTCGGCCTGACCGGCAGCGTTGAAGTTTTCTTCGTGGAGTTGCAGGAAATACTCAATGCCGAACAGATCGTGATAACCGCACCGCCTGAAAATCAGATAAAGCCGCATACCTTGGACAACATCGTTGCCGCGGCGGAAACAGCCAAGCCGCAAGGCAGCCTGCTTTTTAAGGTGTATTATCCCCGCAAGGCCGATGTCGCCTATAAACTGCTGTATTTCGTCAGGGACGAAAGCCAAGCGAACAACGGGGACGGCTATTACATCTTCGTCGATCCATACACCGCTCAGGTCAAGGGTCTGCAGCTCTGGCATCCCAAGAACCGTTACTGGGGGCGGCCTTTGATCAGTTTCATCATGCAGCTGCACTGGTGCTTGTTGCTGGGCAAAACCGGCGGCATTATGGTCGGCATTTTAGGGGCGCTATCGCTGATCTCGGTGTTGACAGGTCTGATCGTCTGGTGGCCGCTGACTGGAAAATTCAAACAGGCATTAACCTTCAAGAAATGCGCCAGCGCCGTGCGCTTTAACTTCGATCTTCATAAAACTGTCGGTTTTTATTCGACTATCGTGCTACTGCCGGTATTGTTTTCCGGGATTTACATGAATCTGCCGGACCAGGTGAATGTGCTGGTCAAATTGTTTTCGCCGGTCAACCGCGCCAATGCTTTTAACGCTCTTCCGCTAGAGATTCACAGCCGCCCGCCGCAAGCGGGCCGGCTGGCGATTAATGTCTCGGCAGTGGAAGCCATTGTGCAGGAACGTTACCCCGCAGGCCGGTTATGGATGCTCAATGCGCCGAAAGACCGGCAGGATGTCTATAAGGTGATGAAAAAGGACGTAACCGAAATAAGCCGGTTTACCGGCTATCGTGATTTCGCCATCGACCAATACAGCGGAGAGATACTCAAAGTTTACGACAGGGGCACCGGCAGTGCCGGCGATGTGTTTCTGGATTGGCAATGGCCGTTGCACAGCGGCCATGTTTTCGGTTGGACAGGGCGGATTTTGGTGTTTCTTTCCGGGCTGGCTTGTCCGATTTTGTATGTGACGGGGGTGATCCGTTGGCTGCAAAAACGCAAGGCGAAGAAATTATCGGCGAGCCGCAATTTTCACTGAACGCTTGTTTTTGGGTATCCGATGATCCTAAAGCCCGCTCTGGAATAGTTTTTACCGCACCAAGCATAATTCTAAAAACCGTGTCATATGCCTTATCCAACTGTGGCATATGACATAATTTTTTTGGAATAATTATCAAGCCATTGATATTAAAAAAACTTAAAAAGGCATGGATGTTGCTTGATATTCCAAAACCACTCCTGTCTTGCGCAACCGATGCCTGAATCCAAACACAGTTTTCTGCATAACCTGTTCCTGAAACATGCCCACGAGGTCAGCACCTTTATTCGAGGGCGCTGGCCTAGAGAGCAGGATGTTGACGACATTATGCAGGAATCGTTTTTGCGCCTGTCGCAAGTCCCCAATCCAGAAACCATCCTTAATCCGCGAGCCTTTTTGTTCACGACTGCATCCAATATGGCCGTGGATCGCCATCGTAGGCGAAAAACCCGCGAGCGCTATATTGAACCGGACGCAGACCTTGAAAATCTGGCGAATGATCATTTATCTCCCGAGCGCCATTCGGAAGCACACCAAGCGCTTGAGCGTTTCACCGAATGGCTGGACGAGTTGCCGGAATTGCACCGGCATGCTTTTGTTTTGTTCCGCATTGAGGGTTGTGCGCATGCCGAAATCGCCGTGCGCCTTGGCATTTCCGTGAGCACTTCCGAGCGCTACGTAAAACACGCCATGCATCATATCAGCGCGCGCCTTAGCGCTATGCAAGCCTAGAAAGTTGACGATAATTGAGCCGTCGAACGTCTATAGCATTATTACGCTAAAATAATCCAACTTAAATAAAACCGACAAGGCTATAAACCAGCGTGAAAACCACCCTACCCTCTCCCGATTCAGTACACGCACAGGCTGTTGATTGGCTGCTGCGCATCCGTTCGGAAAATTGTACGGAGACAGAGCGCCATGCTTTCAACATCTGGCTGGAAGAAAGTGCCAGCCACCGTCAGGCCTATGAAACGGCGCAGGCGCAATGGGATTGGATGGAGCCGTTTAAAGCCATGAACTTTCCAGCACGGGATGCGGCCTTGCGCTACCGCGGCAAATCGCCTCGCCGCTTGTTTAAATACAGCGCCGCCGCATCGCTGTTGCTGGCCTTGGGCTTATCCGCCTTTATGCCGAATGGCTGGTTAGGTGTTCCGCATTCCTATATTGCCGAAAAAGGAGGCCGTCAAACTATCAACTTAGCCGACGGGTCCAGTATTGAACTCAATACCGACAGCGAGGTGCGCGTCCATTTCAATCGTTGGCGGCGCGATGTCGAAATGGTAAAAGGCGAAGCTTTTTTTACCGTAACCCACAATACCGAACGCCCGTTTGAAGTACGCGCCGGTAGCGGACGCATCCGCGACATCGGCACTGCGTTTGAAGTCTACATCAAACCCGAACAAGTCATCGTCGCCGTACAAGAAGGCATAGTCGAAGTGCAAGCCTCGGGAAAGCGCGAACTGACGGCAGGACAACAATTGGCCTTTAATGACAACGGCGAATTTCAAACGCTGCAAGGCCAGGATGTCGCCGGACTCACCGCGTGGCGGCAAGGCAATTTGGTGTTCCGCGACCGCCACCTCGACGATGTTCTCGCCGAAGTAGCGCGCTACCACGACACCCGCATCCGCTTGCAGAATGAAACCTTGGGCAAGCTGCGGATCAGCGGCACATTTCATACCGCCGAACTCGACGACACGCTTAACGCGATAGCCGCAATCCTGCCGGTTAACATCGACCACGTCGGCGAGCATGAAATCGTGCTGAAATCGGCGGCATCCAATTACAGATAGCCGAGCTTTAATTTTTAGATTGACCCAGCAAAAATAAATTCAAATTCCTGACGATTTTTTTAAAGTCATGCGTCTATCCCTTATGAACACACAATTCAACAAAGGAGAAACGGATAAATGACATTAAAGATGAAACGGCTTACCGCAGCTATGTTGGCGGCCATCGCAAGCACGTCCTACGCAGAGCAGCAACAAAAACACCACTTCGACATCCCCGCGCAATCATTGGGCTCGGCACTACAAACACTCGCCGCACAATCCGGTGCGCCGATGCTGTACGCCGAACAGACTGCGGCAGGCAAGCAAAGTCCGCGTTTGGTCGGCGATTACACCACCGCTGAAGCGGCGGATAAATTGCTTGGGGGTAGCGGCCTGGTTCACAGCGTTGCCGAAAACGGCACGTTGACGGTTAAGCCCGCGCAAAGCGCCACTGTCTTAAAGCCGATGACGGTCACCGGGAAAGTAGATGACGATCCAAAATCTTACAAAGCCACCCACTCCAGCGCCTCCACCAAAACCAACACACCGATTATGGAAACACCGCAATCCATTCAGGTGATCAAACGGGCATTGATAGACGATCAGCAAAACATTACCGTCAGCGAAAGTCTGCGCAATGTCAGCGGCGTGGTTCCCAATAATCCCGTATTTACGCCCGCTAGTGAATTCACTCTCATCCGAGGGTTTGCAGCCGAACAACTGCTTGATGGCTTTACTCAGTATCGCAATGCGGGCGATCGGGAAAGTACGGTTAATATTGAGCGAATCGAAGTCTTGAAAGGCACTAACGGCATACTTTACAGCGGCGGCTCCGGTTCGCCTGTTGGCGGCTTGGTCAGTATCGTTTCCAAGCTGCCCAAAGCCGTTGCCTCCCGTGAGGTGGGTTTTAAAATCGGCACCAACAGTTATTACCAACCCTATATCGATATTAACCAGCCGTTGACTAAAAGCATTTTGGCTCGCTTTACCGGCGAGTACACCAATGCGGGCAGTTATCTGGATACCGTGAATACGCAACGCTATAACCTCAACCCGACATTAACGTTTACTAACAACGATACGACAATTTTTACAGTGCAAGGCAAGGTGTCGAGGTGGGATCAGCAGGAATACCAAGGCTTGCCTGCCACCGGTACGGTAGCGGGTAATTTTTCAATCCCCCGCACTACCTTTATAGGTCCTTCGAATATACCTAATAGCCTTAGCGAATCTAATGCCGTTTGGGGCTCGTTGGATCACAAATTTAACAGTATTTGGTCATTGAATCTCAAGGCTCGTCATGCGCAATCGGAATTTAACGAGAAAGCCCAGTCAATAGTGGGTGCGGACATGTTTACTGCCGATCGGCCATTTTTCGGTAACACTTGGCTCTTGTACAATACCGAATTGTCTCAAAAGCAAGAGGAGTTGAGTTTTTTAGGCAATACGACGGCAAAGTTTAATGCTGGCCCCACTAAAAACACCTTGTTAATCGGCGCAGACCATAGCGATTTAGATGATAAAGGCTTTATGGATTTTCGTTCGTCAGGCAGCGTAAATCTAACTACGCCTTCGTTTCCTGTGTCTTATAGCCAACCGGGTGCGGGCGTCGATAACATGTTCGTAAAAAACACCACTTACGGCGGTTATACCCAGTTACAAAGCACACTCTATAACCGGCTTCATTTATTAACCAGTGTCAGAGTAGGCCATGTCGGCATTGATTACCATACTTCGCAGGGCGTCATTTCCAACGGCGAAAAGACCCGGTTTTTGCCCCGCGCAGGCGGCGTTTTCGACCTAACCGATGAATATTCTTTATTTATCAACTATAGCGAAGGAATGCGCGGACAACCCTTTGTCAACTTTGTCGGCGCTCCTCAACCGGAGGAAACGACAACACTTGAAGGCGGACTTAAACTCAATGTCGCGCATCAACTCACCGGACAGATAGCCGGCTATCAAATCGAACGTAGCAATGTCGCGGTAACCGACAACACCGATTTGCAACGCCGCGCAAAAGCCGCAGGACAGCAGCGTTCGCGCGGGATTGAAACCGATCTGACTTGGCAAGCAACCGACGCACTGAGTATTCTTGCCAACTACGCCCATACCGATGCCAGATACACAGACAATTTGGCGGGCGTTCCTGAAGGCAACAGGCTGGCGATGGTGCCTGAAAACTCCGGCCGGCTGTGGGCAAACTACCGCTTTCAGCAACCAATGATCAAAGGTCTGAGTATTGGCGGCGGTGTTTATGCGCAAGGGCAAGCGTACCTGTCAAACAATAATCTGTACAAAAGCGACGGCTACCATAGTTTTGATGCGAGTATCGCTTATGAATACCAGCGTTTCAAACTGGCGGCGACGGTAAAAAACCTGACCGATGAACACTATTTCCAACCCTACGGCTATTTGGGTGGGCGTGTCATCACTTCAGAAGGCACATCCGCCTATGTCACTGGGTCTGTCAAATTTTAAGGAGCGTGGCATGGAACGTCGCCAATTTACTAAACTGGCCTTATTGGGAGGCGGTCTTGCCCCCTTCCTCTCGGGCTGCCAAGCGCCTGCCAAACTCCAAGCATCGAATGCCGAGCAGACAACAGCATCCGCTCATTTAAGTAAAGCTGAGGCTGAATCAGTGTCCCGCAAAGCCCATGAATCGCTTATGGGCCTTAGGGAAGACTTTAAGATGATGGGCGAGGAGCATATTGCCATGCTCTTATATCCGGGCTTTGCCGCATTGGATTTGGTAGGCCCACAATACCTGTTTGCCTCAATGATGGGGGCAAAGATCTACTTAATCTCCCCCACCGATGACCTGAAGCCGGTGACCAGCGGCGAGGGCTTAACGATTGTGCCGACCCATACCCCAAGCGAATGTCCCGAAGCCCTGGATATTTTATTCGTACCCGGCGGCGCCAACGGCACGCTGGAGGCGATGAAGAACGCCAAATTGATCGACTTCATAGTCCGCAGGGCGGCTACTTCCAACTATGTGACCAGCGTTTGCACCGGTAGTTTGCTGCTGGGCAAGGCCGGTTTATTGAAAGGGAAAAAAGCCACGTCTCATTGGGCCATGCTGGAGCTTTTGCCGGAGTTTGGCGCCATACCCGTAAAACAGAGGGTAGTCTGGGACGGCAAACTGATTACGGGTGGCGGCGTAACTGCAGGTATTGATTTCGGCTTACAAATTGTTGCTGCCTTGCGCGGAAAAACTTATGCCCAGACGATTCAGCTTCAGGCAGAGTACGATCCGGCACCGCCTTATGATTCGGGTTCACCTGAAAAGGCTGACCCATTCGTTAGAGATAATCTTAAAGGTATCTTGGCGCCGCTGGTCGAGAGCCTTAGGCTGGCAATTTAATGGATCTTAGATTCAACTCATAAGTGCAATCGGCACTAATCGGAAAAGAAAAAGGTTAGCTGATATAGTCTCACGCTTTTTTCAATCCGACCAAAGACGAGAAAGCGCATGAGAAACTATAAACAGCTAAGCCCGGCACAAAGATACCAGATTGCGATATTAAATAAAGCAGGAAAAAACCAGAAAGAGATGTCTGAGTTACTGGGCGTATCAAGATCAACGATGTGCCGAGAGCTGAGACGTAATCGAGGCAAAAAAGGTTATTTCCCAAAGCAGGCCCAGATAAAAGCGGATAATCGGCGGACACAGGCGACAAAAGCGCTAAAAATGACCGCCGAAGTCATCGTTGAGATTGAAGAAAAAATCCGTTTGGACTGGAGTCCAGAGCAAATCTCAGGGGTGTTAAAAACCCCAATCAGTCATGAGCGCATTTATCAGCATATCTGGGCCGATAAGAGTCATGGCGGTACGCTGTATAAGCATCTTCGACAAAGCAACAAGAAGCGTAAAAAGCAATATGGGTCAAAGGATAAGCGCGGTCAGATTAGAAACCGTATTAGTATTGATGAACGCCCTGATATCGTTGCGCAAAAGACCCGTATCGGTGACTGGGAAATCGATACCGTGATCGGTAAGAATCATCAAGGCGCCTTAGTAACGATAGTGGAGCGGGTGTCCAAGTTCACCCTGATAAAAAAGGTGGCTAGCAAGCATGCCGAAGTTGTTACTGACGCCACTATTCTATTGCTACAGCCCTATTTGAATAAGACTTTAACGATTACCGCGGATAACGGCAAAGAGTTCGCAGGTCACGAGAAAATAAAGGAGCAGTTGAACGCTGACGTGTATTTCGCCCATCCCTATAGTTCCTGGGAACGCGGTTTAAACGAAAACACCAATGGTTTGATTCGGCAATACTTTACCAAAGGGAGCAGTTTTGAGAACATAACCGATGACGAGGTTGAGGCGGTCATGCATAAGCTCAATCATCGCCCTCGAAAAACACTTAATTTTAAAACGCCGCATGAGCTATTTTCTGCTGAGCAAGAGAAAGAAGCTGCATGATTACTACGATTGCACTTCGGAGTTGAATCCGCCGATTAATTAATCACCTGCGTGGGTCGAGATTTACACTCCCGCCCCTCCTAGCTATAGCGGTGCAATACTGAACGTAAACGATCAAGCTATCGGCACGGCAGGCGAAGTGTTCACGCATTGGCAATGGCCTTTGCACTCGGAGCAGGCGTTCGGCATGTCGGGGCGGATTCTGGTATTTTCATCTGGCCTAGTTTGCCCGGTGCTGTTCATTAACGGTGTAATCCGCTGGTTGCAAAAACGACGAGCAAAGCGTACTAAACGAAGTTGATGCTGAGTTAGCCATTAAAAATATTTAATGGCTAACGTGAGGATTCTTCATTGTTAAAACGTCTTATAATCGAACGGGCAACACCTTTCGCACTTACCAGACGGGTAAATGCAGACTATGAGATAATCCAGTATTTCTTAATTTAATTAGTTTACCTTATACAATCTGACGAAACTTACCTGTTTTTATCGCTATTTAATTTCACTATAACCACCGGAGACCTGTTTAACAATGAAAACGAAAATCGCCCTATTTTTAGGACTGCTGTTTATTACCAATGTGAGTTTTGCTGATTTAAAGATTGGCTTTGTTAATATCCCTTTAGTCCTTGAAAAAGCCCCCCAAGCAGAAAAAGCTAAAAAACGGTTGGAACAAGAGTTTTCACCGCGCGATAAGCAATTGGTTGCTCAACAAAAAGAAATCGAAAGCATGGCGGCACAAATATCTAAAGATGCGGCTGTGACGGGTAAATCCGAGCAAGCTAAATTAGAAAAAGATATTTCAAATAAGAAAAGAGATGCACAGAGAGCCCAGCAGGAATTTAGCGAAGATTTTAATGTGCGTCGTAATGAAGAGTTGGGTAAATTGCAAAGTCATATCGTTGAAGTTATTCGGGGTATAGCCAAAGATCAAAGCTTTGATTTATTACTCACCGATGGCGTTATTTATGCTGGTGAGCAGATTGATGTCACGGCTCAAGTTCAACAAAAGTTAGCAGCTCTGCCCAATTAACTGATTTTTACCGTCAGACCTTGAGACTGACGAATTCGGTAAACTCCATCGTAAAGGCGACCAATCGGTTGCCTTTACGAACACAATCCTCGCTCCCCGTTATTTTTCTATCCGTTTTTGCCGATTTATTCTCATCGAACCTAGCCGTTGCAATATTGAGGTGGGATTGCTCATGCATTTTGGAAATGAGCCAACGTCGCCTAAAGCACCTACTGTTGGTTAAGCGGCTTATTTATTATAAACAGCAATCTGCTGAATCTGCGGCTGAATAATTACAAAGACGCTTGCCAACCTCACTCGACTATCACTTAATTTATGGTGTTTTGCTTTCATCCAGTACGGCAATCGCTTCTTCACAGCTGATAATATTTTCCTTGTTTTTTAGAATATAGTCGGACAGACTTTCAACGGCCTTCCAATGAGTCGGTGAGCTGATGAACTGAAAGGCTTTGTCAAACAGCTCAGCTACCTTTTCTTTGTGCCTACTTCGGGTCGCGATAAAGATATTCAAATATTCATAAACCTTGTTAAGGTCAGATGTGCCGCCGTAATTATGCAGAGCACTAATATTAACCAGTTTGGCATTAAACTGTTCATCATCACGAAGGGCTACATGTTTTGCTTCTGCCAGAGGCCCGACCAGTAAATTGATCATATCCGCTTCAAAAGCGGTCTGATAGGCGTCTTGTTCTGTGGTTGAGAAATAATGAGCGCTCTCAATCAGCGCAAAACCGGCAAGCTATGAAATGGTCTAATTAAACCGGACACTTCTAAAGACAGATTTATAATGTCAACAGAGGTGAAAAATGAGCGAACAAAATAAACATAAACGACCCAAATACACTCTTGAATTTAAACAAGATGCGGCAAAGTTAGTTAACGAAAAAGGCTATACGCATAAGCAAGCAGCGGATAATTTAGGCGTATCGCTGGGCGCTATTGGACGTTGGGTAAGAGCCGAAAAAGGGCCAACGTTATCTCCAACTAAGAAGAATATTTTGAACTTAACTGATCAGTCGGAATTAATGCGCTTACGTAAAGAAGTTGAACAATTGCGGATGGAGCGCGAAATATTAAAAAAGGCCGCAGTCTTCTTTGCGCAAGAACTCCAATAAAATACGGATTTATTAGAGAGCAACAGAAGACTTTTCCCGTTACTGTGCTGTGCAAAGTCATGCTGGTCAGTACCAGCGCCTTTTATGCGTGGGCTAAAACGCCTGAAGATACTGATAAAAAAGTTCTGCAAAAACAGCTTGAAGTTAAAGCAATTCAGTTATTTGAGGAGAATAAGAAAACTTATGGTTCCCGCCGTTTATCCGAAGCCTTCATAAAAGAAGATATTCAGGTCGGACGCTATAAAGCGAAACAATTGATGAAGAAATTGGGATTGAAACCGCGCTATCCAAAACGGTTCAAAGTAACCACCGACAGCGATCATAATGATGCAATTTCTCCTAACCTATTAAATAGGCAATTTGATGTCACTGCCCTCAACAAGGTCTGGACGACCGACATTACTTACGTCTGGACGCTTGAGGGTTGGCTCTATGTCGCGATTGTTATTGACTTGTTTTCCAGGCAAGTGGTGGGCTGGTCGATTGACGATCACATGCGAACTTCGCTGTGTGTCAATGCCTTGCAGATGGCATTTTGGAGGCGAAAGCCCGAGCCTGGCCTACAGCATCATTCTGATCGGGGCAGCCAATACGCAAGCCACGAATACAGGGTACATTTGGGGGTGATGAAGATGCAGCAAAGTATGAGCCGTAAAGGTGACTGCTGGGACAATTCGCCGACAGAGCGATTTTTCCGAAGCTTAAAGCACGAGCAACTTAACTATGAAAAATTCAGGACTAAAGAGTCGGCAAAGCTGAGCATTATTGATTATTTGGCTTTTTATAATGGTAAACGCATGCACTCAAAACTAAGTTATCAGTCCCCGCTGGAATTTGAGCGGGAATTCTATAGGAAGACTGCTTAAGAAAGTGTCCTGTTTTAGTTGACCATTACAATGAGATTTGGAGTCGCCATTAATGTCACCATCTTAAGGTATACCCACATCGTTGATGGCGGACAAGAATTGAGCTTCAATTTCAGATACTGAATATCTCATTTGCCCCCCCTTTTTTATCTAGTTTTTTTACACTGGGCGGCACAATCTCTTCGCAAACCAGCCGATCATCCAATAATGTGTGATTATTTACGGTATCAGGTATAATGCCAAAAAATGCATCAAGTGTCGCTCGGCTCCAACCGCGGATGCTGGGTGAAATCTCAGTTGGAGCTTCAAGCCGGCCAGAGCGAACATAACGCCATAGAGATTGACGAGAGACCCCGTAAATTTTTTGGACGTCCCGAGGCCGAACAAAAGTTAAAAAGCAAATTAAAAAATTTTTCTGCATTGAAATTCCTTATTATGGAAATCAATGGACAAGTTCAATAAAATTGGGCGGAATCAAATTTACGCACAGCTATCCTTTCGGACGCATAGACGCGCATACGAATCATGCAGTTCTGAGCTTCTGCGCCATAAAATATCTTGTGGTTTCCGCACAAAAATACTATTCAATAACGCAAGTATTGCAACACATATTGCAAGAGAGTAGAATTCAATCACCGCCTCATCGGGTGGCAAAAAACGTTTTAGCTTTTTTGACCGTACTTGTCCAAAGTTGGGTTAGAAAAAGTGCCCGCATAAGCACTGCTATTTACGACGTTGGATTGCGCTAGTAACACTTTCCGACGTCACTCTCTTTACAAGCCTTCTTACATTGGCTTTTCTCAGCTAGTAATATCATTTTACCATATCAGATTTAGCAAAATTTTAGGAAATGACTTCAAAACCCTAATTTAGGGGCTACTTATTGCGCAATTTATTGAATTATATATTAATTATATTTTCAAAAATAATTGAAATTCCCTAGATATTTTTTTGCATAGAGAGTCGGAGATGCTTTTTATGAATCTTGCGACGAAAAAAAAAGCCTAGTTAGCGTTAAAAATTAGCGAGACTCTTTCGTAGAAAGTGAAGTAGTGACACTGGAGTTAAGTTAGACAAGGGTATAGATCTGAGAGATGCTTAGCACAAGATCGCGATTAAATCTTTTCATGCAAAATGGATCGTTTTATGAAAAACGATTCAATTAGTTATGGAATGGATCTGAAAAGTTGAGTATCTGCTGATATTGGAATAAAGCCCCGATCAATAACCACTAACTGATCGATGAAATTTAACGCTTTCTCTTAATGAATATGATTGCTGAGTATTGGCTTCCCAGCTTGGATTCGATGCTATCCGGTTTCTGGATTACCTACAAATTAATAGCAAATTAAATTTAAAGGAAAAGGAGAACCCCAAAATTGGCTCACAATGTTTCACCAAGTTTCTGTTAATTTGTTACCTATATGTTACCTAAATTAAATAACAGTCATACAGCTTATAGATAACTATTTGTTTTATATGGAGCCAATGATGGGAGTCGAACCCACGACCTACTGATTACGAATCAGTTGCTCTACCAACTGAGCTACATCGGCATTAGTGTCTATCGTACCTTAGAGTCCCCCTGTAAGACCATTTAAAATGGGGCTATCGACTGACAGTTATCCTGATCTTTTATTTCTTTAGGGCCGCCAATGTTCATAGTGCTAACTTAGCCGTTTTTTTGGCGTAACTTAACGCGCCCAGCAAAGCGCCCTCCGGGTTGGTGCATACTTTAACCGATATTTTCTGCAAGACGGCCCGACAACGTCCCTTTGCCAAAAAACCCTGCATAAACTCACCTTGTTGCAGCACGGGCAAGATTTTTGCACCTATGCCTCCAGCCAGATAAACACCGCCATAAGGCAGGCACTTTAGCGCCAAGTTTCCCGATTCCGCGCCATATAACCTGCAAAACAGGTTTAACGCTTCAACACACAACGCATCGCTTCCGGCAACGCCTGCTTCGCCTATGACTGCGGCCGGATCTCGCTCGGTCATTTGCTGCTCG
>Ga0208753_100014_pt1 | contig 103174 bp, 80 predicted proteins | sample LakWasMet37_LOW7_2_FD_183877 | JGI IMG/M metagenome (GOLD analysis project Ga0208753, IMG submission 183877) | Freshwater sediment methanotrophic microbial communities from Lake Washington under simulated oxygen tension - Sediment Metagenome... | ecosystem: Environmental > Aquatic > Freshwater >... | reverse complement strand
AGAATAAAATCTTTCGGCAATCCGGCAACGCTGTTCAGGCGGGGTTGTCAAACCACTCTGCGCTGCTGGTTTCGAGAGGAGCTGGTGGTGAACGGTCAGAGAAAAGCCTTTATTAAGAAGGCAGGTGAGTATCCGGGAGGTGAATGAAAATGAACTGCCGAAGAAGTAACGAAACCGCAAAAGTTGTGTTGCAAAACCGTCTTATGCAAAGAAGACAGGGAAGAGTACAGTGGACACCTGAATACTGGCTGTACGCGCACCGTTATACAGGCAGCACGAACCGGATACAGGCGTTAAAAGAGAACATGGGAGATCTGCCGACAATCAGATACAGCGATACTGTAACTGCGGCAGAAGTCGGACGGGCCATAGTAGTGTTGAAGCGGCTGTAATGGTCGTGGAGCGAAGGGCTTCGGTCATTCAAATGAACAAACAATTAAACAACTTCAAAGAGGATGATTTAAATGAATGTACATGTAGTTAAGACGGTACCTATCACCTACGAAATGGTAGTGGAGGCTTATGGGAAAGTAAAACAAGGGGGCAAAGCTGTTGGAGTAGACCAGGAGAGCTGGACTGATTTTGAGGCCAAAGGGGTGGAGAAGCAACTGTATGTGATCTGGAACCGGATGGCATCTGGGAGCTATTTTCCAAAGGATGTCCTTGAAAAAGAGATACCGAAGAAAGATGGCAAAACCCGAAAACTGGGTATACCGACCATACGAGACAGAATAGCACAACAGGTAGTGAAGCGGTATATGGAGCAACGCATAGATGCAAAGTTCCATCCGCAATCCTATGGCTACCGCCCGCTAAAGAGTGCAAAAGAGGCGATAATACAGGTAAGAGAAAACTGTCAGAAACAGGACTGGGTATTGGACATGGATATCTCTGGATTTTTTGATGAGATAGACCATGAACTGATGCTGAAAGCTGTTGAAGCGATGGGACTTGAAAACTGGATTAAAGTCTATGTACAAAGATGGCTACAGATGAAAGTGATCAAAGCCGATGGTAGTGTAGAAGAGAAAGGAGGAAAAGGCACGCCACAGGGCGGAGTAATCAGCCCAATCCTTGCCAATCTGTTCCTGCATTTTGGTTTTGACAAATGGGTAGAGAAACACTATGGACACATCAGGTTTGTAAGGTATGCAGACGATATCATCGTTCACTGCGCAAGTGAAGCAGAAGCGAAACAGATGCTGGCTGCTATACATGAAAGGCTGAAGCAAATAGGACTCAGGCTGAACGAAAGGAAAACAAAAATTGTCTATTGCAAAGATTATCGCCGAAAGGGAAAATATGCGCAGGTACAATTTGGATTTCTTGGGTTCAGCTATCAACCCAGAGAAGCAAAAAGCAAAATAATTGCGGGAACATGCTATACGGTATTCATGCCGGAGATCAGTAAGGAAAACCAAAAACGGATCAGAGACAACATTAAAGAAACGGTAAACTGGCGAAACACAACCCAAGAGATGGAACAGATAGCAAACAAGCTGAACAGCAAATTACGAGGCTGGATCAACTACTACGGATGGGGAGGAAAAAGACAGTTACAGAAAACAATGTTCTATCTGGACACGTGCCTGGTTAAGTGGTTAGCAAGGAAACACAAAGAAAGATTCCTTAGGTCAGCACAGAGGCTGTTGGAAAAACAGAAGAAGAAGCCCACACTATTTTATCATTGGGAAAACAGGTACAGATCAAACTATCAAAGAATGACACGAGCCGTGTGAAGGGAGATCTTCATGCACGGTTCTGTGAGAGGCTTGCGGGTGAAATCCCCGCTTGCCTACTCGGCGCTCCTGCTTTTGTCTAAGCTATTGCGAACAATGTGTTCTAAGAGTCGGGACTGTTTCTTGGATTTCCTGCTTTTATTAATTTGGGAAGAACAGCAGTACCGCAAAAGCGCGGTAAAAGGAAATGTGTGATTGAAAAAAGTTAGATTATAAATTCAGCATCTTCCGTGCCATCATGGTACACCCGTTTAAGGCTGAACTTGGCAACAGGCGCTACTATTAACGGGAATTTCTCAATGGTTACATTGCTGGGGTCAAGCCCGAAACCTCTTTCTTCACTGAGGCTGATCTCTTTAAGCCAGAAATATATTTTCATCACGATCCGTTCAAAGAAAGGCAGTTCATTATCCTGGCTCAGGTATTTTTCAAGTACGATAAACTGAAAATCACCCACCACATTATTTCTTTCAAGGCTCTCGTAACGGCTGGTAATGTTTACCTCTTTATTATTTACAAGTTCTTCCACTACTTTTCTGAACATCAGGTTAATGCGTTGTTCAACCCTGAAGCCCACCCTGAATTCAACACGGATAATATCGTTGGGTATGATATGTTCTACGGTGTATTCGCAGGTATACGGGTCGTCCAGTACATCCACGTGCACAAACCAATAGATGTCTGCACGCTTTGGTTTTTTATTAAGGATGGAATAAATGATCTTATGCTCAATTTCTTTCGGGTTATTGGCACTGGTCATATACACCAGGTGCGTAGCATATTTTGGAATGGTCTTATCGTTACTTAATTCCTGGATCATTGGGATGTAATGCTCCATACGCACAAACTCAACATAGCGGTTCTTGATCTTACGGCTGCGGTACCATACATACATTACGGCAAATAATCCACCACCAACAATCAGCGTAACATAACCACCATGCAGGAATTTTTCAAGGTTAGCTACCAGGAAAGAAATTTCTATCGCAAGGTAAACAGCAAGGTACAGGTATATCCATCCCGATTGGGTTCGCCGCGCAACCAGGAAATTGGCAAACAGTATGGATGTGCTGATCATGCACATGGTAATGGCCAATCCGTATGCTGCGCCCATATTAGACGATTTCTGAAAGAACAGAACAATACCCACACAACCAATAAACAATAGCAGGCTGATACCGGGAATATAAAGTTGGCCTTTTTCTTCTGTCGGATAATTGATCTTCATTTTGGGCCAGAGATTCAGGCGCATGGCTTCACTGATGAGTGTGAAAGATCCTGATATCAATGCCTGACTCGCAATTACAGCGGCTATGGTAGCAATAATAATTCCTGCCATTTTAAACCAATGTGGCATTACAAGGAAAAAAGGGTTAAACCCATCCGACATTACCTCGGGAGGAATAATTTGTCCGCGGTGATTAGCCAACAGCCAGGCTCCCTGTCCGAGATAGTTTAATACAAGGCAGGTTTTAACATAAATCCATGATACACGTATATTGCCGCGGCCACAATGCCCAAGGTCGCTGTACAATGCTTCGGCACCCGTGGTACACAGGAACACGGCTCCCAGCAGCCAGAACCCTTTTGGATAAGTTGTAAGCAGTTCAATGGCGTAATGCGGACTAAGGGCTTTGAAGATGCCAATATCATCCATTAAATGCGAGCCACCAAGAAGGGCCAGCATGGCAAACCATACACCCATAATGGGGCCAAACATTCTGCCGATAGACGCAGTACCAAACTGCTGCATGAAAAAGAGTATGGTAATGATTCCGATAACAATGCCTACTATGGTGGATTGCTCGATATGTTTGAAAGAGGGGATCTGCCGTAAACCTTCAATGGCAGAAGTTACTGTAATGGGCGGGGTAATAATACCATCTGCCAATAAGGCTGCACCACCAAGCATGGCAGGAATCACCAGCCATTTTTTTCGCCTGCGTACCAATGCATACAAACTGAAAATGCCACCCTCACCTTTATTATCGGCTTTAAGGGTAAGGATTACGTATTTAACGGTGGTTTGAAGTGTAAGAGTCCAGATAATGCAGGATAATGATCCGAGTATCAGTTCCTCAGTAATGGCCCGCCCGGTTATGATCTCATTTAATACATAGAGGGGCGAAGTACCGATGTCTCCGTAAATGATTCCCAAAGCGATGATCAGACCAGCAGTGGTAACCTTATTGAAATTCTTGCTCACAAAGAGGGTATTACGATTAATGCATCAAATTGCCTGACAAATGTATAGGTAAAATCAATCTGTCCTTGCAAATATCATTGCGAGAGCGTATAGTTGTGCTTTTACTGTTAATTTAGGCATTGATAATAGACACATCCCGTACATTTGAAGTATAAATCCTGACCCGGAAATGAAAAAAACAATACCTGTATTGATGGCCTGCCTGCTGCTTGCCTGTTCTGCCGGATTTACCCAAAAGATCACCTATTCAGAGCCCGAGCGTGATGATCCCCGGACACTGAATTTTGAGGTATTGGGTAAAATGAACGGTAAGATACTGGTATACAAAAATTACCGCGACCTGCATTTTATTGCCACTTACGATGCCGATATGAAACCGGTAGATAAATCCCGCCTCGACTTTATCTCATACCGTGTGCTCAGTACAGACTTCCTGCTGTTTCCAGATTATGTGTATATGATCTATCAGTACCAGAGAAAGAACAGCATGTTTTGCATGGCCGTTAAATTAGATGCATCAGGCAAAAAGATCGGAGAACCTGTTCAACTCGATTCAACAGATAATATCAATTACTCAGCAAGCAACAAGATCTATTCCTTTATTAACAGCGATGATAAGCAGCGGATCATGATCTTCAAGATCAATACGAAGAATGATCGGGCGCATATCCTCACTACCTGCCTGTTTAACAGGGATCTTACCCTCTTGAAGAAATCGCGACTCAGCATCAGTATGCCGCAGCGGAACGATTTTTTATCGGAGTTTACGCTGGATAATGACGGTGATATGGTTTGTGTAAAAGCATCAGGCACAGCTTCCAACGACAATATCAATAAGATTAGCCTGATCAGTAAACCCGCTTTGTCTGATAACTATACAAATACCGAATTAAAACTGGGCAATATTTATCTTGATGATATCCGTATCAAAGCAGATAATATTAATAAGCATTACGTGATCACCTCGTTTCTCAGCAAAACACGGCGCGGTAATATTGAGGGATTGTATTACACACTCTGGGATAAGCAGCAGAACAGGGAACTGCTTAACGCCACCACCGTTTTCTCAGAGGAGTTTAAAGATGATGCGAAAGGTGAGGGCAATATCAAAACAGCTTTCAACGACTACTTCCTGAAAAATATTATCATGCGGAAAGATGGTGGTTTTATTGTGGTTGCCGAATCTGCCTACACCAGTTCGCGAGGCAATACACTTAACCGCTGGGATTATCTGTATGGCTCTCCTTACTGGTCGCCGATGGATTATTATACATGGAACAGTCCGCTGGGATATTACCCATGGGGGCGTTACAGCATGTACAACAATCCCAGTAACCTGATCAGGTATTTTGCAGATAATGTGGCGGTACTCTCTTTTGAACCAAATGGAAAAATGGAATGGAGTAATGTGATCAGAAAATCGCAGTACGATGATAACACAGATAACTATATAGGCTTTGGCCTTTTCAACACCGGCGATCAGCTTCATTTTATTTTTAATATTCAGGAGAAAAGAAGCATGATACTCTCTGATCAGAGTGTGTTGCCAAGTGGTCAGGTAGACAGGAACCCTACTTTTAAAAACCTGGACAAAGGGTATGATTTTATGCCTCGTCATGCCAGGCAGATCGGCTCAAGACAAGCCATCGTACCCTGCCAATACCGTGGCTTCACCTGTTTTGCTAAAATTGAATTTTAATTTGTAACGCGTGGTTTTTTTATTCAGAGACAAATCGATCATCAACATTTTTTTTCTGGTCATTCTTAGCATTGGCGTTCACCTGCATTTTTTTGTGCATGCGCCATTGGTTTATTTTAACAGCAATGATGGTGTATTCTCAACACTGCTAAAGCAATATGTAGTAGGCCTGCCGGATACTGTATTGTTCATCATTTATCATATGGTGGTGCTGGTTCAGGCCATTCGCCTCAATATGGTGCTGAACGATCACCGGATGTTTCAGCAGAACAGTTACACCACAGCTATGGCTTATATAATGCTTTCGGGTATACTAACCCAGTGGTGCAGCATCTCATCGGCATTGATGGCCAATTTCCTGCTCATGTGGTTGTTTATTAAACTGAGCAGGCTATACAATCATCCTTCACCCAAAACCCTGCTGTTTAACACGGGGCTCATTGTTGGGTTAACCGTAGTTTGTTATCACCCAACTGCTATATTAATATTGGTTGTAATGTTTGCCCTCGCCGTTGTACGGCCCTTCCATCTGGCCGAATGGCTGGTGCTGTTAATGGGGATACTGTTACCTTATTATTTCCTGTTTTCCTGGCTGTTTGTAACAGACCGTACCACGCAGTTCTCATCGTTTCTGCCATCCCTGCAATTAACACTGCCACTGCAGCATTGGAGCGCACCGCTTATTGTTAGCCTGTCTGTACTATTTATTATTATGATGGCAGGATTGTATTACTGGCAGCTATCCAATTCAAGAATCGTTATCCAGATCCGTAAAAACTGGGGGGTAATGGTGGTAATGCTGTTTATTTTATTACCTATTCCATTTCTTTTTCTGCACGCGGGCATCGAATCCGGATGGCTGGCACTGGTGCCGCTGGGGTCTTTTGCCGGTATTGCCTTTGCCTATCCGCGGCGGTTGTTATTGCCTAATATCCTGTTCTGGCTGGCGGCAGCCATCATTATCTACAATAATTGGTGGTTCATGTTCAAAAATTAGCCCGTCTTTAACGGGTGAGATGTTACCTTTGCCCCTCATTCAATTATTCAGCTTTTTAGCATAAAAATTAACCTATGAAGTTTGGCGTTGTTGTTTTTCCCGGGTCTAACTGCGACAGAGATATGCAGGATGCCCTTCAGAAAGACCTTGGTAAAGAAGTGATCATGCTCTGGCATAAAGACAAAGACCTGAGTATGTTTACCACAGATGATTGCATTGTGTTGCCGGGAGGTTTTTCTTATGGAGACTACCTCCGCTGCGGAGCCATTGCGCGTTTTAGCCCCATGATGCAAAGTGTGATCGAATTTGCCAACAAAGGTGGCAAGGTTTTGGGTGTATGTAACGGGTTCCAGATACTCTGCGAAAGCGGTTTACTGCCGGGTGTATTGCTGCAGAATGCCAACCAGCAGTTTATCTGCAAGAATGTATTTATTAAAGGAGAAAACGGGGAAGCCCTTAAAATACCGATAGCGCACGGAGAAGGAAGATACCATGCTGATGAAGCTACATTGAATGAACTGGAAGCTAACGGACAGGTAATATTCCGCTATTGCGATGAAGAAGGTAAGGTTGATACATCGGCCAATCCAAATGGTGCGATCAGGAATATTGCAGGAATCAGGAACAAACAGAATAATGTATTTGGAATGATGCCGCACCCCGAGCGGGCGTCTGCTCCTGAAATGAGCAACCTCGACGGTAAAAAAGTTTTTGAACTCCTGGGATTAAATTAATCCCGCTTGTAAGGCATTGAATAGTTTAACGTCATTAGCTAAAACAGATGTGTTTTATGAAAAGATTAGTTGCTACTTTGTTATTAACGGCAATCACCGGCATGGCTATCAGCCAAACAAAAAGCCCGGTGAACTGGACCTATGAGGCCAAGAAAAAAACAGCCGATACGTATGATATTGTTATTACAGCTAACATAGATCATCCATGGCATATCTACTCTCAAAAAACAGGCAAAGGCGGTCCTGTTCCTACCAGTATTAAGTTTAAGGCAAATCCGTTAGTAGTAAAAAACGGATCAGTTAAGGAAATAGGCAAACTGGAAAAAGTATTTGATAATAATTTTAATACAGACGTACTGTTCTACTCAGATAAAGTACAGTTTGTGCAAACTGTGAAACTAAAAGGCAAAATCAAAACAAACGTTAGTGGTGTAATTGATTACATGCTTTGTGATGACAGCCATTGTTTACCCCCAACCAAACAATCATTCGATCTAAAGCTTCAATAACCATCCTGCAATGAAAAAGATATCCTTTTTATGTATTGCAGTATTATTGTCAGTTCTTGTATCTGCACAAACAGATAGTTTGCTGCAATGGCAGGTACAGTCTAAAAAGATCAGTAACGGTTTATACGAACTTACTGCTAAAACAACTATTCCGGCAGGCTGGCATCTGTATGGCAGCAACCCTTTGGTAGAAGGCCTGGAACAGCCAAAGTTTATACCTGGTTACGAAAAAGCACAACTGCCCAATACAATTGTTTATGATAAGGCTCCGCAAAGCATCAGCGACCCTGTTTTCCCCAGCCAAAAAGTAGCTGTTTTTACCGGCAGCCTTGAAATTAAACAGCAGGTAAAAATTGACGGCTTTATTCCCGCAACTTTAAAAGGAGTAATTGCTGCCAACCTTGGTAAACAGGATGAGTTTCATCCTGCCGAACAGCTTTTTGAAGTAACACTGGAAGGTGGCTCTTCTGTATCTGAAGATGCTAAAAAAATAAAATTAACCACCATAGATTTGGCGCATCCTGTAAAAGACTGCGGTAAGAAAACTGCAGTTGTGAGCAGTGGCTGGTGGTCTGTTTTTTTGTTAGGATTTTTGGGTGGTTTAATTGCATTGCTTACACCTTGCGTATTCCCGATGATACCCGTTACGGTTTCTTTTTTTACAAAGAAAGCTGCTAACAGAAAACAGGCTATCCGTAATGGCGCTTTATATGGTTTTTTTATCTTTTCAATCTATTTACTGGCCAGCGTGCCTTTTCATATTCTGGGCAATGTGCAGCCGGAGATCTTTAATAATATCTCCACTAATTCTACCCTGAATGTGATCTTCTTTATCATCTTCATCTTCTTTGCCATTTCTTTCTTTGGCTATTTTGAAATAACCCTACCCAGCAATATTGCCAGCAAAGCCGATTCGAGAAGCGGATTGGGAAGTGTGATCGGTATTTTCTTTATGGCAGTTACACTTGCTATTGTTTCTTTCTCCTGTACCGGACCTATCCTTGGTTCTTTACTGGTAGGCTCATTAAGTGGTGGCGCCTGGCAGTTAACATGGGGATTGGCCGGATTTGGTTTGGCCCTGGCATTACCATTTGCTTTGTTTGCCATCTTTCCAAACTGGTTACATTCATTGCCAAAATCGGGCGGATGGCTGGATACGGTTAAAAAAGTGCTGGCTTTTTTAGAACTGGCATTAGCCTTCAAATTCTTATCTAACGCCGATCTGGTGATGCACTGGGGTTTATTAAAACGCGAAGTATTTATTGGTATCTGGATTTTGATAGGCAGCGGATTAACCCTGTACCTCTTTGGTATTTTGCGGCTGCCACACGATTATAAAGGAATGAAAATAAGTGCCGGAAGAAAAATATTTGGAGTAATAACACTGCTGTTTACGTTGTATCTGATTCCGGGTGTTACCCAAAGCAAATATGCCAACCTGCGGTTGCTGAGCGGTTTTCCACCACCTTTCAGTTATAGTGTGTATGGCAAAGGCAATGTGCACGGAAAAGGTCTTGAAGCCAATGTAATTAACGATTATGCAAAAGCCCTGCAACTGGCAAAAGAACAAAATAAACTGCTGCTGATAGATTTTACCGGCTGGGCCTGCGTTAACTGCCGCAAGATGGAAGAAAATGTATGGACAGACCCTGCGGTGTTTAGCTATATCAAAGAAAATTTTATCCTTGTTTCATTGTATGTGGATGATAAGGAAAACCTGCCGGCAGAAAAACGGTTTACCTACACATTTAAAGATGGTAATACAAAAGATATTATCAGCATAGGCGATAAGTGGGCCACTTTTCAGACAGAAAACTTTAAGCAGTCAACACAGCCATTGTATGTGATATTGGATACCAATGAAAAACTCTTAAATAATCCTGTGGGCTATACATCCGATCCGAAAGCGTACAGGCAATGGTTGCAGTGTGGTAAGGAAGCTTTTGGAACAAATAAATAACTCATAATATCCTGCGCCTTTGCGAGAAAGTAAGCACGCAAAGGCGCAAAGGCGCAGGTGTTTTAAAAAGAAGCGTCCTTCACAATTTGCGAAGGACGCTTCTTTTTGTATAGTCTTGTTTCGGTTATAAAACGATCTGCTTTTCCACCATCATCTTTCGCAAATTGATCAATCCATACCGCATACGGCCTAGCGCTGTATTGATACTGCAATTGGTAACAAGGGCAATTTCTTTAAAGCTCAGGTTGGCAAAATGGCGCAGCACAATGATCTCGCGTTGTTCTTCGGGCAGCAGGTCAAGCATTTTGCGAACACGCTCATGGCTCTGGCCCTGCATAATTTTACTGTCGGGGCCTTCTTCTGAGATCTGTAGTATTTCGAAAATATCTTTATTATCGCTTGTGCGGATGGCAGGAGTGCGTTTTATCTTTCTGAAATAGTCCACGCAAAGGTTATGCGAAATACGCAATGCCCAGGGCAAAAATTTACCTTCTTCTGTATAACGCTTATTCTTCAGCGTATCAATGATCTTGATGAACACGTCCTGAAACAGGTCTTCCGCCAGGTAAGTATCCTTCACAAAAAAGAGAATAGATGAATAAACTTTATCCTTATATCTGTAGATAAGGGTTTCAAAGGCGGCGGTATCGCCGTCCTGGAAAGCCCGTATCAGTTCAGTATCAGACGCATGGTCTAATGTTCTCATAACATTGTTTTTGAGTCAGAATTTTCAAATTTTCAGGATATCAGTGGAACTTTTTCTTGAGTGTTGATACACTAACTCATTATAATTCAACAACAAATTATACATCTTTTCATGTCTGTACTTTTTTGTGGAAAAGAATGTTTTCAGGGGTTGAGGTTATGCACATTTTTCGGTTTTCAGGATTTGTGACAGGCGGCAGTAAAAAAACTGTTTTTGCACCGCCTATTCTAAACACAACCGTCAATAATGTGTTTAATTTGCTCACAGTATGGCAACAACAAAAACAAAATCTCTCAAAATAGAATCTGTAAAAGAAGATTCGGGCAATATCGTGGTGAAAGGCGCACGGGTACACAATCTTAAGAATGTTACCGTAAGTTTTCCGCGCAATAAACTGATCGTGGTAACAGGCGTATCGGGCAGTGGCAAATCATCTCTTACCATTGATACGCTTTTTGCAGAAGGCCAGCGCCGTTATGCAGAAAGCCTTAGCGCTTATGCCCGGCAGTTTATGGCAAGGATGGTGAAGCCTGATGTAGATTATATCAAAGGACTCTGCCCGGCTATCGCCATCGAGCAAAAAGTGATTACCCGCACTCCAAGAAGTACGGTGGGCAGTATGACGGAGATCTATGATTACATGCGCCTGTTATTTGCCCGCGCAGGTAAAACTATTTCACCGGTGAGTGGTAAGGAAGTGAAGAAAGATGATGTGGCCGATGTGCTGAACCAGATCACTGCTATGAAGGAAGGCACTAAGGTAGTGGTCATTGTGCCCTTTAAACAACACCCCAAACGCGAAACACGCGAGGAGCTGAATATATTGATGCAGAAAGGGTTTTCGAGGATGTACATAAGGGAGTCTGGAGTGAGGAGTCTGGAGTCTGGAGTTATTGCAAGAATAGAAGAGCTGCTTGAACTGCCGGATAAAGAGTTAAAAAAACAACTCCAGACTCCTCCCGGCATAGCCGGGACCAAACTCCAAACTTTCATCCTCGTTGATCGCGTGGTAACAAAAGCATTTGAAGAAGACGACCTGCACCGTTTATCCGATTCAATCGGCACTGCTTTTTATGAGGGTGAAGGAGAAATGTACCTGGAATTGGACGGAACTAAAATTTTGCACTTCAGCAATAAGTTCGAGCTGGATGGTATCCAGTTTGAAGAGCCGGTGCCTAATTTATTTTCTTTCAATAACCCATTTGGCGCCTGCCCTGTTTGCGAAGGCTTTAGCCAGGTGCTGGGTATTGATGCCGACCTGGTGATTCCCGATAAACGGTTAAGTATATACGAGGGAGCCGTGGCGCCATGGAAAGGAGAGAAGCTCAGTTGGTGGCGCGACCAGTTTGTGAAAGGTGCAGGTAAATTCGGTTTCCCCATTCATAAACCCATCATCGATCTTACCAAAGAACAATACGATCAGTTATGGAAAGGCGAAGGCAATGTGCAGGGCATTGATGATTTCTTTAAAGAGGTGGAACAGAATTTATACAAGGTTCAATACCGCGTATTACTTAGCAGGTACAGAGGTAGAACCAATTGCCCCGATTGCAAAGGCTATCGTTTACGCAAAGAAGCCCTGTATGTTAAAGTAGCCGGTAAGCATATTGGCGAATTATGTGAGCTGCAGGTGAAAGACCTGAAGTTATGGTTTGATGAATTGAAATTATCTGAGCATGATAAGCAGGTAGCCAAACGCATCCTGATCGAAATTCACCAGCGCCTGCAAACATTGATAGATGTGGGTTTGGGCTATCTTACCCTAAACCGTTTGGCCAATTCATTAAGTGGTGGAGAAAGCCAGCGAATACAGTTAACAAGAAGCCTTGGCAGCAACCTCACCAACTCATTATATATTCTTGATGAGCCTTCTATCGGCTTACATTCAAGAGATACGGTGCGGTTGATCAGTGTACTAAAAACACTGCGCGATCTTGGCAATACGGTGGTGGTAGTAGAGCACGATGAGATGATGATGCGCGAAGCAGATTATATTATTGATATGGGCCCACTGGCATCTCATCTGGGCGGAGAAGTAGTGGCCGTGGGCAATTATGATGAGATAGTAACTAACCCCGAAAGTCTAACCGGAAAATATCTTACCGGCAAACTCAGTATTGATGCTCCTAAAACCGTTAGAAAATGGAACAGGAGTATTAAGGTGGAGAATGCAAGACAGAATAACCTCAAAGACATCACTGTTGAATTTCCATTAAATACTTTGTGCGTAGTAAGTGGTGTGAGCGGAAGCGGTAAAACAACTTTGGTAAAACAGGTATTGATACCGGCATTGCGAAAACTGAAAGGTGAGTTTGCAGAGAGAGTTGGCTTGCATAAAAATATCAGTGGTGATGTGGATTATATTTCGCAGATAGAAATGGTTGACCAGAACCCTATTGGCAAATCATCGCGCAGTAACCCCATTACTTATATTAAAGCATACGACCAGATACGCGATCTGTATGCGAAACAACCCTTATCAAAAACACGTGGCTTTCAACCAAAACATTTTTCTTTTAATGTAGATGGCGGCCGTTGCGATACCTGTAAGGGAGAAGGTGAGCAGGTGGTAGAAATGCAGTTTCTGGCCGATGTACACCTTACCTGCGAATCATGCGGGGGCAAACGTTTTAAAGAAGAAGTGCTTGAAGTGCAGTACAAAGGAAAAAGTGTTTTTGATGTGCTGGAGATGAGTGTTGACGAGGCTATTGATTTTTTTGCCGATGAAAAACTGATCAAAAATGCTATTCAGCCTTTGCAGAATGTAGGCCTGGGCTATATTAAACTTGGACAAAGCAGCGATACCTTAAGTGGTGGTGAAGCGCAGCGTGTAAAATTAGCCAGTTTTCTTGGCAAGGGAAAAGGGATTGGCCACATGCTGTTTGTGTTTGATGAGCCTACTACCGGACTACATTTTCATGATATCAAAAAATTACTCGCATCATTCAATGCATTGATAGAGCAGGGGCATTCTTTGATTGTGATAGAGCACAATACCGATGTGATCAAATCTGCCGACTGGATCATTGACCTTGGCCCCGAGGCAGGCGATGCAGGTGGAAACCTTGTGTACGCCGGCGTTCCGGCAGGGATTAAAAAAATTAAAGAAAGTTATACAGGACGATTCCTGTAGAATTAAGAAAGCCGCAGATTCGCAGATTATTTTTTCTAATCTGCGAATCTGCGGCTAATAATCTGTGTATTCTGTGGCAAACAAAAACTACCTCAATCTATCAACGCTTTTTACCAGCTTATCATCCTTATACATTCCTCTTGCTGCCAGCAGTAAAAATAATGGGATGGCAAAAGAAATAAGCGATGTAAGATCCAGCGACCATTCGGTATCAACAAACTCTTTTGTCTTAAGAAAATACAACAACAGGTTCAGGAACGACAGAAACAAAACAGCCAAAGTGATTTTAAACTGTAATTTCCGGTCTTTAAACAGAAAGATCGCTACCAGCGAAGCAATGGCTACTGCAACGGTTAATACCATCAGTGGCAAACTACTCATGGCAGTAAAATTCTGAAACTGCTTCACATTTTCTACCATGATATTACCACTGAAAAAAGAAAGTTTTAAACCGGCAAATGCCAGAAGCGATGCTGCCAGCAGCCAAAGTGTTTGTAATCTTTGTATCATACAATCATTTTTTTATTAAGTTAGCCCTCTGTGTAACTCCTAACCTCTGAGACCTCTGTGTTGAAAAAAAGTAACATGCTAAGCCATCAGTTTTTTATTTCCAACACAGAGTACACAGAGAAATAGAGGCACACAGAGTTATTTATCCAAGTTCAGGATACAAAACAAACTGCGACATAAAATCATTCACATCTTTCTTTACCACATTCAGGATGTTTGTATCATCTGCATTCATCAATACTTTGTCGATTGCATTTACCACAAATTCCATATGATCTTCTTTCATGCCTCTTGTGGTAATGGCAGGAACACCTAAGCGGATACCGGAAGTAACAAACGCGCTCTTATCATCATAAGGCACCATGTTCTTGTTGGCAGTAATATCGGCCAGTACCAAAGCCTGTTCCGCTTTTTTACCGCTGATGTTTTTATTGCGGAGGTCGATCAGCACCAAATGGTTATCTGTTCCACCACTGATAATCTGGTAGTCTTTTGCTACCAATGCTTTGGCCAATGCCTGTGAGTTTTTAACTACCTGGTTGGCATAAGCAGTGAACTCATCACTCAAAATTTCGCCAAAGGCAACAGCTTTTGCAGCAATCACATGTTCTAACGGACCACCCTGGATGCCCGGGAAAACAGCCATATCCAGCAGGTTACTCATCATGCGGATATTGCCTTTCACATCCTTCAAACCAAATGGGTTTTCAAAATCTTTGCGCATCATAATGATACCGCCACGAGGGCCGCGCAAAGTTTTATGGGTGGTAGAGGTAACAAAATGACAATGGTCAAAAGGATCTTTCAATAATTGTTTAGCGATGAGTCCGGCAGGGTGTGCAATATCTGCCATTACCAGTGCACCAACTTCATCAGCTACTTTGCGGATGCGCGCATAATCCCAGTCGCGGCTGTAGGCACTGGCTCCGCAGATGATCAGTTTGGGTTTTACCTCACGTGCTTTGGCTTCCAGCATATCATAATCTACCAGACCGCCTTCGCGGGTTACGCCGTAAAAATGAGGCTTGTATAATTTACCGCTGTAGTTAACAGCAGAACCATGCGTTAAGTGTCCGCCCATGCTAAGATCAAGTCCTAAAATAGCATCGCCGGGTTGTAACACTGCCAATGCTACCGCAGCGTTTGCCTGGGCACCGCTATGGGGTTGCACGTTGGCGTATTCTATATTAAAGATTTGTTTTAAGCGATCGATGGCTAATTGTTCGGTCTGGTCAACAATTTCGCAACCGGCATAGTAGCGGCGACCTGGATACCCCTCTGCATATTTGTTGGTCATTACATTTCCCATGGCCTGCATGACCTGCAAACTGGTGAAGTTTTCAGAGGCAATCAGTTCAATTCCATGACGTTGTCTCTCCAATTCCTGCTTAATCAGGTCAAAAACGAGGGTATCTCTTTGCATTATCTTGAATTTGCCGCAAAGATAAGAGACAGGAGCCAAGGGACAAGTTTCAAGAGGCAAGTTTCAATGGACAAGAGCCAAGGAACAAGGTTCAAGATTCAAGGAACAAGGTTCAAGGACCAGGATTTAGGGGGCGGGGGCGCGAAGGGTATACATGAAATTATTGTTAATATAACTTGAATCCTTTCTTCTTACGCCTTGGTTCTCGAACCATGTTTCTTGAATCTTGATCCTTGAATCTTGATTCTTGAATTCTCTTTCTTTTCCCCAAATCTTGCCCTATTGGCATATTTTCCTAATTTCGGCCTCTTGAAAAATGTGTCTTACAGACGCAAAGGAATCCGTGAGAATGATGGCGGCACTATTTCAAAACTAAAAGACCCCCATGAAAGCGATCATCCCCGTGGCCGGAGCCGGAACCAAGTTAAGGCCGCATACTTATACACAACCCAAGGCACTCATCCCCATTGCAGGTAAAACGATCCTGAGCTTTATCGTGGACCAATTGCATGAAGCAGGTATCAACGAATTTATTTTTATTGTTGGCTATCTGGGAGAGAAAATTCAGGATTATGTAAAGCAAACCTATCCCGATCTGACAACCCATTTTGTTTTTCAGAACGAAAGGCAGGGAACGGGACATGCAATTGAGCTGACAAAAAATATTGTAGGTACAGATGAAGTGTTTGTTGTTTTGGGCGATACTATTTGCGAGTATGACGTGAAGGAAGTGGTGAATAGCCCGCACAGTATGCTGGGTATTAAAAAAGTAGATGACCCCCGAAATTTTGGTGTAGCTACCGTTGGAGAGGATGGATTTATAGAACAGGTTGTTGAAAAACCTGCTATTCCAAAAAGCAATATGGCGCTGGTAGGTTTATATAAAATAAAAGAGACTCATTTTCTTTTTGAATGCCTGCATCATTTATTCACCAGCGATATCAAATCGTTTGGCGAATACAACCTTACAGATGCGCTTGATTGCATGATCAAACGCGGCGCAAAGTTTCAGGCTTTTAAAGTGAAGAACTGGTTCGACTGCGGTAAGAAAGAAACACTGCTCGAAAGCAATGCCACGCTGTTAAAGAAGTTTGGCGGTAATGTTTCCGGCACACACGAATTCAAAGACACCATCATCATACCTCCGGTAAGCATTGCGCCGGGTTGCGATATTTCAAATGCAATTATTGGTCCACACGTGGCCATTGGCGCCAATACCACTATTAAACATTCCATCATCCGCGACAGTATCATTGGCTCATACACCAGCCTGTATGAAGTGGTGCTTGATAATTCACTTATTGGAAGTGACGCCGCTGTTAAAGGCCTGAGCAGAAGTTTAAATATTGGTGACAATACCGAGATCGACTTTGGATAGAATATCTCTGTGCACCTCTGTCAGTCTGTGATCTCTGTGTTAAAAAAAGCACACTCAATAGTGAAAATTGTTTTCAACACAGAGGCCACGGAGCATAGGAGTTTCACAGAGGGAGATGAATTATTCTGTAAGATCGTAGATGGCTGTTTGTTCTTCAATGCGCTGTTGGTTTTCTTTTCTGCGCCAGGCAATCAATAAGAACATGGCAATCAACGCCAATAAACCCGGAAGCAGGAAGGCGTATAGCAGGTTTTCCAAACGGTTTTGATAGATCCATCCCGATATAAAAGCGCCACTGCCAATACCCAGTTCAAGGGCAATATAAACAGAAGCTACAGCGCGACCGCGGTTCTCTGCATTACAAAGATCTACGGCCCATGCCATGATGGTGGGGCCATTCATTCCAACACTTAAACCAAGCACAGAAGCGCTTACAATGATCATGGCTACAGAATGTGCCAGCGACAGGATTACCATGGCAACCACCATGGTAAAAGCAGAGTAGGCCAGCACAATTACACGCCCATACCTGTCGGAAGATTTCCCTGCGGCAAAACGGATAAGCAGGGAGGTGATTGTATAGCAGGTATAGAAAAAGCCTTTGTTATGCATGCCAACCGACTCGCTGAGGTCGGGTGATAAAGTAACTACACATCCGATAGAAAAAGTTAATAGGAACATGATCACTGCAGGCTTAACGGCTGTTTTCTCAAACACATCTGTTTTATTGATCTTCAGCAGCTTCAACGAAAATTTCTGCGGGTTGGGCATGGTTTCTTTGATATTGTATAGAATGATCACAGAGCCCAAAGCAGATATAGATGAGATATAAAACATGGTGTTATAAGAATAATCCATCACCAGGTAACTGCCCATCATAGGGCCAACCGATGACCCCAGAGAATAGCCAATGGCCAATGCACCCAAAGCTTCACCGCGTCTTGATTCATGCACCACATCTGCACCATACGCTGATGTGGCTGTGGGCTTGAATCCGGTGGAGAAACCATGAAAAAAACGCAGCAATAAAAACCCGCTAACAGTAGTAAGTACCGGATACAATAAACTGCAAACCACACAAACAAGCGAGCCGAATATCATTACAGGTACCCTGCCAATGGTATCGGTTAATTTACCGCTGAATGGCCTGGCTATACCTGCCATTAATGTAAACAAAGCAATGATTAAACCCTTGTATTCGGCACCGCCTAACCGGGTAATATAGCCAGGTAGTTCGGGTAACATCATACTAAAGCTGGCGCTGAACAGGAAATTGCTCAAACAGAGTAATCCGAATTGCCAATTAAAAAAAGGGGTATCTGCAGTAGGAGCGGGCCGGGTCATTGATCAAATGTAAATACAATTATTATTTTGAGGGCTGATGCTGTTACCGGTTTTAAAAACTTATTATACGTTAGTCAGATCCACTGCGCCTTAGCGCCTTTGCGAGCATTTTTTTTCGTGCAAAGGCGCTAAAGCGCAGGGTTTTATGCAGGTTTATCCACTACTTCTCAGAAAAAGTTTTGGAACGAATTTAGCCGCTACGCTATCTTTGCACATGGCAACAAGAAATACTTCTCCCCGCAGCAAGTCTGCCCAATCAAGATTCTTTGGCGAAGGCCTCACGTTTGACGATGTATTATTAGTACCTGCATTTAGTGAAGTTCTTCCGCGCGAAACAGACATCCGTTCTAATCTTACCAAAGACATCATCCTTAATGTTCCTATGCTCTCTGCCGCTATGGATACCGTAACGGAAGCCAGTTTAGCCATCGCACTTGCAAGAGAAGGCGGGTTGGGTATACTGCACAAAAACATGAGTATTGAACGCCAGGCAGAACAGGTAAGAAAAGTAAAAAGAAGTGAAAGCGGGATGATCATTGATCCCATCACTTTATTAATAGATGCTACCATCGGCGATGCGTTAAAGCTGATGAAAGAAAATAAGATCGGTGGTATTCCTATTGTTGATGCTAATCAGAAACTGGTTGGTATATTAACCAATCGCGACCTTCGATTTGAAACAGATAAGAGCCGTAAGGTAAAAGAGGTAATGACAAAAGAAAACCTCATCACTGCACCGGAAGGCACCGACCTGAAGAAAGCAGAAAAAATTTTACGTCAGTATAAAATTGAAAAACTGCCGGTAGTAAACAGGCAGGGTAAACTGATAGGCCTGATCACTTACCGTGATATTCTGCAGATCAGAAATTATCCCAATGCCTGTAAAGATGGCCTGGGAAGATTATTGGTAGGAGCTGCTTTAGGAATTACCAAAGATTTAATGGACAGGGCCTCAGCTTTACAGAATGTAGGCGTTGATGTAGTTACGCTTGATAGCGCCCATGGCCATAGCAAAGGTGTGATACAGGCATTGAAAGCACTCAGAAAAAATTTCAAACATTTACAGATTATAGCCGGTAATGTAGGAACAGCAGCAGGTGCCAAAGCATTGGCAGATGCCGGCGCTGATTGTGTGAAAGTAGGTATTGGACCGGGATCTATCTGTACCACACGTATTGTGGCAGGAGCCGGTGTTCCGCAACTTACTGCTATCATTGAAGCAAGCAATGCATTGAAAGCAAGAGGCATTCCTGTAATTGCAGATGGTGGTATCCGTTACACAGGCGATATGGTGAAAGCATTGGCAGCAGGCGCCAATGTGGTGATGATGGGCAGTGTGTTTGCAGGTGTGGAAGAAAGCCCCGGAGATACGATTATTTATGAAGGACGTAAGTTTAAAGAATACCGTGGCATGGGTAGCCTTGGTGCCATGAGCCAGGGCAGCGGCGACCGTTATTTCCAGGATGTGGAAGCTGATATCAAGAAATATGTTCCCGAAGGTATTGAGGGCCGTGTGGCGTATAAAGGAACACTGAGCGAGATCGTTTACCAGTATGTGGGCGGTTTGCGTTCGGGCATGGGTTACTGCGGCGCTAAAAACATTAAGGCGTTGCAGCAATCTACTTTTGTAAAAATTACCAATGCAGGTATGAACGAAAGTCATGCGCACGATGTTTATGTTACCAAGGAGTCTCCGAATTACAGCAGGAAGTGATAGTTGAGTTTTAAGTTGTAAGTAATAAGTTGTAAGGAAGGTGGTTAAAATTTTTAGCCACCTTTTTTATGTCCCGGGCATTAACTTTAAACAGCTATTTGGTAACATTTCAAAAACAAAAGAGATGTATCTTTCAAAAAAAACAGTGAAAAAATCAGGACTGCTATTTTTATGGATGGTGCTGTTGTTCAGCAAAACGCTTGTTGCACAAACAGATTCATCACACATGCGCATCAGTTTACTTACCTGTGCGCCGGGCGATGAGCTGTATGCTACATTTGGCCATACCGCTATCCGTATTATCGACAGTACGCAACATACCGACTACATCTATAATTACGGCACATTTGATTTTGATGATCCTGATTTTTATATCAAGTTTACGCGGGGTAAGCTGGACTATTTTTTATCGGTACAAACAGTGCCGCAGTTTATGTACGAATACCAGGTAGAGAACAGGAATGTGTATGAACAGGAACTGGCTGTGAGCGGTGACACCAAAAGAGCAATAGTCAAAGCACTTTCCGATAATATGCAGGGTGCCAACAGGTATTATAAATATGATTTCCAGTATAACAATTGCACCTCAAGGGTTAGGGATATATTGATACAATATGCAGGATTAAAAGTGGAACATCCCATCGTGCCCCAAGGCACTACTTTCAGAAACCTCTTGCATAACTATCTTGATAGGGGAGGAAAATCATGGAGCAAACTGGGGATAGATTTGGTATTGGGCAGTCCTGTTGATAAAAAAGTAAACATTGAAGAATCAATGTTCCTGCCCGATTATTTAATGAAAGGCGCTGACAGTGCCCTTTCTGCCAATCAATCCACCCTTCTTTCAAAGAAAACATTACTCTATACCGGCACAAGAACAGATGAGCCAAACCGTAACTGGTCATTTATTGTTTTTAGTGTGGCGGCCATATTAATTGGCAGCATCTCTTTTATCAAAAATAAAACTGCACAAACAATTACCAGGGTCTTTGATTTTATACTGCTGCTGGGCACAGGCCTGATCGGTTGTTTATTGTTGTTTATGTGGTTTGGAACAGACCATAAATCCTGCGCCGCCAATTACAATCTTTTATGGGCGCTGCCTACGCATTTAATTGCTGCATTCGCAGTTTGGAAAAATCCGCCCTGGCTCAGAAAATATTTTACAGTTTGCGCTTTTCTTTATGCGCTTGTATTGATCACCTGGTTTTGGTTACCGCAACAGATCAATCCTGCGTTGATACCTGTTACACTTTTATTTCTTGCACGGTTTGTACAGCTTAGAAAAGCATGATCAATGGAGAAATCATTTTCATATAACCACACCATTATTTCTTATCGAACAGAAGGAGAGGGGAAGCCTGTTGTCCTGTTGCATGGCTTTGGAGAAGATAGCCATATCTGGGATAAACAGGTAGCATTTTTGAAACAACATTGTTTACTGATCGTGCCGGATTTACCCGGGTCTGGAAAGTCTGGTTTACTGGAGAAGGCAAAAAGCAAAAGTCAAAAATTAAAAGTTGAGGGAGGTAGTGAATCTGATGACGATTATATTTCTATAGAAGATTATGCAGATTGTATTCATGCATTATTACTGCACGAAAATATTTTGCATTGTACCATGCTGGGCCATAGTATGGGTGGATATATTACACTGGCTTTTGCAGAAAAATATCCCTTATTGTTAACCGGATTTGGATTGGTGCATTCAACTGCTTTTGCAGATAATGAAGAAAAAAAGAAGAATCGCGAAAGGAGTATTGAGTTGATAGAATCGTATGGAGGCTATGCATTTTTGAAAACGACTATCCCTAATCTGTTTGGTGCGCAGTTTAAAGAAGCATACCCTGAACAGGTAGCCACCCTGATTAAAGCGTCTAAAAACTTTACCAATAAAGCCTTACAACAATACACCCTTGCCATGATGCGGCGGCCCGACAGAACAAATGTATTGAAAAGCAACCCCTTACCTGTTCTCTTCGTTATAGGAACCGAAGATGTAGCGGCACCGATGGCAGATCTGATGCAGCAAACACCGCTTCCCCTTATTTCGTATATTCATGTGTTGCAGCATACCGGGCACATGGGCATGTGGGAAGTTACCGGTCAGATGAACGATATCCTGCTGGATTTTATTAACCGACCATAACGCATAACTCATGAAGAATGGGTTCTTCATAGTTGTTTTTCTTATCTGTTCATTACAGGCAACGGCAAGGCATGTGGCGGGGGGAGAATTATATTATGAATACATGGGCCCCGGTACGCTTTTTGGAACCAGTACCTATAGAATTTCGCTTCGCTTATTCAGGTCATGCGATTCAAACGGCCCCTTATTGGAAAACGAACCGGTAACCGTTGGTATTTATGCCAATAACCAGCAAGTATATATGTTGCCGTTAGAACCTGTGCAGCCCATTACTACTATTTCGCTGAATACAGCAGCTTTTCCCTGCCTGGTGGGTAATGTAAGTGTGTGTTACCAATATGGGATATGGTCGGCGGTTATTACCCTGCCGGATAATGTAGCCGGATATACTTTATCAAGAATAGGCTGTTGCCGGGTAGACAATATATCCAATCTTGCACAAGCCACTAACGTGGGCAGTAATTATGTTACCAGGATACCCGGTACAGCCACCCTTCCCGAGGGGCATAACAGCAGTCCGCAGTTTAACCTGCGGGATACGGCCCTTGTATGTGCCAGCAAATCATTTAAACTCGATTTTGGAGCAAATGATCCTGATAAAGATTCGCTGAGTTATACTTTTTGTGATGCCTATACTTCCGGCAGCGGAAGTAATAATACACCCCCTCCGCAAAACCTTAATCTTGTTTCATTACCGTATGCTTTTCCTTACGACGGTAACCTTCCTCTTGGTAACGGTGTAAGGATCAACGCCATAACCGGTATCATCAGTGGTATTGCGCCGCCAGAAGGCAGTTATGTGGTGAATGTATGTATCACAGAATGGAGAAACGGGAAGGCCATTTCAGAGCACCGCAAAGACTTTATTTTAAAAGTGCAGAACTGCGATTTTGTGGAAGCGGTATTGCCGGAGAAAATCATCCAGTGCAATGATTATACGGTCCACTTCGAAAATCTTTCCACCTCGTCTTCCATTACTTCTTATGCATGGAACTTTGGCGATCCATCAGGGCAAATATCTGTTGATCCGGTGGTAAACTTTAGGTATACTGATACCGGCAGTTACAAGGCTACACTTTTTGTAACAGGCCCGAATGGATGCGTTGGTTCAGCCAGCACCAATGTACTCGTGTATCCAGGTTTCAAGCCCAATTTTAATATCATCGGAAGTTGCTACCTGAACCCCTTTCAGTTTAAAGACGCAACCGTTTCGCCTTTTGGTACCGTAAACAGTTGGGCATGGAATTTTGGAGAGCTGAATACGGATACAGATACTTCTTCTATAAAAAATCCAACATACAAATACCCCTCGCCGTCAACTAAAAATATCAGTCTTGTAGTAACCAATACCAAAGGGTGTATCGACAGTCTGCATAAAGATTTTATCGTGAGCGACAGGCCTATCCTGCAATTACCTTTCAAAGACACCCTGATCTGCAGCATTGATACATTGGCCATACCGGTGCTTAATACCGGAATTTTTTCGTGGACGTCTTCCGACACACATATTCTGAATGCCAATACCGCTACGCCATTGGTTTATCCCAAAACCACTTCAAAATATTATGTTTCATTAAGCGATAATGGCTGTGTGAATTCAGATTCTGTAACGGTTAATGTGTTGCCATTTATCAAAGTAACACTGGGCAGCGATACCACGATCTGCCAAACAGATACCATCCGTTTGCGGCCGGTTAGTGCGGCATTGGGTTATCGGTGGACAGCCAGCACGGGTGTAAATATTGCCGGTGTAAAATACCCGCTCATACAGCCTTTGGTCAATACACAATATATTGTTACCGCCAATCTTGGTAAATGCGAAGATCATGATACAGTGATTGTTAAAGCAGTGTCATACCCTTTGGCCAATGCGGGCCCTGATGCCACCATCTGTTTTGGTACCAACATCCGGTTAAACGGAACTGCAACAGGCTCGGTGGTGCGCTGGACACCGGTTAATAGTTTACTGAATGCCAATACGGTCAATCCATTTGCCGCACCTTCTAAAACAACGAATTATATTTTTTGGGTGAGTGATACGCTGGGTTGCCCCAAACCGGCAACAGATACTTTGCTGATCACAGTGATTCCCCGCGTAATAGCCAATGCAGGAAATGATACGATAGCACTGCCCGGCCAGCCCATCCAGTTGATTGCTACAGGTGGGCAACGGTATATCTGGAGTCCCGAAACAGGGTTAAGCGATCCATCAGTTTATAACCCTATTGCTACCCTGGATGATACGGTTGACTCGGTCAAATACAAAGTAAGGGTGTATGATGGACAGTTCTGTTTTGCAGAAGATGATATAGTTATCAGGCTGTACAAACAAGGGCCGGATATTATTGTACCCTCTGCTTTTACACCCAATGGTGATGGAAAAAATGATGTTCTCCGCCCCATACCTCTTGGAATAACAAAACTCCATTATTTCAGTATGTATAACCGCTGGGGGCAGTTGGTATTTACTACTACCGAATTAGGCAAGGGCTGGGATGGTACATACCAGGGAACCGCCCAACCCGGCAGTACCTATGTTTTTATAGCAGAAGGCACCGATTACCTTGGCAAAACTGTTTTCCGCAAGGGCACTGCGGTGCTGATCCGTTAAATTTTATCTGCATTACTCTATCTAAGCAGCACCTGCTGCATTTATTTCATCTTAAGGAAAGATGTTGGAACTCCGTTAAATAATAAGCTCCAATGGATTAAATAATTACACAAATTGTACTTTCACTGTTACTTATACGCGTTAAGAATTATTCATTACAGGCTTATCTATCCTTAACGGGATGAGCATGTATAATAACCGGCATGAAAAAAATCATTTTTATCATATTCCTGTGTTTCTTAACAATACCCTCTTTTGCTAAACATATTACGGGAGGGGAGATTTATTATACTTACATGGGACCTTCTGTATCCAGTCCGGGTAAATTATCTTATAAGATCACCCTGCTACTATATAAGGATACCACGGTAACGGGTACCGGCGTTGCTTCTCTGGGAGGATCCTATCTTATATCTTTTTACCGGGGCGATAATCAACAGCTCCTGACTACTTTGTCGGCCCCCCGTACCAACTATGAATACATGGACCTGAGCAATTATAATGCATGTCTGAGTTCAAAGCCTCCTGTAAAATTTGCTGTTGCAACATATGAAGTAACAATTGATCTTGATCCTCTGGCCGCAGGGTATTATGTAAGCCATTCACAGTGTTGTCGGCTTGATTTTATAAACAATATTGTGTCAACTAATGTTGGTGCAACCTACTGGGTTAAGATACCCGGATCGGATGAAAATCCATTTGCCCCATTGAATTCGAATGCTGTTTTCAATAAAAAGGATACTATACTGGTTTGTAAAAACTCGCCATTGAATATTGATTTTTCGGCGATTGATCCAGACAATGATTCTTTGGTTTATAAATTTACCAATGGCTATGTGGGTGCAAGCAGCACCAGGGCCACCCCACCCAATTCCGACCCTCCGCCTTATGTATCAGTGACATACATGGGATCCTATACTTCTTTGCTTCCACTTGATGCCGGTGTGGTTATTAACCCGAACTCAGGCATTGTAACAGGAATTGCCCCGGCTACAACAGGTGTTTATCTGATTGCTGTATTGGTGGAAGAGTACAGAAATGGCATCAAGATATCTGAGCATAGAAAAGATTTTCAGATCAAGGTAAATGATTGCACCCTTACGGGAGCAGCATTAAAACCATCTTATATTACTTGTAATGGAACTACGCTGAGTTTCCAGAACGAGTCTACGAGTGCAAATGTTATTTCTTATTTATGGGATTTTGGTGTGCCTTCGCTTACAACAGATACATCAACAAACCCTACACCGAGTTACGACTATCTTCAAAGTGGAAAGGACAGTGGTACCTATTCGGTTAAATTAAAAGTTACAGCAGTAGGTGGTTGCCAGGATTCTGCCACATCACTTGTAAAAGTGTATCCCGGGTTTGTCCCCAATTTCACCATCAACGGCACCTGTTATTTAAATAACTACCAGTTCTTAGATGCCACCACTACTAAGTATGGCGCTGTTAATAGCTGGGCATGGAATTTTGGAGACAATACTACATTGGCAGATACCGCCCGCAGCAAAGATTCTGCATGGAAATATCCTGCCGCTACTGCTGCACAGGTTCGATTGATTGTGACCAATAGTAAAGGATGTATCGATTCTGTTACCAAACCCCTTACCATATTAGATAAGCCGATACTGAACCTCCCATTCAGGGATACACTTATCTGCAGCATCGACACCCTGGCATTGAAAGTGAATATCAATAGTGGTTCTGTTTTATGGATACCCGCTAACGGACCAAATAAAACAAGGATCCTCAACGCAGCCACCACTTCACCATTGGTGTTCCCGAAAGACACAACGAAGTATTACGTATCGGTAAACGATAATGGCTGTGCCAATACCGATTCGGTAAATGTAAATGTGCTGCAGTTTATTTCAGTAAAAGCCGGTGTTGATACGGGCATCTGCAAAACAGATACCATCCGTTTACACCCGGTAAGCTACGCGCTTAATTACCAATGGACAGCCTCAACCGGCGAATTTGTGCAGCATATTAAAAACCCACTGGTTCAACCCTTATCCAATACACAATACCTCGTTACTGCTAATCTTGGTAAATGTCAGGCTAAGGATTCTTTCCTGGTAAAAGTGGCCCCTTACCCCAATGCAGCGGCCGGCGCTGATGTAACTATTTGCTACGGAAGCCGTGTGCAGCTAAGTGGTGCCATTACAGGATCAGTATTCTTCTGGAGGCCCGTTAAAAGCCTGGTGAACGAAAATACCCTTTCACCTGTTGCAGGTCCTACAAGTACAACAAATTATATTCTTACCGCAACAGATACATTGGGTTGCCCCAAAGCAAAAACCGATACGATTGTAGTAACTGTTATTCCCCCCATTTATGCCAATGCAGGTTCAGATACTTTTGCCGTACCCGAAGAACCTCTGCAATTGAACGCAAGTGGTGGCTCAACCTATTTCTGGACACCCGCAACTGGGTTAAGCAATCCCACAATAGCCAACCCGATTGCTACATTAAGCAGTGATATTGATTCTGTAACCTATACTGTAAGAGCAAGCATTGGCAGTTGTTATTCCGAAGACAAAGTAGTGGTTAAAGTATATAAGAACGGGCCGGATATTGTAGTGCCTTCTGCATTTACACCTAATGGTGATGGTAAGAATGATATCAGTAAACCAATTGTATTCGGCATAACTAAACTGAATTATTTCAGCATCTACAACCGTTGGGGACAAATGGTTTTTACCACCAACGAACTTAATAAAGGATGGGATGGAAATTTTGGCGGTACGCCACAACCCGCCGGCACCTTTGTATACCAGGCCGAAGGCATTGATTACAGAGGAAGGATTGTTTTCAGAAAAGGAACGCTGGTGTTGATCAGGTGAGTGGTGAGTAGTGAGTAGTGAGTAGTGAGTGAGAAAATATTCACGACTCACTGTCTTTGGTCTTTGGTCTTTAGCAATCGTCTCTGCGAGGAGTTGCGAGGTACGAAGCAAAGCAGTCTGTGGACTGCATGTAGGCGAAAGAAAGAGAATACAATGTTTTGCAAAATCCGGTATTGGGTCCCGGATTAGCCTAAGGTGCATTGGCTGTTCATTGCCAATTGCCCATTCACCATTCACAAAATTACCCACTCACCACTCACTACTCACCACTCACCACTCACCACTCACCACTCACCACTCACCACTCACGATTCACGATTATCTCCTAATTTTGCTCTCTCATTTCATCATCATGAACAAGATCATCTTAATAACAGGCGCCACTTCAGGATTTGGAAAAGCCATAGCAGAAAAATTTGCAGCCGCAGGCTGGAATTGCATTATTATCGGCAGAAGAGCAGAAAAGCTGCACGCGCTGGCAACCGACCTGCAATCACATTATGATATCCAGGTATTGCCATTGGTGTTTGATGTTCAGAAAAGGAGCGAAGTTTTTGCAGCGCTGGAAAATTTGTCGGAAGACTGGCATAATATAGATGTATTGGTAAATAATGCCGGACTGGCCCTTGGCAGGGATAGTTTTGAAAACGCCAATCTTGATGACTGGGACACTATGATAGACACGAATGTGAAAGGCATGATGTATGTAACCAAAGCTGTGTTACCCTTTATGACGAAAAGAAAAAAAGGACATATCATCAATATGGGATCTGTTGCGGGTAAACTGGTGTATAAAGAAGGTAATGGCTATTGCGCCAGCAAACATGCGGTAGATGCTTTAAGCAAGGCAATGCGTATTGATCTGTTGCCTCATCATATCAAAGTAACTGCCATACATCCCGGTGCTGCTGAAACAGAATTTTCGATGGTGCGTTTTAAAGGGGATGAATCAAAAGCTAAACAGGTATATGAAGGCTTTACGCCACTGCGTGCCGAAGACATTGCGGATATCACTTTCTATTGCGCCAACCTGCCTGAAAACGTTTGTATCAACGACCTGGTTGTTTCCTGCACCGCACAGGCAGATGGAATTTATATCCATAAATAATTGAATATAGCCGGGACATTGCTACTTCCCGCAGCCCCCTCATTAAACCGTGCCTTTGTGCCTTTGTGTGAAAAAATCTCTCACAAAGGCACAAAGGCACGGTAGTTTTTAAAGGGTACTTACCATTATTGGATTAGCTATCTTTAGGTAACCAAACTACCCAGGTATCTGAATTTTTCTCATGCGTTTTCCCCTACCACGGCAATGAGCTTAAAAAATTTTTCCTTTCAACGCAACCTATCAAAAAAGCCCATCGTCTGGTCTATCAAGGAAAACAATTATAAAAGGCATTGGAGTCATTATACCACATTCTCAGGAGTTGCTTAAAAGCGGATAGAAATAGCCAGCGCGGGTTATACGAGAGCTATTATGGCTATGCTTTGAAGATCGCTTTCAGGTATTCTGTTAGTTATGATGATGCCAGGATGATCGCTAATGATTCTTTCGTAAAAGCTTTTAAAAATCTTTCTCAATTTGAATTAACGGATAATGAAACCGTACTGGAACTGAAATTCAGGGGCTGGTTGAGAAGAATTGTGATCAATACGTCTATCGACAGATCAAGGTCAAAAAAGAACGACCTGAAAATTGATGCAATAGACGAAGAGTGCTGGGATATCCTCGATCAATCGGAGCAGGCCGACAGTAAAATACTGTACAAAGAACTGATCTGTTACCTGAAAGAATTACCGCCTGCCTACCAGAAGGTTTTTAACTTATATGTGATTGATGGATACAGCCATGCCGAAATAGCCGAAGCATTGGGTATCTCAGTTGGAGCATCCAAGTCGAACCTTTTCAGGGCAAAAGAAATTTTGCAGAAAAAATTGTCAGAATTTTTTGAAACAAAAAAGATATGAGTCTTAATAACGATAAAGAATTTGAAAACTTATATAAACGCTCCTCAGAGAGTTATCCGCTGAATACGGATAGTTCCGACTGGGAATACGTTTTAAATAAGTTGGAAGAGAAAGAAGAGAAGAAAGGATTTTTCTTCAGAAAAAAACTCCTTCTGGTTCTTTTATTACTGATAGCCGTTGGCGTGATCTCTTCCTTAGTAACCGGATTGATCCTGCGCCGCCCTTCAAACAGCAATAATAAAACTGCAATAACAACCAATAAAGATACTAAGGCCGATACTGAATTAAAAAATGAAAACAAAATTGCCGATGCCGTTTATAAGAAAGTGATTGATTCAATTAAAAAGACCCAGCCATTGGCCACGGCCAATCTGAAAGAACAAAAAATAACCGGCCATACACCTGAAGTAAAACAATTGATCGTAAGAAATAAAAAGGTTAACACGGCCGGCGAAACAAATAGTACGGTTAGTGCAAAAAATACCAAAGAGCAGGTGGCTTTGGCAAAATCTGATCAATCAGAAACAAAACCTGCAATAAAAAAACAAGAGATAGTTAATAAACCTTCAGCAATAAAAGAGACAGAGAAAACACAAACAATTGGTGAAGTACTTAAAACTGATGAAAGTCAAATTAAAACCGATGCCGCAACTGTTACCAAAGAGATTAAGCCTGTTGTAAAAGCGTCAAATGAGTCGTCAAAAGAAATTGTTAAGGTTGCTGATACCACTGTTTCTAACGCACAAAAGACTGCTTCAAAAGCAAAAACAAAAAGCAGTTTTACGGATAAACACTTTTACGGCGGATTACTGTATGCTACAGATAAAAGTTCCCTGCGATTTGAATCAACCCCGGGAAAAGGGTATAGCTGGGCGGTAGTGCTTGGTTATAAATTCAATAAACTACTGAGTATAGAAACCGGGTTTCATATTGAAAAGAAAGAATATTTTTCTGCTGGAGAATCTTTTGCCAATAAAAAAATATTGCCTGCTACCGGCACCATACTATGGGTTGAGTCTGAAAATAAGCTGATTGAAATTCCAATTACATTAAAAGTAGATTACCTGAACACCCGTAAGCATAATTTATCTGCCACTGTTGGTTTTTCATCTTACCTGGTAAATCGCGAATTTTATGAATATGAAGAAGAGATCAATGGTGTGCTGCACGATGGGTCGGTGCTTTATGCCAATAAAACCAGCAATCTTTTTGCCACAGCTAATCTCAGTCTTGGCTATCAATTTAAATTCGGTAATATCGGTAATCTCAGAATAGAACCTTATGTAAATCTGCCCCTCAGGGGGATAGGAAAAGGGAAGGAGCCTGTTATCAGCAGAGGCGTATTCCTTGGTTGGATCTACGATTTTCCTAAAAGAAAGTTAAAGCACTAAAATCAATTAAACCTGTTTGTTTCATGGCATGGTATTTATTATACCATAGGCATTGGACAGACTTATACCTACTATTTACTTACTAAAAAATGCGTATGAAAAAGGTACTGTCCACAACTATGCTCGCTGCAGCCGGTTTGCTGCTAATGACCGTTGCTTGTCAACATGAGGTTCCTGTATTAGCAGGAGACCCTCTTGCACCATCTTCGCCAACCAATCCTGCAAATGGTGGTGGAACAACAACTACAGGCTGCGATACGCTGAATTTTAAATTCAGTACGGCTATCGAACCATTACTAAAAAATAAATGTGTGAGCTGTCATAATGCAGCCAGTCCCGGTGGTGGTGTTGACTTATCTACTTATGCAATGGCAAAAGCATTTGCATTAAATGGTAAATTATATGGATCTATTAGCTACACTGCCGGTTATTCTCCAATGCCTAAGGGTGGAGCAAAATTATTGGCCTGCGAAATTACACAGGTAAGAAAATGGATCGAAGCCGGTGCATTGAATGATCTGGCGGGTAATGGCGGCGGCACAAATACAGGTGGTGGCACACCGGTTATAGGAACATCTCCCTGCAGCACAGATACCATTTATTTCCAAAATGAAATACAGCCCCTGATCGCTTCAGGATGTACCACCAGTGGTTGTCATGATGCAATCACCCAGGCTGAAGGTGTAAATCTTACTACCTATACTAATATAATGAGATACGTAAGCGCCGGAAATGCATCGGGCAGCAAGCTGTATAAAGTGTTGGTTAAAACAGGTAATGAAAGAATGCCTTTGCCTCCACTGCCTGCATTTACAAATGATCAGATTGCTAAAGTGGCAAAATGGATTAACCAGGGCGCCCAAAATAATGTTTGCAATGGCTGCGACACAACAAAATTCACTTACGCTGCAGCAGTACAACCTATTCTGCAAACCAGTTGTATAGGCTGTCATAGCACTGCAAGCCCCGGTGGTGGAATTGATTTATCTACTTACACTCAGGTAAAAACATATGCATTGAATGGCAGACTGTACGGATCAATCAGTCATACACCGGGCTATTCTGCCATGCCTAAAGGAATTGCCGCCATGCCTGCCTGCCAGGTTCTGCAAATTAAAAAATGGATAGACGCCGGATCATTGAACAACTAAATAAAAGCACAAATGAAAAAAATAATTCCCGCAGTGTTTGCAGTAAGTATCACGATTCTTTTTACTGCCTGTTATTATGATAAGGCCGATGTACTTGCTGCTAAAACAGCAGGCACCGGTGCGGCCTGTGCTGATACAACAGGTGTAGTATCATACAGCCAGAAAGTTGTGCCCATATTGCAACAGGCCTGTTATGGTTGCCATAATGCTTCATCCCAGTCGGGCGGTATTTTAATGGGTACTTATGCCTCCGATAAGGCAATCGCGTTAAATGGGAAATTGTATGGCAGCATCGCTTATGCATCGGGCTATTCGCCCATGCCTAAAGGAGCAGCTAAACTGAGCAGTTGCCAGATAGCTGTTATCAAAAAATGGATCGACTCAGGTAATCTTAACAACTAAATATAAATAACATGAAAAAGAGAAAATACCTCCTGCCTGTTGTGCTGATAGTGATCATTGGAATTCTTGGTGCATCTTTTTATGTGTACAAAGAATACAACCGCAAGAATACAAACCTTGCAGATGTTAAGGCTAAATATGCCCTCTCGGCCGATGATATGATCAGTGACTTTATTACCAATGAAAAAGCAGGCAACGAAAAGTACCTCGCCAAAGTGGTAGAAGTTTCCGGCAGGATAAAAAAAGTTGACACTGATCCAAAAGGATTTTCAACGATTGTACTGGGGGATACTGCTTCCATGTCATCCGTAAGATGCAGCCTGGATAGTACCATCCACGCGGAAGCCCTGCAGCTTGCAGCCGGCCAAACCATCACCATCAAAGGTGTTTGCACAGGGTATAATGCAGACGATCTGGGTATTGGATCTGATGTAATTCTGAACCGTTGTATACAGGTAAAAAAATAATCTACTAATCGAAAACATAAAAATCAGCCCCATGAAAAAAATCCTTCTTCTTATCGGTGTAATTACACTGGCAGCGGTTACCAATGCGCAGGACAAATATTTTACCAAAACCGGTAAAATAACATTTGATGCTACGGCGCCCAAATCGCCCGAGAATATTGATGCGGTAAATAAAAATTCTACCTGTGTATTAGATGCGAAATCAGGTGAGATACAGTTTTCTGTTTTGATGAAAGGTTTTGAATTTGACCGTGCCCTGATGATGGAACATTTTAATGAAAATTATGTTGAAAGCGACAAGTTCCCGAAAACGGTTTTTAAAGGTCAGGTAGTGAACAATGAATCTATTAACTATTCTAAAGAAGGAACCTATCCTGCAAAAGTGAAAGGCAAACTGACCATGCATGGCGAAACAAAAGATCTTGATGCGGATGGTAAACTGATCGTTAAAGCTGGCAGGGTTACTGTAAGCGCAGACTTTGCAGTGGTATTTGCAGAGTATAAAATAACCATCCCGCAACTTGTTGCTGATAAGGTTTCTAAAACTGCAAAGATCAGCGTTGATTGTTCGCTTGAGCCTTTGAAAAAATAATATCATCTCTACACATCGCCTCAAAAAAATAATACACATGAAGAAAAAATATTCGTATAGCACTGTCATGCTCATACTGTGCCTTTGCTCGCAAACGGTCAGGGCACAGGAAAAAGACCTGTTAGACCTGGTTGATGATGGCAAGCCTAAAAAAGAGATTGTAAAAAATGCCTTTAAATCCATCAGGGTAATCAATGGGCATTCAATGGAATTTCTTGCACCCGGAACAATGGATTTCAGGATACTTCACCGCTTTGGACAGCTTAATCAGGGGAGTAAGAATTTCTTTGGATTAGACCAGGCAAGCATGCGCCTTGGTTTCGACTTTGGCGTATTGCAAAACCTGATGGTGGGCGTTGGCCGCAGTACGTTTAAAAAAGAAATTGATGCGTATGTAAAATATGCACCTATCCGTCAATCAACCGGGTACAGAAGCTTTCCTTTTACCGTTGCATTTGTTGGAGGCATGACGATGAATACGATGGACTTCCCCGATCCTACGGCTAAAAATTATTTTTCATCCAGGCTTGCATATTATGGACAGGCTATTATTGGCCGCAAGTTCAGTGAAGGGTTATCGCTTCAGCTTGCACCAACCTTGGTACATAACAATCTTGTGCCATTGTCTACCCAACCTAATGACGTATATGCGCTTGGTTTTGGCGGAAGAATAAAAGCCAGCAAAAGAATGGCCTTTACCTGGGATTATTTTTATGTGGCCAACGGGATAGAAAAAGGAGTGAATTATAATCCATTATCTGTTGGGGTTGATATTGAAACAGGCGGACACGTTTTTCAGTTACATGTATCTAATGCCACGGGTATGAATGAGCGGGCATTTATTACAGAAACTACCTCCAGCTGGGAGAAGATCGATATCCGCTTTGGCTTCAACCTGTCAAGGATATTCCAGATCAAAAAACACAAACGTTAATTCTATTAAATTCTAACACAAAAAATTATGGACAGAAAAGAATTTCTGAACACATTAGGATTTGGAGCCGTGTTCGCTCTAACAGCAACCTGCCTGGGCTCCTGCGAAAAAGAAAGTACCACACCTTCCGGGCCGGTTGATTTTACCGTTAGTTTGAACGACCAAACAAATGCAGCGCTTGCACAGAATGGAGGATTTATTATTCAGAATGGTGTTGTGGTTGCTAAAACAACCACAGGCAATTTTGTAGCTGCAACAGTGATCTGCAGTCACGAAGGCCAGCGACAGATCAAATTCAGCGGCACCAATGACCAATGGGTCTGCTCCGCACACGGTGCAGCATTTGATGTGAATGGAAAAGGACTAAACCCAAATGGCTCAAAAGGTCTCACCATTTATAAAACACAATTAACCGGCACAACGCTCAGAGTCTATTCATAGTACAATAAAACCGTGCCTTTGTGTGAGAATTCAATTGCACACAAAGGCACGGTTTTAAATACAAATTTCCTGTCTGGCTTTCAGATAATCATTCCATATTTCCTTCACCACTTCTCCTGCCGGTTTAATCTCCCTGATTAAAGCGCTTACCTGCCCAATCTCCAGTTCGCCTTCTGCAAGATCTCCCTCAAACATCCCTTTTTTTGCACGGGCCCTTCCCAATATTTTTTTCAATTCTTCTTCGTCCGCACCTTCCAATTCTGCTAATCGCACTGCTTCAAAGAATGGATTTCTTAGTAATCTTACCGGCATCAGTTTTTTCATGCTCAACATGGTATCTCCTTCTGCTGCCTGTATAACCGCTTCTTTAAAAGCAATATGAGATGAGGCTTCCGGCGTACAAACAAAACGGCTGCCAACCTGAATGCCATCTGCACCCAAAACCATTGCTGCCAGCATTTGCCTGCCGGTAGCAATACCACCTGCAGCAATTACCGGAATAGTAACAGCGGCTCTAACAAGGGGTATCAATACCATAGAAGTGGTTTCTTCTCTACCATTATGTCCGCCGGCTTCAAAACCTTCTGCAACCACAGCATCACAACCTGCTTCTTCAGCTTTCTTAGCAAACCTGCTGCTGCTTACAACATGCACAACTATAATTCCATTTTCTTTCAGGTATCCTGTAAATAATTTAGGATTACCTGCACTGGTAAAAACAATCGGCACTTTTTCTTCCACAATAATTTTCATGATCTCTTCCACCGCAGGGTACATCAACGGAACATTTACTCCAAAAGGTTTGTTGGTTGCTGATTTGCATTCACGGATATGTTCCCGCAAAACATCAGGATACATACTGCCTGCACCTATCAATCCCAATCCGCCGGCATTACTAACTGCGCTGGCTAATTTCCATCCACTGGCCCAAACCATACCAGCCTGGATGATGGGGTACTGGATATTAAAAAGTTGAGAAACAGTATTTGAAACAGCATCGTATTTCATAGATCATGATTCATGGTTATTCCAAAGATAGAACTCTATTTGAACGTATAGGAACCCTTCAACCAAAACTGCGCCTTTGCGCCTTTGCGTGCATTTTTTTCTCGCAAAGGCGCAAAGGCGCAATTAAATCAGGATGTACATTTTTCCCGGTAAAGAAAGAATAATGTTTTGTATCTCCAGGTTTAAAATAGCTGCGGCCACACTGCTGCTGCTTAACCCGCTTTTTAAATATAAAAGATCTATCGGTGTGGGTTCAGACTCGTTCAGCAGGTTCACGATCATTCTTTCTTCTGTACTGAGTTCAACAAATAAAACCCTTTGTTTTTTGATATTTTTTTTCTTCTCCTGCCAGCCCATGGTTTCCAGCAGTTGTTCTGCACCGGTAAGCAGTGTGGCTTTATTCTGTTGGATCAATTTTAAACAGCCGCCGCTTTTGCTATCGGTAATTTTTCCCGGCACGGCAAAAAGATCGCGGTTATAATTGTAAGCCAACTCTGCGGTAATCATGCTACCGCCTTTAATGGCTGTTTCAATTACAATGGTAGCATCGGCCATGCCGGCCACTATGCGGTTGCGTTTAGGAAAATTATGTTTATCGGGTTTACTGTTTTTTCTGAATTCTGTAAGCAATCCACCCTGCATCAACATTTCTCTTGCCAGCGCTTTATGTTGCGCGGGATACAAAGTATCAATCCCATGTGCCAGCACACCAACGGTTGGCACATGGTACTGCAGGCTGGTTTTATGTGCAATGGCATCAATCCCGAAAGCCAGGCCACTTACAACCAGTAACTGTTCTGTTTGCAATGATTCGATGAGTTGCTCGGTAACCTGCCTGCCATACTCAGTATGATTTCTTGTTCCAATAATGCTGATGATCCTGGCAGCATTCAGATTGGCATTACCGCGATAATACAAAAGGGATGGAGGATCATAACAATGGAGCAACCGCTGCGGATAATCTTTGTCCGTAAGAAATAGGGGTTGTATATGATGTTTCTCTACAAATTCGAGTTCCTCTTCGGCATCCTTAAAACTATTCCACTCCTTCAATCTTGTGGCACTTAGTTCACTGATACCTTCAATGGAACAGAGTTCTTTTTTTCTGGCATTGAAAATGGTACGGGCATCACCAAAATGGTCTGCCAATAATTTTGTACGAACAGACCCCAGTTCAGGAATCATGGTTAAAGCGATCCGGTAGAGGAGTTCTTCTTTCATACTATTTTCAGCTTGATGTAAAACAATTGTCAATGTTCTGCAAAAAGCGAAAATGTACCAACCGTATTTATACGCTATAATCCCGTTATTGTAAACGTAGTTCTTCTGTTTTTGGCTCTTCCGGCTTCGGTATTGTTATCCGCCACCGGCTGTGCAGGTCCATAGCCTTTAAAACTCAGCCGTTTTACGTCAATCCCTTTTCCGGTAAGATAATCTACAATTGCTTTGGCCCGGTTGGCAGATAGTTTTTGATTGTCTTCCATCTTGCCAATATTATCCGTGTGTCCGCTGATCTCCAGTTTCAAAGAAGGATTTTCGGTGATCACCTGCACTAACCTGTCAAGTTCTATAAATGCCGCAGTAGGCAATTGATATGAGTTGCTGGCAAACTGAACATTTTGAAAAGTAGCAACCGCATTCAATACTACCGGTTGCAGGTAAATGTCTTTTTTATAAACACTATCTGCTTCTTTTTTGCTCAAATCATATTGCTCACTGTAAAAAAGATACCCTTTACGGTTTACAGTAAACGTGTAATCTTTACCTATGGGCAGTGTGATAAAGTATTCGCCCAATTCATCTGTTTGTACTTTCATCAGTGCACGGTTATTGGTATTGTCAACCAGTTCTACAGATGATGGCAAACTTTTGTTTGTAAGCTTATCCATCACTTTCCCTTTTACATATAAAGTCCTGTAAGGCCTGATATCGGGACGCAGATCAAACTTATATAGATCCAGTCCGCCGCGGCTATCACTTCTGTCGCTGGCATAATAAGCAGTAGCGCCATCAGCAGACACCGCAAGGCTTCCTTCATTTTCTATGGTGTTGATAGGATAGCCTAAATTTTCTGGCTTGCCCCATTCGCCGTTAAGATTTTTGCGTAGTACAAAAAGATCTGATCCTCCATAGCCCTGTAATCCATCCGAAGTATAATACAATGTTTGATTATCCGCATGAATAAAAGGAGCCTGTTCATCACCCGCCGAATTGATCTCAGGACCCATATTGATGGCTGGCCCCCATTTACCGTTTGCCTGCCGGTAGCTAACATAAATATCTTTTCCTCCATAGCCGCCGGGCCGACTGCTTACAAAGTACAAAGCCCTTTTATCCGGACTAAGCGTTGGTCCGCTTTCATAAAAATCGCTGTTGATTTCCGGGCCCATATTTTGAGGCTCGCTCCATCCCTGCGGGGTGTAATAAGAAATATAAATATCAAAGCTTCTATGGTCTTGTCCCATCAACTCACCTGCAAAAACCATCCACTCGCCATCCTGCGAAACGGATAAAGCGCCTTTATTGGTTTCAATATTGATGTCTCCATCAATAAACTTCCAATGCCTGAAAATATTTTTATCCATCCTGCTTTCCACAAAATCTTCCCTGCCATGTTCATCTATGCGTGTAAATACCAATAAACTGTCGGTAACCGTTACCGACGGATAATATTCAGATCGTTCTGTGTTCACACTATCACCCAGGTTAACAGGTGCAAAATCATAATGGGTGTTGCTATGTTGCGCAGCATAGTTGATGGCAAATTCATAACACCTTTTTCTGTATTGCGCACTTTTAATACTTCTCTCGTTTAGTTTTGGATAGGTTGTAAATGCATTCACAGCTTTCAACGCATCTTCAAATCTTCCCAATCCTGCAAGGTTAATAGAGTAGGGCAATGAGTATAAAAGAAAATAAGCAGTGTCTTTAGTTCTTGCTTTTTCATACACCTTAACCGCCTGGTCATATCGTTTTAGCTGACCAAACGCGCCGGCAAGCGAAAGGTATGCATCAACAAAATTGCTGTCTTCTTTGATGGATTGCAACAAAACAGGAACAGCATCGGCAATGGCACCATCTTTTAATTGGTCAAGTGCCTGCTCGTATAGCTTCACTGCTTTTGCTTTTACCTGTTCAGGCTGATATACCTGTGATGAACAAATGGTGCAACTTGCAGATGCAAGGAGAAGGACAAGGACAAGGATTGCTTTCATATACTTTCTGATGCAACCAAGTTCGGTAAAAAGCGAAATAGTAAGTTGTTAAAATTAGAAGGGGATCGGTTGAATAATGAATGATGAACAGGGAATATTGAATGATGAATGGTATCTTTTTTTTGACACAGAAGGCACAGAATAACATTGAAACTGTCTGTGAAAATCTGTATATTCTGTGGCAATTTATTTCTTTCAAATGGTTGTTTTTGTCTAATCAACAACCTGTGTTTCAATGTTACTTCAATATATAATATTCCCTGTTCATCATTCAATATAGGATTAGGTAGAATAAACGCAGAACAGCATTCCTATTGATTCTTAAAATGGCCTCTGAAAAAAAGCGTTAAGAAATTTACGGAATGAAGCGTTAAGAAATGAACGATGCCTGGCTTTGACTAAGCGTTGAAAGACACATTTGTCCAATTGATGCTTTAAAGTCCGGCTTTAGACTTCGTTCATTTTAGCGTAATGCAGTAAATTTTAGCTTTTTTTCAGCAGCCTTGATCTTTTTTGTTACTTTTTTGTATCAAGACAAAAAAGTAAATAGCGTAATCGCTATCTGTAAACAGATTTGCGCATATTCTACCTAAGCCTACATTCAATATTCCTACGGCACATTAATATATTTATGTACCTGCAAACTCAGTTCCCATTTAGGATGGGCTTTAATGTAATCGATCAATAACGGCGTTACTTCAGCAGCTTTATCCCACTCAGGTTGCAGGTACAATTTGCATGTTGGATTAACCTGTGCAGCATAGGTTTCGGCCCATTCAAAGTCCTTCTTATTATAAACAACCACTTTCAATTCATTAGCCAATGGAATGATCTCCGGTAACGGTGCTTTGAATTTTTTAGGGGATAAACATATCCAGTCCCACGCACCGCTTAAAGGCGAAGAACCGGATGTTTCGATATTGGTTTCAAACCCCGCTTCATGAAGTTTGGCCGTTAGTTCATCCAGGTTATGCAGCAGCGGTTCGCCACCAGTAATCACTGCCAAACGACCGGGATATTCTTTGGCCTCATTTACTATTTGCTCAACCGTTACCTGCGGATGTTTTGAAGCATCCCAGCTATCTTTTACATCACACCAAAAACAACCTACATCACAGCCACCCAACCTGATAAAATAGGCGGCGCGGCCCTGGTGAAAGCCCTCACCCTGCAGGGTGTAAAAAGCTTCCATTACAGGCAAGGGGGTGGAGGTATAATTTGTCATAAAATGCAAAGGTAGTCAATGGGCAATGGTGAATGGTCAATGTATATGCGCATAGCTCTATTCACCATTCACCATTGCCCATTCACAATAAAGCGTTAAGCGTTCTGCTTATACGCCTGTAAAGTATTTTTCAAAAGTCCGGCAATGGTCATCAATCCAACACCGCCGGGCACGGGAGTAATCGCAGATGTTTTTGGGGCCACTTCTGCAAAACAAACATCTCCCTTAATGCGGAAACCTTTTTTGGCAGCAGGATCATCTACGCGGGTAATGCCCACATCAATAACAACTGCGCCTTCTTTAACCATATCTGCTTTTACAAATTCCGGACGGCCCAAAGCGGCTACCAGGATATCGGCCTGTAAACAGATCTCTTTCAGGTTAGGCGTATGCGAATGGCAGATGGTTACGGTACAATTGCCTTTTTTAATATTACTGCTGAGCAATATGCTCATCGGGCGACCAACAATATTGCTGCGGCCAATTACTACGGCATGTTTGCCTTTGGTTTCAATATTAAAATGCTCCAGCATCAGCATAATGCCATAAGGAGTTGCAGGAAGAAAAGTAGGCAGGCCCTGAACTAATTTGCCGGCACTGCTTGGGTGAAAACCGTCAACATCTTTAGCAGGGTTGATGGCTTCGATTACTTTTTGCTCACTGATCTGTTTGGGCAGCGGAAGCTGAACAAGGATACCATCCACTTCAGGATCGGCATTTAAGCGCTCAATAGCTTCCAGTAAAACCGGCTCGGCCACATCATCGTCAAGCCTGATCAGGCTTGATATGATCCCTATTTCCTCGCAGTTTTTTATTTTACTGGCCACATAGGTTTCACTGGCCCCGTTGCTTCCCACCAGGATAGCTGCCAGGTGAGGGGCACGTTTGCCGGATTGTAACAATTGTTGGGTTTCTGCCTGTAAGTCTGCTTTAACCGCTGCAGAAGCGATCTTGCCATCTAGTAGTAACATAATGCCGGCAAAATTATCTGAATTGACCTTCTTCTATTCATTTTTTTCGAAACAGTTTTTCGAATGCTTTCACCCCTTTTGTTATGATCGGCAATTTGTGATGATCTCCGGTTTTTAATTATGAAGAGAATGTATTAAAAATTGATTTATATGTATTGATAATCAATGATTTAGAAAAGTGCAATATTTTTAAATTAACTTATTTTTTGTTTTAGCGCAGCATTTATTTCTATCCTATGGTCTAAATCGGGTTAGCGTTTGTTAACTGATTGTAAAATCTGCTTAATTAGTTTTTTTTTAACATATTTAAACTGATTAGTTATATTCGCTGACTCAAAGTTTATCCTAAAACTAAAAAACATGAAGAAAATTGTATCCACACTTGTAGTGGCGTTGCTATGTTTTTCAATAGCTGCCACTGCGCAGGTACGCCCGGTTACGGGTACCGTAAAAGATGACCAGGGAGCGCCTGTTCCCAGTGTTTCGGTAACAGTTAAGGGAAGCAGCACTGCTACAGTAGCTGATGCAAACGGATCTTTCAAGATCAATGCATCAGATAATTCTGTATTGGTTTTTACCGCTGTAGGCTTTAACGATTACGAGCAGAAAGTTGGCAAATCATCAGTTATCAATGTTTCATTATCTAAAAAAGTTAATGAACTGGAAAACGTGGTGGTTACCGCTCAGGGTATCAAGAAAAAAACCAAAGAAATAGGTTACTCTTATGCAAGGGTAAGCAATGAAGAGGTTACCAATGGTCACTCTCCTCAACTGGCTCAGGCTTTATCAGGTAAAGTATCAGGTCTGGCTGTTTACAACGTAAACAACAGTGTTGATCCTTCTACCAGATTGGTATTACGTGGTTACCGTTCTTTAACCGGTAATAACGAAGCCCTTGTGGTATTAGATGGTATGCAAACAACTTCTACAGTGTTAGCTACTATCAACCCTAATGATATTGAAAGCGTAACCATCCTGAAAGGTGGCCAGGCTGCAACTTTGTATGGCTCTGCCGGTATCAACGGTGCCGTTGTTATCACCACCAAAAAAGGTGCAAAGGGTAAATTAAAAGTAAACTACTCTAACACAACCAACTTCGAACAAATCAGTTTTTTACCTCAGTTCCAAACCAGCTTTGGTAATGGATCTCAGTATTATCCTTATGTATTTGGTCAGGCTGGTTACAGCTCTGATTATAAAGTAAGGATGAAGGAAAACTGGAGGCCTTATGAAAACCAGCAATATGGTGATCAATATGATGGAAGTTTACGTTTGATCGGCCGTATCATTAATGCAGCCGGTGACAAAATGGTGATTCCTTATGCCGACAGTAAAAACTCACGCAGGAAAGCCTTTAACACAGGGGTTTCTATCAACAACCAGGCAAGTTTCCAGGGTGGTGATGAAACAGGTACTTACTACATGTCTGTTGAAAATCAAAAAATTGCCGGTATTGTTCCTAATGATGCCAGTCAGAGAACTGGTGTTCGTTTGGCCGCTACCAAAGAATTCAATAAGATCAGCACTGGCTTTAATGTAAGCTATACACAGGCTAATTACGACAGGGCTGCTTCTGATTTCTATTTTGATGTTATTAATACCGCTTCTCATATTCCATTATCAGATTTCAGAGATTGGAGAACCAATCAATTTGCAAATCCTAATGGATATTTCAACGACTATTACAATAACCCTTATTTCAATGCCGATGTTAACCGTCTGCGTTATAAGGATGCAAACGTTTCTGGTAATTTTGATGTAACCTACCGTGCTTTACCATGGCTAACCTTATACAACAGGTTAGGTGTGATGAACAACTCACGTACAGGTAAAAATACAGTTGAACAATTCCTGTATTCAGACTTTGCAAAGAACGATGCATGGATTCCTGCACCATTCGATCATGCTGATGACTATCCGGGGATCTACCGTGCCATCTCTGATCAGTTAGGTTCTGTTACCGATTATTCTGCTACTGAGAATGTGGTGAATAATGAGTTCCAGGTTCAACTGAAAAAAGATATCGGGTCTTTTGCCAATAAATTGGTTCTGGGTTATAGCGTTTACCAAAGAAGTACCAAAAATGTTGTATTAGGTTCCACTTCAATCGTGGTACCGGGTGTTTATAACGTGTCTAACAGACAGGGTAATTTAACAGGAGGCGAAACTATTACACAAGAGCGTAAGTATGGTTACTATGCGGATTTGTCTACCAACTATAAAGACTTCCTGATTCTGAACGGAACTTTCCGTTACGATGCAACTTCACGTTTCTTCAAAACAGACAGGGCTACCAGCTTGTACTCTTATCCTTACTATGGTGTGGCTTTGGCCTTCATCGCAACAGATGCGCTGCCTTCTATCAAAAGCAATGTGCTGAACTATGCTAAGATCCGTTTGAACTACAATAAAAACGGTAATGATAACGTGCCTTTGTATGGTTTGGATCTGAACTATCCTAACGGGGCTAACTTCCCTTACGGTAACACTGTAGGTTTAACAGTAGGTAATACTTTACCTGATGCAAACCTGAAACCTGAGTTTGTAACTTCTTACGAAGCAGGTGGTGAGTTCAATTTATTTAATAACCGCGTTAACCTTGATGTAACTGCGTATACACAAAAATCTGTAGGTCAGGTAATCACAGTTAGAGTGCCTAATACTACCGGTTTCAGCAGCCTGTTGATCAACGTGGGTGAAGCTAAAAACTGGGGTTATGAAGCTGATCTGAAAGTACAGATCCTCAGAGGTAAATTGAAATGGGATGTGAATGCACGTTATTCTTACAATGATAACAAAGTGGTTGACCTGTATCCTGGTATTAATGAATTCCAATATGGTGGTTACACTTATGCCAATACCAACGTTATCAAAGGAGAGCGTTTCCCTATCCTGAAAACAGATGGTTATAACTATGCTCCGGATGGTTCTGGTTTGAGATTAGTAAATGCAACCACAGGATATCCAACACGTAACACTGCTCTTACTTCACGTGGTGGTACGCTGCCTCGCCATATTGCCGGTTTAGGTTCTAAACTTTCTTATGGTGATTTCACTTTCGCGTTCAACTTTGAATACCGCGGTGGAAACGTAATGTTCAGTGACCTGGGTAGACAAATGACCTTTACCGGTTCTGGTAAATGGACAGAGAACAGGGCTCCACAAATCTTCCCTAACTCAGCTTACCTGGATGGTACCGGTAAAGTGGTTCCTAACACAACTGTACAGGTGCGTGAGCCAGAGTATGCTTTATGGGTTAACAACTATCGTTTGATCTCTGAGAACTTTGTTAATAAAGCATGGTTCATCAAACTGAGAGATGTGAACCTTTCATACAATGTACCTAGTGCATTTATTAGGAAAACAAAAGTGTTTACTAACGCGAGCATTTCAATATTCGGTAGAAACCTGTTTACTATTGTAGATAAAGCCAATTACTATACAGACCCTGAGTTTGGCTATGCTACTACTAATAATAATACAGGTGGTCTTAATGCTTCGTTTAACGGAACAGGTATCAACAATACGCTTCAAACACCTCCTGTTCGCCAGTACGGATTTAATGTAAACCTTACGTTCTAAATAAATACAACTAACCAATAAATAGAATGACAATGAAACTCAAATCATTATATATCCTCGGGTTAGCGGCAGTTCTTGGTACGGGTTGTAATAAAACATTCCTTGATGTTAATACGAATCCGAACCAATTGCCTACTGCTACGCCTGCATTTGTAATTGCAAATGCGTTAAACGTTACCTCAACCAACATGACCGGTCCCAACGATCTGGGTTCTTACTGGTCTGGTCAGTGGACACAGTCAAATGGTTATATCATATCAACCACCATCTTCGCGTACAACTTCACCAATGGTGATTTTAACTACTGGGATGGATATTATGATAACCTGCAGGACTATCAGTATGTAATTGATGGTGCTGATAAAGCAGGACAGGCTTATTTGAAAGGGCCTGCCAAAGTAATGAAGGCGTTACTTTACCAGCAGTTGGTAGATATGTATGGCAATATACCTTACAGCGATGCATTGAAAGGTGTAGGATCTCTGGCACCTAAATTTGATGAGCAGAAAACCGTTTATGAAGGGTTGATCACTTTGCTGGATGCCGCTATTGTTGACCTGAAAGCAAATGCATTTGCAAGTGCTTATGCATCTTCAGACATCATGTTCAAAGGAAATACTACCAAATGGGTACAGTTTGCTAATTCACTGAAACTGCGTCTCCTTGTTCACCAGGCTAGAATTACCGGAAGGGATGCCTATATCACTACCGAGGTTAACAAAATTGTTACTGAAGGTTCTGGTTTCTTAACCGGCGCTGATGCGGGTGTCAACCCGGGTTATGTAGCAAACGCAGGTCAGTTAAATCCAATTTACAACAGCTATGGCTATTCCGAAAATGGTGCAAAAAGAGGTTTGAATAACTACCCGCGTTTAACACAATTCCTGGTTAATACGCTTAAAGCCAATGCAGATACCTTCCGCTTAAAGCGTTTTGGTTATGCTAATGGGGGTGAAAATTCAGCTACACCAGGTGTTAGTAAAGTTGCTGAGATCGCAGATAACTACACTGGTGTACCATTTGGTGTAAGTTCTGGATACCTGCCTACTGCTGCTTCTTCTTTAGGACCAAGCCTGCTTGTTAAAGGCGATTTTGGCAGGCCGTTTGTTGTGTTCACTGCTGCTGAAGTTCAATTCGCTTTAGCTGAAATGAAACAACGTTTCCCTGCGGTAACTTTATCAGGAACTGCACAATCTTACTATGAAGAAGGTGTTAGACAGGCTTTCCGTCTGGTTGGCAGCACTACTGCTCAGGCTGATGCTTTATTAACCGGTGGTGTTGCTACTTGCGACTGGGCTGCTTCTCCTGATAAACTGGCTGCAATCGCTACCCAGAAATGGTTTAGCCTTTGTAACTTTAATGGACTGGAAGCATGGACTGAATACAGAAGAACAAGGTTACCTGTAACACCACAATCACCACAAGTGGTTTCTGCAGACAGACCATTACGTTTGTTCTATCCAAACACAGAAGGTGGTTCTAACTCTGCTAATGTTGCTGCTCAGGGTACCATTGATGTATTTAAAACTAAAATCTTCTGGGACGTTAACTAATAGTTCCGGATTATTTTAATCTCATATTCAAAGAGGATCGACAGTTTTGTCGGTCCTCTTTGTTTTTGGAACCGACGGTTTAGGGAGAATGGTTAGCCACAGAAGGCACAGATTTACACAGACTTGCTTATTAAGAATGGCTTTTCTGTGCCATCTGCGGCAGAAAAAACAACAACCCTGGTGATACAGTTTATTTGTATAATACTTCCACCCTTACATTATTACCAATTTCATTTTTTACATTTGCCATCTTAACAAAGTATATGGAACAACAACCCGCCCAGTTAAACATAGAGATCAGCGAAGAAGTGGCAGAAGGCAGTTATGCCAATCTTGCTATCATTACACACAGTAACGCTGAATTTGTGATCGACTTCGTAAACGTAATGCCCGGTACGCCCAAAAGCAAAGTGAAGTCGAGGATCATTTTCACTCCCATGCATGCCAAAAGGTTTATGAAAGCCCTTGCCGAAAATATTGAACGCTTTGAAGCCGCCAACGGCGATATCAAAGACCTCGAAAACATTGAGATCCCCATGAATTTTGGCGGACCAACAGCGCAGGCGTAGAGTAGTTAGGAGTCTGGAATTTGGAGTTAGGAGTAGAGGAAGTGTAAAACTCCAGACTCCAGACTTTTATCTCCTAACTATCACAACATTCCCTCATCCGCAAAACTGAAATACCCTTCATTGCTAACGATGATATGATCCATAATTGAGATGTCGAGAAAGGCTGCAGCCTGTTTGATTTTCTGGGTAAGTATTTCATCTGCTTTACTGGGTCTGAGATTGCCACTGGGGTGGTTATGGCAGAGTACAAGGGATGTGGCATCGTTTTCGAGCGCTTTCTTTAAAATAACCCTGGGGTCGGCAACGGTGCCGGTAAGGCCTCCTTGGCTGATGATCTCCAGGTGGATTACTTTATTACCCCTGTTCAGGAATACCACGGCAAATACCTCCTGTTTCCGGTATTCTAATGTGGCGCGCAGGTAATTGGCAATATCCCCGCTTTTGGTAACCAGATCTTTTTTAGTACCCGATGCATTTCTCCGGATACCCAGTTCCAGGGCCGCTACAATACCGATGGCTTTGGCTTCTCCCAGCCCTTTTATTTTTTGTTTAACCAGTTCTTTTACGCTCAGTCCTCCTAATTTCTGCAGATCGTTAGTAACATTTTGTAATATGTTTTTGGCCACATCAAGAGCAGATTGATTTCGCGTGCCATTATTGATCAAAATAGCCAGCAACTCTGCATTGCTGAGTGTGTGGGCACCTTTCAGCAATAATTTTTTTCTTGGCTGGTCATCTTCCGCCCAATCCTTGATAGAAAATTTGCTCATACTAAAAATTATTACAAAAATCAAATTACTATTTCTTGCGCTAATCAATATCTTCGCGGCACATTCCGTACTATTTATGAACCCATCCGTTAAGATATTCTCCGGCACCGGTTCGCAGAAACTGGCCGAGAAAATCGCCCAAAGATTTGGCGCCCCTATCGGTAAGATCAATATTCAGAAGTTCAGCGACGGGGAATTCCAACCAATTTTTTTAGAAAGTATCCGTGGTGATTATGTTTTTCTTGTGCAAAGCACCTATGCCCCCACAGAAAACCTGATGGAATTATTATTGATGATCGATGCGGCTAAAAGAGCCAGCGCACATAAGATCATCGCTGTAATTCCTTATTATGGTTTTGCAAGGCAAGACAGGAAAGATAAACCCCGTGTAGCCATTGGCGCCAAGCTGATTGCTACCTTACTGGAAGCTGCCGGTGCAGACAGGGTTATTACGATGGACCTGCATGCACCACAGATACAGGGATTTTTTGATGTGCCTGTTGACCACCTCGACAGCTCAGCCATCTTCATCCCTTATATTGAACAACTGAAACTTCCTAACCTGTCGTTTGCAGCACCGGATGTAGGCAGTACCAACCGCGTTAGGGAAATCGCCAGCTATTTTAATGCCGAGATGGTGATTTGCGATAAACACCGCAAAAGAGCCAATGAAATTGCCAGCATGGTGGTGATAGGTGATGTTACCGATAAGGATATTGTACTGGTAGATGATATCTGCGACACAGGAGGCACCCTGGCCAAAGCGGCGGGATTATTAAAAGAAAAAGGCGCCAGAAGCGTTCGGGCTATGATCACCCACCCTGTATTGAGTGGGAAAGCCTATGAAAATATAGAGAACAGCGTATTGGAAGAATTGATCGTTTGCGATACCATCCCGCTCAAACAGCAATCGCCCAAAATAAAGGTCATTTCTGTAGCCGACCTGTTCGCTATCGCTATACGTAATGCCTATGAAAATAAGAGTATTACAAGCCTGTTCATCCACTCGCAATTGAGGGGAAGAGACAAGTAGGGTTGGGGTTTGTAATTTGGAGTTTGGAGTTTTTTTCAGATAAAGTATTTAATTAATTGATAGTGAGTATCTTAGATACTCACTATTTTTTGGGCTTCATATATTTTTTTTAAAATAACCCCAAACTCCAAACTACAAACCCCAAACTTTCCCCTACCTTTGCCGTCCAAAAAATAAGATTATGAAAACAATTACAATCGAAGGTCACCTGAGGACCGAGCATGGCAAAAAAGCCGCCCGCCAGATTCGCTCTCAGGAAAATGTGCCGGGTGTAATTTACGGGGGTGCTCAGGAGGTAAATTTTTACGCTTCTGCAAAGGCTTTTAAGCCTTTAGTGTACACTGGTGAATTTCAGTTGGCCGAAGTTAAAGTTGACGGCAAAACGTTCAAATGCATTTTGAAAGATCTGCAGTTTGACAAAGTAGATGATTCTCTGATACACGTTGACCTGCTGGAACTGGTAGGCGACAAAAAAGTGATTGCAACCCTTCCGATTAAATTTACCGGAGTATCGGTAGGCGTGAAAGGCGGTGGTAAACTGATCACTAAAATTAAAGCGCTTAAAGTAAAGGCTCTGCCTAAAGATCTGAGAGAAACAATTAGTGTAGATATTACCAACCTCGACCTGAACGGCAACATCCGTGTTGAAGATGTGAAAGTAGAAGGAATGGAAATATTGAACTCTCCACGTATTCCTATCGCTTCTGTTGTATTAACACGTCAGTTGAAGCAGGAAGAAGCAACCGCAGCTTCAACAGGTGCGAAAGACGAGAAGAAAAAGTAAAACATGGTTTCCTGAAAAGGATGCTGATACAAAAGCCCGGTCCCATTGCATGGTGGCCGGGTTTTTATTTTGCCAGGGGAAGTGAAAAAAAGAAGCTGCTTCCTTTTTCTTTGGTACGGTCTACCCAGATGATCCCGTTATTCTTTTCTACAAATTCTTTGCAGAGTTTCAGTCCAAGCCCAGTACCTCTTTCATTGGCGGTGCCCCTGTTTGAAACAATATTTTCAGGTTTGAAGATCGATTGCTTCATTTCTTCACTCATGCCCATTCCTGTATCGTTCACTTCAATGATAACCATTTGGTCTTTTACACTGCTTCGCACAAGGATGCGACCATTCTCATAACTGTACTTAATGGCATTGGAGATCAGGTTTCGTAATACTAATTGTACATGATTGGGATCTGCCCACACATAATGATGCAGGTCTTCCGCTATCAACCTGATATTTTTCTGTTCAGCAGGTTGCTTAAACATGGCAAATTTTAACCTGACCATCTCTTCCAGATCAACTTTTTCAGGCATGGCTTTAATTCCCTGCAACTGGCTGATGCTCCATCTTAACAGGTTATCAAGCGTACTGTGCAGGCTGTCTACTTCTGTTGAAAGCTTAGATGAAAACTGCTGAAAAGTTTCAGGCGAGATCTGCTGATCACTTACCAATTGTAATAAACCTTTTAATTGCCCGATGGGTGAACGCAGATCGTGCGAGATGATGGAAAACAGTTTTTCCTTGGTATCATTCATTTTCTGTAAATCCCTGTTCTTTTCTTCTACCTGTTCCTGGTAAGAGAGCTGTTCATTTTTAAAAAAGAGCAGGGCCATAGCCATAGCCAGCAAGGTCCATACAATATTGAAAACAACCCTTCCAAACGGAACGGCATCATAAATAATTGATGAATCAAGGAAAATTTTGATGCCGATAAAAAGCAGGCAGTTTACAAGACTGATAGAGATCAGGAATCGTTTTTCGTTGAAGTAAATGATGATAACTACCAGGTTGGCGAGTAAAAAATATTCGGCCCCGTTTCTGAATAATATGGCGCTGATCGTAAAAAGAATGCTGGCCAAAAATGTAAGTATCAACCTGGCCAATAAAAATTTTCCGTAACTGTTGATCACCGGAATAAGAATTTCACCGCCAAGTATCAGGAAATTGATCAACGAAAGAAGCGGTTTGTGGTTAACCAGGTTAACAATAAAAAAGAACAGGGTGGTTGGTATAGAAAAGGATACCAACAGGTTAAGCAGTTGCGTTTTTTTCTTCTCGTGAAAATTAAGTTCTGGTGTAATGCCAATATTGGCCACCTTAATGCCAAACCTGTATAGTTTATTAAAAAAGTCCCGAAACATGGAGTAGTTGTTGCTTGCAGTTGTGAAATTAAGGCAAGTCGCTTAAATCAACGAATCCTGTAATATAAGTTGCATCAACCCTAAATCCCGCGCCTTTGCGCCTTGGCGAGCATATTTTCTCGCCAAGGCGCAAAGGCGCAGTAAAATTGGTTGGCATTATTGCAATAAAGAAATGATTTACTGTTATTTTGAATGCGCTTTTGCCGGTAGTTTATTACGGACTATTTTTGATTTCAATATGAACAGATTTCTCATTATCGGTTTAGGCAATATTGGCGATGAATATCGCCATACCCGGCATAACATCGGGTTTGATGTGGTGAGTGCATTTGTTTTAAAGCACGGCGGGTTTTTCAAGGTAGATCGCCTGGCAGAAGTAGCAGAAGTAAAATGGAAGGGCAAGACCTTTATCTGTATTAAACCCACCACTTATATGAACCTGAGCGGTAAGGCTTTTAAATATTGGATGGACAAAGAAAAAATAGCTATTGAGGATACGCTTACCATTGTAGATGACCTTGCATTACCATTGAATAAACTGCGCATGCGTGGCTCAGGTAGTGATGCGGGGCATAATGGTTTGAAAGACATTCAGTTAACATTGGGCACAGACCAATACCCTAAATTACGGTTTGGCATTGGCAATGATTTTCCAAAAGGCAGGCAGATAGAATTTGTGCTGGGCAAATGGCTGCCATCCGAAACACCAATGGTAGAACAGAAAATAGCTAAGTGCAGCGAGATCATTGAGTCGTTTGCTGCTATTGGACTGGCTAAGACCATGAATATGGTTAACAGCCTTGATTTTACATAATAAAAGAACCCGTTTTGAAGTTATAGTAATGGAAATCCGGTACAAATAACCTGTTCCTTATTTTTGGTCTTTAGAGGCCGGTAAATGGTTGTTTGATCAGTATTTTTAAAATCGTATCGCTATGAAGATTTTTTGTGTTGGAAGAAACTATGCAGACCATGCAAAAGAACTGGGTAATGCAGTTCCGGAAGAGCCGGTTATTTTTATGAAACCCAAGACTGCATTAATGCAGTCGAACGCTCCTTTTTATTATCCTGAGTTTACCAATGAACTTCATTATGAAGTGGAGATCGTTTTGCGTATCTGCAAAAATGGTAAATACATTGACGAAGAAAGCGCAGAAGCCTATTACGATGCTTTTACCATTGGTATTGATTTTACAGCAAGAGATGTACAGGCCGAACTGAAAAAGAAAGGCCTTCCATGGGAAAAAGCAAAAGCATGGGACAACTCAGCCATCATTGGTAAATGGGTGCCGTTTACGCCAGAGATACTTTCAAACCCCATACATTTTTCTTTGCAGAAGAATAAAGAAACCGTGCAGGTGGGTACAACAGAAGACATGATCTTTTCATTTAACCAGATCGTATCACACATATCGCAATATTTCTCGTTGAATATTGGCGATCTGATTTATACAGGTACCCCCGCAGGTGTGGGCGAGTGTGTAACTGATGATATTCTGGAGGGGTATTATGGGGAAGAAAAAATGTTTTTCCTCGAAATCAAATAAGCAGAAAGGACTATTTTGCCGAAGACACAACAACCCATGTTGACCAGATGTTGACGCCTAACCGATTATTACATGCTTACCAACTGATGGTTACGGCCAGGTCAATGGCTGAAACATACGATGCCAACAGGCAGGTATGTAAATACGTACACTCCACCTCGCGCGGGCACGAAGCCATACAGATAGCAACCGGTTTACAATTACTCAACTGCGACTGGGTGAGCCCTTATTACCGCGATGATAGCATGATGCTGTCAATGGGATTTACACCTTACGAATTAATGCTACAGTTACTGGCAAAAAGAGAAGACCCGTTTTCAGGAGGGCGGTCTTACTATTGCCATCCCAGCAACCGCGACCGGTTACGGCCATCCATCATACATCAAAGCAGTGCCACAGGAATGCAGGCAATACCCACAACTGGTGTGGCACAGGGCATCCAATTTTTAGAACAGGCGCAATCAACTTTATTACGAAAAAATGAAGATGGAAAATTACCTATCGTAGTTTGTTCTTTTGGGGATGGAAGTGTTACAGAAGGAGAAGTGAGCGAGGCTTTGCAGTTTGCTGTGCTAAAACAGTTGCCCATTGTTTATTTGGTGCAGGATAATCAATGGAGCATCAGTGCTTCTGCCGATGAGGTGAGAGCAATGACTGCTTATGAATACGCCGCAGGCTTTAAAGGCCTTAAGCGTATGCAGTGTGATGGAAGCGATTTTATCCGCAGTTACGAAACAATGGAACAGGCAATAGACTATGCACGTTCTGAACGCAAACCAATATTGGTGCATGCCAAAGTGCCTCTGCTGGGGCATCATACCAGCGGGGTAAGAAAAGAATTTTATCGTAACCGGGAAGAATTATTGAAACACGGCTTGTACGATCCGATACCCAAACTCCGTTTGTTGCTGAATGGGGTAGGCTACCAGGAACATGAGATCAACCAACTGGAAGCTGATGTATTGGAAAAAGTGTTGAAAGATTTTGAGCTTGTACAACAGGCAGCAGATCCTTCTGTAAATACGGTAGAAGATCACGTGTTTGCACCCACACCTGTAAAAGAAGAAACCGGTCAGCGCAACCCCAAAAATGGAGAACGTGTGATGATGGTGGATGCTGCATTGCATGCCATTGAAGAATTGATGGAACAATATCCCGAAGCGGTTTTATATGGTCAGGATGTTGGAGCCCGCCTGGGCGGAGTATTTAGAGAAGCAGCTACACTGGCTGATAAATTTGGAGCAAACCGTGTATTTAATACAGCCATCCAGGAAGCATATATTGTTGGCTCTACGGTAGGGCTATCGGCCCTTGGTATCAAGCCCATTGTAGAAATACAGTTTGCTGATTATGTATATCCCGGCCTTAACCAGTTAATTACCGAGGCATCTAAATCCTGTTATCTCTCTAATGGTAAATACCCTGTTCAGATGGTGCTCAGGGTGCCAACGGGTGCCTATGGTGGGGGTGGGCCATACCATAGCGGCAGTATCGAAAGTACCTTGTTATCCCTAAAAGGTATTAAGGTGGTTTATCCATCCAATGCAGCGGATATGAAGGGTTTGATGAAAGCTGCTTTTCTTGACCCCAACCCGGTAGTTATGCTTGAGCATAAGGGCCTGTACTGGAGCAAAGTGCCGGGCACAGATGATGCCCGTACCATAGAACCAGCTAAAGACTATATTTTGCCACTTGGCAAAGCCAACCGTGTATTGGAGGCAGACCCTGCAAAGCTTAAAAAAGGCGAAACAGTAGCCATAATCACTTATGGAATGGGGGTGTACTGGGCCAAAACAGCCGCTGCGCAAATGCCCGGACAGGTAGAAATACTTGATCTGCGAACCCTTTTCCCGTTAGACGAAGAAGCCATATTTGAGGCGGTACGCCGGCACGGGAAAGTGCTGGTTTTAAGTGAGGAGCAGCAGAATAATTCATTTGCCGAGGCGTTATCGCTGCGTATATCCAATAATTGTTATCATTTCCTGGATGCCAAAGTAGAGGTGATGGGCGCCCTGAACCTGCCCGCAGTGCCCATTAATACTGAGCTGGAGGCGGCTATGCTGCCTACAGCCAATAAAGTGGTGGCACGTATCCGCAAACTTTTGGCCTACTAAAAGGCCTCATTTTCTCCAAACCTCCTATATTTGCAGCCCGTTAGCGAAAATAGCAAATGGGAATTAACCATGGCGAGGTAGCTCAGTTGGTTAGAGCACAGGATTCATAACCCTGAGGTCACGAGTTCAAATCTCGTTCTCGCTACTATATTATTTTCTAAGATAATAATGGTTTTGGAAGATAATAGTAAAAGCCGATCTCTTAGGTCGGCTTTTACATTAATTCATACTGTCTATTCAAAAAGTCTAAGATAAGGTTCAAAAATAAACCTGCGATACCTTTCTGAATCGCCTATTTTTTTTAACCAGCCATTTTCTGCAAAAGAGGTCACTAAATCGTTAGCAGCCTTTGTACTCAAACTGCAGGCTTCTGCTACATTCTTTACATTTATTACAGGGTATTTGAATAGATAGGATAATAATAGTAATCCGCTATTACTCCTGCGTCCTAAATTATTATGAATATCTTTTTCCAGTTGCGTTTTCAAATGCATAATTTTTGAAAGAGTTTCAACTGCTTTTGTCGATGTTTCTTCAATCCCCGTTAAAAAATATTTTAGCCATTGCAAAAGATCATTCTTTTCTCTTACACGGGTAAGATTATCATAATACTGCGTTTTGTTTTTTTCAAGGAATGCACTCAAATACAGTAAGGGACTTTCTAAAATTCCTTCTGATACCAGGTATAGCGTAATTAGTAATCTGCCAATACGCCCATTGCCATCTAAAAAGGGGTGTATCGTCTCAAACTGATAATGAGCGATTCCGATCCGGATTAGTGATGGAACTTTAATATCCGGATTATGTAAAAAATTTTCAAGATCACCCATTAAAGGATTTACATAATGATGAGCCGCCGGAATAAAAATTGCATCAGAAAGCGATGCACCACCAATCCAGTTCTGGCTTGAACGAAATTGCCCTGGTAGTTTATGATCTCCCCTTACGCCACTTAAAAGTGTTTTGTGGGCATTGCATAGTATTCTTGAGGATAAAGGAAGGGTTTTCAAATTTTCGATAGCATTATTTAATGCTGTGGTATAATTTTTAACTTCCTGCCAGTCATTTCTTTTTTCCGGACTGATTTCTTCTACCGGTAATAAAGCTTCATCAATGTTTGTTTGTGTTCCTTCAATTCTGCTTGATACAACTGCTTCTTTTGTAACATGTAGTTGAATGAATAAATCTATATCAGGAACAAGTCTTGCAAATGAGTTTAGCTCACCTAGTTTTATAGAGGCTTTCTCCAACAAAGTATTTAAGCTTGCATCTGTCCATATCCATTGTGTATTAATAGCTGTTGGAACAAAATACCTGAACCCTACCCCTTTTTCAAAATGGCCTGATTTAAAATTCTCTATGGAAGTATGTTTTTCTGGCATAGGGCAAAAGTATAATTAATTTTAATTAAAGTTACTTTATAGAAGTAAAGTAACTTTAAATTTTGCTAAGTTTACTTTTAAAAGCAAATTTGATAGTTATATGTAGAACACATTTAATGTGATTTTGCTTGACTTAGTAAAATTAGTTGGAGATTTTTTTGAAATAAACAGGATGAAACCCTCTGCTAATTGGTTAGATAATCATCTTATATCTCCCGCTACTTAAACAACCATTAGCCTCTTTTTAGGGCTTTTTGTGGATTGAAGAGATGTTAAGTAAATTTGAGTTATGCGAAGGAAATATGTTGATACAACAGTTTTTGAATCCAGGAATATGGAAAGGGATGGCAATATAGACTTTGGGTATTGGCATAATAAAACAATAGAAGAAAAATTAAGGGGAGCTGCCAAAATGATCGCTGTAGCATTCAATGAACCTTCTTTTACAACCCAAAAACTAGACAGGAGTATTTTCTCAGCGAGAAAACAGCAGATATAATGAATATTTTCAATGATGATTTTTGGGATTTTATTCAGAATTTAAACAAGTTTGAAGTAGAATATATTTTGGTGGGCGGCTATGCAGTTATTATACGCGGATACAGCCGCTCTACCGGTGATATGGATATTTGGGTAAATAAGACAGAAGCAAATTATCATAAATTACAGAACGCTATTGTTACATTTGGGCTTCTGTCGGAGGCCATAAAAAAAGAGCAATTTTTTTCAAATGAGTTTGATGTGTTTTCTTTTGGTAAGCCTCCGTTTGCCATTAAAGTAATGACAGCCGTTAAGGGGCTGGATTTTGCGAAAACATATCAGTCGTCAACCATTGAGCGTATTGATAATGCAATAGATATTCGGATTATTCACCTGAATCAATTAATTGAAGCTTAGAAAGCAGCCGGGAGAAATAAAGATTTGAACGATATTGAAAACCTCCCGCCTGAAATAGCATAGTTCGTGAGTAGGAATTTAAACATAGTTTCCTGTACAATCATAATGAACCACTTACGTTAAACCGTGGGTGGTTTTTGCTTTTTTGAGGATGCGAAAACTGCAAACATGCAACGCTTCATATTCCCCATGTGTCAATCTTAAAAATGGCATTATGAAAACCAAACTTTTGATTGCAGTACTATCCTTTTTACTGGCAGGGAGCGGATGTGATAAATCAACCACTGAATTGGAAAAAGCAACCTTCCATGTTAAAATTATTGACGAGATCTGTGGCAACGCCGTTGTGCAAATTCAGGATTCGGCCCTGTATCAATATGGTGCTAATGGATATGTAAAGGCCGATTCTACTTATGATCATGTTTTTACAACCCGATTCAGTTGTGCCGATATGGAAAAAATGCAAACCTTTACCGCAGACAAATCCGGCTTAGTGATCAAAGTAAAACTGGTCAAAGAAGCACCACAGGAACCGGGCTGTGTTAGATGCGCGGCTACACTGGCCAATCCTCCTGCCATTTTTCATTTAGTAGCATTCACACCAGATTGGAGTTACTGAATTTTTAATGCAGATTTTCCAATAATCAGAATGATGGGGGCTGTTATGCATTAATGGCTCCTGTCGTTTTTGTATTGCGCCATTCCAGTGTACCGTAAGTATGTAACTTACAGGAAATGCAGATTAGGCGGGTGTTTTAACACAGATGATAATACCTGTTGACCAAACCAGTTTTGTTAAAATCAGATCTGTTCTGTTTTCTAATTCGATAATGAGATTTTTGACTTTGTTCTCATGTCCCTCTGGCCAGTTAGGTTGCGGTAACATATCGTCAATGATATAGAGGCCACCGGGATTGAGCATAGTCAACACTTCATCTAATAAAATGTATTTACCATGCCAGGTATCTGCAAAGATGAAGTCAAACTTTTTATCAGGATTGGTTTTAATCCACTCTGCGCCATCCATCAGTTCAAGTTTTAATCTCTTATCGTTACCTAAGAATTTATTGCATATTTCAAGGAGCTGACCATTATTATCAACAGAAATCAAATCAGAATGCAAATCCATGCCATCAAGAATCCAGGATGTAGAAAGCCCTGTGCCAGTGCCAAGTTCAAGAAAATTAGAAGAAGGTTTTGATGAGGATAAAGTACGTAGTAACGAACCAGTCAAAATATCCGATGCCATTGTGAAGCCTGATTGTTTTGTTGCCTCCTCAATTTGTAAGTAGTTCTTTGGGTATTGAATGTTTTGCTGGGCTGTCATATTTGTAAGATAAAGATTGTAACTAAAATAATATTGCAGTTCAATTGGAAACCGGAAGAATATCCTTCTTTTTTTATTGCATGCAATCTTCACCGAACAATACTTATCAATCTGGCTAATTGTACTTTTTTGTTCAATATAGTATGCCGAAAATGGGAATAATTTGTTTTTGGCTTAGCTAACAGCTTTTCTTAGGTTACCTATTCTGATACTATTCAATCCAATTATTTGTACTTTTTGCCCTGATGGGTGGCATTCATGGCTTTTTGATTATTTTTCCTTCTAAACATTGCCTGCCATGATCAACCGACGAACACTGCTCAAACAGTTTGTTGTTTTGGGTGCCGGAATGGCCATCATTCCATCCTGCCTGTCAGACAAAAGCAAATCATCCATCTTACTTAAGAAAATCAAGATCAGCAGTGATGATGAAATGATGCTTGCCGAACTCTGCGAAACCATCATCCCTAAAACAACCACTCCCGGAGCAAAAGATATTTCCGCGCACCTGTTTGTATTAAAAATGGTAGACGACTGCACCTCAAAAGAAGAACAGCAAAAATTCACCAGCGGCCTTGCTGCATTTAATGATCTCTGCAAAACATCTGCCGGTAAACATTTTACTGCCTGCAATAAAGAAGAACGGAAAACCATTCTTAAACAGCTTGTTGCTGTTAAAGATGATACATCTGCACCTGCTGCTTTTTTTAAAACAGTAAAACGGTATACCATTCAGGCATATACCAGTTCTGAATTTTTTCTAACTAAGGTTCATGTATATGAGCTTGTTCCGGGCCGATATCAAGGATGTGTTCCTGCTTAATTTAAAAACATTACAATGGGAAATCAGAAAAATACATTTGATGTAATTGTTATTGGATCCGGCATCAGCGGGGGATGGGCAGCTAAGGAGTTTACCGAAAAAGGATTAAAAACATTGGTGCTGGAAAGAGGTGCAGAAGTTAAACACCTGAAAGACTATCCCACCACCAATAAAATGCCCTGGGAGTTTGAACACCGTAACGAAATACCCAACGATATTAAAGAAGCCAACCCGGTAGTAAGCCGCTGTTATGCTTTCAGGGAAGATGCGATGCATTTTTTTGTAAAAGATACTGACCATCCTTATGTGCAGGAAAAACCATTCGACTGGATACGCGGTTATCAAACAGGTGGTAAATCATTGCTATGGGCAAGACAAACACAAAGATGGAGCGAATATGATTTTAATGGCCCGAAACGGGATGGTTTTGCAGTTGACTGGCCCATCAGGTATAAAGACCTTGCACCATGGTACAGCCATGTAGAAAAATTTGCAGGCATCTCGGGAAATAAAGATGGGCTGGCTGTATTACCTGACGGAGAATTTTTGCCGGCACTTGATCTGTCTTGCGTAGAAAATTATTTTAAGGATTTTGTTGCTAAGAGTTATCATAACAGGCATGTAATTTATGGCCGCTGCGCACATATTACAGAACCACAAAAAATACACCTCGACCAGGGCCGGGCGCAATGCCAGAATAGAAATCTTTGCCAGCGGGGTTGTCCGTTTGGTGGTTATTTCAGTTCTAATTCTTCTACACTTCCATGGGCAGAGCGCACGGGTAATTTAACAATGGTTACGCATGCGGTTGTTCATTCCATTATTTATGATGACAAGGCCGGCAAGGCAACAGGGGTAAGAGTAATTGATGCTAACACTAAAAAAGCAACAGAATATTTTGCCCGCATCCTATTTGTAAATGCGGGTGCGTTGAACACCAATCTTATCCTGCTAAATTCTATCTCTTCCCGTTTCCCGATGGGTATAGGCAATGAGAATGGATTGCTGGGGAAATATGTGGCTTTTCATAATTACCGTGCAAGGGTATCCGGTAAATATGATGGTATGCCGGATAAAACAACAGACGGCCGCTCGCCCACCAGCGCCTACATACCAAGGTTTAGAAATGTAGAAAAACAGGAAACCAATTTTTTGCGTGGCTATGCCGCAGGATTTTCGGCCAACCGCGGATTAAACAGGAATACAGATGGTTTTGGCGAAGAACTGAAATCGAATATTGATAAAAAGGAATTGGGCCCATGGTATGTAGGCTCACACATGATGGGAGAAACCATTCCGAAAGAAACTAATTTTGTGGCCCTTGATAAAGACCTGAAAGATGAATGGGGAATCCCGCGTTTAAAGATCAGCATAGATTATGATGATAATGATGAGAAGATGGTAAAAGATTACCAGGAGCAGCTAACAGAGATGTTTACGCGTGCCGGATTTTATGATATACAAACAACCGACAGCAAACAGGCCCCTGGCCTGGATATTCATGAAATGGGCGGTGCGCGCATGGGCCGTGATCCTAAAACATCTTTGCTGAACGAATGGAACCAGTTGCATGCCTGCAAAAATGTGTTTGTTACAGATGGCGCCTGTATGACATCAACCTCAACACAGAATCCATCATTAACCTATATGGCGCTCACAGCAAGGGCAGCAGATTATGCAGTAAAAGAAATGAAGAAATCAAATATTTAGGATGTTGTATTTTGGTTTCAATAAAAGAACCTGTCTGACGACAGACAGGAAGCGGGGAAAAAGAAAAAGGGTATCCCCGAATTTCAGAGACGCTTCTTTTCTTCTGTCTTTCTTTTATTGAAATGCCTTTAACAGTTGCACTATCAGAATTTGATAGCTCTCTGCGTAAACTCTTTTACTCTGCGGCTCAGCGGTGAAGAGACCCTGAACAATGGGTGAGCCTTTAGATTATTTGGTCCTATTCACCGCGGAGAACAGGAGATGCAGAAAAGGCGCAGAGAAATTTTCTTTTTAATTGACTTATTTTGATAGTGCAATAAGTTTTATTTTAAATCATTTTGAAAATACATAGGTACATAGAAGAACAAGAAAGAAACATAGTTTTTGAACTATCCGCCCTGTTTCCTAACCTATGTAACTATGTGTTTAAAAGCACTACAGTAATATTTAAATTTCTAACATAACAAACCATCTAATGAAAATGAAATCAGTTTACACAGGTGCATTAGCAGTTATACTTTTGATAACAGCTTTTGCAACACCATCCAATGCGCAGGCAACGCTTGATGCCAAGATAGAAGGCAGATGGGACCTCACCATCCAACAGGGTGGAAAAGAACTTCCCTCCTGGCTGGAAGTAACGCATTCGGGCAGAAGCACTTTGTTTGGCCGCTTTGTATATGCTTTTGGAAGTGCGCGCCCAATTGCGCAGGTAAAACCTGTTAATGGAAAATATTATTTCTCCATCCCCATACAATGGGAGCCGGGCACCAGCGATATGGAATTTGAAATATCCGTGGCAGATGCAGAACATTTAACAGGTACCATGTTGTATACTGATGGAAAAAAATATAACTGGACTGCCGTGCGTGCGCCATCTCTCAGCAGAAAATCAGAGCCGGTTTGGGGTACACCTGTAAAAATTTATAATGGGAAGAATATGGATGGCTGGCATACACTGGGGCCTAATCAATGGCTGGCCGATGGAGGTGTTTTACGCAGCCCCAAATCAGGTTCTAATCTTGTTACAGACCAATCGTTTACTGATTTCAAATTGCATATCGAATTCCGCTATCCCAAAGGAAGTAACAGTGGTATTTACCTGCGTGGCCGTTACGAAGTACAGATAGAAGACAGTTATGGAGAAGAAGCGTTGGTTGACAGATTCAGCGCCGTTTATGGTTTTCTTCCGCCAAATGGAATGGCTGCAAAAAAAGCGGGCGAGTGGCAATCTTATGATATTACTTTGGTTGGCCGTACGGTAACAGTTGTTGCCAATGGTAAAACAGTGATCAGTAAACAGGTAATACCCGGTATTACCGGTGGCGCCCTTGATAGTAAAGAAGGAGAACCGGGCCCATTATTAATTCAGGGAGACCACGGCCCTGTTGAGTTCAGGAATATTGTGATTACGCAGGCTAAATAATTTTTTTGAACTATTGGCGTGGCTAATTTATTAGCCTCAGTGAACCTCTTTTTCTCCGTGCCATCTGTGTTAAAAAAATACCTTAAATGGAGAATTTGTTTTTTCAACACAGAGATCCCAGAGAACCTGAGTTGCACAGAGGGTGGGTAATCAATTATACAGTTGTTTCTTTTTTTTCCGGCAGGGCTGCCTCTCAAAGCTGACCACTTGGTTAGCACCTGGTAGGTATATTGTATGGGTATTGGTATCGCATTGTTATCGCATTATTGCTCATTGGTGCTTTTTGTCGCAAAATGCCCCCCCGCCCGGCTGACGAATATCTATCAGCTTTTTGTTGAGAATTTCAGCAATAGATCATTACTCAACAGGGAGGCACAAATTGAAGTTATAGCCAATTAATTTTAACCATTTTGGCCTAATAATTATGTTTCATATCATATAGGTCAGGTTTGTCCTGACAATTAGACTATGAAGAATAATCTCTTTGGTTTAAAAGTTTATAAATTTAGCTTACCTTTCATATCATTGTAGTCAGGTTTATCCTGATATATTACCTATGAAACATAAGTATATTTCAACACAGTCAAATAAAATTCTATCCTATTTCAATGGACAGAACAAGGCTTGTTTTGATTATAATGAGGCGTTCAAGGCATTGCCAGAATCAAAAGAAAGCACCCTTCGGGAGTTACTTAGCGACATGACTAAAAGAGGACTTTTGATGCGATTAAAGGAAGCTGTTTATTATATTATTCCTTATGAACAAAATGCAGAAACATTTATGCCCGACTGGCATTTAATAGCAGAGTATTTGGTAAAAGATGCTCTGCATTATATTGGCTACTATTCTGCTTTGGAAATTCATAACCTGATTACACAACCTTCGTTGAAAGAACAAATAGTTGTTTCAAAACAAATCAGGCCTTCTGAAATTAAAATCAAGAATGTTCCTTTTCAGTTTATTTATCACAACGAAAAACATTTTTTTGGAGCAAAAAAAATATGGATAGATAATTTTAATAAAGTGCTTTGCTCAGACTTAGAGAAAACTTTTATCGATTGCCTTTTCAAACCTGATTATGCAGGCGGCATTGTTGAAGTAGCAAGAGCAATTTACATTTCAAAAGATAAAATCAAGTTTGATACATTACTCGAATATGTAAAAAAATTCAATTCCCAAGCCGTAATAAAACGATTGGGGTTTCTTTTGGAGACTCTTGAAATTAACAACAGCATCATTGATGAATTGCAAAAACTGAAAACCGCTTCTTATGTTGTTGTGGATACAGAATTACCAAAAACAGGTAAACTGATTAGCAGATGGAGTATTCAACAAAATTTAGAAACAGAAACAATTAAATCGGCCATTTATACATGATTAAACCTGGAAAGATACAGCAAAAGGCCAGAGAAGTTGGTGTTCGTGACCAGCAGATAGAAAAGGACTATGTGCTTTCATGGATATTGAAAGGCGTTGCCCAACATGAGCAACTTTCTAAATCTATTGTGTTCAAAGGCGGGACAGTTTTAAAGAAAATCTATTTTGAAGATTACCGTTTTTCGGAAGACCTTGATTTTACATTGCTTAACAATGAAATACCCAATGAGCAAATATTTGCCTGGTTTAAAGAAACATTTGAATATGTTCGAGAAGAAGCCAATATCCCTCTTGACATCATTGATAATAATGAACACGAAGATGGCGGCATTAATTTTTATATAAGTTATGTTGGTCCTCTTGGTGGGCAGGGGGCTAATAAAAGAGTAAAGGTTGATATTTCCAGAAGTGAAACACTGGAATTTGCACCTGTAATCAAAACTGTATTTGAAAGCTATACGGATTTAGATGAATACAAATTGTTGTGTTATCCTCTTGAAGAAGTGTTAGTAGAAAAAATGCGTTCGGTAATGCAACGAATGCAGGCCAGAGATCTTTACGATATCTGGTTTTTATTAGAGCAACATGGGATGGACATTGCTTTTCATATGAACGAGTTTGCAAAAAAGTGTGCCAGTAAAAATTTGAACCATCTTGACTTTCCGAAAAAATTAGCTGAACGATTGCTGCAATACAAGGGACGTTGGCAAAGCTCAATGAGTGAGCAAATAAAAGATTTACCAGGTTTTGAACAAGTGGAACGGGAAGTACAAAGACATTTTAAAAAATTGAAACTATGACCCACAATTTAGAACTGAAAAAACACTTTGAGTGCTACCAATGTGACTACTTAAGATAAAGGTTGTGCATTTTCATCTTCTGTTGCATGCATTAACCGGGAAGAGTAATTAATCTTTGCAAAAACATCCCCCAACCCGAATTGCCTGGTTCTTATGCCAAGAAGTCATATTGCATAGCCTTTCACAAATATTTTTTATAAAATAATGTGTACAGGCTACCCGGAAGCATTATTGCACGTATAGGGTGTTGCACCTCTGAAAAAAAGGGAGCTTTCGGCTCCCCTGTTCAAGCTTTCTATAAAGCGTTTGTATAAGACATTATACAATTAGTTTATATTTTTTTAGCCAAAACTGTTAAATATTTTAACGAATTCTAAAAATTTATTCATATACTTGTGATTATCGCAATTATTTGATGAAATATGTGTTTTTTTTCTAATTGAATATGCGATAGGTTGTTTACTGAGATTGCTAAAAACTTCTTCTTAGCCTGTTGAGAAAAGGACACCGGATTAAATCACCATTAAAAACAGAAAATTATGATGCGGAAAATGTCATTAACTATTCTGGTTGCCTTGTTCAGTTTTGTAGCGATGGCACAGAAAGTAAATGTAACAGGAACTGTTACAGACGAAAAAGGAAAAGCCCTGGTTGGCGCAGTTGTTTCAGTTAAAAACAGCAAAACAAAAACAGTTACCAACGAGAGTGGTGCATTTACTGTTTCTGCTGAGAAAGGAGATGTGATCGTTGTTAATTATGTTGGTTATGAAACCGGCAGTCATGCTTACAGCGGAACAGGCTCACTGAGTATTAAATTAGTCGCTTCAGAAAAGAACCTGGAAGATGTAGTTGTTCTTGGATCGAGAGGCGTACCAAGAACAAAATTAGAGAGTACCGTACCGGTTGATGTGTTTGACATGAAAACATTAGTGTCAGAAATTCCACAGACCGATTTAACAGGTATTCTTAACTATATCGCTCCGTCTTTTAATTCAACCCCTCAAACCGTTGCAGATGGTACCGACCATATTGACCCTGCCACTGTTCGCGGATTGGGTCCCGACCAAACCCTGGTGTTGATCAACGGAAAAAGAAGATACACCTCTGCCCTGGTAAATCTGAACGGTACCATGGGCCGTGGATCTGTAGGAACAGATCTGAACAGTATTCCTGCAGGATCGATCGATAAAATTGAATTGCTTCGCGATGGCGCTGCTGCACAGTATGGATCTGATGCCATTGCAGGTGTATTGAATATTCAGTTGAATAATAGTGTGAACAAAGGCAAAGCAAGTATTAGCTATGGTTCAAACATTACCACCTACCAGGCTTACACACATGCCAACTCGGGCAACTTTGCTGCCGGTGTAGATCCGGTATATGTAAAAAGAAGTGTTACTGACGGACAGAAAGTGCAGGCTACCATCAACTACGGATGGCAGTTAGGCAAGCAAAAAGGAAGCTTTATCAATTTCACAGGAAACTTTGAAAAAAGAGAACCTACTGTTCGCTCAGGCGAAAGAGCCGGTAATATTGACGACCGCAAATCAGGCGATGTTGCCAGCCAGTTTTTGCTGGATAGTTTAGGTGTTACCCGCGATTATTTTCAAATGCGTGTTGGTCAGTCAAGAACACAAAATGTACAGGGTGTGATCAATGGTGCCCTTAAACTGAAGAATGATGGTGAATTTTATTTCTTCAGCATATTAAGTCAGCGCCTTGGTAACTCAACCGGCTTTTACAGGATGCCATACCAGGCAACCAATATCCCCGCCATTTTTGGAAGAGGATTCCTGCCAGAGATCGCATCCAATATCACTGATGTATCTGTTGCTGCCGGATTAAAAGGCAAATGGGGCGAATGGAATTATGATCTGAGCAATGCTTTCGGACAGAATGCATTCAAATACACTGTGCAAAATTCATTGAATGTGTCTGCATGGTATAACGACAATAATTTCAAACAAACTTCTTTTGATGCGGGTGTGTTGCAGTTTCAACAGAATACAACAAACTTTGATCTGTCGAGAAACTTCCATAACGCGCTTAAAACAAACCTTGCTTTTGGAGCAGAATTCCGTTATGAGAATTACCAGCAAAAAGCAGGCGAAGAGTCTTCATGGGCAAACTACATGCGCAGAACCAACGGTGCAGTAGATATCTATAATGGAACACCTACCTCTGTTAAACTGGCCAATGGATCAACAGGTATCCCCGCCGGCGGTTCGCAGGTATTTCCAGGATTCCGCCCGGATAACAGCATGAACAAAGGCCGTACTTCTTTTGCTTTATATGGCGATTTGGAGATCGAGCCTGTTAAAAGTCTTTTATTGGATGGTGCCTTACGTTATGAGAACTACAGCGATTTTGGCGGCAACCTGAGTGGTAAACTGGCAGCAAGATATAAAGTTGATCAGCATGTTAGTTTCCGTGGTGCTATCAGTACCGGTTTCCGCGCGCCATCATTACAGCAGAAATATTTAACCAAAACCTCTACTGTATTCCAGGGTGGTATTGCTTATGATGATGCAACCCTGCCTAACGACAGTAAAGCTGCGCAACTACTGGGTATCCCAAGTCTGCGCCCTGAAATTTCAAACAGTGTTAGCCTGGGTGTAACGATGAAATACGGAAAATTCACTTTTACTGTTGATGGATTTTCTACCAAGGTTACCGACAGGATTATCCTTACCGATGCCTTTACAGGAAAGAATGGCGGAACAGCCCAGGAGCAGCAGATCTACGATATCCTCTTAGCCAACAACGCATCAAGAGGCGTGTTCATGGCCAATGCAGTTGATCTGCGCACATCGGGTATTGATGCGATTACTACCTATGCAGTTAGTCTCCCTAAAGGCCAGTCGCTTAAATTTGAACTGGCAGCTACTTTATCAAAAAGAGAAATACTGGGCGATGTAAAATCTTCAGCAGTGTTAAAAGGCCGCGAACATATTTATATGAGCCCTGTTAACCGCGCAACATTAATTGAAGGTAATCCGCAGGTAAAAGGAAATCTGACTGTTTCTTACAAGGTTAACAAGTTCAATTTCATGATGCGTAACACCTATTTCGGAAAAGTAATTCACCTGGAAGGCGCTTCATTGGCATCAGCATTGGGCTCACAGTGGTTTTACAAACAGGAGCTGGGTGCAAAACTTGTTACAGACCTGAGCGTTGGTTACAATGTTAATCAAACCATAAGGGTCTCTGCAGGCGCCAATAACCTGTTTGATGTTTATTCTGATCTGTTGACAGCTTCTAAAGGCCAATACGTTAAATTAGACGTGGTGCCCGGCAGTGCAACCTATAACACCATTATTGATGCAAAATCTGCAAAAGATGCAGGTGTTGGCGATAACAATGGTGTATCCTCAAACAACCAGTTCAACTATTCAAGAAGGGTTACCCAGCTTGGTATGAATGGCCGTTATGTATTCCTGAAATTTGAAGTAACACTGTAAGTTAGTTACCGAAAAATTATATTGTAAAGGCCCCGCAATAACGGGGCCTTTACATTTTTATTTTGAGCAGATTTGCCGCAGAAACTCGTCTCTTTTTTCCCATTCTGTAAATACCCCGCTATAATCAGCAGTAACTGTACTGCTGCTGGTATCCTTTATTCCCCTTGACGAAACGCATAAATGCACGGCATCTATTATTACGGCAACATTCTCTGTTTGCAATACAGATTTTAGTTCGTTAGCGATCTGAACAGTTAATCTTTCCTGCACCTGTGGTCTTTGCGCATAATACTGAACAATGCGGTTAATTTTTGATAGCCCTATCACTTTGCCCGATGAAATATAAGCTACATGCGCCTTGCCGATAATGGGTACAAAATGATGTTCGCAATTTGAATAAACAGCGATGTCTTTTTCTACCAGCATCTGGTTGTAACTGTATTTATTTTCAAACAGGGCGGCGCATGGTTTGTTTTTAGGGTCCAGTCCGCGGAATATTTCTTTCACAAACATTTTTGCTACCCTGTTGGGTGTGCCTTTCAGGCTGTCATCAAACAAATCAAGGCCTAACGTGTGCATGATCTCTTTAAAATGCCGTGAGATGATTTTTATTTTTTCTTCATCGCTAAGATCAAATGCATCCTCCCTCATCGGTGTATCTGTAGATGCGCTAGTAGGTTCATCTCCCAATTGCCCATCAGGATCATCAATAAAAACAGTGTGCTCCGGCATATTTAATAACATTCCATTTTGTTTCATAAAGAGTAGGGAATCTGTGTTAAAAAATTAAACTTATTCTTATTGCTGGTGATTTTTGGATGAAGGATCATTTGAAAGTTTGGCCAACGCAAAAGCGCCAACGGCCATTACCAGGTCTCTTACTGCCACATCAAAATGATGGCCACTGATGATTAATGTAAGGGCGATGAGAATAAGCCAGAGCATAACCACCCACGCTGCTATACGCGGTTGAAATAAAACCAATGCGCCGGCCGCAATTTCTATGATGCCAACGATTGACATAAATACCGATGCGCTAAAAGGCAGCATATTAATTAATGAGGCGCCCAGGTAGTCTTTCCAGTTGGTGAGCAGGTTGGTGAATTTGTCAAGCCCCGCTACAATTGGCACCAGGCCATAGGTGTATTTTAAAACCTGTTGAACCTGTTGGGTGTTTTGAGCTGTGTTTGTCATGGTGTGTGATTTTGATGAAATAAAACTGTTGCATGGATTGGAGTAAAAACCGGCAAAAAGGTTACAAAAATTTTTTGCCACCTTTTTTGTAACCTTCCTGTAACTTTTCACTCTAATAGTCAGATTTGTTGAACGATGATGAATAAGGAAGCCGCTGCAACAGATACCATAACTGATAATGAAGTGATTGCCCGGATATTGCTGGGTGAAAAGGACCTGTATGCGGTACTGATTCGCAAATACAATCAACGTCTTTACCGCGTTGGAATGTCCATCATTAATGATGATGTGGAAGTGGAAGATGCCATGCAGGTTGCTTACATTAACGCGTATGAACATCTGTCAAAATTTTCGTTCAAAGCCCTGTTCTCAACCTGGCTTACAAGGATACTGATCAATGAATGTCTGTTAAGAGTAAAGAACAGGAGAAAGTCAATCAATATGAATGACAGTATAAAGGATAAGGGAATTCATCAGCAACTGGTAACAGCAGAACTAACACCTGCTGCACAAATGCTCAATGCTGAATTAAAACAGATGCTGGAAGCAGCTATCAGTCAGTTGCCTGAAAAATACAGGACTGTATTTATTATGCGAGAGGTAGAGCATATGAATGTTGCCGAAACACAGGAATGTCTTGATATCAGCGAAGTAAATGTGAAAGTGCGCCTTAACCGTGCAAAGAGTTTGTTGAGAAACGCATTAAGTGCTTATTATAAGAATGAAGCGGTGTTGTCATTCCATCTTTCCAGGTGTAACCGGATAGTTGAGAGCGTGATGGCAAAAATCACTATCGCCTGAGTTGAACCCTATTTTGTACCGGAAATCTTCTATTCCTGTTTTTTATATTCCTGCTTATGTGTTGTGCTATTAAATGCATCAGTACATTTTTGTTGCAATAAGAGAAGAACGAAGAAAAAGAGTATCCCAAATTTCAGAGACGCTTTTTTTCTTCTGTCTTTCTCTTATTGAAACATCTTCTAACTTGTAATCCGGATTGAGCTGTTTTGAAAGCATCATATGTTACTGAACGCTCTTAGCATCAGATTTTCAGCCGGTTATCAATTGAACGGACGGTGCGTAAACATAAGCGCATTCGCTGGCTGGTTGTATTTGTTTGTCAGGGTAATGTAAATTCTGACAATAAAAGTAATTAAATACTTTTATTTGAAAAAACTCCCTATCTTTGCTTTATCAAATCATCTAAAACCTGTTGTATGTACACCACCGAAACTGAAAATATACTTGATGTAACCTTGCTGGAGCCAAAACAGAAACACCCAACCATCTTTGTTCGTTTTGATGAGCTGACAGAAGGCGGGAACCTGGTTATCCACAATGATCATGATCCCAAACCATTGTATTACCAGTTGCTGGGCGAAAGAGGAAATATTTTTGAATGGGAATATCTGGAGCAGGGACCTGAATGGTGGAAGGTAAAGATCAGCAAACGTATTGCCGGTGACAACGATGAAACACTGGGGCAGATAGCAGCAAAAGATCTGCGTAAAGCGCAGGTGTTTAAAAAATATGGATTGGACTTTTGCTGCGGCGGAAAGAAAACGGTTAAACAGGCCTGTGCCGAAAAAGGACTGGATGTATCCAAAGTGGAACAGGATTTACAGCAGGCTGATAAGATGCCCGTTTCCCGCCCAATACCATATGATGACTGGAGCCTGGATTTTCTTGCTGATTATATTGTGAACACCCATCATAGTTATGTAAGAAAAAACTTGCCTGATATTAAAGCGTATGCAGAAAAAGTGATGAAGGTGCATGGTAAACATCACCCCGAATTAGTGCGCATCCATCAATTGGTGGAAGAAATAAATGCCGAACTAACCGCGCATATGGTTAAAGAAGAAAAAGTATTGTTTCCTTACATTAAAGGGCTGGTAGCTGCAAAAAATAATACACAACCGCCACAGGCTGCGCATTTTGGCACCGTGCAGGCGCCCATTAATATGATGGAGATGGAACATGAACTGGTAGGTAATAACCTTGCAGAGATAAGAACGCTCTCTCAAAACTATTTGTTACCAGAAGACGCTTGTGCCACCTACAGTTTACTATACCGTATGCTGGACGAATTTGAAGAAGACCTGCATATGCATGTTCATCTCGAAAATAATATCCTGTTTCAGAAAGCAATTGAAATAGAAAAACAATTGATCAAATGAAAAATATTGTTCCGTTAAAACGACACCAGGCCATTGTTTCATTTTCAAAAGACCATCATTTTGGCTTGTTGTTGGTTTGGAAAATTAGGCAGGGCCTGCAAAAAGCCGTCGGCACCGAACGGATCAGCAATTATGTGCTGTTCTTTTTTAAAGAAGACCTCGCCAAACATTTTAAGGAAGAAGAACAATTACTGTTCAGTAAATTGCCGGCTGATGATATGCTGCGCCGGGAGGCAGAATCTGACCACCAGGCAATTTATCAACTGGTAGCAGCTATCGGACAAAAGAAAGAGAATGCATCCTTTCTCAATCAACTGGCCGATGAATTGGAAAAACATATCCGTTTTGAAGAGCGTGAATTGTTTAATCATCTGCAAAATAATATCTCAGAAAAAGAACTGGAACGGGTAGCCGGCCGTATGTCGAATAACAGTAAAGAGATCGAGGAAAAATGGACGGATGCTTTTTGGAACAAATTGATCAAACAAAAAATAACAGATGCTTAGTCTTACCTGTAAAACAGCCATTAAAGCCGTTATTTACCTGGCTTCCAAACACGGGTTGGAAGAAAGATCGGGTATCAGAGAGATTGCAGCATTTATTGATGCCAGTGAACATACGGTAGGTAAAATGCTGCAAACATTGGTAAAAGAAGAAGTGATCAACAGCGCCAAAGGCCCCAATGGCGGATTTTATATTACCGGCAAACAAATGAATCAATCAGTCATCAATATCATTTATGCCATTGATGGCAAAGAAGTTTTTTCAGAATGCGGCCTTGGGCTGAGTAAGTGCTCCGCCACACATCCATGCCCCATGCACAATGATTATAAAGCGATCAGGGATCAGTTTAAAACCATCGTCCGGAAAAAGAGAATCAGTGATCTGTGTGAAACAGTGAATGATGGATTGACTTACCTGATGGGCTAAACTTCGGTTCCTCAAAAAAAACAGTCATTTTAAAGCAAAGAAGGTTGTCATTTTTGGCAACCTTCTTTGTTTTGTTTAGAGTTTTTTTTATATGTGAAATGAAAATAATTCGAACATATCAAAATAAAGCAGCTAATATGGAAGCTCCTGAAGCGTAGCACAAATTCTTTTTTCTAAAATATTTTTTTGTTGTTTAGAGATGCGAAACGACTGTAATAGTAAATATGTAACTATTACACAACTTTGATTCCGTAAAACCGGGTGAATAGAAAAAAAGAATGAGATTAAAATAGGTGAATGGAAAAATAAAAGGGATTTTTCTATATTTATCACACCAAATAATGCTAATGCCATATAAACGTATGCTTCTTCCCGAACTACAGCATGCGATCGCTACCGACGACGATCAGGTAGCGTATGCGGAGTTATTTGCAAGATTTAATCCGCCATTAGTAACATTTGTACACTCCGTTGTTCATCAAAAAGAAGTGGCTGAAGAAATTGTTTCTGATGTATTTATCCGTATCTGGCAAAAACGTAAAACCCTCGACCAGGTTCAGAACCTGAAAATGTACCTGTACGTTTCTGCAAGAAATTATGCCGTGAACAGGCTCCGGAGCAAAAACCACCAGCTTTCTTTGCAGGTGGAGGAGCTATCGGTAGATCTGCAGTGTTATTCAGAAAATCCTCACGAAAAAGCAGTCATAGCCGAAGTACAAAAAGAACTCCACAGGGCTGTTAACAGTCTGCCCGAAAGATGTAAGCTGATTTTTAAGCTGGTTAAAGAGGATGGGCTGCGCCAGAAAGAGGTAGCCGAACTCCTGCATCTAAGCCCAAAAACGATTGAAAATCAATTAGCTATCGCTTTAAGCAAGCTGGCAGAAACCATTAGCCAGGCAACCGGGCAGAAAAAAGAAAAATAAATTTTAACAAAGCTTGGGGGATTGGGCGGCTTTTCTTGTCCTTGAGGAAGAACCGATTGTTATGCCAGACAGAATATGGTATTTGCTGAGTATCAAATTATCAGGTGAAGCCACCCAGGCCGAGCTGGATGAATTTTATATATTGCATGAACAGCATCCTGAATTGGAGGAAGCTATTCAGCATATCACGCGTTATTGGCTCCAACCAAAAGAAACCCCCACTTTTTCTTCCGCCCCCGATTGGTTAAAGCACCTGGAACGGCTTAAGGCTTCCGGCGTTGAATGGGATGAGGATCATGCATCCTTTACTGACTCAGAGGTTTTATCCGTTGTTTCTGTTAACGAACCGGTACATCGCATACGCCAGATGAAATGGTGGATGGTTGCTGCTGCTGTGTTTATCATCAGTCTGGGGGCGGGATGGTTGGCCTTTATCCGTCCATCTGCTACCGTTGAGCAGATGGTTCTTGCAAAAAATAACAGAAATGAGTTTGTTACCAGGCCTGCATCGCGGTCGCAGCTTACTTTGCCGGATGGCAGTAAAGTATGGCTGAATGCCAGCAGTAAACTTTCCTACGAAACCGGTTTTGGAGAAGATAACAGGAATGTTTGGCTGGAGGGTGAAGGTTTTTTTGAAGTGTATAAAAACAAGGCGCTTCCTTTTATTATCCATACATCCAGAATGAATGTTAAGGTAACCGGTACGGTTTTTAATGTGCGGGCATACCCACAGGAAGCTACGTCTGAAACAGCATTGATAGAGGGTTCTGTTGAAGTAGCCCTTTCAGGCGAGAAAGAATGGAAATACCATCTTAAGCCACATCAGAAACTGGTTGTTGATGAACATGGATTAATTGCCGAAAATACTAATAAGCCCCGGCATCAGGCATTTTCACCCGCTGTTACCGTGCCGGCGTTTACGGCCAGTCTGCAAAGTCTTTCCAAACCATTGGCCGATCAGCAGGTGGTTGAAACAGCCTGGGTATATAACCTGCTTTCTTTCTCTGATGAATCATTCCGCCAGGTAACTAATAAAATGGAAAAATGGTATGGCGTAACCATTCGCTTTATGGAGGCTGATATGGAGAACTGGCATTTTACCGGTAGTTTCAAAGATGAAACATTAACGGAAGCCTTAACGGCACTGAAGGTTTCTACCGCATTCAATTTTGTGATCCAGGGCAATACTGTATTTATTTCTAAACCCTATACCAAATAACAACGCCATATGAGAAAAAATAACCGACAGGATTCCGGTTAAGGAAGGGGGGCGGCCAGCTACAACCAATCCCCCCTTGTTTGATGGAAAAACAATGACAGTAAAGCCGTAATATGCGATCCCCGCCAAGGAAACGCCATTACACTAAACCCTTAATTTTTCAATAATGAAAATACAAAAAAGACGCTTGATTCCGCGAAGAAATTCCGTTACACCAATAATTGTAAAAATTATGAAACTAACGATTGCTCTTCTTTTGTTTGCCAGCCTGCATGTATATGGTAGCGGGTATTCTCAATCAAAGATTACCCTCTCGTTACAGTCGGCCAATCTGAAAGAAGCGCTGAAGCAGATTGAAAAGAAGAGCCAGTTTCGGTTTCTTTACAATCAACAAACCCTAAAGAATGCCGGTAAAATATCTCTGGTACTTACCAACGCCAGTTTAACAGAAGCAATGATTAAACTGTTACAAGGCACAGGTATTAATTATCAACTACTTGGTAATGACTTAGTTGTGCTTAACACTACCCTGGCTTCAGGAGCCCCTGCACCAGCACCGGTAAAAGTTTCCGGTAGAATTGTTGCAGCCGATGGTTCGCCTGTTGCCGGAGCCAGTATTGTTGTGAAAGGAAGTAAAAATGGTACTGCCGCCGATGCCAATGGCCGTTTCACTTTAACTGTGGCAGATGATGCTGTTCTGGTTATTTCTGCCATTGGATTTGTTACACAGGAAGTTTCCGTAAAAGGCAAAACGGAGATCAACCTCTCTCTGCAATCGGTTTCTAATAACCTGAATGAAGTGGTGGTAATTGGTTATGGTACAGCCAGTAAGCGTGACCTGACCGGATCTATCGTTAAAGTAGACGGTAAGGATATTGCCGATAAGCCCAACACGAACCCTGTTTCTTCACTGCAAGGTAAAGTAGCGGGTCTGTCTATTGTTAACTCCGGTACACCTGGTGCTGAACCGGATATCCGTATCCGTGGTACAGTAAGTATTGGCGCCGTAAAGCCTTTGTATGTAGTTGATGGAATCTTCAACGACAATATCGATTATATCAATCCAAATGATATCGAATCTATTGAGGTGTTGAAAGATCCTTCTTCTCTTGCCATCTTCGGGGTAAGAGGTGCTTCTGGTGTTATTGCCATCACTACCAAAAAAGCCAAGGCCGGCCAACTGATCGTTAATCTTAATTCAAGTTTCGGTTCAAAGAAATTAGTTGATAAAATTAAAATGGTAGATGCGGCAGGATTTAAAACCCTGTTTGATGAAGAACAAACCAATATTGGTGTTCCATTGAACCAGCGTTTTGATTACACCAAATGGACCGGTAATACTGATTGGGTAGATGTGATGACAAGAACTGCCACTTTTAACAGCAATAACATCAGTCTTACATCAAGTACTGATAAGAATAAATTTTACATGGGCGTTGGTTACATCACTGATGAAGGTGTTGTAAAACATGAGAAACTGGATAAGATCCTCTTTAATGTGAATGATGAGTTGCGCGTAAGCAAAGCTGTTAAGTTTGGTTTTTCAGTAAATGCTACCCGTCAGAAACTTCCATTCAGCCAGGCTGATGGTCTGTTATACGATGCACGCAGGGTATTACCAATTACCGAGCCTTACAATGTGGCAAACGGAGCTTATACACAACTTGCTATCCAATCTGCACAGATCGGTAACCCGCTGATGAATCTTGAAAATAAGTGGGATAAAGAATTACGCACAGAGTTCCGTACAGTGGCAAGTGTATATGGAGAGATCAATTTCCTTAAGAACTTTACATTGCGTTCTACTTTCTTTGCTGATATGTCAAATCTTGATGAGAGGACCTATAACCCTGTTATCAATACCTACAATCCTACCATCGGTGCTTCCGGTGCAGTATTTGTAGATCCTAATAACAGAACTACTTCTGTTAAGCAGGTTAATTCGAGATGGAGTAAGTTTCAGCAGGATCATGTGCTTACTTTCAAAAAGAGCTTTGGAGATCATAGCCTGACAGCAATTGGTGGTTTTACTACTTATTTCAGCAGCTATAACTCTTTAACCGGAAATGTAAGTCAGCGTGTTACCGGTGATGCTATTCCAAATGATAAGCGTTTCTGGTATGTTGATAATGGTTTTGGAGATCCTACTACTAAACGTTCTGAATCAAAGCAATGGGAAAGGGCAACTGTTTCAAGCCTATTCCGTGTATTGTATAACTACAAAGGAAAATACCTGCTGAACGGTTCATTCCGTCGTGATGGATCTTCACAGATATCTCCGTTCAACCGTTACAAAAACTTCTACTCTGTTGGTGCCGCATGGGAACTGACAAAAGAGAAGTTCATGGAAAAACAGAATGTATTCAATTTCTTCAAGCTTAAAGCATCATGGGGTATCCTGGGTGTGCAGAATACATACGGATATGATTATCCATTCTATCCTGCATTACAGTCGGGTAATACCGCAGTGTTTGGAAACAATATCGTTCCTGCTTACTCATTATCATACGACCCGCGCCGCGACCTGACATGGGAAACTGTAAATGCTAAAGAGATAGGTTTCGAATTCTATGCGCTGAATAACAGGCTGCATGCTGAAGCTGCATACTTTGATAAAACTACCAAGGATATCATGACCATCGTTCCTACAGGTTCTGGCCGTTACAGGTTAGATAATGTGGGTGATTTGAGAAACAAAGGTTTTGAACTTTCTGCAGGATGGAATCAGAAGCTGACTAAAGACTGGTCATTCTCTGTAAATGCCAACATCACTACTTTCAAAAACAATGTAGTTGATCTTGGTGGTAACAGATTACCTGCAAGTGAAGAGCGTCCTAACCAAACAGAAGCAGGCTATCCTATCGGTTATTTCTATGGTTATGTGGTAGAAGGTATCTATCAGTCATATGCTGATAAACTGGGTTCACCAAAAGTGATTGGCTATGATTATGGTCCTGGTGATCTGAAATACAAAGACATCAACGGTGATGGTGTGATCGATACAAAAGACAGAACTATGATCGGTAACCCTACCCCTGATTTCATGTATGGTATTTCATTATCAGCTAACTATAAAGGTTTTGATTTTGGTATTGATTTCAATGGTGTTTATGGAAATGAGATCTATCGCTACTGGGGTAGTTCAGAGTTACCATTCACTACTTTCAACTATCCTGCATTCAAAATGAATCGCTGGACAGGAGAAGGAACATCAAACTGGGATCCTATTCTGGGTGCTAACCATACCATCAACCGTTTACCTTCTACTTATGGTATCGAAGATGGCAGCTATTTCAGAATCAGGAACGTACAGTTAGGTTACAATTTCAAATCAGATGCCTTGTCAAAAGTTTATATCAAGAATATCAGAGTTTTTGCCAATGTTCAGAACCTGAAAACATTTAAGCGTAACTCTGGTTATACACCTGAATTTGGTGGTACTGCTACCTCATTCGGTATAGATAATGGTAATGGCCCCGTTCCTGTTGTATTTACAGGTGGTATCAATGTAACCTTCTAAAAATTTAAAAAAATTAGATTATGAAGAATTTGAAAAAATTAGTGGCCGGTGCATTGTTCTCTGTACTACTGACAATGGTTATGCCCGGCTGTACAAAATTTCTCGACAGAAAACCACTTTCGGCAACCCTTGATGATTTGAATCAGGGAGGTCTGGAAGGTCAGATTTACGGTTTGTATGGCGCCATCAGAAATGGTGACGTAGCAGGCCAGGGCTTTGGAGGAATTCCATGGCTGGCCATGAACAACTTCCGTTCAGATGATTCTGAAAAAGGAAGTAGTCCGTCAGATGGTGCCGATTGGGGTGTGATCTTTGATGAATTTAAGTATGTAAAAGACCACTGGGCGTCTAATACTTACTGGGATCAGCATTATGTGTTGATTGGACAAGCCAATACCGCATTACAGTTAGCCGATTCTCTGAAATTAACGGATGCTGCTTCATTGGTGAATATTGCCGAAGCAAAATTCTTCAGAGCATTTGCATATTTTGATTTGGTAAGGGCATTTGGACAGGTTCCTAAAATTGATTTCCGTGTATACAATCCGGCTGATGCCAAGAAGCCAAAAGCTGCTATCACTGAATTATATGCGTTAATCGATGCTGACCTTACCTATGCTGAAGCTAATCTTCCTGCAACATGGGCTCCCAAATACATTGGCCGTTTAACCAATGGCGCTGCTAAAAGCCTGCATGCAAAAACAATGCTGTACAGGCAGAACTGGAGTGGTGCATTAGCTCTTTGCCAGCAGGTGATCAATTCAGGTACCTACGCTCTTCAGTCAGATTATGGTAAAATATTTACCGATGCAGGCGAAAACAGCAGTGAGTCTATATGGGAGATACAGGCAAGTGTAGGTGCTAATGGCGCTGATAACTATTTCTCATGGTATGCTATTGCGCAAGGTGTTCGTGGTGCAGGCGAATGGGATCTTGGTTGGGGATGGAACACACCTACCGATGCACTGGTTAGTGCGTATGAAGCAGGTGACCCGCGGAAAGACGCAACCATTCTTTACTCTGGTCAGGCAGATGGTGTATACGGCAAAGTATTACCTAGTTTCCCTGCTATCCCGCGTAAATACTGGAACAAGAAAGTGTATCCGGATCCTGCCATGCAGGCTACTACCGGCTCACGCCAGGGTGGATGGATCAACCAGCGTGAGATCCGTTATGCAGATGTGATATTAATGGCTGCTGAAGCTGCCAACGAAGTAGGCGGTGCAGCAAATGCAACACTTGCTCAAACCTTTCTTGAGCAGATCAGGGCAAGGGCGCGTAAAGGAGCATCTGTATTACCTGCAGTAACTTTTGTTGACCAGGCTCAGATGAGAACTGCAATTCAGAATGAAAGAAGATATGAACTGGCTATGGAAGGTGAACGTTTCTATGACCTGGTTCGTTGGGGCCTTGCACCAACCGTTCTTGGACCATTAGGTTATCAGGACAAGCATAAATATTATCCTATACCTCAGCCTGCAATTGATTTCTCAGGTGGTGTATTGGTGCAGAACCCTGATTGGCCATAATAATCAAACACCTTATTCTTTACATTCAAATCAACAAAATGAAAAATAAATCATATTTATTGTATGCCTTACTGGTAGTGCTGGTAGCAGGTGGCTGTCAGAAAATGGACAGGCCGGCATTGGGTAACTATGTTAAAGATGCCAATCCTCCCGGTGGGCCGTTAAAGTTCTATGCTGCGTATGATGGTGCAGATGTGGATAGTATCCGTGCAAACTTTGCATCAGTTAATCCATTCACTTTTGTGCCTGGTATATCAGGAAAAGCTGTGCAGGGGGTAGATGGTAAAGCGATTGTTTATCCTTCTGCCAACGACTTTAAAAAAGTAACCAGTTTCTCTATTTCGTTCTGGATCAAGAATGCCGCAGCGGCTGGCCGTACAGAGTTTTTATTCTCTTTGGTAGACCCTACTTATGGATGGCATAACAGTGCTTTATTCCTGCTGATGGAAAACCAAACCGCTACCCAAACAACCATGAAATTGGGATTGATGGATCAGTGGTTGGAAGGTACTTTTGTAAAACCTGTTTTTGATGGCAGTTGGCATCATATTGTATATTCATACGATCAGACTACATCAAAAATGACCTATTATTTTGATGGGGCTGTTGTAACGGGGATGACGCCTACACAAACCGATGTAAAAAATAGCGGTACTCCAAGAGGTGCAGTTGACTTCTCAAAAGCCGGTCAGTTAATTGTTGGCGGCTGGAATAAGCATGGTAATGCTGCAGGCCCAACAGACGGATGGATCAGTTCGTATTCGGGCTCGTTAGATCAGTTCAGACTGTATGGCAAAGCACTCTCTGCTACAGAGGTTACTGCTTTGTACAACAGTAAACTATAGTCGTTTCGTTGGTTGTTGTTATAGTCAGGGGTGTACCATCATAGATGTGCACCCCTTTTTTTTCTTACTGAAAATTTATCTTATGCGTTTTCGTACAACCTGTGCCTTTTTAGTTGTTTGTATGATCTGGTTACTATCATGCAAAAAGCCTGAACAAATGTTCGAGAGTATTTCGGCTTCGCATAGTAATATTCAGTTTATTAATAAACCTTTTGAAAAAGATACTTTCAGTATCCTGTACTATCTCTACTATTATAACGGAGGTGGTGTGGCTACAGGCGATATTAATAATGATGGTTTTATAGATATCTATTTTACCAGTAATAGCAAAGGGGGTAACAAATTATACCTGAATAAAGGTCTTGGCGCTTCAGGAACCGGCAGTTTCGAATTTGAAGATATTACTGAAAAAGCAGGAGTGGCAGGTACTTCAGACTGGTGTACAGGAGTTACCATGACTGATGTAAATGGCGATGGATTTTTAGATATCTATGTTTCAGCTATTAACGGGATCAGAGGTTTACAAGGGAAGAACGAACTTTTTATTAATAAGGGCGATGGTACTTTTAAAGAAAGTGCAGCACAGTACGGACTGGATAATTCCAGCTTTGCCACACAGGCTACTTTCTTTGATTACGACCATGATGGCGACCTGGATTGCTTTATACTCAATCATTCGCAACGTCCGCACCAGAATATCGCAGACACCAGTGCGCGCAGAATTTACAGCAAAGATGCAGGAGATCGGTTGCTGCGCAATGATATCAGCACAACAGGAAAATTTACTGATGTGTCTGCCGCTGCCGGTATTTTTCAAAGCAGCCAGGGTTATGGCCTAGGCATTTCTACCAGTGACATTAATAACGATGGATGGGATGATATTTATGTGAGTAACGATTTTCATGAGAACGATTATTATTACATCAATAACGGTAACGGAACATTTACCGAAAGCGGTGCAAAACATTTTAAACATTACAGCCGCTTTAGCATGGGTAATGATGTGGCAGATTATGATAATGATGGCCAACCCGATGTGGTAACAGTTGATATGCTGCCACCGGATGAAAAAACAGTAAAGACATATGGCAGCGATGAGAACGCTGACATTTACAAAGTTAAAATTGAAAACAACGGCTACCAGAATCAATATTCAAGGAACAGCCTTCAACATAATAATGGTAATGGCACAAGTTTTAGCGAAGTGGGCATTATGAACAGAATGTATGCTACCGACTGGAGCTGGGCGCCTTTATTGGCAGATTTTGATAATGATGGTGTAAAAGACCTTTTCATCTCAAGCGGGATTGTTAAAAGACCGGTTGACCTGGATTATGTTCGTTTCATTTCTTCATTGTATGTTAAGCATGCGGCAGACAATACGGATCTCTACGATCAGGAGGCCCTTGATAAAATGCCGGATGGCGCATCGCATCCTTTTTTCTTTAAAGGAAATATCGCCAATGGATTTAGTGATGTGAGTAATACCTGGGGAACCGGAAAAATGAAAGGCTATTTTACCGGGGCTTCTTACGCCGACCTGGATAATGATGGCGACCTGGATGTGGTAATGAATTGTATCAACAGCAAGGCAATTGTATTAAAAAATAATGCACGTCCTCAAAATCATATTTCTGTTTCGTTTAAAGGCAATGATCAAAACACTTTTGGAATTGGTTGCAAGGTTTACCTGTTTCAAAAAGGCGGTATGCAGTACCAGCAGTTAACAGCAACAAGAGGCTTTCAGTCTTCTGTAGCGCCTATTCTCAATTTCGGGATGGGTAATACAAATATTATTGACAGTGTTCTGGTAGTGTGGCCTGACCAAAAGTATGAGGTGATGCGTAATGTGGTACCCGGCAATCATTTGCTGATGAAACAATCGTTGGCTTCAGGTCATTTTAACTACCAGACATTCTTTCCCGCAAAGCCTGATGTGCTGGTAGATGTGTCGAAAGACAGGGCGGTTGCATGGAAACATCATGAAAATGATTTTCTCGATTTTAATAAACAATATCTGATACCGCACCAGCTATCTACCCGCGGCCCCAAACTGGCTGTAGCTGATGTTAATAATGATGGACTGGATGATTTCTATGCCTGTGGTGCCAAAGGGCAACCCGGTGCATTGATAATTCAGACACCGGGCGGAAAGTTTGTAGCATCCGACACAGCGCTGTTCAGCAAACTCCGTAATGCAGAAAATGTGGATGCAGTTTTCTTTGATGCAAACGGGGATTCTTACCCCGATCTGTATGTTGTAAACGGAGGAAATGAGCTGGCAGATGGTAGCCCTGATCTGGCGGATCATTTATTGCTGAATGATGGTAAAGGCCATTTCAGACTGGCAACGGATGCTTTGCCTAAATTGCTGGTAAATAAAACCTGTGTGGCAGTGGCAGATATAGATAAGGATGGCGATAATGATATTTTTATCGGAGGTATGGCCGATGCCACACATTATGGTATTGCACAACCTTCGTATCTTTTATTAAACGATGGGAAAGGACATTTTAAAACGGCCGCTACCTCCCAGATCAATCTTGATAAAGTGGGAATGATCACTGCTGCCTCTTTTGCAGATATGAATAAAGACGGATGGCCCGATCTGGTATTGGCAGGCGAGTGGACGGCGGTACAGATCTTTCTCAATCAAAAAGGAACGTTTAAACAATCGGATATCGGTGGCTCAACAGGCCTTTGGCAGAGCCTGCATATTGCCGATGTAAATGGTGATGGCCTGATGGATATACTGGCAGGTAACTGGGGCTACAATTCAAAACTGTATGCAAACAAGAATAATCCGCTCAAACTGTTCATTAAAGATTTTGACAAGAACGGAACCCTTGAACAGGTTATGACCTATTCTATTGATGGGAAAGATTATACCTTCCTTGGAAAAGATGAATTGGAAAGGGCGCTTCCGGTATTAAAAAAAGCATACCTCACATACAGCGAAGTGGCAGGTAAAACAATCGATTATATGTTTTATGACCTGTTTAAGGATTATACGGTGCTGAAAGCAGAAACACTTGGCTCTACCTGTTTCATCAACAACGGCAAGGGTGGTTATACAGCACAGCCATTGCCCAGACCGTTACAGACTGCGCCACTGTTTAGTTTTGCTACTTTCCCTGATGAAACAGCGGGCTTTTTGGCAGGCGGTAATTTTTACGGGGTTATTCCTTACGAGGGAAGATATGATGCCATGCTGCCTTCCTTTTTCTCTTTCAGCAATAAAACCAATGATTTCGGGATGGGCTTTAATCTGCCCGATGTATCGGGTGAGATCAGGGATATCCAATGGTTACGAGGGCCGGGAGGCGTACCGAACCTGGTGATTGCCAGGAACAATGAACCGCTTTTGTTCTATCAGCGAAAACAAACAAAATAAGAGAATCGGATCTTAGCATTCTAAAAGTCCTGCATCGTGTTGATGCAGGACTTTTGTTTACACCCAATATCAAACCGCGCCTTTGCGTCTTTGCGTGCATTTTTTTTCACGCAAAGGCGCGGGAATTAGAGGGATAGGCGGAGCATTTAGCGATATAAAAGATGCAAAAAAACTGGTTTTGTGAGCTGATAAATTACCCTGACCACAATCATTCACTTAACTATATTCTGTCATTGTCTGCCCCTTGCATGGAAGATACTTTTGTATCTGAAATTGAGTATTCTCCCACAGAAATAAATTCATTTTTATGAAAAAAATTATAATAGCTTTTGATGGAAATCATTTTTCCGAAGGAGCTTTTGAATTTGCGCGCAGACTTAATGATCTTGAACCTGTTTTATTGACCGGAATTTTTCTACCCAAATTTGAGCTGGCTAACCTGGGAACATATGCAGATGGTGTAGCCGGTATTTTTGTTCCGTTGATTGAAGACAATGATTCGGACGAGTTAGTACAGCAAAACATCAGCCATTTTGAAAAACTCTGCCAGGGAAACGGAATAGACTACAGGGTGCATAAAGACCTTGTTGAACTGGTATTACCCGAGTTAGAAAAAGAAAGTCGGTTTGCCGACCTGCTGATTCTTGGCAGTGAAGTGTTTTACGAAAACATTGATACCGGCTCGCCTAACGAATACCTGAAAGATGCTTTGCAGCATGTGTCCTGCCCGGTTATACTGGTGCCCGAGAAATTCGATTTTCCGGAAAGTATTATTCTTACCTATGATGGCAGTGAAGATTCCGTATTTGCGATCAAGCAATTCGCGTATCTTTTACCTGAGTTATGCGACAGGCAAACACTATTGGTATATGCCAATGAAAACTGGGAAGAAGATTTTCCTGAAAAAGTGCAGATTGAAGAACTGGCAGCAAGGCATTACAAAGATCTTACCCTGTTTAAATTAGACATCAACCCAAAAAAATATTTCAAAAACTGGATTTCAGAGAAGCGGTCTGCCCTGCTGGTGAGTGGCTCTTACGGACGGTCGCCTTTTTTGCAACTGTTTAGAAAGAGTTTTATTAAAGATGTGATCAGTGAGCACAGGTTACCGGTGTTTATTGCGCACAGGTAATGGAAGACAGGTTATTGACGGTTTTGATTGATTTAGAATAATAAGTCATAAAGTGGTACTATTAAACACATAGTTACATAGAACAGGAAACAGGGTGTATAGTTTTAAATGCTATGTTTCTTTTTGTTTTCCTATGTGCCTATGTGTTAAAAAAAACGAGATAAAGAATAGTCACATTAATTTTTTTAAATAAAGCACATCGCTATATAGGTTTCAATAGTACAACACATTAAGTCATAGTTATATTGACAAGATAACAGTCATGAAAAAGATTATTGCAGCATTTGACGGTCTTAAATACTCAGAGAGTACCAGGGACTATGCCATTTATATGGCCAAACAAACCAATACACACCTGGTGGGTGTGTTTATGGACGACCGGATATATAACAGCTATAAAGTGTACGAGCTGATGGTGAAAGACGATAAGTCGGGGGGTAAAATGAAAAAATTAGAAGCGAGAGATAAGGCTACGCGTGATGCGGCTGCGAAAGATTTTGAAAAGGCCTGCCAGAAAGAAGGTCTGGAATACACCATTCACCACGATCATAATATTGCCATCAATGAACTGAAGCATGAAAGTATTTATGCCGATCTGCTGATCATTGATTCGAAGGAAACCCTTACACATTATACAGAAAAGCAACCCACCCGTTTTATCCGCGACCTGTTGAATGATGCGCAATGCCCCGTATTACTGGTGCCGCAGAAAAAGAGTCCGATTCAAAAAGTGGTATTATTATATGATGGTGAACCTGCCTCTGTACACGCCATCAAGATGTACAGTTATTTACTGCCGGAGTTGAATGATATTGAAACAGAAGTGATCTCTGTAAACCCCGCAAACACCACTTTGCATATGCCTGATAATAAGCTGATGAAAGAATTTATGAAAAGACATCACCCTAAAGCAAAGTATACGGTACTGAAAGGGTTAGCAGAAGATGAGATCATCAAACACCTGAAACGCTCGCAGGACAATTCATTGGTGGTACTTGGCGTTCTCAGAAGAGGAACCGTGAGTCGCTGGTTTCGCGAGAACATGGCTGATATTTTGATGCGGGAATTAAAACTGCCATTGTTTGTAGTACATGATAAATAGCGGTTATATTTTGATGGCATCCCTTTTTTATTGTTTATCTTGGTAGCAGATATGAGGGCGGCAGGTAATGTCATTATGAATAAACCATCACTATGGATTCTTTCACTCACCTCGCACTTGGGGCCTGCATGGGAGAAGTTTTTGCAGGCAGAACACTCGGAAAAAAAGCAATGCTTTGGGGCGCTTTGGCGCAAAGCTTTCCCGATATAGATTTTATCGCATCTTTCTGGATGAATACCTCTTCCAATTTATTGGCTCACCGCGGATTTACGCATTCGTTTTTGTTTTGTGCTTTCATCACCCCTTTTTTTGCCCTACTTGCCGAACGCCTGCACCGGCCACATAATATCAGGCTATGGAAATGGATCTCATTCTTTGGGGCAGTCATATTCATACATATTTTTATAGATGCCTTTAACAATTATGGTGTAGGTTGGTTTGAGCCATTCAGTCATAAAAGAATTTCTTTCAATGCTATTTATGTGGCCGATCCCTTCTTCTCTATCTGGTCGGGTATAGCCTGTGTGGCACTTATTATTAAACAAAGATGGTTGCCTGATAGAAAAAAGTGGTGGGTAATGGGACTTGGGCTAAGTGCTTTGTACCTGCTGTATTGTTTGTTCAACAAAGCAAAAATTGATTCAGATGTAAGAGAGATATTGAAGAAACAGGATATTGCTTATACAAGATATTTTACCACACCTGCACCGCTGCAAAACTGGTTATGGTATGTAGTGGCAGGTAATGATAGCGGGTATCATGTAGGTTTTCGTTCATTGTTCGACAGTAAGAAAGAAATTGCTTTTCAATATTTTCCGCGGAATGATTCTTTGTTACAACCTGTTTCAGATCATGAAGACCTGGAACACCTGATCCGTTTTTCGCAGCAGTTTTATACAGTTGAAAAATGGGGTGATACGCTTGTATTTAATGATTTGCGTTTTGGCCAGATCATAGGCTGGCATGATGGCCACGGCAGGTTTGTGTTCCATTATTATCTGCAGCACCCGCTCGATAATAAACTGGTGGTACAGCGTGGCCGTTTTGAAGGATGGAATGCGGAAACCGGCCTTTCGTTAATTAAAAGAATAAAAGGGAATTAAGTTATAACTTGATAAATGTAGGTTCAACTCATAAGCGCAATTTTTTTGTAGCACTTGATTAGTTGTTTGATAATTAAATTTCCTTACTGGTCTATTTTTTCGTATTCAATTCCAGTGCATTTTGAGTTTGTAATTTCCTTTCTTAATCTCTCAGATATAAAATAACCAATACCACCAGAAACATAATCTAATATAAAAAAATCTTCCTTCAAATTGTCGGGGTTTAATGATAGCTTGTCAATTACGTAGTTTGCATTTGTAGAAATACTTTTGCCCACTAATTCGCTTAATTGATCGTTAGTTTTTACTTTCAAAAATGAAACCTCACTCTTTATTCTGCATTTAATAATAGTGTTATCAAAGTCTATATAATTGTTTCTAAATTCAAAAGGGTTTAATATCCAATAATTACTTTCAACGTTTCGGCCCGAGTGAACCCTTGTCTTGAAAAACTGTATACCAGAATATCCGGTATTCTCAATTATTTCTTTAATCCTTGAGCTTAATAGTAACTTAAAATGAAGAAAACTTGCTGATATTAAATCTGTGAGTATAGCTTTCGGATTTAAAACGAATTCAGGTATTTCAATTTCGGTGTCTTCAATTTGGGTCATAAAAGCCTTTAAAATTGATTTTTCCGAATCCCATGTAGAGACAAATATGCCTTTGTTACATTGTGGGAAGACTCCAATTTCTTTGATTTTTGTTGACATTTTTAATCTATAATAATTCATTTTAAAAAGGTAATTGGTTAAGTGATATATTTGGATTTGCCTTAATCTGTCCCTTAATATAATTAATTAAATCTTGTAGCTCTGTATAAGCTTGAGAGGGAGTCATATTATCAATGCCATTATATTTCCTGACAATATCATCCACATATTGAATTACTTTAGCGTCATATTGCGGATGGCTACCAGCCTGCTGCAAGCTTGTCACTGCTATGCCATTTAAAACTTCATTAATATGAAATCCTCCCTCAGCAGCTTTTTGTACTAATTGCCCTTCCGCTAGACTAAAAGGTATAACATGATGTGCAATTAGGCCATCGCCCTTTACCAATCCCAGAGCTTTCCTAAAACTACTTTGATCTCTTGTAAATTTAATAAAACCATCAGTAGCCTTTAGCATTATATTCTCACCTTTAATAGCTGCCTTGGCTCCGGCAGAAACCCAACCGGCAACAGGAACTGCAGCAAGTACACTTAATGACGCATTAATACCCTCGCCATTTAGTGTGTATAGTGTTGCATTAACTAAATTGGCAACAGTTCCTACTACTGGTATCAAGCCAATTATATCAAGCCCCATATGTATGGTAGATCTTGCTGCTTCATATCTAATTTTCCAATTATTCCAATCAGGGTGTTGCAATTTTAGCATCACACAATTAGTGGTATAGGCAGTTCCCCACTTGGCAGCATATATTCCTATAGGAATCACGGATGGTAAAGGCAAGTTTGGTTCAATTACTGTTTGAATATAGGCCGCGCCATACGGCCCAGATGCCATGTTATTAATTTCTTCATCTATTACTATTTTGGCGGCAATAAGGCTATTTGAAAGATAAGCTGCCTTGTCAATTGACTCGTCTACTTGAACTTCATTAATCCAACTTAACAAATTAGACGCAAAGTTGCGATTATTAAAAAGCCAATCGATTTGTGCTTGCGACAAAGCATTTCCCGAATTATTAAAACCATCAATTAAAACCCTTGTTCTGGTATTAAGTGGGTCATAAACATCGCCCCAACCTAATCCACCAGAATAGCCACCACCTCCAGAAGTGCCACCTGTTCCGCCTGTGAATCCCCCTCCAGTATCTCCAGAAAACATACTACTCGAATAGCTGAAACAAGACGACTGAGGAACTATTACTTTTACAGTACAGTCTGGGCAGCCATCACAACTTCCAAGCCAGCCATAACAGTTTCCGGGAGCAATACAATTTGTATAACTCACTTCTACATCATAATAAATACAAACTTCCTGATCCACTAAATTACCCTTAACTCCAAGATTTGACAATGACGAACTTCTAAATATAATTTTCACTTTAGAAGAATCTTTTTTTGATGAGTAAACTTGAGCTAAATTCTTATCATAAATTGAAAACGTGTCTTTGTTGAATATTTTGTGATCAAAAGACATACAACGTATGGCTATTTCCTGCGCCGTTATTTTGTTAGATGAACCAGCATACCCATATTTATAATAATCTTTCCCTTTTATTAAGATTATTTTAACTGAATCAGACAAATTTGCTACAATAAACGAGTTGACATGCTTTGAGCTATCAAATGCAAGAGGTATAACGATAGTAGTGTCTGGAGCAGTAGTGGTTGGGGTGTTGCTCCCCGATTTCCCAACGGAGTTTGTTTGGATATGTAAACTTCCGCTCGAATTAATCTTCATTTCGGCAAAGTCCCACTTAGGCATACCACATTCTGCCATTAGTTTGTTAAGAAAAGGTTCTTTTAACTCTCGCTGCTTTAAATCATTAACAATTCTCAACAACTTTGGATCGGCGTCAAACGATAATTTAAAAAATTGCTCAAATTCTTCACTTTTAATGAGTGGGTTAGTATTCAAATTATCCTTTCTGCACCCCAAAAAGACAGTGGAAAGCAACAGGATCGTAATCAATACTTTGCTAAGTTTTACAATTTGATTGCTCATGCAGTAGGCTTATTTATTGTTAAGAATTAAGTGAAATACTGGATAACAATTGGTTACGTTATCAATATTGTTCTATTGTGTTTGATACGATAAACTAAATTAGGAAAGAGATGCTGAAAAAAATACCGTTAAAACACCCTATTTATTGAATGGCGGGTAATACCTATTCTTCTTACTGGGTGATCAAGTAAGAAGAAAGCTTTATAGGCATTATTATCTATTGTGGCTCAAGTTTACTAATCTTTTTCCTGTTAGCCCCGCAAAGCCAGGACTTTAGTTTCTGTTAAAATGTATTACGAATCATTTTGCTGCCTTTGCACTTGCTCAGCCAGAACTTAAAGGAATAGTTCAGTACAAGAACGATTAGTTCTTCTTCAAAACCGCTTTTTCAATTTCTCCTTTGTTCAGCCTTTGTTCCGGCGGGATGTATTTCAGGCCCAGGAAATGATACATTTCTTCTTCTGTTGAGCCAGCTAATCTTTTATTGGTAGTAGCATCAAAAATGCCGTATTCATTCAGTTTGCAGCCTTTTTCTTTGGCCAGCATCCGTAATTTAATATTGTGCTCTTTGGAGCCGGTAAAATACAGGAGGGCGGCACCAAATTCGTAAGCATTTACTAACCGGAGATCTACCTGTACTTCCTGTTTTGTAAGCAGCACACTTAGTTTTGTAAGACCTCTTGCCAATACGCGTTTAACCTGTGGCAGCTTAATAAATGTATTAACGATCTTTTTGCGGCTTTTGGGTTCGGCCTGAACTACTATGTCAATATCGCCAATGGTTTCTTTTTTCCGTCTCAGGCTTCCTGCCAGCACTGCTTTTTGCACCCCGGGAATTTTTGCTACTTCCCTGAGAATCTCATTACCTGTTTTTTCAGCATCAGCCAATAGCATCCGGTTGTTTGCTGCATACAGTTTCAGGGCCCTTTTCATGTTCTCAATTTTCCTGTCGCCAAATCCCTTTAATCCCCGCAGTTTATTGTCCTTCAACGCATCAATTAAATCATCCCTGTTACTGATATGGCGTGTGTTGTGCAGCAGTTTTAATGTAGCGGGGCCGAACCCTGTAATGTCCATCAGCTCAAGTAATTCATAGGGTACCTTTTTTTTGAGTTCTTCAAATGTATGTATGGAGCCCGTTTTAAGGTATTCGATGATTTTTTCGGCAATACTTTCGCCAACACCTCCAATGGCATCCAGCGATTTTACATCAGTGGCATATTGGCTGATATCCTCCTTCATGTTGTGCAGGATATTGGCAACATTTTCGTAGGCAATGGCACGGAAGCGTTCTTCATTCCCCAAATACCTGTAACAGGCAGCCATATGATGGAAGATGGCGGAAAGCGCCGCGTTGTTTTGAAAATAATGTGGTTTGAACAGGGAACGCAGCATAAAAAATGAATTGCATTTAATGAGCATCCTGTTTATGTGTTATACCTGCTTCATAAACAGGCAGGTAGAAGAGCTACGCTGTAGTTCTTCCTTACTACTCGTTTTAATATGGCAAAATAACTGAAAATGCCGGCGCGGACTAATGAGCATAATCAAAGGTATTGGTGACAGCTATCAGTGTTTTTGGGGATTGCGAAAGGTATTTTTACTGTCTAAAAAGAATGTTATGAATACGATTGTAACACCAGAGATCAGGGAGGTGATGGAAGCTGTACATTACCGCCCCGCCATATCTATCATTATGCCTTTTGAACCAAAGATCAGTTTACAGACTGAGATATTGTATTCATTAAAAATTGCTGCGGATAAAGTAGAGCAGGAATTGGTAAAGAACTACCCGGATGAGATGAGTAAAAGGGTGATAAAAAAACTCAGAGCTATCTTCAAAGACCTGGATTTTTCTACACACAAAAAAAGTATTGCCATTTATGTGTCGCCGGTTTTTGAAAAAGTGTTATACCTGGATGTAGCAGTGGAAGAAAAAATCATTATTGATGAATCATTCGAGATCCGCGACCTGATATACAGTAAAAAGCAATTGCACAAATACCTGGTGCTGTTATTAAGCAGTAAGGAAAACAAAATGTACCTGGGCAATTCAGACAATTTTATCAGGCTGGTGTTTGATGTGCCAACTGAGGAGGTTGATAAGTTTAGTGTGTTGCCTGAAAAAGTGGCTAATTTTTCTGATCTGTCGGGCAGGAAAGAAATACAGATGGATAAATACCTGCATCATATAGATAATGCACTTGATGGGATCCTGCATGCATATCATCTACCGCTTTTTGTTATGGGAACTGAAAGAATAATGGGACATTTCAAAAAAATGACTAAGCATGCAGCAGAGGTTGCTGAGTATATACATGGCAATTATGATGAAACTACAGAACCGGAATTGATGAATGTTTTGAAACCATATATCGCCAACCTGAAAAAAGAAAAACAAAAAGAAATACTCCTGCAATTAGATATTGCTGCCGGTAGAAAAACACTTTCATCCGGAATGAAAGATGTGTGGCGTGAAGCGATGGATCACAACGGTAAGTTGCTGGTAGTTGAAAAAAATTATATGTACCCAGCGCAACAGGCAGGTGTGGATGATGTTATTTATAAAGCAGATAAATCAGTCAGCCCGGTTGCTTATATCAGGGATGCAGTGGATGATGTGATAGAAAAAGTACTGGAAAAAGGTGGTGATGTAGAGTTTGTAGATAAGGATCTGCTTAGTAACTACCAGCACATAGCATTGGTTCATTATTATTAGGCAACAGAAAAAATCAGGTTATGAAAACAATAGTGGTACCAACCGATTTCTCAGCTATATCGCTGAATGCCGTTAACTATGCCGCCGATCTGGCCTGCGTTATCGGAACTAATTTATCATTACTGCATGTAGTTCCCATGCCCATCACTTTTGGCGAGTTATTGACTCCTGCAGAGAGTATGGCCGGGATGACCACAGAGGGCAACGAACAACTAAACCGCCAGGCTGAAAAAGTAAGGATCAGAACAGCAGGTAAACTTGAAGTGGTAACAGAACTCAGGCAGGGAGATGTGATAACTGCCATAAACGACTATTGCAATTCAACAGATACTTATGCAGTGGTGATGGGTGTTGAGAGCACCGGTGTTTTTGAACGGTTCCTGTTTGGCGGTAAAACATTTTCGGCCATGGAGCATCTTTCCTGGCCACTGATCATTGTTCCGCCCGGAACTAATTTTGAAGGGATCAAAAAAATAGGGCTGGCATGCGACCTCCATAAAGTAAAAGAAACAGTACCAGTTGATGAGATAAAAAGCCTGCTTAATAAATTCCAGGCAGAGTTTCATGTACTGTATATCAGCGATGGAACTGCGGATGCTTTTAATGCCGAAACAATTAAAGAATCGCTGTGGTTAAGAAATCTGCTGGGGGTATTGCACCCAACTTACCATTTTATCGGCAGTAAGGATATAGAGGAAAGCATTAATGAATTTGCGAAAGAAAATGCGTTTGATTTTCTGATCATCATTCCCCGTAAACATACACTGATCAATAAAATATTTCAGCATAGCTATTCAAAGAACCTGGTGTTACATACCCGGGTGCCTGTTTTGGCTATACATGAGTAAACCAAGATGATGATGCAAGCCTATATTAAAAAATTTAATGAGATAGCCATTACAGATGTTACGGCGGTGGGAGGGAAGAATGCCTCATTGGGAGAAATGTTTTCGAAACTTTCTTCAAAAGGTATTACCGTGCCCGATGGTTTTGCCACAACATCAGTTGCATTTGAAGCATTTCTTGCGTACAACTCATTAAAAGAGCTGCTTAAAGGGTTGATGGAGCAATTAGATAAGAAAAACTATTCTAATCTGAAAGAGACAGGAGCAAAAGCAAGGGAAGCCTTGCTGGGTGCATCATTATCTCCGGAGTTACAACAGGCAGTTATAAAAGCGTATAAAGAACTGTGCCAGGGTAATTATTTTGAGGTAGCGGTGCGCAGCAGTGCAACAGCCGAAGACCTGCCGCAAGCCAGTTTTGCGGGGCAGCATGAAAGCTATCTGAACATTAAAGGGGAAGAAGATTTGTTGAAAGCAGTTAAAAAATGTTATGCCTCACTTTATACCGACAGAGCCATCAAATACCGCGAAGACAATGGCTTTGCTCATGAAAAAGTAGCCCTGTCTGTTGGTGTACAAAAAATGGTACGGTCTGATAAAGCCTGTTCTGGTGTTGGCTTTACGCTGGAGCCTGAGTCTGGTTTCAGGGATATCATACACATCAGTGGTGTATGGGGTTTGGGCGAAAACATTGTGCAGGGAACTGTAACACCCGATGAGTTTCTTGTTTTTAAACCAACCTTAAAACCTGGAAAGAATGCCGTGATCCAGAAAGTGCTGGGCGAAAAATCAAAAACCATGATCTATGGCAGCGATGAAATGAATGCTGTAATGAATATCGCCACCCCAAAAGAAAAACAGGAGCAATTTGTTTTAACAGAGGAAGAAGTAACCACCATTGCCCAATGGGCCCTGATCATTGAAGATCATTACCAGAAACCAATGGACATAGAATGGGCCAAAGATGGTATTACCAATGAGATATTTATCATCCAGGCCAGACCCGAAACGGTTCACTCTCAAAGAAACCCATTGCTGGTAAAAGAATTTAAACTGATCAATAAAGGCGAATCCATCACCCAGGGAGAAGCCATTGGTTCTAAAATAGCAATAGGCACAGCAAGGGTTTTACGATCACCTGCCGAATCGGGCAAATTAAAACCCGGCGAAATTGTTGTTACAGAATTAACCAGCCCCGATTGGGATCCTATACTAAAAAACGCAGCCGCAATTGTAACCAATAAGGGCGGCAGAACCAGCCATGCGTCTATTGTAGCAAGAGAACTGGGTGTACCTGCTATTGTAGGATGCGGTAATGCAACAGAAAAAATTGTAGACGGCGAACTGATAACCGTAGCCTGTTGCGAAGGTAAAACAGGTTTTGTGTACAGGGGTAAGGTTGATTATAAAGAAACAGAACTGAATTTCTCCGATATCAAAAAACCGGAAGGCACGGAGGTAATGCTGATAGCCGGCGATCCTGATAAAGCATTTCAATTATCATTCTATCCCAATGATGGCGTGGGCCTGATGCGTATCGAGTTCATAATCACGCATGCCATACAGATACATCCTATGGCATTGGTAAAATTTAATGAACTAAAAGATCCTGCCGTAAAACAGAAGATCGAAGAATTAACACATCACTATCCCGATAAAGAAAAATATTTTGTTGACAAACTGGCGCAGGGTGTAGCTACCATTGCCGCTGCCTTTTACCCAAAGGATGTAATTGTTAGAATGAGCGATTTTAAAACCAATGAGTACGCCAACCTGATTGGTGGTAAAGACTTTGAGCCCAAAGAAGAAAACCCGATGATCGGTTTCCGTGGGGCATCACGTTATTATCACGATCTGTACAAAGAAGGATTCAGGTTAGAATGCGAGGCTATCAGGAAGGTAAGAGATGAGATGGGATTAGTAAATGTAAAAGTGATGATCCCATTCTGCAGAACACTGGAAGAAGGAAATAAAGTGATAGCGGTAATGAAAAGGTATGGCCTGGAGCAGGGTGTTAATAACCTTGAAATATATGTGATGGCAGAAATTCCAAGTAATGTAATTCTTGCGGAAAAATTTGCCAAAATATTTGACGGTTTCTCTATTGGCTCTAATGACCTGACCCAGCTAACACTGGGTATAGACAGGGATTCGGCCATCATCAGTAATCTCTTTAGCGAGCAGAATGAGGCTGCAAAAGAAATGATCGCCACCATGATCAGGAAAGCGAAAGAAGCCGGCGTAAAAATAGGTTTGTGCGGACAGGCCCCAAGCGATTTTCCCGAGTTTGCGCAGTTTCTTGTAGAGCAGGGCATTGATAGTATCTCTTTTAATCCGGATGCTTTACTGAAAGGAATTGAAAACATTAACAAAGCGGAAATTAGTGCAGGCGTATATGTGGAAGATGAAGAATTGTAAATACTAACGTGTTGTTTTATTAAACACATAGTTACATAGGTCAGGAAACAGGGCATATAGTTCAAAAAGCTATGTTTCTTTTTTGTTTTTCCTATAAATCTATGTGTTTTAAAGTGATTTGAAATAAAGAATAGCCGCATTATTAAATGCTTTTAAAAGTAAAACACATTAGTATAGGTAGATTTTAATAGAACAACAGGTTAATTACTATTTGTATGATTGGTAAGCTAACAAACGAGCAGATAGAAGAAGTGCTGAAAGAAAATGTGCTGGGCAGGATTGGCTGCTGCAATGGCCGGAAAACCTATGTAGTGCCGGTTAATTATGTGTTTGACGGAAAATTTATTATTGCCCATTCATTGGAAGGCATGAAAGTGCAGATAATGCGCAGCCATCCAAATGTATGTTTTGAAGTGGATGAAATGAAGAACTTCAGTAACTGGAAAAGCGTGATAGCATGGGGCGTATACCAGGAGTTAACAGATGAGCGCGACAGATACTATGCGATGAAATTGTTTGTAGACAGGATGTTGTACATGAAAATAAGCAGAACGGCCATTCCGCACGATATGCCGGAAACAGGGATGCATCTGCGCTCTGCAGGAAATTTTACTTCGGTGATATACAGGATTGTATTGAATGAACTTACGGGTAGATACGAGCAGGACCATTCATTGTAGCAAACGGCATCCGCATTTTATTGGTAACTTCCGGTAATATTGTTTAAACACATAGGTGCATAGGAGGAAACATAAGTTTACACTATATGCCCTGTTTCCTAACCTATGTAACTATGTGTTTAAAAACACATATACAACAGGCTTAACCCAATGAAAAAGGATAAACTAAATCATATCACCCGCCAGCAGTACCGTAAAATAAAAAAATACGGTAAAAATATATTGCCGGGGTATGATGTTGAAACCATTCACCAGTTCAGGGTATCATATAAAAGACTAAGGGCATTTTTACGGATGATAGCTGAAGCGGATGGAAAGAAAAAAGAGGTAGCCATTTCCAAAAGCCTGAAAGCGGCTTACCGTGTTTCAGGAGCCATCCGCGACAGGCAGTTGCAGCAGCAAAGAATTAGGAAAGCTACCCGGCACGATGTTATCAAACCCAAGGCATATCTCAGTTTACTTCAAAAAGAAATCAACAAATTAAAACCAAGGTTGGTTGAAATACTATCAACTGATCCTGTTGACAAAAGCAAAAAGAAAACAGATGCAGCTATGCCGCATCTGTTCCCTGAAAACAAATTCAGGGATTTTGTACACAAAAAGCGTGACGATGTGTATGAAATAATAGCAGCCGGTCATTTTACCGATACCAATATTCACACCATCCGCAAAAACCTGAAAGACCTGTTTTACAATTTTGAAATATACGGTGGGGTTGGGCAGGGTATGCTGGCGCATGGTATATGGAAGGGAAAGGGAAAGGATGACAAATATTTTTCCGGCTTGCTTGATGAATTGGGACTGTTTCAGGATCAATGCATAGCCATTTCATTAATCAAACCCGGGTGGCTTAATATTCTGCCACAAAACAACCATACCCAGCTTGAGCGCATACGAAAAATATGGCTAAAAGATAAGCTGGAAATGAAGCAATTACTGGTGAAAAAACTAAAGACTGATCTGATTTCGCAATAAACTCCCTCCAATAAAATCTCCTGCATATCTACCACCGGAATAATAAGTGATGACAATCAGCAGAAGCGTTGATTGAGGTCATTAAACAGAACAGAGAAAACGATGATTTTTGGACTTGCAAATGAGATGAATTATTTGCAGCTGCAGGTTATCAACCTGCAGGTTAAGTTTAAAATCTTTTATCCTGTAGCAGGTTGTTGGCTGAATTGAAGGATATACGGATGTAAAGATCACACTATGTTATTTCGAAAACCAGATATAAGCAGCATTTGCTTCTTTTTTCTAATCGCCGGATTGTTATTGTATTTGCCGGTAAGCGGACAACCCAAAGAACCACAGGTAATTAATGCAGGTGGCGGTTATTATGCACAAGGCAATCTTTTAGTAGACTGGAGTTTTGGAGAGCTGCTTTCTGTACAAACGCTCAACGCCAATTCAGGATTCATAGTTACTACAGGTTTTTTACAGTCGAAAGTTGATGCGCTTACTCCGTTTAATCCAATTGGAAGTGCCGATTCCAACAAAATATTTGCCGGTCCAAATCCTGCGAATTCAATTATTGCGATCAGGTCTACTGTTATTGAAGCTGGCCGGATACAGATTGTGCTTACAAACGAGTATGGAAAAGTGCTTCAAAAGATGGAAGAGATGTATGAAGGGATTGGTTACCAGAAGCAGTTAAATATTACGATGTATCCATCCGGTCTTTATTTTGTTTTTGTAACCTATTTGAACGGTGGTCACCCAATGAAAACAGCAACCTATAAAATAATTAAACTATAGCACAATGAAAAGAATCCTTTCTTTTCTTGGTATTGTTTTCTGCATGGCACAATCTGTTGATGCACAGTTGGTGAATGGGGTTAATTTCCAGGGTGTTGCAAGAAATGCTGCTGGGATGATCATTTCCAACAGAAAGATCACTGTGCGGTTAACTGTGCGTGAGGGTTCTGCTACAGGTGTTTTTGAATACAGCGAGGTTAAATCAGTTGTTACCAATGCGGTTGGATTATTTGTGGTGGTTTTGGGAGATCCTACGCCGCCTTCTACCATTATTACGGGGTCTTACACAAACATTAACTGGAGTACCGGAAATAAATACCTGCAGGTAGAGATTGACCCTAATGGTGGAATCGATTTTGTTTCAATGGGTAGCCAGAAGGTAAACTTTGTGCCATTTGCACACTATGCTTATGGCGTTGATGCAAAAAATGTGGCAGGGGTTATCAGTTTGGCCCAGGGTGGCACAGGCGTTAATAATCTCATCGACCTTAAATCTATTTTACAGGTTGATAAAATTGATAATACAAGAGATGCAGATAAACCGGTAAGTACCGCAACAAAGAATGCCCTTGATAAAAAGCTGGATGCGATTTTGCTGGGGGTACCTAATGGTGTTGCGGGTTTGGATATAACAGGTAAAGTGCCATCTGCACAATTACCACCCGCATCTATCGCCTCAGTAGAAATAGTGAACAGCGAAGCTGCCATGCTTTCACTTGTTACTGCCCCTATTGGAAGTGTGGCCATCCGTACAGATATCAGCAAGAGTTTTATTCTTTCAAGGATCCCCGGATCTGTGCTTGCTAACTGGAAAGAATTGTTGTCGCCGGCGGCAGCGGTTCAGTCAGTAAACGGCAAAACAGGCATTATCTTCCTGACCAAATCAGACCTGGGGCTGGATAACGTTGATAATACAAGTGATCTGAATAAACCTGTCAGCAATGCTGTTAACACATTGTTGGGCACCAAAGAAAACAGCACTAATAAAAGCACTAATATAATAACGGATTCAGCTTCCGATACCAAATATCCGAGTGTGAAATCTGTGAAAACATACACAGATTCTATCGCCGCTACCATTCCGGCAGCGCAGGTTAGCAGCAACTGGAATGCTGCCACCGGTGTGGCGCAGATCTTAAATAAACCTGTTCTTACAGCAGTGGCCACCAGTGGCAGTTATAATGATCTTTTAAACAAGCCCGCATTGTTTGATGGTAATTATACCAGCCTCACCAACAGGCCCGCTTTATTTAGCGGTAACTATAACGACTTAACAAATAAACCAGTAGCCTATACATTGCCTGTTGCCTCTGCCGCAACATTGGGTGGTGTTAAAACCGGCAGTAATATTAATATAGATGCCAATGGCGTTATCAGCGCTACAGGAACGGGATTGGGAAGTGTAACCAGTGTAGCCTTAGCGCTGCCGGACATGTTTACCGTAACAGGGTCGCCCATAACAACAATGGGTACATTTTCTGTAACCCTTGTAGGCCAGAATGCTAATCTTGTTTTTGCGGGCCCTGCTTCAGGCAGCGCTGCTGCACCAACATTCAGGGCGTTGGCTGCTTCAGATATTCCAGTCCTTAATCAAAATACCACGGGTACTGCAGCTAATGTAACAGGTACTGTTGCTATTGCAAATGGCGGAACCGGGGCAACAACAACTACTGCAGCAATTACTGCTTTGTTGCCTGTACAAACAGGTAATACGGGTAAATTTTTGCAAACAGATGGAACCACACTTAGTTGGGTAGCTACATCGGGCGGGCTTGCGGTGCCGGTTACGGGAGATAATGGAGGTACAGGTGTGGCCAATACGGGTAAAACAATTACGCTGGGAGGAAACCTTGTTACTGTTGGTGCGTACACTACTACTTTAACAGCAAGCGCCACCACTAATCTTACGCTACCCACTACCGGAACGCTTGCTACCCTGGGGGGTACAGAAACGTTTACCAATAAAACATTAACAACACCAACTATATCTTCACCCACTATTACAGGAACATTATCACTTCCATCGGGGGCTACAGGTGTTACTGCTACTGCCGGCGACAATACAACAAAATTGGCAACCACAGCATTTGTGTCAACGGCTGTTACCAATGCCACACCTAATGCCACCGCCAGTGTAAAAGGTTTATTGCAACTGGCAGGTGATCTTTCAGGAACGGCCAGTGCGCCAACGGTAGCCACTGTTGGTGGAGCCACTGCTGCCAATATTGCTTCAGCAACTACATTAGCCAATGCCGCTACTAATGCCAATACAGCTAATGCCATTGTGAAAAGGGATGCTTCGGGCAATTTCTCTGCAGGAAATATTACTGCTGCTGTGTTTATTGGTACACTTTCAGGAACTGCCGGTACAGCCACCACAGCAGAAACAGTTACTGCAGCGGCGCAACCAAATATTACCAGCCTGGGAAGCCTTACGGGATTAACTGTTGCGGGAGATGTAAATGTTACAGGTACACTCACCGCAGGCACTTTGAGTGCCACAACCATTAATGGTACCCTGGGTACAGCGGCACAACCCAATATTACCTCAGTTGGTACGCTTGGATCATTGAATGTAAGTGGAACAGTAACTGCAGGTACTTTGAGTGCCACAACCATTAATGGTACCCTGGGTACAGCGGCACAGCCAAATATCACCTCAGTTGGCACACTTGGATCATTGAATGTAAGCGGCACTGCAACAGTTGGTACATTAAGTGCTACAACAATCAATGGGTCGTTGAGCGCTGCTGCGCAGAATAATATTACCAGTTTAGGAAACCTTACCGGATTAACCGTTACCGGAGATGCAAACATAACAGGAACTGTAACCGCAGGTACTTTAAGTGCCACAACAATCAATGGTACACTGGGTACGGCATCGCAAACAAATATCACCTCAGTTGGTACGCTTGGATCTCTTAATGTTAGTGGTACGGCAACTGCCGGAACATTGAGCGCTACAACTATCAATGGCACATTAAGCACTCCTGCACAAACCAATATCACAAGTCTGGGAAACCTTACGGGTCTGACTGTTGCAGGCGATGCAAATATTACCGGTACAGCTACAATAGGCACATTAAGCGCCACAACCATTAATGGTTCATTAAGTACAGCGGCCCAAAATAATATTACAAGCTTAGCAAATCTTACCGGCTTAACAGTTACCGGTAATGCAAATATTACAGGAACAGCCACAATAGGCACATTAAGCGCCACAACAATTAATGGCACATTAAGCACTCCTACGCAAACCAATATCACAAGCCTTGGAAACCTTACGGGCCTGACTGTTGCAGGCGATGCAAATATTACCGGTACAGCCACAATAGGCACATTAAGTGCCACAACCATTAACGGTACATTAAGTACTGCGGCTCAAAACAATATTACCAGCTTAGCAAATCTTACCGGCTTAACAGTTACCGGTAATGCAAACATTACAGGAACGGTAACAGCAGGAACATTGAGTGCAACAACGATTAAGGGCACATTGAGTACTCCGGCGCAAACGAGTATCACCAGTCTGGGAAACCTTACGGGACTGACTGTTGCAGGCGATGCAAATATTACAGGAACAGCTACAATAGGCACATTAAGCGCCACAACCATTAATGGTTCATTAAGTACAGCGGCCCAAAACAATATTACCAGTTTAGCAAATCTTACCGGCTTAACAGTTACCGGTAATGCAAATATTACGGGAACAGCCACAATAGGCACATTAAGCGCCACAACAATTAATGGCACATTAAGCACTCCTACGCAAACCAATATCACAAGCCTTGGAAACCTTACGGGCCTGACTGTTGCAGGAGATGCGAATATTACCGGCACGGCCACAATAGGCACATTAAGCGCCACAACCATTAATGGTTCATTAAGTACTGCAGCCCAAAATAATATTACAAGCTTGGCAAATCTTACCGGATTGACAGTTACAGGTAATGCAAATATTACCGGCACCGCAACAGCAGGTACATTAAGTGCAACAACTATCAATGGTACATTGAGTACAATTGCCCAACCTAATATTACAAGCCTGGGCACCCTTTCAGGGTTAACCGTTTCGGGTAATGCAAATATTACGGGAACAGCTACAGCAGGCACTTTAAGCGCAACAACCATCATTGGTACATTAAGCACACCGGCTCAAACCAATATTACTTCTTTGGGTACACTTTCTGGTTTAACAGTAAGCGGAACTGTTACACTTAGTAGTTTTGGAACAGAAGGATTTGTGAAAAATAACAGTTCAGGCTTACTGATTTCAGGAGCGCTTACTGCGTCGGAGATTACCACAGGTTTGGGCTATTCTCCAGTGCATAATCATTATGGATCATTTTATTCTACTGTTACGCAAACAGCTGCTGTAATAAATACCGCTTACTCTATGACATTAAATGCAACGTATCTTAGTGGGCATGGAGTAAGTCTTGTAAATAGTTCACAGATTAAGGTTGATAATGCCGGTGTATACAATTTGATGTTTTCAGCACAAACAGATAAAGCGAGTGCCGGTAATACTTATATAACAATTTGGTTTAGGCAGAATGGCACGGATATTCCCAATTCAGCAACAGATTTTAATATAACCGGAAATACAGCATTGGAAGTAGCCGTATGGAATATTTTTGTTGAGATGGCTGCAAATGATTACCTCGAAATAATGTGGAGTACACCCGATATTCAAGTAACACTTCAGGCGCAGGCTACAAGAATCACTCCCACAAGGCCAGCAGTTCCTTCATTAATTGTTACCATGAATCGGGTAGACTAATTAGTAAACCAGCCCTGAGAATTTATTGTGCCCAACCAACCGCGCCTTTGCGCCCTGGCGAGCCATTTACTCACGCAAAGCCGCAAAGAACCACCCCCACAAGGCCGGCAGTTCCTTCATTAATCGTTACTATGTGTCGGGTAAACTAATTCAGATAATTTATTGTGCCCAACCAACCGCGCCTTTGCGCCTTTGCTTGTGCCATGAGGTTCTTTTAACGATGGAAAAGAGAGAATAAAATCTTTCGGCAATCCGGCAACGCTGTTCAGGCGGGGTTGTCAAACCACTCTG
>Ga0208753_100013_pt1 | contig 108265 bp, 106 predicted proteins | sample LakWasMet37_LOW7_2_FD_183877 | JGI IMG/M metagenome (GOLD analysis project Ga0208753, IMG submission 183877) | Freshwater sediment methanotrophic microbial communities from Lake Washington under simulated oxygen tension - Sediment Metagenome... | ecosystem: Environmental > Aquatic > Freshwater... | reverse complement strand
GGCATGAAGCCCGCTATCCGGCCGCGACCAGTCCGCCCAGTTCGCTCAGGTGCGAAACCATGTGGTCGGGCGGATCGCCGGCGAATTCCGTTTCGGCACACTCCCCGCCCCGGATGATCGCCACGGATACACCTGCGGCCCGCGCCCCGCGCACGTCGGCGCGGCTGTCGCCGACAAAGAGCACCGCGTCCGGCGCAAGCCGCCAGTCGTTGAGCACCCGCAGAATGCCCTCGGCCCGCGGCTTCATGAAGCTCACATCGTCGCGGCTCACCACCGGCAACAACAGTCCGGTGAACCGAAAGCGGTCCAAAGCCGCAGTGAGCGCCTTGCGGCCGATGTTGCTGACCATCCCCACCCGCCTGCCTGTCGTCGCCAATCGGCGCAGCAGATCGGCTGCCCCCGTTCGCGGCGTCCATCGGCTCAGCGCGTCGGCGTCCCACCGGTCATAGATCGGACAGAGCGCTTCACGCAAGTCCGCCATGCGCCCTTGCGATCGCCGCAGGTCGGCAGCGGCATTCCACATGGTGGCGTAATTGCCGCGCAAAAACTCGTCGCCGGAAAATCCGAGCCCGGCAAACGCGCGACGCAACTCCTCCTGGGCGGGCGCCAGCCGCCACTGAAAATCGACCAGCGTGCCCTCGAAGTCGAAGATGGCCGCCTGGTAGGCGGGATTCGCAGAACTGTCTTGGGGCGTCGGCTGCATGAGGGCGAGTATCTCCAGTATCGGCAGCCGGGTCAAACACATCCGGCCGGCCGCAACCTGCCCGCAGCTCGCTACGCGGCCTGCTTGGGGTAGCCCACGGTCTGCGACAGCAATACCTGCTGGTCATGCGTCAGTCCGAGCGCATCGGCGATCGCCGCGCGGTCGATCCAGGCGCGAATCACCGTCGCCAGTCCGTTGCCGGCGGCAAACAGGTAGACGTTCTGCGCGATCGCGCCGGCGGCGGCCGACGCATAGGACTCGCGCTGGGCCACCGGGACCAGCCCCATCCGCGCGTGGTCAGCGACGTAAACGAGATCGAGCGGCGCCTCGTCGACGAAATCCTGATAACCCGTGACGCTCCTCAAGTCGCTGGCCGCGACGAGATCAAGCTGATTTGCCGCCGCGTCATAGCGATATGCGCCGGAAGACAGGGCGACAAACACGTCGATCTCCTGCGCGTTCAGCGCCGAAGGCGCAGTGCGGCCGCCACCCGGCCGGTTGATGCCATAGGCTGCCCACAGCAGGTTCGACAGCAGCGGCATGGCCAAAGGCTCGCGCGCAAACTCGCGCGAGGAATGCCGGCCGGCAAGCGCCTCCATCAGGGGCAGGCCGCCGTCCGTCTCTGGCGGCGGCAGCGAAATGGAAGTGGCTGAGTCGCCCCTGGCGGGCTTGGGCCGCAAGGCGCCCATCATGCCGAGTGCGAGCTTGGTCAAGGTAGTCATTGCTTGTCTCCGTTCACCCCGGATACGGGCATGCTAAGGCCTGAAGGCCCGCCTGTACCGGCAAAAAAAATCCGGCGCGATCACTCGATCCGGAGGTTTAAACCTCGCATTGCGCGAGGATGGAGTAGGAGGTTCAGGAAGAATCGCTACTACTATGCAATTAAAGGAAAGGATACGGCGGCGCCATTCCCGGGGGAATACCTCCAAGCGCGTATTTTGGCTACCCCGTTCAGGGTAGCCGGGACACCTGATGAAGCCGGCCGACTTTCATTCGAAATATGTCCGGCCTTCCTCGAAGCGTGCGGCAAACCAGCCGCTCTTCAGGCTTTCCGTACGCACCTTGCCGCGACTGTTGGGTGCATGCACGAAGCGCTCGTCGCCGATGTAGATGCCGACATGCGAATAGGGCTTGTTGCGGGTGTTGAAGAACACCAGGTCGCCGGGGCGCAACTGCGATGCCGGCACGGGCTTGCCCTGGCGGGCGAGATCGGCGGCCGAGCCGGCGAGCTGCATGTCGACCGACTTCCGGTAAACATAGCTGACCATGCCGCTGCAATCGAGCCCGGCCTCCGGGTTCTTGCCGCCGAAACGGTAACCGGTTTCAACGAGTCCCAGAGCAAACAGCACCACGTCGTTGGCCTTGTCGTTGATGCCCGTGGTCGTACCCGCGTCGGCCGCCGTGGCGCCAGCGCCGACTGCTGAAACCACGGGTGCAGGCGCCTGCTTGCCATAGGGCAGGACACCGCACGCGCCCAGCACCAGCGTCGAACTGGCCAGCAGGGCAGCAAACGAATAGGAGGAAGCTGACATGGGAGCAAATCTAATCCGCTACACTGATGGCGATAAACCCAAGCAAGGCAGAAAACCTCATGCAAATCCGCGCTGCCGTCCTCAGCCAGATGGAAATCCCGCGCCCCTATGCGCAAACACGACCGATCGCAATCGAGACGGTCACGCTCGCCGGCCCCGGCCCGAATGAAGTGCTGGTCAGGATTACGGCGGCCGGCCTCTGCCATTCCGACTTGTCGATCGTCAATGGCGATAGGCCGCGGCCGATGCCGATGGCGCTCGGCCATGAAGCTGCCGGCATCGTCGAGGAAACCGGGCCCGGCGTCACCGATCTGGTTCGCGGCGATTCCGTTGCGCTTGTATTCGTTCCCAGTTGCGGCCATTGCCTGCCCTGCCTCGAGGGCCGTCCCGCGCTCTGCGAACCCGGCGCCGCGGCCAACACGGCGGGCACCATGGTCGGCGGCCATCGCCATCTGTCGCGCAGCGACGGCACGCCGCTGAATCACCAGGTCGGCGTTTCCTGCTTCGCCGAATATGCCGTGTGTAATCGCGGCAGCCTGGTCAAGGTGATTCCCGACCTGTCGCCGGACGTCGCGGCGATCTTCGGCTGCGCAGTACTGACCGGGGTAGGCGCCGCGATCAATTCGGCGCAGATTCGCCTCGGCCAGACCGTTGCCGTGGTCGGTCTCGGCGGCGTCGGCCTGTCCGCCGTGCTGGGCGCTCTGGCGGCCGGCGCGCGGCAAGTCATCGCGGTCGATACGCTGCCCTCGAAACTCGAAACCGCATTGGCGCTGGGCGCGACGCAAGCCTTCCGTGCCGACGATCCCGACCTGATCGCGCAGATCAAGGCCGCGACCAGGGGCGGCGCGGATATCGCCATCGAAGCGGCCAGCTCGGTGCAGGCGCTCGACATCGCCTACAGGATGACGCGCCGCGGCGGCACCACGATCACCTGCAGCCTGCCGCCGCCGAGCCACACCTTCAACGTGCCGGCCGTCAACCTCGTTGCCGAAGAACGCACGCTGAAGGGCAGCTACCTCGGCTCGGCCGTGCCGGCGCGCGACATTCCGCGCTACATCGAGCTGTTCAAGGCCGGCCGGTTGCCGGTCGACAAGCTGATCACCCATCGCCTGAAACTCGACCAGATCAACGAGGGCTTCGACCGGCTGGCCTCGGGCGAAGCTGTGCGCCAGGTCATCCTGTTCGACTGAAACCTTATGAATAAATCTACTGCGCGTGCCGGATCGCGGATTGGGCGGTGCTCGCTATCCTCGCGTATAAGCACATACGCTCCAGTAGCTGCGCTCCGGCCGCACCCCGCTGCGGCTCAGCGGCTACGCCCCGAAGGAAGTCCCCTTGGGGGACGATTTCTTCACAAGGTTTGAGCCATGCACTCGAGAACCTATCTCTTCACCTCCGAGTCGGTTTCGGAAGGCCACCCTGACAAGCTCGCCGACCAGATTTCGGATGCGATCCTCGATGCCTTCCTGAGCCGCGAGGCGACGGCCAAGGTCGCCTGCGAAACCCTGGTCGCCGACAACCTGATCGTCATTGCCGGCGAATTCAGGACCTCCGACGAAGCGCTGTTTCAGGACATTCGCGACCGCGCCGCGGAGATCGCCCGCCAGGTGCTGCGCGATGCCGGCTACAAAGATGCCGCGACCGGCATCGACCCGGAGCGTTGCGAAGTCCAGGTGCGCTTCAACCATCAGTCGATCCAGATCAACAAGGGTGTGGTGCACGCCGACGGTACGCTCGGCGCCGGCGACCAGGGCCTGATGTTCGGCTTCGCCTGCGACGAAACGCCTGACCTGATGCCCTACCCGATCTGGCTCGCGCACCGGCTGGTCAGGCGCCAGGCAGAGCTCAGGAAATCCGGCGCCCTGCCATGGCTTCGGCCCGACGCCAAGAGCCAGGTCACGGTGCTCTACGAAGGCCACAAGGTGGCCGGCATCGCCGACGTTGTGATCTCGACGCAAATTGAACGCGGCCTCGACCCGGCCTGGGTGACGCAGGAGGTTACGCGGGAGATCATCGATCCGCTGGTTCCCGCCAGGATGCGCACCCACGACTTCCGCCTCTGGGTTAATCCGGCCGGCCCCTTCGAGATCGGCGGTCCCAACGGCGACACCGGCGTCACAGGGCGCAAGATCATCGTCGACACTTACGGCGGCGCCTGCGCGCACGGCGGCGGGGCTTTCTCCGGCAAGGACCCGAGCAAGGTCGATCGCTCGGCAGCCTACATGGCCCGCTACATCGCCAAGAACATCGTCGCCGCCGGCGTCGCCCGGCGCTGCCTGATACAGATCGCCTACGCCATCGGCGTCGCCGATCCGGTGTCGGTGACGATCGACACGCAAGGCACCGGAACCGTGCCCTTCGAGGAACTGGAAGCCGCGGTGAAGAGAGTCTTTCGCCTGACGCCGAGCGGCATCATCGCCATGCTCGACCTGGCGCGGCCCATCTACCGCCAGACCGCGACCTACGGCCACTTCGGCCGCAGCGACATCGACCTGAGCTGGGAACGGACGGACAAGGTCGAGGCATTGAAGGCGGCGCTGGGCTGACGCGCGCCGCAAAGAGATACGAAGGAGAGCGAGATGCCGGACCCGTCTTCAGTTTCAGTCGAAAGAACCCGCCGTCGTCTGCTCGTCATGGGCGCCGCCGCCTTGCTGCTGTCCGCCTGCGGCACCACCGGCCTCTATGTCGCCGCGGACGGCACGGCGATCGAAGCGAAGCAGGTCGTGGCCCTGATCTACGCCCAGGCGCCCGACGACCGGATACAAAAGCTGCCCTACTCCGGCGGCGACCTCACCCGCGCCATCAAGCGTATGCGGGATCGCTACCCGCAGCTCAAACCCTGGCTGGACCAAGGGGTCATCGGCAACACCGCCAACGGCTTCATCGCCCTGCGCGATCCCGGACGGCGCGATCAGGTGCACGACCTCATGTCGAAGGAAAACTGCGACCGGTCATTGCTCTACCGTGAGACTTCGGATGCCGTGGGATACGATGACGAGCATCCGGACTGGCTGCCCTACGTGTACTTCACCTTCGGCACCGAGTGGATAGGACAGGGGCCGGCGGGATGGTGGTGGCTGGATGAACGCCGGAAGTGGCAGCGAAAGTAAGGCTGCGGGCGGTCGGGCCTGTCGCCGGCGCGTCAGGCGGTCTCCTGCGCAACCCGCCGGAGTCTGGCCGGCCCCCTAGCTGCTCTTCGGCACCTCGCGCTTGCTGCCGTCATCGTTGATCGCGACGTAGGTGAATTGCGCTTCGGTAACCTTGACCACCACCGGATTGGCCGGATGGCGCTCTGCATAAACCTGCACATCCACCGTAATCGAAGTCCTGCCGACCTTCACCACCTCGGCGTAGAAGCTGACGATGTCGCCGACCGAGATCGGCTGCTTGAACAGGAAGGACTGCACCGCGACGGTGGCGATGCGGCCGCGGGCGCGGCGCATTGCCGGAATTGCGGCGGCGATGTCACATTGCGCCATGACCCAGCCGCCGAAAATGTCGCCGTTGCCGTTCATGTCGGCCGGCATCGGCATCACGCGCAGCACGGGCTCGCGCCCCGGAATCTTTACGCCTTCGTGACCCATCAGCGTCCTCCGCTATTCAGATAGTTCATCGGGCCGCCAGTATAGGGCGCAAAGCCGGTGCCGAAAATCACACCGGCATCGGCCAGTTCGGCATCGGCGACGATACCGGCCGCCACCAGTCGCTGCGTGGCGTCGAGCAGGGGCTTGAGCAGGCGCTCGGCCAAGGCCGCCGTATCACCAGCGCCGACTCCTGTCTTCCGGGCCTTGCCGTCGATCCAGGTGTAGAAGCCCTTGCCCGACTTCTTGCCCAGATGCCCGGCACCGACCAGTTCCACCAGTTTCTGCGGCGGATCGGATTCGCCGACCAGTTGCCGGCCCGCCGCGACGGCGACGTCGAGGCCGACCGTGTCGGCCAGTTCGATCGGCCCCATCGGCATGCCGAAAGCCAGCATCGCGGCGTCGATGGCTTCAGGCGCAATGCCTTCGTCGATGCAGCGCATCGCCTCGTGCATGTAGGGCGCGAGCACGGCGTTGACCAGGAAGCCCGGCGCATCCTTCACCGGCAGCGGCAGCTTGTCGATGCCGCGCACGAAGGCGGCGGCCTTCTGCGCCACCTCCGGCGCGGTAAGGTCGCCGGCCACCACCTCGACCAGCGGCATCATCGCCACCGGATTGAAGAAGTGGATGCCGACCAGGCGCGAGGGGTCCTTGAACTTCGCCGCGATGTCGGCCAGCTTCAGCGACGAGGTGTTGGAGGCAAGCAGCGCATCGGGCCTGGCGCGGGCCTCAATGTCGGCGAAGAGTTTCTGCTTGGCTACGAGGTCCTCGAAAATCGCTTCGATGATCACATCGGCCTGGCGCACGCCATCGCCCTGCGGGTCGGCGATCAGCCGGTCGAGCGCGAAGCGCGCGAGTTTCTTGTCGCGCAGTTTTCTTTCGAAGAACTTCGCGGCGCGGCCGACGGCCGGCGCGATGCGTTCCACGGACTGGTCCTGCAGCGTCACCGTCATGCCGCGCAGCACGCACCAGGCCGCGATGTCGCCGCCCATGACACCGGCGCCGACGACATGCACGTGACGCGGCGCGAAATTCTCCACGCCTTTGCCGAAGCCCTTGAGCCGATCCTGCAGGAAGAAGACGCGGATCAGGTTGCGCGTGGTCGGATGCATCACCAGCGCATCGAGCGAGGTCGCCCTGTCGGCCGGCACCGCCAGCGTGTTGCCGCCGTAGTTCTGCCACTGGTCGATGATCGCCCAGGGTGCCGGATAGTGTTCCTGCCGCGCGCGATTCGCCACCTGCTTGCGGGCGCCGCTGGCGACAAGCGCCTTGAGCGGGCCGTTCATCAGCCTCTGCATGAACGGAAGTTGCGACTGACGCGAGGGCTTGCCCGAGAGCACCATCATGCGCGCGGCGTTTTCCATGACGCGCGGCGGCACGCAGGCATCGGCCAGACCCATCCTCTTCGCGCGTTTGGCGTCGATGTTCCTGCCGGTCAGCATCATGTCCATGGCCGCCGCCGGGCCGACGATCTGCGGCAGGCGCAACATGCCGCCCCAACCCGGCACGATGCCGAGCATGACTTCGGGCAGCGCGAACTTGGTGCCGGGTTCATCGACCGCGATGCGATAGCGGCAGGCCAGCGCCAGCTCGGTACCGCCGCCCATGCAGTGGCCGCGCACCAGCGCCAGCGTCGGGTAGTTCACCGCAGCGAGGCGGTTGTACAGGTCCCAGCCGCGCTTGACCAGGGCGCGCGCCCTCTCCGGCGTATCCGACGCAACGAATTCCGCGATGTTGGCGCCGGCGATGAAGCCGGCCTCCTTGGCCGATTTGAAGATAAGTCCCTTGGGCGGAGTCCTTTCGCATTCGTCGAGGATCAAACCGAGCTCGGCCATGACGTCGGCGCCCAGCGTATTGGTCGATGCGTCCGCCGTGTAGAGAACGGCCCAGGACACCCCGTCGGACTCACGCTCGAGACGCCAGTGCTTGAAGTTGCTCATGTCAGAGTTTCCTTGTTCCCGTTCGGAATGGCGATGCGGCCGACGATGGCCGGTCGCGCATCGCCCTCCACGTGCAGCGCGAAAAGCTGTTCCGCCGGCCGCGGCTCGCTGCGCAGGCTGACGCGAGCGCCATAGAAGACCGGGCCCTTGATCCAGGTCTCGAGCTGCATCGGGGCATGGTGTGCCGCACCGAGATGGCCGAGGCACTGGCCGATGGCTCGCTGCGGATGGGTGAAGGCACCGGCGTAACCAAAGCGGCGCGCGTACCAGTTGTTCATGTGCAGGGGATTGATGTCCCCGCTGAGGCGCCCGTAGCGCCAGCGGCCATGCGCGGGCATATGCCACTCGTTGGCGGGTGTTCCGGCCACGCTCGGGCTGGCAGGTGCCACCGCGTCGGCAGTGCCGAAGCGCCCGCGGGCATAGAAGGTATTGACGCCTTCCCATACGGTCCGGCCACCGCAGTCGGCACGCACCAGCAGGTCCATCTCGGCGCCCTTTTCGAGCACGCGGCGCTCGCCGGTGCGCACCGTGAAATCGAGCACCGCATCGGGCGCTATCGGCTCATGCTGCGTCAGCCGGTTGCGCACCTGCAGCACCCGCCAGATCGGCAGGGGGAAGGCCGGATGGCTGAGCACCGCCATCAGCAAGGGAAAGCTGACGGTGTGCGGATAAAGAATCGAGAGGTGCTCGCCGGCCGGCAGACCGGAAAGGCGGAAATAGTCGGCAAGCTGGCGCGGCGAGGCGCGCTGGCCGGTCCAGCGCGCCTGGATGTCGGGCAGTTTGCCGTCGCGTGAAAGGCCGCGCGACGGGCGCCAGACCTGCGACGCGAAGGCCAGCAGCGAAGGCTGGGCGCGGTAATCAAGCCGGATCGGCGCGGGCATGGCGGTCAGTGCTAAACCGTCTCGACCAGCACCGCACCGCCCTGGCCGCCGCCGATGCAGATCGTGGCGATGCCGCGCTTGCCGCGTTTGCCATCATGGTTGCGTCGCAGCACATGCAGCAGATGCAGCACGATGCGCGCGCCCGAGGCGCCGACCGGATGGCCCAGCGCAATCGCGCCGCCGTCGACGTTCAGCTTGCCCGTGTCGAGCTGGCCGAATGCGCCCGGCAGCCCGAGTTCCGCCTTGCAGTAGTCGTCGTCGGCCCAGGCGCGGATGCAGCCCTGCACCTGAGCGGCGAAGGCTTCGTTGATCTCCCAGGCATCGAGGTCGTTGAGGCCGAGCCCGTGGCGTTGCAGGATGGGCGTCGCCGCGTGCACCGGGCCGAGGCCCATCTGCGCCGGATCGAGACCGGCCCACTGCGTATCGGTGATTTTGCCGATCGGCTGCAGCTGGTATTTTTCGACGGCCGCGGCGGAAGCGAGCAGCAGCCAGGCCGCGCCGTCGGTGATCTGCGAGCTGTTGCCCGGCGTGATCTTGCCGTAGCTGCGATCGAAGAAGGGCTTCAGCCTGGCGAGGTTTTCCACGCTCGAATCGAGGCGCACGCCGTCGTCCGCCGCATACACCTTGCCGCTTGTGTCGATCAGCGGCACGATTTCCTCGAAGCGGCCGGCTGCCTGCGCCGCCGCCACCTTCTTGTGGCTTTCGACCGAAAAGGCATCCATCTCCCGGCGCGAAATGCCGAACTTCCAGGCCAGGTTTTCGGCGGTCTGGCCCATCATCAGGTCGACCACCGGGTCGGTCAGTCCCTTGACGATGCCGATCACGGGCGACAACAGCATCGCCGGGCGCAATTTGGCGAACAGCGCCAGTCTGGCGCCCAGCGTGCGCGCCTGCGCCATGCGCGAGAACCACAGCACCATCTGGTCGGAATACAGCAAGTGGGTGCGCGACAGCGCATCGACGCCACCGGCCATCACCAGCTGCGAACGGCCGAGCTGGATGTTGGCAATTGCCGAATCGATCGCCTGCATGCCGGAGGCGCAGTTGCGCATCACGGTCCAGCCCGGCACCTTGTTGCCGCAGCCGAGACGCAGGGCGATCACGCGCCCGATGTTCACTTCATCGACGCTCGGCGCGGCGCAGCCGACGATGACTTCATCGAGTTGCCCGGGGGCGAAGGGCTGGCGCGCGAGCAGGGCGCGACCGGAAATGGTGGCGAGGTCGGAGGCCGAGAACGGTCCCGGCACGTTGCGCGACTTGAGGAAGGGTGTGCGTGCGCCATCGACGACATAGACCGGGGCAAAGGCGGCCATGGTCACGCTGCCCGCTTCGCGCGCGGCTTCCTGACGGGCCTGGAATTGATTTCTGGTAGCGGTGCGCGCAGGCCGCCAATCAGGAAGCTCATCAGACGCGCGTAGAGCGCCTCGGGGTCGCTATCATCGACCGGACCCAGAATGCGCAGCGCGTCGGCGCCGGAAATGGCGTAGGACAGGGCGCCCATCATGAAATGGAAGCGCCAGAGGAATTCTTCCTGCGGTACGTCGGGCAGCGCCCTGAAAAAGGCCGCCTTGAAGCGGGCGATGACTGCCGCATACTCCTCGGCGAGAAAGGTGCGCACGAACTCCGAAGGCTCGGTATAGGTGCGCCCCAGGAGGCGCATGAAATTCCTGCCGCCCTGGTTGTCGCCCGCCATGCGGATTGCGACGCCGAAGAAGGCTTCGACGATCTGCCGCGGCTTCAGCGGCGCGCCCCCGGCTTCGACTTCGAAAGCATCGAGCGCGGCCAGCCGCTGCTCGTTGAGCCAGGTCAAGCGGCGCCGGAACACCTCTTCGATCAGTGCCTCCTTGGTGCCGAAGTGATAATTCACGGCAGCGAGATTGGCATGCGCCTCTGCGGTGATCATGCGCAGCGTGGTCGCCTCGAAACCGTGTTCCATGAACAGGTTTTCGGCGGCGCTGAGAATGCGGGAGCGGGTATCGGGTTCCATGGGCAGGCAGGCCTTTGCAAAACAGCAGTTTCAAACAACTGTTTTAATCATGGCATCTGCCGTCCAAACCTGTCAAGCGCCATCGCAACCCGATTGCACGCCTGAAGCCCGCTGCTGATGATGGGCTTGCTGCCTTGCCTCGCGGAGCGAGGCCGGTCTTCGCTAGAGCAAGCGCGCCCAAATGCGCGCCAGCAATTCCTTGACCCGCAACAGAAGCGACCGGCGGTGCCAGCTCTCCCGATCGATGGTTTGCGACGCCTCGAGATCCTTGTTGAACATGGCCTGCATTTGCCGTGCGAAGTCGCGTCCGAGGACCACCGCATTGATCTCGTCGTTGTTGAGCGCACTGCGCCAATCCAGGTTGCTGGAACCGACGCACGACCAGACCCCGTCGATCAGCGCCGTTTTCGAATGCAACAGCGCTCCCTGCCGCTCGTAGATCTTTACGCCCGCGTCGAGCAGTCCGGAATAGTGCGAGCGCCCCGCGTGAAATACCATTCCGGAGTCGGAATGGCTCGGCAGGATCAGCTTCACATCGACGCCCCGGGCAGCCGCGTCCATCAGGGATTTCAGCAGCTGGGGGTCGGGAACGAAGTAGGCGTTGGTCAGATACACCTGTCTTTCCGCGTTGCCGATCGCCGAGATCAACGTCAGGTAGATCAGGCTGTAAGGATCGTCGGGCGTGCTGCCGATGGCGCGCACGATTTCATTTCCCCGGGCTGTCAGCGCAGGGAAATAGTCCTTCGCGGCAAGCGGCGGTCCGTGCTGCTTTTCCCATGTCTGGATGAACAGCTTCTGCAATTCGGCGACCACGGGACCCTCCAGCTGGAGGTCCGTATCGCGCCATGCAGCATTGGCGACACCCGCTTTCCCGGCCATCAAACGGGCCGACCCGGCCGAATTGACGCTGCTGATATTGATTCCGCCGACGAATGCGACCCTTCCATCCACGATCAGCAATTTCCTGTGATCGCGGTTGTTTATCAGCCATGGCCCTTTGGCCGCGAGCGGATTGATCGGATTGAATTCGACCACCGCGATCCCGGCCTGGGTCAGTTGGTCGAAGAAAGCCTTCGGCGTATTCAGCCCTCCAACGCTGTCGTAGATGACGTTGACCTGGACTCCCCGACTCTGCTGTTCCAGCAGCAAGCTTGCGAACTCCTGTCCGACTTCATCGTCGTCGATGATGTAGGACTCGAGGTTGATATGGTCCTTCGCCTCGCGGATTGCGGCAAACATCGCCGCGTAGGTGGCCTTGCCGTCCTGCAACAGGGTGAGCTTGTTGCCGAGGACAAGCGGGCTGTCCATGATCGCCTGTTCCAGCGCGATCTGCCTGTCAAGAATGTCGATGTCGCCCGATTTGCGCTTGAGCTCCGCGACAATGGCGGCGCTTTTCCCTGCGGAAAGCTGGCCCCGCGCATTCTCGAATCTGGCGGCTTGCGCAGTTTGCCGCTCCAGCAGGACGGCATCGGTGTCAGGCAACGTCGCGCAGCCTGCCGCGGCAAACAGGCTCAAAGCCGCTGCCATCAGTCCTGCGGAAACCCGATTCGAATGCGTCACGCGAATTCCCTTTCTGAGCTTGAGCATAGCCGCCTCTCCGGACAGATTCGCAGCCGCCGGGAGGGAATGACGAATTGAGGATAGGTCATGCCGGCGTACCCCTCCGTGCGCTGGCGCGCATATCGCGGCCCTTGCGTCACCTGGCATTGCCTGCGTGCGCCCGACCACTGGACATTCAGGCCTGCCTGCGTACGACAGCGCACAGAACGCGACACCCCCAAACCCTAGGATCGCGCTTGGGATGTGACTTGTACCGCATTCCGATGCCGCCAAACCCTGCGCTCGACGCGGCTCGTCGCGTTTCAGGCCGCAGGGAAGGCAATCCACATCAAGGAGATTCAAATGACAGTCACCAGACTTTCCATATTGCTGTTGGCAGGTATCGGCGCCGGCTGCAGCAACGTACCACCCGCAGCCCAAGTCTCGGCCTCCGATCTGCCGAATTGTTTCGAGTCCAACTACGACAAGGCACGCGGTCTATTCACCATCAAGGGCGACGCCGGCAGGGCAGTCAATCAACAGTGCCTGCTCACGGTGCGGCCACGCGGCAGCGCCGTGTCATCGTCAGAACTCAACGCCGGCAGCTACCGGATTTATCTTGCCAATGGCGGCGGCGGCGGGGCGGGCGGGACTTTGGAAGTCGCCCCCGGCGGGCCCAGAGGAGCGACCGGCGGCGGCGGCGGTGGCGGTGGCGGTGCCGGCGCCCAGGAAACACAGGCGACGGTCGATCTGACCGAGGGGGTCTATAAGCTCACCCTCGGCGCAGGCGGGCCGGGAGGCACTGCATGCATGCCCGGCGCCGGCTTCGGCGGCGGTCCGGGCTGGGTTGGCAGCCCCAGCAACATGATCCGTGTGTCGACCGGCGAGGTAGTCGCGGGAACACCCGGAGCGGACACCTATGCCCGCCCGAGCCGTGCCCAGAACGAACGGTTGATGGGCAAGATGGATGCACACGGCGGATCCGGCGTCGGGCAGACCACCGGTGGACAAGGCGCCGTCAGTGCAACCAGCACCACCGCCAAGGAGGCGGCCGAGCCTGGCGCGACCAGGCTCGCGTCGGGCGGTTCGGGAACGGCGGGTGCCGCCGGGTCGGTTTCGACCGGCGACAAGCTCTCGGGCGCCGGTGGCGGCGGCGGGGCGACAAGTGTCGGGAAGGGCGGCGGTGGCGGCGGCGAGAGCCCGGGCCAGGCGGAAATCGAACCGCAGCGCGGCACGCTCGGCGCCGGCGGCGGCGGCGGGGAAGGCAGTTCGTCCGAATGCGACCCGGGCGCCCGAGGCGGTCACGGCTACATCGGTTTGCGCAAGAGTTGATCAGCCGCAGGCGCCCGGTCGTTTCAGGCCTTGGAGCGGCGCCCGGCGTCGGGCTTGCGCCACGGACCGGGACGCTTGGCCTTGTCCACTGCGGCCTTGGGTTTCGGCACCAGCATGTTGCGGCCCGGCCCCTTCAGGAAAACCCGGTGCGCCAGAATCGCGGCACTGATTTGTTCCGTCGGGAGCCGGATGGCCGCGCCCTCGGCCTTGGGCGCAAAGCCGGCGAGCTCCTGCTTGATGGCGAGCAGGCGTTCATCCGGTTCCGCCTTTCTCTTGTGGCGCACACCGGCCATGAATTCCAGCGCGGCCGGCGTCAGCGTGAAGCCGCCGGCCTGCTCGCCGATCAAGCCTTGCGTGGAAAGCCGCAGAAAGGCGGCGGCCAGGTCCACGTCGAGAGGGATCGAGCCGTGAAACAGGTCCATCGCGGCCATGATCTCGGTGAGTTCGGCCGGCCGCCTTTTCGAGGAAAGCGCCGTGGCCATCAGAAGGAGTACATCCACATCGTGGATCGGGTGCATGACATGACCTTTGAATCAAACGAAACATGAGCCGACAGACAGCGGCCGGCGGGAACGCGGCCTGTCTATGCCGACATGACGACCGGGCCGCCCTTGGCGATGGCGCGCTGATAGGCGGGCCGGGCTGTCATCCTGGCCTTGTATGCCTGCAGGTTCGGGAAGGGCCCCTTGCCGGCGCGGGACAGCGCTGCCTCGACGGCAAAACTCATCTGAAAATCGGCGACCGTCAGGTACTCGCCGGCAAACCACCGGTGCGTCGCCAGATGCTCTTCCATGAATTTCATCGCAGCGGCCACGTTCGGATCGACCAGTTTAGCCAGGACCTGGGCGCAGAGCTTGCGCGCGACCGGCCGGACAAAGAACGGCATGGGCTGCCGGGGGATGCTGAGGAACACCAGCTTCATCACCAGCCAGTTCATCAGGGAACCTTCGGCGTAATGCATCCAGAAGCGGCACTCCCGGTACTCCGGCGTCCCCGCGGCGGGCTGCAGCTGCGCCACATCCCCCTTGCCCCGGTCGCCATAGCGCTCGACCAGGTATTCGAGTATCGCACCCGACTCGGCAATGGTCAGATCGCCATCGGTGATCACCGGCGACTTGCCCAGGGGATGCACGGCACGCAACTCCGGCGGCGCCAGACGCGTGACAGGGTTGCGCTGGTAGCGCTTGATCTCGTAGGGCACGCCGAGCTCTTCGAGCAGCCACAGCACACGCTGCGAGCGCGAGGTTTCGAGATGGTGAACGGTGATCATGGTGCGAAGTATAGACAGTGCAGGGTGCGAGCGCGCCGGATCATGCTGAATCTGCGTGGCGCCCCAATGCGGCGGGCGAAAACCGCATAATGAGTTTCTTCTCGATATCGTTGTAAGGCCTTTCTCCAACCTGTCACCTGCCGGCCATGTTGAATCCCCGTTCCGACCACTTCCTCGCCGTTCTCGCGCTGACGCTCCTGGGAGCGGGTTGCGTGCTCGTGCTGTGGCCTTTCCTCACTGCCCTGGTCTGGGCGGCGATTCTCGCCTCGACCAGTTGGCCGGCCTTTCTATGGCTTGACCGGGTCGTCGGCCAGCGTCGAACCGTGGCCGCAATCCTGATGACTTTGCTCGTCACCGTGGTGCTGCTGGGCCCCATCGTGTCCGTAGCGCTGGCCATGGCGGATAACGTGGCCGAACTGGGCCGTGCCGCATCGGCGCTGGTCAAGGACGGCTTGCCTGACCCGCCTTCCTGGCTGGCGAGCCTGCCTCTGGTGGGTCAGACCATCCACGACTACTGGCAGCAGTTTGCGCATGACAGCCCCAGGCTCGTGAGCGAACTGGACAAGCTCGCCAAGCCGGCCCAGACGGCGGCCCTGGCCGCCGGCCGCGTAGTCGTCAAAGGCACCCTGGACATGACGATATCCGTTTTCATCGCATTCTTCTTTTTCCTCCATGGCGAAGCCCTGGCCAGTCGCCTGCGTGTCGCCCTGGAACGACTTGCCGGGGAGCGGGCCCCTTACTTGCTGGGTATCGTGCGCGGCACCGTGACCGGAGTCATATACGGCATCCTCGGCACCGGGCTGGCCCAGGGAGTGCTGGCCGCCATCGGCTTCGCCATCGCCGGCGTGCCCGCCGCAGTGCTGCTGGGCGTGGTCACCTTTTTCCTCTCCGTGGTGCCGGTGGGGCCACCCCTGGTCTGGGGTGGCGCTGCGATCTGGCTGTTCCAGGATGGTCAGCCGGGCTGGGCGGCATTCGTTGCCGCCTGGGGGTTCTTCCTCGTCAGCACCGTGGACAACGTGATCAAACCCTTCATCATCAGTCGCGGCGCCAGCCTGCCGTTCGCCGTCGTCTTCCTCGGCGTGCTGGGCGGCGTCCTGGCCTTCGGCGTGATCGGCGCCTTCCTCGGCCCGACCTTGCTGGCGGTGGGCTACCGGCTGGCGACGGAATGGACCGCGACAGGGCCGGCACAGCCGGCAGGCGTCGAGAGCGAAGCGGAAACCCCGGACTGAAGCGGGCGGCGGCTTGCCAGTCGGGTCGCACGACGGCGCGGTGCGCCGCACTAAGTTGTTAAAATCTAAACCATGATGCGTCGCACCCCCCCCACCATGGCCCTCCCGGGCCCGATTCCCGAATCCCGCCACGACTGGCAAACCGTCAAGACCCTGCTGCCATACCTGTGGGCATGGAAGGGCCGCGTCGTCTTCGCGCTGTCCTGCCTGCTGCTGGCGAAGCTGACCAACGTGGCGGTACCGCTGGTGTTCAAGGACATCATCGACACCTTCACGCTGCCCGGCGCCGGCAAGATGGAGCAGGCCGTGCTGCTGGTGCCGCTGGGCCTGCTGGCGACCTACGGCACACTGCGCTTTTCGACCGTGCTGTTCACCGAACTGCGCGAGATCTTCTTCGCCCGCGTCACCCAGCGCGCGGTGCGCACCATCACGCTGCAGGTGTTCGAGCACCTGCATTCGCTGAGCCTGCGCTTCCACCTCGACCGCCAGACGGGGGGCCTCACGCGCGACATCGAGCGCGGCACACGCTCGATCGGCTCGCTGATCAGCTACACGCTGTATTCGATCCTGCCGACGCTGGTGGAAATCGTGCTGGTGCTGGGCATCCTCGGCTTCCGCTACCACCGCGATTTCACGCTGATCACGGTGAGCATCCTGGTGCTATACGTCACCTTCACCATCGTCGTCACCAACTGGCGCACCCAGTTGCGGCGCGAGGTGAACGAGCTGGACACGGCGGCCAACGTGCGCGCGGTGGACAGCCTGATCAACTTCGAGACGGTCAAGTACTTCAACAACGAGCGCTGGGAGCACGACCGCTACGACGAGCAGATGCAGAAGTGGGAAGCGGCGCAGATCAGGAGCCAGATTTCGCTGTCGTGGCTCAATCTCGGCCAGTCGCTGATCATCGCCGCCGGCGTGACGCTGATGATGTGGCGCGCCGCGGTCGGCGTCGCCGCCGGCAACATGACCGTGGGCGACATCGTGCTGGTCAACGCCTTCCTGATCCAGCTCTACATGCCGCTGAACCACCTCGGCGTGCTGTATCGCGAGATCCGCCAGTCGCTGACCGACATCGAGCGCATGTTCGGCCTGCTCGGCAAGAACCGCGAGGTCCAGGATGCCCCCAATGCACGGCCGCTGTTCCCCGCCGGTGAATCGGGTCCCTGCGAGATCGAATTCGAAAACGTCGGCTTCGCCTACGAATCCAACCGGCAGATCCTGTTCGATGTCGATTTCAAAGTCGGCGCCGGCAGGACGGTGGCGGTGGTCGGCCACAGCGGCTCGGGCAAGTCGACGCTGGCGCGACTGCTGTTCCGCTTCTACGACACGACGACCGGTTCGGTGAAGATCAACGGCTCGGACCTGCGCGCCCTGCAGCAGACCTCGGTGCGCGCCGCGATCGGCATCGTGCCGCAGGACACGGTGCTGTTCAACGACACGATCTTCTACAACATCCAGTACGGCAGGCCCGCGGCCCCGCGCGAAGAAGTCATCGCTGCGGCGAAGGCGGCGCACATCCATGACTTCATAGAGAAACTTCCGGACGGCTACGACACACGCGTCGGCGAGCGCGGCCTCAAGCTATCCGGCGGCGAAAAGCAGCGCGTCGCGATCGCCCGCGCGCTGCTGAAGAACCCGCCGATCCTGATCTTCGACGAAGCCACCTCCGCGCTCGACTCCAAGACCGAAAAGGCCATCCAGGCCGAGCTGGAGCAGGCAGCCGTCGGCCGTACGACGCTGATCATCGCCCACCGCCTGTCGACCGTGATGAACGCCGACGAGATCCTGGTGCTCGACGCCGGGCGCATTGTCGAGCGCGGCTCGCACCGCGCGCTGCTCGAACGCAACGGCCTGTATGCCCAGATGTGGGCCCTGCAGCAGCAGCAGAACCTGATCGAAGCCTGATCCGAGGAGATCGCCATGAACACTCGCATTGCATTGCTCTTCCTGGCTGCCGTCGTCGCACCCGCCCTGGCGCAAGAGGGCGGCACCCTGAAGAAGATCAAGGACAGCGGCAGCATCACCCTGGGCATCCGCGAATCGTCCTACCCGCTGTCCTATCTCGACGACAGGCAACAGCCTATCGGCTATCACATCGACGTCTGCAACCGCATCGTCGATGCGGTGAAGGCGCAACTGAAGCTGCCGGCACTCAAGGTGCAGCATCAGGCCGTGACCTCGCAGAACCGCATCCCGCTGGTGAGCAACGGCACGGTCGATCTCGAATGCGGCTCGACCACCAACAACGAAGCGCGACAGAAGCAGGTCGCCTTCGCGCCGACCACCTTCGTCACCAACGTGCGCATGGCGGTAAAGAAGGCCTCGGGCATCACCAGCCTCGCTCAGCTCAACGGCAAGCCGGTGGCCACCACCACCGGCACCACCAGCGTGCAGCTGATGCGCGCCCACGAAAAGGGCAAGGGCATCGACTTCAAGGAGGTCTACGGCAAGGACCACGCCGATGCCTTCCTGATGCTCGAAACCGACCGCGCCGTGGCCTTCGTCATGGACGACAACCTGCTCGCCGGCCTGATCGTCAGCTCGAAATCGCCGGCCGATTACGCCATCGTCGGCGAAGTGCTCAACGTCGAGCCGATCGCCATCATGTTCCGCCGGGATGATCCGGCGTTCAAGAAGCTGGTGGATGACGCAGTGATCGGGCTGATGAAAAACGGCGAGCTGGACAAGCTCTACACGCGCTGGTTCATGTCGCCGATTCCGCCGAAGAGCGTCAGCATGAACTTCCCCATGAGCGAACAGTTGAAGAAGTTGATCAAGGCGCCGAGCGACGCCCCAGCCGAGAGCTTCAACAAGAAGTAAGTGTCGGCGCTGGCGGTACGGTGACCGCGCGATGAACTACCACTGGAATTTCGGCATCTTCTTCGAGCCGGTCAAGTCGGGTGACGAGACCTATCTCGACTGGCTGATCACCGGCCTCGGCTGGACGCTGGCCGTGTCGCTGACGGCGTGGTTTCTCGCGCTGGCCATCGGCATCGGCATCGGTGCGCTGCGCACCACGCCTTCGCGCGTGCTGGTGCTGCTGGCGAATGCCTGGGTCGAGCTGTTCCGCAACATTCCGCTGCTGGTGCAGATGTTCCTCTGGTTCTTCGTCGTCCCGGAATTCCTGCCGCGCGACTGGTCGCTGTGGGTCAAGCAGGACATGCCGGCCAAGGAATTCGTCACCGCCGCGCTGTGCCTCGGCCTGTTCACCTCGTCGCGCGTCGCCGAGCAGGTGCGCGCGGGCGTCGGCAGCCTGCCGCGCGGCCAGCGCGACGCCTCGCTGGCACTCGGCTTCACGCTGCCGCAGGCCTATCGCCATGTGATCCTGCCGCAGGCGCTGCGCATCGTGATTCCGCCGCTGACCTCGGAGTTCATGAACGTGTTCAAGAATTCCTCGGTGGCTTTCGCCATCGGCGTGCTGGAGCTGACCTTCCAGGCGCGGCAGATGCAGGAAGACTCGGAACAGGGCATCGAAACCTATCTGGCGGTGACGCTGCTCTACTTCATCTGCGCCTTCGCCGCCAACCGCGGCATGGCCTGGATCGAAGCGCGCAGCCGGGTGCCCGGCCTGATCGCGCGGACAAGCTGAAATGGGCGAGTTCGACTTCTCGGTCTGGCAACCGAGCCTGCCCTTCATCCGCGACGGCCTGCTGTTCACGCTGCGCCTGACGCTGGTCGCGATGACCGGCGGTATCGTCATCGGCACCCTGCTGGCGCTGGCGCGACTGTCGCCGATCGCGCCGCTGTCGCGCCTCGCCGGCGCCTATGTCGACCTGATGCGCTCGATCCCGCTGGTGCTGGTGATCCTCTGGTTCTTCCTCGTGATTCCCTTCATCACCGGATCGCCGGTCGGCGCCGAGACGTCGGCGATCATCACCTTCACCGCCTTCGAGGCGGCCTTCTATTGCGAGATCATGCGTTCGGGCATCCAGAGCGTGCCGCGCGGCCAGGTCCATGCCGCCCATGCGCTGGGCCTCGGCCAGGCGCAAACCATGATCCATGTGATACTGCCGCAGGCCATGCGCAACATGCTGCCGGTGCTGCTGACGCAGACCATCGTGCTGTTCCAGGACACCTCGCTGGTGTATGCGATCGGCGCCAAGGACATGCTCAAGGCGGCCGACGTGGTGGGCAAGAATTACAATCGGCCGGTCGAAATGATCGTGCTCTCGGCGCTGATCTATTTCGCCATCTGTTTCAGCCTGTCGCTGGCGGTGAAACAACTGCAGAATCGTGTCGCCATCATCCGTTGAAAGATCTCATGATCGAAATCCGCAATGTCTCGAAATGGTACGGCCAGACCCAGGTGCTGAAGGGCTGCAGCACCCATGTCGCCAAGGGCGAGGTGGTGGTGGTCTGCGGCCCCTCGGGTTCGGGAAAATCGACGCTGATCAAATGCGTGAACGGCCTCGAACCCTTCGCGCAGGGCGCGATCACGGTCGATGGCATTTCGGTGAGCGACCCGAAGACCGACCTGCCGCGGCTGCGCGCCCGGGTCGGCATGGTGTTCCAGCACTTCGAGCTGTTCCCCCACATGAGCGTGGAGCAGAACCTCGCGCTGGCGCAGGTCAAGGTGCTCGGCCGCAGCCCGGACGAAGCCGCCGCGCGCGGCGTCGCGCTGCTCGACCGGGTCGGCTTGCGCGAGCACGCGACCAAGTTTCCCGGCCAGCTGTCCGGCGGCCAGCAGCAGCGCGTGGCGATCGCGCGCGCCCTGGCGATGGATCCGGTTTGCCTGCTGTTCGACGAACCGACCTCGGCGCTCGACCCGGAAATGATCGGCGAGGTGCTCGATGTCATGGTCGAACTCGCGCAGGAAGGGATGACCATGATGGTCGTCACCCACGAGATGGGCTTCGCGCGCAAGGTGGCTAAGCGCGTGGTGTTCATGGATCATGGCGAGATCGTCGAGGACGCGCCCACCAACGCTTTTTTCGACGCCCCGGCGAGCGAGCGGGCGAAGACCTTCCTCTCCCGCATCCTGCACCATTGATCGAAGGATTGAAGACTGTAATTGGCCGCGCGCGCAGCGCCGGTAAGATTCCTCGTTCGGCCCCGTAAGGAAGGGAATCATGCAGATCGGAACCAGACTGGCAAGCAGGCTCGCGACCGTCGCAGCCATCGCGGCGTGCCTGCACGCCTGTCCGCCGGCACTGGCGGAAACCGCGCCGTCGAACGCGCTCACCGAGACACGCGACCTCGCCGCCGACGGCCGTCTCGCGGCAGCGAAAGGGGTACCGCTGGTGGTGCTCTACAGCCGCGACGACTGCAGCTGGTGCGAAAAGCTGCGGCGCGAACATCTGGGTCCCCTGTCGCGCGATCCCGCAGCGCCGGCCCTGGTGCGCGAACTGCACATGGACCGCGTCACGCCGCTGACCGACTTCGCCGGCCGCCGTACCACCAGCGCCGACTTCTCGCAGCGGATGCAGGCGCGCTTCGCGCCCACCGTGATGTTCCACGGCCCCGACGGCGCGGCACTGGCCGAACCGATCATCGGCTTTCGCCTGGCCGACTTCTACGCCGCCTACCTCGAGCGCGCGATCCAGGAGAGCCAGGCCCGACTCCAGCAACGGAAACCGCAATGAACCTGCCCGCACCGGACAAAGACCAACCCCTGCGCGAAGACATCCGGCTGCTCGGCCGCCTGCTCGGCGACACCGTGCGCGAGCAGGAAGGCGTCGCGACCTTCGATCGCGTCGAGGCGATCCGCCGCCTCGCGCTGCGTTTCCACCGCGACGACGACCCCGCGGCGCGCGAGGAAATGGAGGCTTTGCTGCAGGCCTTGCCGCCCGAAGGCACCAACATGGTGGTGCGCGCCTTCAGCTATTTCTCGCACCTGGCCAACATCGCCGAGGACCAGCACCACATTCGCCGCGCGCGCGCGCACGCCCGCGCCGGCTCGCCGCCGCGCGAGGGCAGCCTGGCGTTCTCTCTGGCGCGTGCTCACGCCGCGGGCATCGATGCGGGCAGGCTCGCCGACTTCTTCGCCGGCGCCCAGGTACGGCCGGTGCTGACCGCGCACCCGACCGAGGTGCAGCGCAAGAGCATCCTCGATTGCCAGTGGAAGATCGCGCGACTGCTCGACGAGCGCGACCGCACCGAGCTCTCCCCGGAAGAGCAGGCCGAGCACGACGAGGCCCTGCGCCGCGCCGTGCTGCGCCTGTGGCAGACGCGCATGCTGCGGCGGGCCAAGCTCTCGGTGATGGACGAGGTGAATAACGCGCTGTCCTTCTACGACATGACCTTCCTGCGCGAGCTGCCCAGACTCTACAACGCCTGCGAGGACCACCTGGCGCGAACGGTGCCTGAATGGAATACCCGGGGTATCGCCGAGCTGCCGCCCTTCCTGCACCCCGGTTCGTGGATCGGCGGCGACCGCGACGGCAATCCCTTCGTCACCGCCGAGGTGCTCGATGCCGCGATGCGCGCGCAAAGCCGCAAGGCCATCGGCTACCTGCTGGAACAACTGCACCAGCTGGGCGCCGAGCTATCGACCACGACCTCGCTGATCGCGGTACCCGATGTCGAGCTGATGCGGCTGGCCGAACAGTCGCCCGACCGCAGTCCGCACCGGCTCGACGAACCCTATCGCCGCGCCATCGCCGGCTTTTACGCACGGCTGGCGGCCACCGCGCTGCGGCTCGACCAGCTCGAGGCGCCTCGCCATGCCGTGGCCGAGGCCGAGCCCTACGCCTCGGCGGGCGAATTCGCCGCCGACCTCGACGTGCTGCACCGCTCGCTGATCAGCCACAAGGCAGGCCTGCTCGGACGCGGCCGCCTGCGCCGGCTGCGCCATGCCGTGGCGATTTTCGGCTTCCACCTGGCCCCGCTCGACCTGCGGCAGAACTCGGACGTGCATGCGCGCACCGTGGCCGAACTGCTGGCCGTCGCCCGTCCCGGCACCGACTACCTGGCGCTCGACGAAAACGGCCGCGTCGCGCTGCTGCTCGAAGAGCTCGCCACGCCACGACCGCTGACGGCGCCCGACGTCGATTACTCGGACGAAACCCGCGGCGAACTGGCGATCTTCCACGCCGCGCGGAGCATCCACCGGCGCTACGGCAAGGCCGCGATCGAAAACGTGATCATCTCCAAGACCGACGACGTGTCGGACATCTTCGAAGTCGCCGTGCTGCTCAAGGAAGTCGGCCTGCTGCGGCCGCTCGAGCATGCGCTCGACGTGAATATCGTGCCGCTGTTCGAAACCATCGGCGACCTGGCCAACGCCGGCCCGATCATGGACCGGCTGCTGGCGATCCCGCTCTACAACCGGCTGCTCGGCTCGCGCCAGGGCCTGCAGGAATGCATGCTCGGCTATTCCGACAGCAACAAGGACGGCGGCTTCCTGACCTCGGGCTGGGCGCTGTACCGCGCCGAAATCGCCCTGACGCAGGTGTTCGCGCGGCATGGCATCACGCTGCGCCTGTTCCATGGCCGCGGCGGCTCGGTCGGCCGCGGCGGCGGACCGAGCTACCAGGCCATCCTGGCGCAGCCGCAGGGCGCGGTGCAAGGCCAGATCCGCATCACCGAGCAGGGCGAGGTGATCGCTTCGAAATACGCCAATCCGGAACTCGGCCGGCGCAACCTGGAAATCCTCGCCGCGGCGACCCTCGAAGCCACGCTGCTGGCACACGAACACGATGCGCCGCGGCCCGAATTCCTCGCCGCGATGGAAGAGCTTTCGGCCACGGCCTTCGCCGCCTACCGCGGCATGGTCTACGAGACGCCGGGCTTCGAGCAGTACTTCTGGGAATCGACCGTCATCGCCGAAATCGCCGCGCTCAACATCGGCAGCCGGCCCGCCTCGCGCAAAAAGACCACGGCCATCGAAGATCTGCGCGCGATCCCCTGGGTGTTTTCATGGGCGCAGTGCCGCCTGATGCTGCCGGGCTGGTTCGGCTTCGGCACGGCTGTTGCAGCCTGGCGCGAGAAGCATGGCGAAGCCGGCATGGCGCTGCTCGCCACAATGAATCGCGAATGGGGTTTCTTCCGCGCGCTGCTGTCGAACATGGACATGGTGCTTGGCAAGAGCGACATTGCGATCGCCGAGCGCTACTCGCGGCTGGTGAAGGACGAAGACCTGCGCAGCGCGATCTTCCCCCGGCTCAAGGCCGAATGGCAGGCAGCCATCGATGCACTGCTGGCGATCACCGGGCAGGGCGAACTGCTCGACGGCAACCCGCTGCTGAAACGCTCGATCCGCAACCGCTTCCCCTATCTCGATCCGCTCAACCACATCCAGATCGAACTGCTGCGCCGCCATCGCGGCGGCGACACCGGCGAACGCGTGCAGCGCGGCATCCACCTGACGATCAACGGCGTCGCGGCGGGCCTGCGCAACAGCGGCTGAGCCGCCACCCCGGCAGGACTACTGCTTTCCGCCGTAGCGCGTGACGCCGACCAGGATGCGCACCAGACTATAGGCGGCAGCGGCCACGAGACGAGCCAGCCAGGAACGGCGCCGATGGCTTTCAGGCCGGATCTCCCGGGCTGCACCCTGGATGGCGGTCTCGAGGCTGGCCCGCAACTCGCCGGCAAAGGCGGCATCGCGCACCACCACATTGGCTTCGCGCGACAGCAGAAAGCTGAAGGGGTCGATGTTCGAGGAGCCGACGGTCGCCCAGTGGCTGTCGATCACCGCCACCTTGGCATGCAGAAAACCCTTCTCGTACTCGAACACGTGTACGCCGGCCGACAACATCCGGTCGTAGAGCGACCGCGTCGCATAGTGTTGCAGGACGTATTCGACGCGGCCCTGCAGCAGCAGCTTGACGCTGACGCCACGCTTGGCGGCCGCCAGCAGCGCCCGGCGAAAGCGCAGACCGGGGAGGAAATAGGCATTGGCAATCACGATCTCGCGCCGGGCGCGGTGGATGGCGCCCAGATACGCGTTCTCGATGTCGCGCCGATGGCGCAGGTTGTCGCGGATCAGCAGCGCGGCCTGGGTCGTGCCGCGAATGCCCGGCGCCGTTGGCAGCGGAGCCGGCGGCGGCGGACGGTGGCCAAGGCTTGCCCAGCGCACCAGCCGCCAGACATGCCGGCAGGTCGCATGGATGCGCGCCACCAGCGGACCCTCGATGCTCACGGCGTAATCGAAACGCGCCGACATCGATTTGCCGTCGTCGAAGTCGTCCAGCACATTGATGCCGCCGACGAAGGCAATCCGGCCATCGACCACCACGAGCTTGCGATGCAGACGGCGCAGGCGGTGACGGCGGAAGCGGAAATTTCCGACCTCGGGCCGGTAGGTCATCACCTCCACGCCCCGGGCTGCCAGCGATGCTCCGAGGCCCGCGGCAAACTCCCGCGCGCCGAAGCCGTCCACCAGGACGCGCACCGCGACGCCTCGCTGCGCCGCGCCCGCCAGCGACGCAACCACGCGGCGCCCGGTCGTATCGTCGGCAAAAATGTAGGACTCGAGATGCACCTCATGCAGCGCCGCATCGATCGCGGCAATCAGGGCAGGGAAGTACGCCGCGCCCGATTCGAGCAGGGACAGGCGGTTGCCCCCGAGGAAGTGATGCGCGGCGGAATCGTGCACGACTGCGCTCACGCGGCGGCTGTCTTGATCTTGAGTTCGGCGGTAAGCACGGCGTGGTCGGAAATGGTCGACCACGGCCGCCCGGCATGCACCTGCGAATCGACCACCTGCAGGCCGCGCTGATAAATGCGGTCGAGACGAAACATCGGCAGTGCCGCCGGGTAGCTGCGCGAAGGACGCCGGCCGGTGTCGGCAAAAACCTCCACCAGTCCGAGGCGCTCCGCCAGCAGGTCATCGGCGTGATTGCGCCAGTCGTTGAAGTCGCCTGCGATCAACAACGGCGCATCGGCCGGCACCAGCTCTTCGATGTGGCTCGCCAGCGCGTCCAGCTGCAGCCGCCGCGAGCGGGCGAACAGGGAAAGATGCACGCAGACGCAATGCAGCGACTGCGCCAGCTGCGGCAGCTTGACGGCGCAGTGCAACAGTCCGCGCCGGTCGAAGCGCAGGTGCGTCACGTCCTGATTGTGCTCGGTCAGAATCGGAAAACGCGAGAGGATCGCGTTGCCGTGATGGCCGTGGTCATAGACCATGTTGCTGCCGTAGGAACGATTTTCCCAGACGTCCTCGGCGAGGAATTCATGTTGCGGCTGCGACGGCCAGTCGCTGTGCCGCTCGGCGTGTCGCAGATGCAATCCCTGCACTTCCTGCAGGAAGACGATGTCGGCAGACAACTCGCGCAGACGGTCGCGCAGCTCGTGCACCATCATGCGGCGGTTGAACTGCGAAAAACCCTTGTGGATGTTCCAGGTGGCGACGGAGAGTGCGAGTGTCATGTTGCGGCTGCCTCAAAACTCCAGTCTACAGTGCGCCACCGGACTTTCAAACCCGGACTTCAAACCCTGATGTGAAATGGACTGAAGTCGGTATTGCGGTCATACCAGTCTTCGTGCTCGGCGCGCTTGAGAAAGGCCACCACGCGGTAGGTGACCGGCGTCATCACCACTTCCCAGCCGGTCTTGAGCAGATACTGGGCGAGGGCGATTTTCGCCACCTGCGCGTCGGGCCAGATGCCGTAGAAGGCGATGACGTAGAACAGGCCCGAATCCACTGCCTCGCCGACCAGGGTCGAACCGATGGTACGCATCCACAACCAGCGCCCCGCGCTCCAGATCTTCATCTTCGCCATGACGTAGCTGTTGGCGAAGCTGCCGCACCAGAAGGCGATCATCGAGCCGGCGACGATGCGCCAGGTGTTGCCGAAGACACCCTCCATGTGTGCCTGGTAGGCGCGGTTGAAATCGTCCGGCACCGGCGGCAGGGCCAGCGCCACGGCGGCCATGACGGCGGCGAAGGCCAGCGCGGCGAAGCCGGCCCAGACCACGCGCCGATCGCGGCCGTAGCCATAGACCTCGGTCAGGATGTCGCCGAAGATGTAGGAGATGGGGAAGAACAGCACCCCGGCCGAAAAGCTCACCTCGCCGATCAGCGGCAGGGTCAGCTGCGCCGCCTTGGCCGCGCCGATTAGATTGGAGCACAGCAGCACGCAAACGAAGGCCGCCATCACCAGGTCGTAGTAGCGGTAGCTGCGCTGCGGCGTGTTCATCGGCTGACCCTTTCACCATCGAAGCAGCGGAGTCTACGCCGTCCCGCCGGCGCCGACTGTTGATTGTGCCGGCGTTCGCCTGGAAAAAGCGGGGCATACGGCTCTGATCAGGATACTCGGACTGCCGGTTGGACGGCAATGTTACGAGGGCGGCTTGGTGCCGCTGGCTGCCTGATCGTATATGCATTGCTCCTGCCTGCACAGCATTGCATTGCGGTCACTGAGATTGGATGCGCGGGTTGTTTTCGGATGCGGCGCCTATTTCGGAATCGCGACGTGCTTGATCCGCGCATACGCGTTCAGGCCGGGCTTCAAGTCAAGTGACGACCGGCCATGCTGCAAATGAAGGAGCAGCTTCAGTTACACTCGTCTGAAAGCAATGAGGTGGATTCCGCCGCCAGGCTGTTGCTTGCGTTCCCGCGCTGAGGCTTTCTGCTGAACGGGATTGTCACCGATGTAAGGAATCGTCATGCATTACTCGATTGGAACTTCTTTGCTTCGCTGCTCATTGCTCGTTGCGAGCGCATTCGTTGCAGGAAATGCACAGGCGTCCTGCGGGTCGGCCTTCTGTTCAGTCAATACCCACTGGGACACGCAGGGAATCACAAACGCCGACGGCCTCAATCTCGATGTACGTTATTCGCAGGGCAAGGCAGACCAATTGCGAGCGGGTTCATCGAGGATCAGTCCGGCCTTGCCCAGCGGCAGCGATGCCGAAATCGAGGACAAACGAACCATCAACCGGTTGCTCAATATCGATGCGGACTACGCCATCAATTCGCGCTGGAACATCGCAGTCGGAGTGCCGTTGGTCAGCCGCGACCACTCCCATACGTTCGATTCTTCGATTGGCGGTCCCTTCGGACAGCAAGCCAGATTTACGGAACCGGGCGACATCCGCGTCGTGGGCAGGTACAAGTTCGATACGGGCAGTTTGAACTCAGGTGGCGGTATCCGTTTCGGGCTCAAGCTGCCCACGGGGGCCATAGACAAGATCATGACCCCACCGGATCCGGCGGACCCAGCGACACCATACAAGCTGGAGCGCTCCAGCCAACCGGGAAGTGGCAGCACAGACTTGATCCTTGGTCTGTATCGCTTCGGAAGTTCACCGAGTTCCAACTGGAGCTGGTTCGCGAGCGGGCAAGTCCAAGCAGCTGCCACGACTCGCGATGGCTTTCGTCCAGGGCAGCAGATCAACCTTGACCTCGGAGTGAATTATGCGGCGTCAGACGAACTTGGCGGCGTGCTGCAGTTGAATTTCCAGCATCGGTCGCGTGATGCAGGCATCAATGCAAACCTTGCCTCCGGGGGCCACTCGTTGAATCTCAGTCCCGGCCTGACGTATGCCCTGACGCCGCAAACACGGATCTATGGCTTTGTGCAAAAGGCCATACGACAGTACGTAAATGTGGATCCCGCCGATCCTTCATCGGGACAATTGACGGCACCGTGGTCATTCGCACTTGGAGTGAATCACCGCTTCTAGTTGAGCTATTTTCCGACAGAACCGAGCAGCGGTCGCACCATGCCTTCAAGCGTCTCGAAATCAACAGTAGCGGGCTGTTGCCACCCATTTCTCTTCAATAGTCCATCACGATCGATGACGAAGGTCGCCGGAATGTAGCGCAGCCGGCCCAGTCCACGGAGATCCGAATCGACCGCCAACGCTGCCGGGAAAGAATACGCAGCCATTACCTGCCGTACCGCCGCGAGTTCGCTGCGGTCGTCCACGCTGACCGCAACGAGCTCCAGGCCCTGAGTTCTATACTTTCGGTAGAAGGCCTCCAGTTCGGGCATTTCCTTCCGACATGGAATGCACCAGGTGGCCCACAGGTTGATTACGAGGATCCTGCGGGGTTGAGAAACCGGTGTGACTTCGTGGCCGTCCAGTGTGATGATGCGAAGCGGCGCAACCGAACTGTCCGACTCAGGGTCACGGGCCCACGCAAGTTGCGCCAGCAAGGCGAGAACCAGAAATCTGAAAAGCCACGTCTTCATACTATTGAACCCGGGGACCATGAGCGCCGACGTCAAAAGGCATTGGTGCGGATCAGCAAGCACACCAATTCGACCTTGAAGGCTGGCTGATTCTACGTGCTTCACGGTCGCCTGCTTCCATGGGCAAACCGTGACTCCGCGCTCCGATTCATCGCGCAGCGGTCTCCCGGTGCTGCTCGACACGGGCACGAGCAGGTAACATGATGCGCTACCCTTGCTTGTGCCGAGCCTCCTTCAATGAGGCGCGCTTCCCGCGGCTCAAGTCACAGATTTCCTTCAGGAGTGGCTATGAACTTCACCGGCGTGTTTCCTATTCTGGCAACTCCTTTCAATGAGGACGGGAGCATCGATCTTGAATCGCTGGACCGCCTGGTCGGCTTCATGGGCGACATCGGGGTCGAGGGCATCACCATCCTGGGGGTTCTCGGCGAATCGAACCGGATGATGGACAAGGAACGGGAGACGCTGATTGCGCGCACCGTGGCCGCGGCCCGCGGCCGCACGCGGGTCGTCGTGGGGGCCAGCCATCCCGGAACCCAAGCCACCATCGGGCTGTGCCGGATGGCCAGGGATCTTGGCGCCGACGCCGTGATGATCGCCCCTTCTGCCGAGCCCGTTCCGAGCGAAGGACGCGTGTTCGAGTATTTTCAGAAGGTCGCCGAAGCGGGGATGCTGCCGATCGTGGCCCAGGATCATCCGGCGTCGACCCAGGTGCATATGTCGGTGCCGCTGCTGCTGCGCCTGGTCGCGGAAATTCCGGCGATTACCTGCATCAAGGAAGAGGGCCTGCCGACCCCTGTGCGGGTCGCCGCGCTCAAGCAGGGAATGCAGGAGCGTCGTGTGCCGGTCCTCACCGGCCTGGGTGCGCTTTACGGCTACTTCGACATCATGGCCGGAGCCGATGGCTTCAATACCGGCTTCGCCTTTCCCGAAGTGTTGATGGCGATCGCGCGCGCGGCACGCGCCGGCAACCCGGACGAATGCTATCGCCTGTATGCCAAATACCTGCCCCTGATCGTCTTCGAGCAGCAGCCCGGTGTCGCCGTGCGCAAGGAATTGTTGCGCATGCGCGGGCTGCTGCGAAACCCCCATGTACGTCATCCGGGTGCATCTCTCGCGGACATGGCGGCACGTCAGTTGCGGGAAGTCGTGGAACGGATTCTGCCGGGCATCGACATTACGCAGGCCATTCAGCCTTGATACGGCAGAACAGTCGGCGCTGAGGGTACGGCGCGGCGGCGGTCAAAGCTTGCGAAGAAATCGCCCCCCAAGGGGACTTCCTTCGGGGCGTAGCCGCAGGCCGCAGCGGGATGCGGCCGGAGCGCAGCTACCGGAACGTACGTTTTATACGTGAGGATAGCCGGGGTTGCCAGATGAGCCGCCCAAGCCCCGATCCGGCACGCGCAGTAGATTTATTCGCAAGCTTTCAGGAGACCGCCAGCATGCGCTCCAGAGCCACCTTCGCCAGCACGGCTTCGTGCGGCGGGACCTTGATCTGGTTGACGACGCGGCCTTCGACGAGGTTTTCCAGGGTCCACGCCAGATGCTGCGGGTCGATGCGCTGCATGGTCGAGCACATGCAGATGGTGCTGGCCATGAACTGCACGATCTTGCCTTCGTGCTTCACTTCCTGCGCCAAACGCTCGACCAGGTTGAGCTCGGTGCCGACCAGCCAGCGCGTGTTGGGCGGCGCGGCCTTCACCGTCTGCAGGATGGTCTCGGTGCTGCCGATGTAGTCGGACTGCTTGCAGACTTCGAAGCCGCATTCCGGGTGCGAGATGACGAGGCCATCGGGATGCTGGTTGCGGAACTTGATGATGTCCTTGGGCTGGAACATCTGGTGCACGGAACAGAAGCCGTGCCAGAGGATGATCTTCGCCTTCTCTATCTGTTCCCGCGTCAGGCCGCCCTGCTCGAGGTCGGGGTTCCAGATCACCATTTCGTCGAGCGGAATGCCCATCTTGTAGCCGCTCCAGCGGCCCAGGTGCTGGTCGGGAAAGAACAGCACCTTCTCGCGCTGGGCAAAGGACCATTCGAGAATTTTCGTGGCATTCGAGGAGGTGCAGACTATGCCGCCGTGTTCGCCGCAGAAGGCCTTCAGGTCGGCGGCCGAATTGATGTAGGTGACCGGCGTCACCTTTTCGTCGGGGTTCAGCACCGCGGCGAGTTCGCGCCAGGCGCGCTCGACCTTGGCCAGGCTGGCCATGTCGGCCATCGAGCAGCCGGCCGCCAGATCGGGAAGGATGGAAACCTGTTCGGGGCGAGAAAGGATGTCGGCCACTTCGGCCATGAAATGCACGCCGCAGAAGACGATGTTCTCGGCATCGGACTGCGAGGCCAGGCGCGACAGCTTGAGCGAATCGCCGGTGATGTCGGCATGGGCATAGACGTCGGCGCGCTGGTAGTGGTGGCACAGCAGCACCACCTTCTCGCCGAGCTTGGCCCGCGCGGCGCGGATGCGCTCGCCGGCGTCGCGGTCGGCCAGGGCGTTGAAGCGGTCGAAGGAAATCGTTGCAGTTTGCATGGTTGAAATTCGCTAAGTTAACGAAACACCTTGTTCGAAGTCTTTGGTAATGGACGCGCGTAGCGCGTCCGACTGGTAACCCCCCGCGAGGGGGGAAGGGGGGCGGGCAACCATTTTGCCTTTAGTTACGGCCGCTGCGCTTAACGCCGATGATGCCGGCGTTAGCCTCCACTGAAACTTTGTTTTCGCATGTTTCATCCTCGGCGCGTGGCTCTCGGTGCAATGAGCGTTACGATTGATTCCAGGGCAGGTTGTTGGCACGCCAGCCGCCGCTGCGATTGCGCTGGCCGTTGGCGTCCTTGTTGCCCTCGAAGCCTTCGAGAACGTTGTAGCAATCGGGAAATCCGGCCTCGGTGGCAACTTGCGCCGCCTTACTGGAACGTTGTCCGGACCGGCACAAGAAAATCAGCAGGGATTCGGTCGTCACGCTGTGCTTCAGGGTCTGAAGGAAATGCGGATTGAGCACGTTGCCGGGATAGCCCATCCATTCGATCTCGAGGGCACCCGGCACGCGGCCGACCCAGTCCAGCTCGGCCTTGGTGCGCACGTCGATGAGCCGGGCCCCGGGTGCGAGCTGCAGGAGTTCATGCGCCTCCAAGGGCGTCAGCGCTCCTTCGTACGGAAGATTCAGTTCGCGGGCGCGCGACTGCGCCAGGCTGAGAATTTCGGTGATGCGTCCCATGGGAATACAGGCCGGACCGGCGGGATAGAATGCAAGGGTTTCGAGTATAGCTTCCCCCAATGGCCCGCGAAACCCACTCAGACAACATGGCCGACGCCCCGCCCGAAAAGACGCAGACGAAGGAAGACGAACGCTTCCAGGAAGGCCAGCGCATCACCCGGGTCAGCGTCGGCGTCAATATCGTGTTGACCGCGATGCAACTCGTGGTCGGCTTTGCCGCGCATTCGCAGAGCCTGATCGCGGATGCCATGCACACGCTGTCGGACATCGTCGCCGATGCCTTCGTGCTGTTCGCCAACCGCAAGGGCGCGGAAGCTGCGGATGCCGATCATCCCTATGGCCATGGCCGTTTCGAGACGGCGGCCTCGCTGGTCCTGGGCCTGCTGCTGGCAGGCACCGGCGGCGGCATCCTGATCGCCGCCGCCGGACGCCTGCAGGATATCGGCAGCGCGCCACCGGTCGGCGTTGCCGCGATGTGGGCGGCGATGTTCACCCTCGCGGCCAAGGAAGGCCTGTTCCGCTACATGCTGGCGACCGCCGAGCGCCTGCGCTCGCCGATGCTGGTGGCCAACGCCTGGCACGCCCGCGCCGACGCGCTGTCCTCGCTGGTGGTGGCGGCGGGCATAGCCGGCGCGCTGCTCGGCTTCAACTATGCCGATGCCGTGGCCGCCATCATCGTCGGCGCCATGATCGTGCGCGCCGGATTCAAGTTCGGCTGGGCAGCGATACGGGAACTGATCGACACCGGCCTTTCCGCCGAGGAAGTCGCAGCGATCAGGCAAACCATCGCCAGCACCTCCGGCGTGCTCGGCATGCATGAACTGCGCACCCGGCGCATGGCGCATCAAGTGCTGGTCGATGCCCATGTTCAGGTCAATCCGCGCATCAGCGTGTCCGAAGGGCACCGCGTCGCCGAATCGGCACGGCAGCGGGTGCTCGACAGCCACCCGGAGGTGCTCGATGTGCTGGTCCATGTCGATGCCGAGAACGATCTGCTCGGCAATGCGGCGATTCAGCTGCCCGATCGCGCTTACCTGCTGGAACATCTGCGCGGGCTGCTCGGCGTGAACCTGCCGGAACTCCAGCCGACGACCCTGCATTACCTGGGCAACCGGGTCGAAGCGGAAGTCTTTCTGCCCCCCGGGTTTGCCGACGACGCCGTGCTGGACAGAATCAAACAGCGCATGGAAGAGGCACTGCCCGGCGACCCTTGGTTCGTCGCCATCCGACTCAACCGGAGAATTGCACCAAAGTAGTGCTTGCTGCGCCGCATATGCACTCCATTGGTGCGCTTATTGAGGAGTCGAGAAGCAAAAACACTTGTGGCACAATTGCTTCCTTTCGCGTCGCGAATGGCACGCTAACTGCTACCACTCTGCTGCGCCGTTCTATCGGTATCGATTCGCAGCATTTGCCATTCATTCTCAGGAGAACTACTCATGACCCCCCAGGACGTAATCAAGATGGTCGAAGAGAAGGAAGTCCGTTTCGTCGACTTCCGCTTCACCGACACGCGCGGCAAGGAGCAGCACGTTGGCGTGCCGATCTCCCACTTCGGCATGGACAAGTTCGAAGACGGCCACGCCTTCGACGGTTCCTCGATTGCCGGCTGGAAGGGCATTCAGGCATCCGACATGCAACTGATGCCGGACGCGAACACCGCCTACATCGATCCCTTCATGGACGAGACCACGCTGGTACTGACCTGCGATGTGGTCGAGCCGGCCGACGGCAAGGGCTACGACCGCGACCCGCGTTCGATCGCCAAGCGCGCCGAGGCCTATCTCAAGTCCTCCGGCATCGGCGACACCGCCTATTTCGGTCCGGAACCCGAATTCTTCATCTTCGATGCCGTCGAGTGGAAAATCGACATGTCCGGCTCCTACTGCAAGGTCATCTCGGAAGAGGCGGCCTGGGCCTCGGCGGACAAGTTCGAGTCCGGCAACACCGGCCATCGCCCGACCGTCAAGGGCGGCTACTTCCCGGTGCCTCCGGTCGACAGCCTGAACGACATCCGCGCCCAGATGTGTATCGCGCTGGAAGCCTGCGGCGTGCCGGTCGAAGTGCATCACCACGAAGTCGCCACCGCCGGGCAGTGCGAAATCGGCACCAAGTTCAGCAGCCTGGTGCAACGCGCCGACTGGACCCAGGTCCTCAAGTACATCGTGCATAACGTCGCCCACAGCTATGGCAAGACGGCGACCTTCATGCCCAAGCCGATCGTCGGCGACAACGGTTCCGGCATGCACGTGCACCAGTCGATCTGGAAGGGCGGCAAGAACCTTTTCGCCGGCAACGGTTACGCAGGCCTTTCCGAAACTGCCCTGTACTACATCGGCGGCATCATCAAGCATGCCCGCGCGCTGAACGCCATCACCAACCCGCTGACCAACTCCTACAAGCGTCTGGTTCCCGGCTTCGAAGCCCCGGTCAAGCTGGCCTACTCGGCGCGCAACCGCTCCGCCTCGATCCGCGTGCCCTACGTGCATAACGACAAGGCGCGCCGCATCGAAGTCCGCTTCCCGGATCCGGGTGCCAACCCGTATCTGGCCTTCACCGCCATGATGATGGCCGGTCTCGACGGCATCCAGAACAAGATTCACCCCGGCGATCCGGCCGACAAGAATCTGTACGACCTGCCGCCGGAAGAGGACGCGAAGATCCCGACCGTCTGCTCCAGCCTGGAGCAGGCGCTCGAGTACCTCGACAAGGGACGTGAGTTCCTGCTGCGCGGCGGCGTGTTCAGCAACGAGATGATCGATGCCTACATCGAACTCAGGATGGAGGAAGTCACGCGCTTCCGCATGACCACCCATCCGCTCGAGTACGAGATGTACTACTCGATCTGATGAAGCTGATTCGTAGCGGGCGGGCCGGTCAAGCGTAGCTGACCTCGCCGCTACGGATGAGTCTTCGCGCAATGCGCACCAAAAATGGACGGGCAAGCCCCGTCCATTTTTTTCTGCAATTGACATACACTCGGCGCATGAAGAAAGTTTTCCTTGCCATCCCGCTTCTGCTGCCGCTGACTGTGGCCGCCAGTACGCTGTACAAGTGCACGGACAGTTCCGGCGTGGTGCTTTACACCAACCAGAAGACCGCCAAGAAGGCCTGTACGGTGCTCTCCTACCAGTCGCCGCCACCTGTTTCCACCGGCAGCGGCACCAAGCCGCGCGCCGCCGCAACGCCGACGCCGGGGGATTTCCCCCGCGTTTCGGGCAGCGAACAAAAGGCTCGCGATACCGACCGTCGCGCGATCCTCGACAAGGAACTCGCCAACGAATTGCAAAACCTGGAGAAAGCCAGGAAGGCGCTGTCCGACGCCGGAGGCCAGCCCCCGGACAAGCTTCAGCCCCTGCGCGACACCGCGGCATTGCACGAACGCAATGTCGAATCGCTGAAGAAAGAGCTCGGCAACCTGCGCTGAGCCAAGGCTCGGATGGGATCCCTCGGCTGGTGCGCTTCTTGCACAATAGTTTCGTGATGAATGCGACCGACAAGCCCAATGCCTTCAGCGGACTGGATCTGCTCTCCTCGGCCGTCGTGCTGGTCGATGCCAAACTGATCATCCGCCACGTCAACCCCGCCGCCGAGAACCTGTTCGCCGTCAGTTCGCGCCAACTGCTCGGCCAGCCCCTGCAACGGCTGGTGGGCGATCCGCCCGAGCTGTCCGCCGCGCTCGACAATGCGCTGAAGAACAACTGGAGCTATACCGGGCACAACATCCTGATCAAGCGGGCGCAGGATGAGCAGCTGCATGTCGATTGCACCGTGACGCCAGTCGAAAGCGGCAGCGCCCGCCTGTTGCTGGAGGTGCGCCCGATCGACCAGCAGCTGAAGGCGGCGCGCGAAGAGCAGCTCGCCCAGCAGCAGCAGGCCAACCGCGAACTGGTGCGCAACCTGGCGCACGAAATCAAGAACCCGCTGGGCGGCATTCGCGGCTCGGCGCAGCTGCTGGAACGCGAGCTGGCCAGCGACGCGCTCAAGGAATATACCCGGGTCATCATCGACGAGGCCGACCGGCTGCAGGACCTGATGCAGCGCCTGCTCTCTTCGCATCGCGTGATGCAGCCGGCGCAGGTGAACGTCCACGAGATTCTCGAGCGCGTGCGGCGCCTGATCCATGCCGAATACCACGACGTCACTGTCCGCCGCGACTACGACACCTCGCTGCCCGACATCACCGCCGACCGCGAACAGTTGATCCAGGCCATTCTCAACATTTCCCGCAACGCGGCGCAGGCGATGCAAGGCAAGGGCGAAATCATTTTCCGCACGCGGGCAGTGCGCCAGGTCACCCTGGCCAAGAAGCACCATGCGCTGGCACTGGAATTGCAGGTGATAGACAACGGCCCAGGAATACCGGAAGAGATTCGCGACAAGATCTTCTATCCGCTGGTCTCGGGCCGCGAGAACGGCAGTGGCCTCGGGCTTACCATCGCCCAGAGCTTCGTTCAGCAACATGGTGGAACTATTGAAGTCACTTCGCGCCCCGGCCGTACCTGCTTTTCGCTGATGCTGCCGCTGGCCAGAAAGAAAAGGGAAGATCTGTGAATGCCGTCTGGATCATCGACGACGACCGCTCCATCCGCTGGGTGCTGGAGAAGGCCCTCGGCCGCGAGAACATACCTGCCAGATGCTTCGGTTCGGCGGACGAAGCGCTGGCAGCGATCGCGAGCGGCCAGCACCCGGACGTGCTGATCTCCGACATCCGCATGCCGGGCAGCAGCGGACTCGACCTCTTGCGCCAAGTGAAAACGCAGTACCCCGGCCTGCCGGTGATCATCATGACGGCCTATTCCGACCTGGATTCCGCCGTCGCCGCCTTCCAGGGCGGCGCCTTCGAATATCTGCCCAAGCCTTTCGACGTGGATCAGGCGGTAGACCTCGTACGCCGGGCCATTACTCAAGCCTCGCACCAAAATGGTGCGCCAACGGAAACCAGCGTCGTCCCCGAGATCCTCGGCCAGGGCGCGGCGCTGCAGGAGGTCTTTCGCGCCATCGGCCGGCTGTCCCAATCGCACGCGACAGTCCTCATCAACGGCGAATCCGGGACCGGCAAGGAGCTGGTCGCGCGCGCCCTGCATCGCCACAGCCCGCGCCGCGACGCGCCCTTCATCGCGATCAACACGGCGGCCATTCCGCGCGACCTGCTCGAATCCGAACTCTTCGGCCACGAAAAGGGCGCCTTCACCGGTGCCGCCGCGCTGCGTCGCGGCCGCTTCGAGCAGGCCGACAACGGCACCTTGTTCCTCGACGAAATCGGCGACATGCCGGCCGAGCTGCAGACCCGACTGCTGCGCGTACTCTCCGACGGCAACTTCTACCGCGTCGGCGGCCACCAGCCGGTGAAGGCCAACGTCCGCGTGATCGCCGCCACCCATCAGGACCTGGAAGACCGGGTCAAGGCCGGCCTGTTCCGCGAAGACCTGTTCCACCGTCTCAACGTCATCCGCCTGCGTCTGCCGCCCCTGCGCGAGCGGCGCGACGACATCCCGCTGCTGGCGCAGCACTTCCTGCAAAAGAGCGCGCAGGAACTCGGGGGCGAGCCCAAGCGCCTCACCGAAGCCGCACTGAAGTACCTGCAGGGGCTGGATTTCCCCGGCAACGTGCGCCAACTCGAGAACCTTTGCCACTGGCTCACCGTGATGGCCCCGGGGCAAAGCGTGGACATCGCCGACCTGCCGGCGGAACTGCGCGACGGTTTGGATAATGCGGCGCGCCGCGATATGCCGGCAGACTGGAACCAGGCACTGGCGACTGAAGCCGACCGGCTGCTCGCCGCCGCGCCTGGCCATGTGTTCGATCAGCTCAACCGCGAGTTCGAGGCCACGCTGATCCGGCGCGCGCTGAATGCCACCGGCGGGCGCCGCATCGATGCCGCGCAACTGCTCGGCATCGGGCGCAACACCATCACGCGCAAGATTCAGGACCTCGGCCTGGACGACATCAAGGGCGACTCCGAGGCGACCTGAGGGCCCCGCTTCAGTTATAGTCAGGCCGGTTATTCCCCTGCGCCGTCAGGCGCCCGTCGTCAGAGGAAACCTGCATGCCTGTCACCATCGCCGCTATCGCCGCCAAGCTCGGGGAAGCCGCGCGCCGCTTCGACATCGATGTCCTGCCCACCTGCGATTCGACCAACGCGGTGCTGCTGAGCCGCGCCGAGGCCGGCGCGCCTTCCGGCACGGTGGTCATCGCCGAGGAGCAGACCGCCGGCCGCGGCCGCCGCGGCCGCACCTGGTTCGCCAGCCCCGGCGACAGCCTGACTTTCTCCCTGCTCTGGCGCTTTGCACCGGGCACAGCGCCGGCCGGGCTGTCGCTGGCTGTAGGCGTCGCCGTGGCGAGGGCGTTGCAGGGACTCGGCGCTGGCGCGCCCTGCGTGCCTGGAAATCCGCTTCGCGGGCAGGCAACGGCGCTGAAATGGCCCAACGACATCCTCAGGGACGGCCGCAAACTCGGCGGCATCCTGGTCGAACTGGTGCCCGGTGCGCCGCATGCTGCAGTCATCGGCATCGGCATCAACCTGCGCCTTCCCGCCGGCATGCCGGCGGATGTGCGCGCCGCATCGGCCGCCGTCTGCGAAGCCGGCGGGATTGCCCACGCCAACGATTTGTATGCTGCCCTGCTCGCCGAACTGCTGACGACGCTGGAAAGCTTCGCGGCAGGGGGCTTCGCCGCGATTCGTCCGGAGTGGCTCGCGCACCATGCCTTCCAGGATGCCCGCGTCAGCCTGTCGAGCGATTTCGGCCCACCGCGCGAGGGCATCTGTCGCGGCGTCGACATCGACGGCGCACTGCTGCTCGATATCGACGGCCGTGTCGAGCGCATCCTTTCCGGCGAAGTCTCGCTGCGGCCGGCCTGAACGACAGCCATGATTCTCTGCCTCGATGCCGGCAACACGCGCCTCAAGTTCGGCCTCTTCGACGGCACCGGCTGGCTCAAGCAGCGTGCGCTGGACTACCCGCAGCTCGACGACCTGTTCGACCGGCTGCCGGAGCGACCGACACGCATCGTCGCCTGCAACGTCGCGGGCGACGAAGTACGGCTACGTATCGAGGCGTTGGCCGAACAATCCGGCCTTCCGCTCGCCTGGCTGACGAGTTCCTTCACCGCCTGCGGCGTGACCAACGGCTATGACAATCCGCGACAGCTCGGCGCCGACCGTTGGGCCGCGCTGATCGCGGCGCGCTCCCTGCACGAAGGGCCGTGCGTGGTGGTCATGGCAGGCACGGCGACCACCATCGACGCACTCGATGCCAAGGGCCTGTTTCGCGGCGGCCTGATCCTGCCCGGCCTCTCCCTGATGCGCGCCGCGCTGGCGCGCAACACCGCCGATTTGCCTTACGCCGCCGGCCATTTCCAGCCGCAGCCGACCAACACCGACAATGCCATCGTCAGCGGCGCGATCGAGGCGACGCTGGGCGCCATCGAACGCATGCATGCCACGCTGGAAGGCGATGCGCTGTGCCTGCTCTCGGGCGGCGCCGCGGCCGAACTGGCGCCGCATCTCGGCGTGCCCCATCGCGTGATCGACAACCTGGTGCTGGAAGGCCTGGCGGTTTACAGCAAGACTACTTGAGCAACTCCCCCGCGACGATCAGCTGGCGCACCTGAGTCGTGCCGGCGCCGATCTCGATCAGCTTGCCGGCGCGGTAAAGGCAGTTCACCTCGGTCTCCCACATGAAGCCGTTGCCGCCATGGATCTGCACCGCATGGTCGAGCACGGTCTTCAGCATGTAGCCGGCATGCAGCACCGCGGCGGCGGAGCGCTTGTGTATCTCGCCGCGCCCGGCATCATTGGCGGCGGCGACTTCCTTCAGCACCTGGTAGGAAAACGCACGCACCGATTCCAGCGCCGCGTACATGTCGGCCAGCATGCCCTGCACCAGCTGGAAACTGGCGATGGGCTGGCCGAATTGCACCCGCGTGCGGGCGTAGTCCAGCGACAGGTCGAGGGCGCGCTGGGCCACGGCGATGACATGGCCGCTGAAGAAGATGCGCTCGATGTCGAGCCCGCTCATCACCACCTTGACGCCCTTGTCTTCGCCCCCGACCAGGTTGGCGGCGGGCACGCGGCAATCGTCGAACAGCAGCTCGCCGGTCGGGCTGCCGCGCCAGCCCATCTTCTTCAGGCTCTGCGCCACCGAGAAACCCGGCGTGCCCTTTTCCACGACGAAGGCCGAGATGCCGTGCTGGCCGCGTTCCGGATTGGTCTTGGCGTAGATCAGCAACAGGTCGGCGACCGGGCCGTTGGTGATGAACATCTTGCGGCCGTTCAGCACGTAGTGGTCGCCGTCGCGGCGCGCCGTGGTCTTCATCGAGCCCAGCGCGTCCGAACCGGCGCCGGGCTCGGTCAGGCCCAGCGCGCCGATGCCCGAGAGCATGCGCGGCAGGAAGCGCGCCTGCTGTTCGGCGCTGGCGTTCCTCACCAGGTTGTTCACGCAGAGGTTCTCGCTGGCGCCCCAGCTCGCGCCGAGCATGTTGTTCCAGTAGGACAGCGCTTCGCCGATGAAGAACTGCGAAACCAGATCGAGGCCCGGCCCGCCGAGCGATTCGGGCACGGTGGTGCCGAGCAGCCCGACTTCGCCCATCTTTCGATACTCGTCCCCGGGAAACCAGTCCTCGTCGTCCATGCGCCGCAGCAACGGGTGATGCCGCTCGCGCGCATAGCGCCAGGCCATGTCGTAGATGTGCTGGTGCTGTTCCTCGAAACCGTAGTTGCGCAGATCGATCATGACGAATTCCTTTTTTGACGACGAAGTCTAGCCGATCACGCCGGCCACTTGATCGCACCGCGCGCATCGCCGACAATGCATGATCGTCCGGAGGAGACGTCCATGCCTGTCCACTTTCTCGCCACGCTGCCGAACTTTCTCGCCTACCTCGGCACCGCCGTCGCGCTGCTGGTCGCCTTCGTCGCGATCTACCTCTACGTCACGCCCTACGAGGAAATCAAGCTGATCCGCGCCAACAACACGGCGGCGGCGATTTCCATGTCCGGCGCCATCCTCGGCTTCGCCATGCCCATCGCCAACGTCATCGCCCACAGCGACACGCTGCTCGATCTCGCGGTGTGGGGCGTCATCGCCGGCATCGTGCAGCTGCTGGCCTGGGGCGTGGCGCGCGTCGCGCTGCCGCAACTCCAGGAGGACATCGCCGCCGGGCGTGCGGCACCCGCCACGCTCGTGGCTGCACTTTCCATCACAGTCGGCCTGATCAACGCCGCCTGCATGACTTACTAACGTAACGCTCATGACACCGAGTTCAACGCACCAAGGATTCAACACGCGAAAAACAAATTTTAAGGCCCGCCCCCCATCCCCCCTCGCGGGGGTTACTGATCGGCTCGCTGCGCTCGGTTATCACCCGTCGCTGAACGAGCTATTTCACGCTAATCAAGGAGACCGCCATGGCACTCATGGATTTCATCAAGAAACAGTTTATCGACATCATCCAATGGACCGAGGACGATGGCGAGACCATGGCCTGGCGCTTCCCGATGGCCGAGCTCGAAATCCAGAACGGCGCCAGCCTGACGGTGCGCGAATCGCAGATGGCGGTGTTCGTCAATGAGGGCCAGATCGCCGACGTCTTCGGCCCCGGCATGTACAAGCTCACCACGCAGACGCTGCCGGTGCTGACCTACCTGAAGAATTGGGACAAGCTGTTCGAGTCGCCCTTCAAGTCCGACGTCTACTTCTTTTCCACGCGCCAGAAGCTCGACCGCAAGTGGGGCACGCCGAACCCCGTCACCATCCGCGACAAGGAATTCGGCATGGTGCGGCTGCGCGCCTTCGGCATCTACGCCTTCCACCTGAGCGACCCCAAGGCTTTCCACACCACGATTTCCGGCACGCTGGAAAGCTATACCACGGAGCAGCTCGAAGGCCAGTTGCGCAACACCATCGTCGGCCACATCTCGGACATCTTCGGCGAATCCGGCGTGCCCTTCATCGACATGGCCGGCAACCAGGAGGAATTCGGCCGCGCGCTCAAGGCCAAGCTCGACCCGATGTTCCAGGCTTACGGCCTCACGCTCGACAGCCTCAACGTGCAGAACATCTCGCTGCCCGAGGAACTGCAGGCCATGCTCGACAAGCGCATCGGCGTGAACATGATGGGCGGCATGCAGGCCTACACGCAATTCCAGACTGCCGAGGCGATCCCGCTGGCGGCGAAGAACGAGGGCGGCCTCGCCGGGCTGGGCGCCGGCGTCGGCGTCGGCTTCGGCGTCGGCCAGCAGGTCGCCGCGTCGATGGCGCAGGCATTGAACCCGGCTGCCGCCCCCGCTGCAGCCCCGGCCGCCGTAGCGCCAGCGCCGACGTCTGCGCCGGTGTCGGCGGACGAGATCGTCGCCACGATAGAGAAGCTGCACGGCCTGGTGGGCAAGGGCATGCTCTCGCAGGCAGAGTTCGATGCGAAGAAGGCGGAGCTGCTGAAGAAACTCGGCTGACCTCTCGCGCACAGGAATCGGGCCATGCCCTTCAGCGCCAACTGCCCGTCCTGCGGCGCAGCGGTCGTCTTCAAGTCGTCGGCATCCTTCCACGGCGTCTGCGAATTCTGCCGCAGCACGCTGGTGCGCCATGGCGCCAACCTGGAGAACCTCGGCCGCATGGCCGACCTCATCGAGGATGCCTCGCCGATCCGGCTCGGCACCGAAGGCCAGTATCGCGGCGTGCATTTCGCGGTGATCGGCCGCATCCAGCTGCGCTACACCGCCGGCGTCTGGAACGAGTGGCATGTACTGTTCGACGACCAGCGCGGCGGCTGGCTGTCCGATGCCAACGGCGAATACCTGATCAGCTTTCTCACGCCGCCCGGAGCGACCCTGCCGGAGTTCGCTGCGCTTATGCCGAACGACGAGATCAAGGCGGCTGGCCGCGATTTCGTCGTCACCGACATCGAGGAGGCGATGTGCATCGCGGGTGAGGGCGAGCTCCCCTTCGCCTTCGGTGCCGGCTATCCGGCTCAATTGGCCGACCTGCGGGCGACCGACGAGTCCGGCGCCTTCGCCAGCATCGACTACTCGGAAACGCCGCCACTGTTCTTCGTCGGCGAATCGCTGCCCTTCGCCGCTTTCAAGTTCGCCAACCTGCGCGGCGAGCAGGCGACCAAGCCGGCCGGTGTCGTCAAGGCGCTGCAATGCCCTGCCTGCGGCGGCGCCATCACGATCCACGACAAGGCGGTGCAGAGCGTGGCCTGCCCGTCCTGCCTCAGCGTGCTCGACGCCGCCAACGACAACCTGCGCATCCTGCAGAAAGCGACCTCGGCCATGACGGTCGAACCGAAGATCGCTCTCGGCAGCAGCGGCCGCTTTGCCGGCAAGGACTGGACCGTCATCGGCTTTCAGCGCCGCGACGTAACGTCTGAGGGCATTGCCTATCCTTGGGACGAATACCTGCTGCACCACCCGGAGGAAGGCTTCCGCTGGCTGGTCGAGGCGGATGGCCACTGGAGCTGGGTCAGTCCGCTGACAGCGCCGCCGCCCCATAAGGCGGGCCAGCCGACGGTCCTGCTAAAGGGCGAGACGTTCCGCCGCTATTCGGCTGGCGCGGCCGTGACCCGCTTCGTCATCGGCGAATTCACCTGGAAGGTAAAGGTGGACGAGGTCTGGCAGACCATCGATTTCATTGCGCCGCCGAAGATGCTGAGCCGCGAGTCGAGTGACAATGAAACGACGTGGTCGCTCGGCGAGTACCTACCGGCCGATGAAGTGGCCGCCGCCTTCAAGCTCAAGGCGCCGCTGACGAAACCCGAGGGTGTCGGCGCCAACCAGCCGAATCCGCACGAGGAAAGCCATCGCCGCGTCTGCGGCAGTTTCTGGAAATTTGCGGCGCTGGCCGCCGTCGCACAACTGCTCTGGGTCTTCGTCCTCGGCGGCAGCACGCTGCTCGACCAGCGCGTGGTGTTCTCGCCCGGCAAGGACGAGCCGATCACTACGCAGAACTTCCAGCTCGTGAAGGAGGCGCGCAACCTGGTAATGCGCCACGACACCGACCTCGACAACAACTGGCTCGGCCTGGGCCTCACCTTGATCGAAAAGAAGAGCGGCCGCGCCTGGATCGCGCAAAGCGACGTCGCCTACTGGCACGGCTCGGACGGCGGCGAGAGCTGGAGCGAAGGCGACCGCTCGCGCGAGCTGGTGTTCCGCGACCTGCCGGCCGGCGACTATTACTTTGTCATCGACCCGGAGATTTCGGCGGAAAAGCCGGTGGCCGTGGCCGACCGCGTCAAGGTGATCCGCGACCAGGCGGCCTGGAGCAACTTCTTCTTCCTGCTGGTTTTCCTCGCCGCCTTGCCGTTGTTTACCCGCTACCGCATGACGGCCTTCGAAGTCGAACGCTGGAAGAATGCCGACTTTATGCGCGACGGCACTCTGTTCCCTCCTGTCAGCAACGATGGAGACGACGACTGATGGCCCGCATCGCAACGATCCTCAGCCTGGCCGCCTTCGCGCTGTTCAACTACGGCCAGTACCTGGGCTGGAGCCTGTTTTCCGACGACGCCCAGGCCCAGCCCGTCCGCTCCGCCAACGCGGCGCGGGCCTATCACAAGTAGCCATGCCCTGATGCAGCGCCCCCTGCTGGTCTCCGTCTTCATCGTCGCCTCCTGCGGGCTGGCTTACGAGCTGATCGCCGGCGCGCTGGCGAGCTACCTGCTGGGCGATTCGGTGATGCAGTTCTCGACGGTGATCGGCGCCTACCTGTTCGCCATGGGCATCGGCTCCTGGCTGTCGAAGCATGTCGGCGGCAATCTCTTGATTCGTTTCATCCAGATCGAGCTGCTGGTCGGCCTGCTCGGCGGCCTTTCGGCGGGCCTCCTGTTCCTGCTGTTCACGCTCCACGCCGGGCCCTTCCGCTTCACGCTCTACGGGCTGGTGCTGCTGATCGGCATCCTGGTCGGCCTCGAAATCCCGCTGATCATGCGCATCCTCAAGCGCGACGTGGCCTTCAAGGACCTTGTGGCGCAGGTGCTCTCCTTCGACTACATCGGCGCGCTGGCGGTGTCGGTGCTGTTCCCCCTGCTGCTGGCGCCGCATCTGGGGCTGGTCAGGAGCGCGCTGCTGTTCGGCCTGCTCAACGCGGCCGTCGCCGCCTGGGCGCTGTGGCTGTTCCGCGCCCGGATCGGCCCGCTGGCGCTGCTGCGGGGGCAATGCATCGCGGTTATAGCCGTGCTCGCCGCAGCCTTCGGTTTCGCCGGAACTTTCGTCAGCCTGGCCGAGGCCAACCTCTACAGCGAGGACATCGTCCATGCCGAATCGAGTCCCTATCAGCGCATCGTCGTCACCCGCTGGCGCGACGAGCTGCGGCTGTACCTGAACCACAACCTGCAGTTTTCCTCGCGCGACGAATACCGCTACCACGAAGCGCTGGTGCATCCGGGCATGGCCGCGCTGCCCGGCGCGCGCCGCGTGCTGGTGCTAGGCGGCGGCGACGGCCTCGCGGTGCGCGAGATCCTCAAGTACCCGCAGGTGGAGAGCATCACGCTAGTCGACCTCGACCCGCGCATGACGCAGTTGTTCTCGCAGTCGCCCATGCTGGCCGAGTTGAACGGCGGCGCGCTCGGTTCGGCCAAAGTGAAAGTCGTCAATGCCGATGCCCTGCAATGGCTGGAACAGTCGCAGGAGATGTTCGACTTCGTCGTCGCCGATTTCCCCGATCCGTCGAACTACGGCCTGGGCAAGCTCTACTCGACCGCCTTCTATCGCCTGCTGAGGCAGCACGTCGCCGAAACCGGCCTGATCGTGGTCCAGGCCACGTCGCCCATGTATGCGCGGGAGAGTTTCTGGACCGTGGTCGCCACGCTCGAAGCCGCCGGCTGGCAGACCACGCCCTATCACGCGCTGGTGCCGAGCTTCGGCGAATGGGGCTACATCCTCGCCGGCCGGCGCGAGTACCGTCCTCCCGCCCGGATTCCGGTACCGACGCGCTTCGTCACCGCCGATGCGCTGCCGGCACTATTTCATTTCCCCGCCGACATGGCGCGCATCCCGGCCGAACCCAACCGCCTCGACAACCAGAACCTCGTGCGCATCTTCGAGCGCGAATGGGGTCAAGTGCAGGTGCACTGATGCGCCGGCGCGAGTTTCTGGCGGCGGCGTCTGCCGCGGCGACCCTGGCGGCTTGCGGCTCGAAGGCTCAACCGCCCCTGCCGCCGGGTGAACTGACGGGCGCCAGCGATGCGCTCGGCCACCGCCTGCGCAAGCCGGACTTTCCCGCTCCTGCGGAGACACGCCGCACCACGGTGGCGATCGTCGGCGGCGGCATCGGGGGACTGTCGGCGGCATGGAAACTGTCGCGCTCCGGCTGCGACGATTTCCTGCTGCTGGAAATGGAGAGTGAGGCCGGAGGCAATTCCCGCAGCGGCAGGAACGAGGTTTCGGCGCATCCGCTCGGCGCGCATTACCTGCCGCTGCCGCCACGCGAAGCGCGCGCCACGCGGCAGCTGCTGGCCGAACTCGGCGTGCTGCAGGGCGACCCGGACGCCGCACATCCGGTCTACGACGAGAAGTACCTCTGTCATGCGCCGCATGAGCGGCTCTATACCAACGGCTACTGGCAGGACGGCTTGTGGCCGACGCTGGGCGTGCCGAAGACCGAGCGCGCGCAGTACGTCCGCTTTCAGGAATATGTCGCCGGCTTGCGCCAGCTGCGCGACGCTGCCGGACGGCGCGCCTTCGCCCTGCCGCTGGCGCTGTCCAGCCGCGATCCGAAATTTCTCGCGCTGGACCGCGTCACGCTGCGCGACTGGCTGCTGCGCGAGGGCTACACCGCGCCGGGGCTGTACTGGCTGACCGACTATGCCTGCCGCGACGACTACGGCACCTCGGCTGCGCAAACCTCGGCCTGGGCCGGCCTGCACTACTTCGCCTGTCGCGACGGCGAAGGCCAGGTGCTGACGGCGCCGGAAGGCAACGCCTGGCTGGCGCGCGGCCTGGCGCGCGCGACAACGGGCCGGGTGCAGCCGAACGCGCTGGTGTTCCACGTCGAGCAGGGCAGGAAGGAGACGACAATCGACGTCTACCTCGCTGCCGAAAACCGCAGCATCCGCATCGTCGCCCGCGAGCTGATCTGGGCCGCGCCGCTGTTCCTGATCCCGCACGTGTTCGCCGCCCCGCGGCCGGAATGGCTGGCCGCCATCCGCGGCGCCGACTATGCACCCTGGATCGTCGCCAATCTGACATTGTCGGCTGCACCGCAAACCCGGGCCGGTTATCCGCTGGCCTGGGACAATGTGTTGCACGAAAGCGCGGCGCTGGGCTATGTGGTGGCCACCCATCAGCAGCTGCGCTACGCACCGGGGCCGACCGTGATCAGCTGGTATCGGGCGCTGCAGGAAGAATCGGCGTTCCGGACTCTGTCTGCCGGGGATTCCGCTTCGCGGGCCGGCAAGCGCCGACTCCTGCAGAACCGCGATGCCTGGGCCGCCGAGGCGCTGGCCGACCTGTCGGTGCCGCATCCGGAAATTCGCGAACTGGCGACGCGGATCGACATCCACCGCCACGCCCACGCCATGATCCGCCCGCTGCCCGGCCGCCTGTGGGGAGGCACGCGCAGCAGTTTCGAGCTGGGCAGGCCCGGCATCCAGTTCGCCCACGCCGATGTATCCGGCTTGTCGCTGTTCGAGGAAGCCAACTATCGCGGCGTGCTGGCCGCCGAGCGCACGCTGACGCGGCTCGGCGTATCCTATGCGTCCTCGCTATGAACGGCCTCCACATCCTTGCCGAATTCCACGCCTGCCAAGGCGAACGCCGCCTGCTGCTGGAGGCGGAACCCCTGGCGGCCCTCTGCCGCCGGGTCTGCAAGGGAGCGGGGCTGGAAGTCGTCGCCGAGGCCTTCCACCAGTTTCCTGCCGCCGGCGCGACCGGGGCCCTGGTGCTGGCTGAATCGCACCTGGCGATCCATACGTGGCCGGAACTCGAATCGGTAACGCTCGACCTTTACGTCTGCAACTATAGTCAGGATAATCGCGCTGCCGCGGAAGCCGCCTACGACGCCCTGCGCACCCGGTTCAAGCCGGGGCGCGTCGTGCGGCGCGATGTCGCTCGCGGCGATCCTGATTCTGCCGGGGGGCATGACCATTAGGCTTTTCTTCTTCCTGCTGGTGTTTGCCAACCTGATCTTCTTTGCCTGGGCACAAGGCTATTTCGGCGCAACCGACGACAGCCGCGAACCGCAGCGGCTGGCGCAGCAGTTCCAGGCCGACAAGCTGCGCATCGTGCGCATCGTGCGCGACGTCAAGGCGCCGCCGGCGAAGAAGGAGGAGCCGGTCTGTCGCCTGATCAGCGGCCTGACCGTGGCCGGAGCCGAGGCCCTGAAGACCGCCGTCGAAGCCTTCGGCGGCGAAGCCAAAGTCCTGCCGCAGCAGGAACCGCCACTCCACCTGGTGCTGATCGCCGACCTGGCCAACAAGGCGGCAGCCGACAGGAAATCCGCCGAGCTGACCCGCTTCGGCGCCCAGGACCACCGCATCGTCGCCCTCGAGAACAGCCGCTTCGAAATCGTCTTCGGCAGCTTTCCCGCCGAAGCCGCGGCACGCGAACTGTTGCAGGGCCTGAACAAACGCGGCATCAAGTCGGCTCGGATCGATGCCCGCGAACAACCGCCGCTGAAGGCCCGGCTCGAGACCCGCGCCCCCGCCTCGACGCTGCAGCAGCATCTGCCGAAACTGGTTGCGCCCCATGCCGATGCCACCATCGGCGAGTGCGCTGCGTGATTCCGCAATGACCTTCCTGGTTGGTCTCACCGGCGGCATCGGCAGCGGCAAGAGCGCGGTCGCCGACCTGTTCGCGGCGCGCGGCGTGCTGGTGATCGATACCGATGCCATTGCCCACGAGCTGACCGCGCCAGGCGGCGCCGCGATGCCGGCCATCCGCGCCGAGTTCGGCGAAGCTGCGGCAGGTGCCGACGGAGCGTTGGACCGCGCCGCGATGCGCGCGATCGTCTTTGCCGACCCGTCGGCGCGCAGGCGCCTCGAGGCAATCCTGCATCCGCTGATTCGCGCTGAAAGCGAGCGCCGCCTGGCGGCAAAGCCGGCCAGCTCTCCCTATGCCATCCTCATGGTGCCGCTGCTGATCGAGGCCGGCGACTACCGCAAGCGCGTGAACCGGATCGCCGTGGTCGATTGCGCGGAAGCCACCCAGATCGACCGCGTCAGGCGCCGCAACGGGCTTGCCCGAAGCGAGATCGAACGCATTCTTGCGGCACAGGCGACGCGCGCCGAGCGACTGGCGGCGGCTGACGATGTCATCGACAATGACGGCGAGCTTGCGGCCTTGCCGCCCCAGGTGGAGCGCCTGCATGTGAGCTATTTGGCATTGGCACAAGGGATTTATTGAGGTTTGCATTGATTTGGGTCACAATCGCACGAATTTTCTCCATTCGACCGGCGTGTGATCACTTACGAATACCCTCTGAGCGAGCGCGTTCGCACGCTGCTGCGGCTTGAAGATCTTTTTGACAAGATCACTCATTTCGCCGGCGCCGAAGGTGCGATGGAGCACCATGTCGCGCTCGTTACCCTGTTCGAGATCCTCGAGGTCGCCGGCCGCGCCGAGCTGAAGTTCGACCTGGTGCAGGAGCTCGAACGCCAGCGCCAGATCCTGCTTTCCTTCCGCAACAACCCCGAGATTTCCGAAGACGCGCTCTCCGGCGCGCTCTACGAAATCGAGCAGGCCAGCGCGCTGCTGCTCGCCATGCACGGCAAGATCGGCCACTACCTGCGCGAAAACGAGTGGCTGATGACCATCAAGAACCGCGCCGCGATTCCCGGCGGCGTCTGCGAGTTCGACCTGCCGGGCTATCACTACTGGCGGCATCGCGAGGCGGCGCTGCGCCAGCAGGACCTGCGCGGCTGGATCGCGCCGATGATGCCGATCCGCGCCGGGCTGGCGATCGTGCTGCGCCTGCTGCGTGCCTCGGGCCGCGCGGAGCACAAGACCGCCCAGCGCGGCGCCTTTCAACTCATGCTGAGCGGCCGCAGCGCGCAGCTGATCCGCCTCAAGATCGGACAGGGCGATCCCTGCCTGCCGGAAATTTCCGCCGGCAAGTTCGCCATCAACATCCGCTTCCTGCGTCCGGACATGGATCAGCGGCCGCGCCAGATAGACTCGACCGTGGATTTCGAACTCACGCTGTGCAACCTGTAAAGCCTGCTGCACCCCGCGTCGTTACCTGCCCGAGCTGCGGTGCTCTGGTCGAGTGGATTCCTGAAAATCGCTATCGGCCGTTTTGCTCGGCGCGCTGCAAGGGCGTCGATCTGGGCGCCTGGGCCACGGACAAATATCGCGTCGAGGCCACCGAGGAACCGCACCCGGAAGATCAGTCCGAGTAAGGCCCGGCTTTACCAGGCGGCGCGAATTGCCGCAATGCCATGGGCGCCGGCCCGTTGCGCCGCATCGAGGTCTGCACGCGAAAGCCCGCCCAGGGCGAAAGTCGGCAGTGGCGGCACGCCGACCGCGGCGGCGAAATTGTCCCAGCCGATGCCGGCCACACCCGGATGGGAGGCCGTCGCCCGCACCGGGCCGAACACCGCGAAGTCGCAGCCTAGTTTCCCGGCGAGATCCAGCTCCGCCGCAGAATGGCAGGATGCCGCCACCAGCGGAAAATCCGGCCGCGCGGTTTGCGCCGCCAGCCGCACGGCGGGCAGGTGCACCCCGTCCGCGCCCGCCGCCTCCGCCAGCGCCGCGTCGCCATTGACCAGCACCCGCGCGCCGTACTGATGGCAAAGGTCGACGGCGGCATGGACGAAAGCCGCGCGGCGCGCCGCATCGAGCTTCGGCTCGCGCAGCTGCACCAGCGTCAGGCCGCCTTCCAGCGCATGCGCCAGGGCCAGCAGTTGCGCATCGATGCCGATCTCGCCGGCATGGGTGATGGCGTAGAAGTCCGGCAGCGCCAGCACTGCCAGCACCGGCGCGTTGGCCGGCAGCATCGGCGAAACCGTGAGGCCGTCGGCGCGCTGCCAGGCCAGCGCGCTATGCACGTGGTCGTGCAACTCGCCATGCCATTCGCGTACCCGAAAGAAGTTGAGCCGCACATGGGCGTGCTCGTAGACGTGCTCGCGGCGCAGCCAGGGATCGGCGCGCGACACCTCGATGCCGAGCTCCTCGTGCAGCTCGCGCACCAGAGCGTCGTGCGGCGTTTCTCCTGGCTCGACCTTGCCGCCGGGAAATTCCCAGAAGCCGGGGTAGAAGGTGCCCGGCGCGCGCTGGCCGAGCAGGAACTCAGTGGCAAACCCGGTGGCACCGTCCGCACTGCGCCGTTCGATGACGGCGGCAGCGACTTCAGTGATTTTCCTCACTTCGAAGCGGCAGGCTTCTTGGCGTGGCGACCGGCATAGTCGCGGGCGAACTGCCAGGCAACGCGGCCGCTGCGCGAACCGCGCATCAGGGTCCATTGCAGGGCTTCGCCGCGCGCCGCGGCGATTTGTGCCTCCGACATGCCGAATTCGGCCAGCCAGTGGGCGCAGATTTCGAGGTAATGGTCCTGGCCGAAGGGATAGAAGGACAGCCAGAGGCCGAAGCGCTCCGACAGCGAAACCTTTTCTTCGGTGGTCTCGCCGGGATGGATGTCGCCGTCGGCGTTGTATTTGGTTTCGAGGTTCTCCGACATCTTTTCCGGCATCAGGTGGCGGCGGTTGGACGTCGCATACACCAGCAGATTGTCCGGCATGCCGGTGATCGAACCGTCGAGGATGCTCTTCATCGCCTTGTAGCCGGGCTCGCCCGATTCGAAGGAGAGGTCGTCGCAGAATATGATGAAGCGCTCGCGACGGCCGGCGATCAGGTCGACGATCTCCGGCAAGTGCACCAGATCATCCTTGTCGACTTCGATCAGGCGCAGTCCCTTGCCGGCGAACCGGTTCAGCACGGCCTTGACCAGCGAACTCTTGCCCGTGCCGCGCGCGCCGGTCAGCAGCACGTTGTTGGCGCTGCGCTTGGCGACGAATTGTTTGGTGTTCTGAGCGATGCGCTGCTTCTGGTCATCGACGCCCTGCAAGTCCTCGAAGCGGATGCGGTGCGGCTGCTTGACCGCCTCCAGCCAGCCGCGCCCGGCGCGGGTACGCCAGCGAAACGCCGTGGCCGACCAGTCGGGCGGCGGCAGCGGCGGCGGCAGGATGGTCTCAAGGCGATCGAACAGGGCGTCGAGGCGGTCGATCAGGGGAGCAAAAGCATGGGAGGGGTCGGTCATCGCTGTCTCTTGGGAGGCCGTCGGGCCGGTCCCGCCAAGGGCCCGGTTCGAGGAATATGCCCTACATCGGTTAAGCTTGCGGGCTCTTGAAAGCATGGCACTTTAGCAGATTCATGTTTCGATTCCTCCCCGTCCTGGCGGTACTGCTGGTCGTCGCCGGCTGCGCGCAGTTGCCCGCCCCGTCAGACATGCGCGTCGACGCCTGCCCCGTCCCTGCGGCTTGCCCGGTCTGTCCGGTGTGTCCGCCCGTGGTGCCGCCCAAGCCGCCGGAGAAGCCCCTGCAGCCCGCCGAATGGAACGACCTGCCGGGCTGGAACAGCGATGATCCCGGCGCCGCGTTCGCCGCCCTGGTCGCCAGTTGCCGCAGCCTGGAGAGGCAAGAGCAATGGCAGCCGGTCTGCAATTCGGCACGCAGTGTCGACGACCGGAACGGACCGGCCTTGCGTGCGTGGTTCGAGGCGCAATTCCGGCCCTGGGCGCTGGTCAATCCGGACGGCTCGCGCACGGGACTGATCACCGGCTATTACGAACCGGTCCTGAAAGGCAGCCGTTTCGAAACTCGCGGCTACTCCTATCCCGTCTTCGGTCCGCCCGACGACCTGATCGTGGTCGAACTGGCCGAGCTCTATCCGGAACTCAAGCACCTGCGCCTGCGCGGCCGCATCGAGGGGCGCAAACTGGTGCCTTATTACTCGCGCGCCGAATGGACACCACAGGAGAGCAAGCGCTCACCCCAGGCCCTCCTCTGGATCGACGATCCGATCGATCTTTTCTTCATGCAGATCCAGGGCTCCGGCCAGGTGCAGCTCGCCGACGGCAGCCGCGTGCGCCTCAATTACGCCGACCAGAACGGCCATCCCTACCGTTCTATCGGCCGTTGGCTGATCGAACGCGGCGAACTAAAGGCTGAACAAGCCTCGATGCAGGGCATCAAGAACTGGGCCCGGGCCAATCCGTCGCGGCTGACGGAACTGCTCAACGCCAATCCGAGCCTGGTGTTCTTCCGCGAACTGCCGGTCGAAGGCAGCGGACCGCAAGGCGCCATGGGGCTGGCCCTGACGCCCGAACGCTCCCTGGCCGTCGACCCGCGCCACGTGCCTCTGGGCGCACCGATCTGGCTCGCCACGACGCGACCGAACAGTACTCAGGCGCTGAGCCGGCTGATGCTTGGACAGGACACGGGCGGGGCCATCCGCGGCGTCGTTCGCGCCGACTTCTTCTGGGGCAGCGGCCCCGAAGCCGGCAGCCAGGCCGGGAAAATGCGCCAGCAGGGGCGCATGTGGGTGCTGATGCCGCGCAGCTATGAGCCTCCGGGCACGCCGAACAACGCACCAAAATAGGCGCCCAAGGGTTTCAATCATGCCCGCTGTGCCCGACGCCCAAAAAGCGGGCGTCAGCCTTCACTGAAACTCCGTCACGCGCGGTTTGCGCCGTCTTGCCAGCGCCGACTCTCACCATTGCGGTGCAAGGTCCGGCCCGTTCGCACCACCAAGGTGCGCTATGCTCTGCTCTGCTGGACGATCCTCTTGATTTATCACTGATTTATTGGCGGGAATGGTCATTGCTTTCATGCATCCCATTCGTGCCTTTAGGCCTTTGGGAGCCCCGCAATGGAGAATTTCAAGACATCCGCCGACGTGCTGTTCATTCTGCTCGGCGCCATCATGATCCTGGCCATGCATGCCGGCTTTGCCTTTCTGGAACTGGGCACGGTGCGCAAGAAGAACCAGATCAACGCGCTGGTGAAGATCCTCACCGACTTTTCGGTCTCGACCCTGGCCTACTTCTTCATCGGCTACGGCATCGCCTACGGCGTGCATTTCTTTTCCAGCGCCGAAGTCCTCGCGCAAAAGAGCGGCTTCGAACTGACCAAGTTCTTCTTCCTGCTGACCTTCGCCGCCGCGATCCCGGCAATCGTTTCCGGCGGCATCGCCGAGCGCGCCCGCTTCGGCCCTCAGCTCGCAGCCACATTCCTGCTGGTCGGCTTCATCTATCCGATCTTCGAGGGCATTGCCTGGAATCATGCTTACGGCATCCAGGACTGGTTCAAGGCCAGCTTCGGCGAAGAGTTCCACGATTTCGCCGGCTCGGTGGTGGTGCACGCCGTCGGCGGCTGGATCGGACTCGCCGCGGTGATCCTGCTCGGCGCACGGCGCGGGCGCTACCACAAGGACGGCGGCATATCGGCCCATCCGCCTTCGAGCATTCCCTTCCTCGCGCTCGGCGCCTGGATCCTGGTCGTCGGCTGGTTCGGCTTCAACGTCATGAGCGCGCAGACGCTGGACAAGGTCTCCGGCCTCGTCGCGATGAACTCGCTGATGGCCATGGTCGGCGGCACGCTGGTGGCGCTGGTGGCCGGCCGCAACGACCCGGGCTTCGTCCATAACGGCCCGCTGGCCGGGCTGGTCGCCATCTGCGCCGGCTCCGATCTGATGCACCCGCTCGGCGCACTGATCACCGGCGGCGTCGCCGGCGGCCTCTTCGTCGGCATGTTCACGCTGACGCAGAACCGCTGGAAGATCGACGACGTGCTCGGCGTCTGGCCGCTGCATGGCCTCTGCGGCGCCTGGGGCGGAGTCGCAGCCGGCATCTTCGGCACCAAGGCGCTGGGCGGCCTGGGCGGCGTCGCCTTCATGAGCCAGCTCGCAGGCACCGCGCTCGGCATTGCGGTGGCGCTGGGCGGTGGCTTCCTGGTCTATGGCGTGCTGAAAATGACCATCGGCATCCGCCTGGAACCGGAAGACGAATTCAACGGCGCCGACCTGACCTTCCACAAGATTTCGGCCAGCGCGGAGCGGGAGACGCTCTGGTAGGACGATCGCGAGGAACAAAGTCTGTCGGACAACCTGGTGCCGAGAGGCGGCTCTGCCAGTCTCGGAAGGGGAGGAATTCACGCTCCGCGGCGATGCCGCACCGCATCGCCTCGAGATCGCGGAGCGTTCCGGCTGGCGCACTTGCCGTCACTTCTTCCATACGATCGCTTCTGCCCTGCCCGTTCCGGCAATGCGGCTCCCTTCCCTCGTCCCCAGCAAGCCGCCGACGATCAGGTCGACCGCCTCTTCCGGCGAGAGGCCATGGGCCATCAGCGTTTCCAACTGGTGGTGATCTACGCTGCCGATGGCGGCCTCATGGGTGACCTTGGCCTCGGGATGGGTCACCTTCACGAGCGGTTGTGCGCTCGCCATCGCCCGATCCTTGACGATTTCCATGCAGTCGACGTGGCCGCGGGCCTGCGCCGCATTGCCCTCGGTGATGCCGACGATCTCGGCCGTGGCATCGTGCTCCAGGGCGACCCGGGTCTTGATCAGTCCGCGCGCCGCGCGACCTGCCAGCACCAGTCGCTCGCGGATGCGAATGGCGTCATTGCCGCGGCCGAACACCCGGGCAGTGAGCTCGACCACGGCTTCCTCGTCCGCTTCGACTTCGTAGTCGATGTCCAGCTTGCCGACGCGTCCGGTAGTGAGCGAGAAGTCGGAGCGATAGAGACCACGCTTGCCCACCTTCACCGTCGCCCGGGGCACCACGGTCACGCCGCCGTAGGGGCCATGGTAATGGCCTTCCGTGTAGGCAAGCCGGGCACCGGCACCGACTTCGATCACGGCATCCATCAGATGCTCGACCCGCTCGGCGTTGGGAAAAAAGCAGTGAGCCACGATGTCGAGCGCGGAGTCGTCCTCCAGCACCAGGTGCATGCGGATGTGCTGCCGGCCGACGGACGGCAGGACCCCGAAACACAGATGCAGGGGGTGTGCCAGGCGCGTACCGCGCGCGACGCGGATGTCGGCGACGATGCCGTCCGCGCTTTCTTCGGCCGCAAGCGTCAGCCCCGGCACCTGCCGCTGGCTCAACAGCCGCTGGCCGCTCGCCATCACGTGCGCGGTCTGCGCATCGGCGAGGATCGCGCGATCCACGCCCTGGCTGCCCAGCGCCGTCAGCAGGCCGTCAAGTTCGCTCATCGTGACACTCCTCGCCGTTGCAGCGCAGACAGGCCCGGCCACGGTAATTGGCCGCCACGATTTCCGGATTGCCGCTGCAAACGATGCGCCCGCCGCAGAGTTGCGATGCGCGATCGGCTATGCGGGTGATTTCCTCGCGATGGGTAATGAGCAGCACCCCGGCGCCCTGCGCCTTGAAGGTTCTGATGACGCCGATTATTTCGCCGATCGACAGCAGGTCTATTCCCGCGGTGGGTTCGTCCAGTATCACCAGGCGCGGGGCCAGGGCCAACACGGAAGCCAGTTCGATACGCTTGCGTTCGCCGCCGCTCAGGGTCTTGTCCACCATGCGGTTCAGGTAGTCCGTCGGCGCCAGACCCACATGATGGAGGCAGTCCTGCGCATCCACCCCGCTTTTGCCCAGGCGCAGAAAATCGCCAACCGACAGCCCTTCGAAGCGGGCCGGCTCCTGCCACGCCAGGGTGATGCCCATGCGTGCGCGCTCGTGAAGAGGCAGCGCATCGATGGGACGGCCGTCGAAACGAATCTCGCCGGCATCGGGACGATAACCCTCGCAGCCCATGACCAGATACGCGAGCGTGCTCTTGCCGGTGCCGTTGGTGCCGACCAGCGCGTGAATCTCGCCGGCTTCGACGGTCAAATCCACCCCGTCCAGCACCACCCGTTCCGGCACGCGAAATCTCAAGCGATCGATTTCGAGAAGTGCCATTCGCTACCTCAAGTTCAGCAACATTGCGACACCGGCCGCCCGTACGAACCCTGCTAGCGCGCTCCCTGCAACTGCTTCTCAGACTTCGCCGGCTGCAGCTCGAGCGTGCAGCGCACGATGCCGGCCTCTTCGCTGCGCCCGAAAGTGAAGCCGAAGCCCTTGAGCAGGTCCAGCATAGGCTGGTTGTCGTACATCACGTCGCCGCTGAATACCCGGATGCCGCGCTCGCGGGAATAGTCGATCATCTTGCGCAGCAGGCCGGATCCTATGCCCTGGCCCTTCATGTCCGAGCGGATGATGATGGCGAATTCGGCGGTATGGTTGTCCGGCGTGGCGACGATGCGCACGACGCCGAGGGTCTCCGGCTCGCCGTCCTCGCCCGTGGCGCTGGCGACGAAGGCCATTTCGCGGTCGTAGTCGATCTGCGTCAGGCGGGCCATGTCGCGGCGGGGAATATGCTTTACATAGTGGAAGAAACGGTAGACCAGGTCCTGCTCGCTCATGTGCGAAAGGAAGACATAGTGCGCGGCTTCGTCTTCCGGACGGATCGGGCGGAACAGCACCGCCCGGCCGTTGCGCAGCGCGGTGGTCTGCTCCAGCGCCTTCGGATAGGGCTGGATCGCGAAGCGATGCGCATCGACCGGCGTCGCCGACAACTGAATGTGGGCATCGACTACCGTCACGCCCTTGTCGTCGGCGAACAGCGGGTTGATGTCGAGTTCGACGATTTCCGGCAGATCGATCAGCAGCTGCGAAACCTTGGTCAGCACCAGGGCGATGGCCTCGCGATCCGCCGCGGGATCGCCGCGATGGGTCTCGAGCAGTGCCGCCGCGCGGCTGCGGCCGATGAGGTCGTGCGCCAGCGGCAGGTTCAGCGGCGGCAAGCCCACCGCCATGCCGCGGTAGATTCCCGCTGCGCGGCCGCCTTCGCCGAAAATGATCAGCGGGCCGAACAGCGGGTCGGTGACGACGCCGACCAGCAGCTGCCGCGCATGGCCGCGCGGCAGCATCGACTGGAGGTTGAAGCCGCTGATGGTGACGTCGGGATATTTGATCCGCGCCCGCTCGATCATGCCGCGCGCGGCGGCTTCCACGGCCTCGGCGGTTTCGAGGTTGAGGGCGACGCCGCCGATGTCCCACTTGCGCCGCAGGTCGCGCGAAATCACGGCCAGCGCCACGGGCAAGCCGATGCGCTGCGCGACCTGCGCCGCTTCCTGCGGGTCCGCCGCGGCGTGGGTCGCCACCACCGGAATGCCGTAAGCGGAAAGGATCGCCTTCGACTCCGCCTCGGCGAGCTGGGTTCGTCCTCCGTCCAGCGCCTCGCGCACGACCTTGCGCGCGCCATCGACGTCGGGCGTGAAGCTGCTGGAAACCGACGGCGGCACCTGCATCAGCAGCTCGCGCGCCATGCGATGATTGTCGATATGCAGAAAGGCCCGGGCGCCGTGCCCCGGCGTCGAGAACGTCGGAATGCCGGCATCGACGAAGCGCATGCGTTCGGCGGCGACGCTTTCGTCGCCGATCCAGCAGGTGAGCAGGTTGCAGGTGATGGATTTCGCGGCCTTGATCACGGTCTCGGCAATCTCCTCGCTGCTGCTGAGCGCATTCGGCGTATGCATCACCAGTATGGCGTTCGCCGCGCGCTCCTCGCAGAGCACCTTGAGCACCGCCTCGTAGCGCGCGGCGCTGGCATCGACGCGGACGTCGATCGGATTGCGGCCGTCCCAGGTCGCCGGCAGGACCTTCCGCAGCTTCGCCACCGTCTGTTCTTCGAGCGCGGGCATCGTATAGCCGCCCAGATACAGGCTGTCCTCGGCCATGATGCCGCCGCCGCCGCCGTTGCTGATCGCCACCAGGCGGCTGCCGCCGATCGGCCGCGAGCGCACCACGGTCTCCACGGCGCCGAACAGTTCGTCGAGATGCTCGACGCGCAGGATGCCGGCGCGGCGCAGCACGGCGTCGAAGACGTCGTCGCTGCTGATCAGGTCCGACATGCCGAGACCCGAAGCCTCCGCGCCTGCCGGCAGGCGGGGATGCGGCGCGCGGCCCGCCTTGATCGCCACCACCGGCTTGTTCCGCGCCGCGGCGCGGGCAGCCGCCATGAAGCTGCGGCGGTCGCGTATCGATTCGATGTAGAGCAGGATGGCCTGCGTGTCCGGATCGCTGGCGAGAAAATCGAGGACTTCGCCGAAGCCGATATCCAGCCCGTCGCCGAGCGACACGAAGTGCGAGAAGCCGACCTTCTTCGGCAGCGCCCAGTCGAGCACCATGGTGCCGACGGCATCGGACTGCGAGACGAAGCCGAGCTTGCCCGGCTCCACCCGCATCTGGGAAAACGTGGCGTTGATGCCCGCTTTCGGCACCAGGATGCCCAGCGTGCTGCCGCCCAGCAGCCGTATGCCATGGCGCCGCGCCGTTTCGAGAACCACCGCTTCGAGCGGCCGCCCGCCGGCGTCGAAGGTGGTCGCCAGGTAGCCCGCCATGATGATCGCGGCGCGCGTGCCGCGGCGGCCGAGGTCTTCGAGCAGGGCGGGAACGGTGGCCGCCGGCGTACAGATGATCGCGAGATCGGGTGTCTGCGGCAGGGCGGCGACGTTCGGGTAGGTCAGCACGCCGGCCACGGCCTCCCGCTTCGGATTCACCGGCATGATGACGCCGCCGAAGCCGCCGGCAAGCAGGTTGCGCATCAGCACGTTGCCGATCCGTTGCGGCCGCGCACTGGCGCCGATCACCGCGATGCTTTGCGGATTGAACAGGCTTTGCAGGAAATGGAAACTCATGGCGAAACCGTCATGCCGATAGGGAATGGCATCAGTGCCGAGTCGTACATGCTAAGCCATTGTGCCCGGTTCTGTCCCGCCGGCTTTGCGCCCCGGTTAGCTTGCCGCGGTCGCCGGCGACCGGCTTTCGAGCAGCTTGACCAGCGTGTGCAGGACGCGATTGACCGGCGTGGCGATTCCGTGTGCCGCGCCGCGCCGCATTACATAGCCGTTGATGTGATCGATCTCGCTCGGCTTGCCGCGCGCCACGTCATGGGCGGTCGAGGAGAGCTGGCCGGGCATGGTGGCCGCGATGCGCTGCACGGCCTCCCAGGTGTCGCCGGGCACGGCTACGTCGTCGGCGCGTGCCACGGCGAGGCACTCCTCCATCACGTCGCGCATCACGTCCTCGACGCCCGGCCCCTGGACCATGCGGCCGTAGGGCATTTGCGTGATGGCGGAGAGGGCGTTGTAGGCGCAATTGAGGATCAGCTTGGCCCACAGCGCGCCGGCCACGTTGTCGGAAATCTCCAGCGGTACGCCGGCCGCGCCGAACGACTGCACCAGCTCCCCGCTCACGGCCGACGGCCCGATCACCAGTTCGCCGCGCCCGTGATGCCTGACGTGGCCCGGCCCGGCCATTTCGGTGGCGACATAGACTACCGCGGGATGGACTTCGCGGCCCAGCACCGCCTGCAGCCGCGCCGCGTTGTCGTAGCCGTTCTGCAGGCTCAGCACCACGGCGCCGGGCGCGAGATGCGGCTTCATCTGCGCGCCGGCGATTTCGGTGTCGGTCGACTTGACGCAGCACAGCACGACCTGTGCGCCTTCGATGCCGCTGGCATCGGTGACGGCCTGCAGCCGGACGTGCTCGCGGAACGATTGCGTGTCGAGCAGCAGGCCGTCGCGCCGGATTGCCGCCACGTGCTGCGGCCGTCCGATCAGCACCACTTCATGCCCGCCGCGCGCCAGCATGCCGCCGTAGTAGCAGCCGACGGCGCCGGCACCCATGACCGCAATTTTCATCGTGCGTCCTCCCGCATGTGTCGAACCAGTTTCACTTCAGGGCGTTGCCGACGATCTCGGCGACACCCCGCGCCAGATCCTCGCAGCCCGCGATCCGCTCCAGCGCCGCCTGCGCATGCTGCCGCCGGCCCGCATCGAACTGGCGCCAGCGGTCGAAGCTGCGCGCCAGGCGCGCCGCGACCTGCGGATTCATCGCCTGCAGTTCGATGATCACGTCCGCCGCCAGGGCGTAGCCGCCGCCGTCGGCGGCGTGGAAATGCCGCGGGTTGGCGGCGCAGAAGCTGCGCAGCAGCGCATAGACCTTGTTCGGGTTCTTCAGGTCGAAGGCCGGGTGCCGCATGAGCTCGCGCACCCGTTCCGTGGTCCCGGGCAGGCGCGAGGTCGCCTGCACCTGCAGCCACTTGTCGATCACCAGCGCCTCGCCCTGCCAGCGCGCATGGAACGCGGCAAGGCTCTCCGCGCGCTCCGACAGGTCGAGATTGGCCAGCAGGGACAGCGCGGCGATCACGTCGGTCATGTTGCCGCCCTCCCCGAGCTGCTTCAGCAGCCGCGGCAACACCGAGGCGCGCACATAGGCCTCGTCGCTGTCGGCGAGGTAGCCGAGGCAGAGGTTGCGCAGGGCGCGGCGGCCGACCTGGACACCGTCCGGGGCATAGGCTTCGCGCGGGGCGAGCGCGGACCATGCCGCCTCGAAGGCGGCGCGTAGTTGCGTCGCCAGGTGGCGGCGCAGGTTGAGGCGGGCGCGATGGATGGCTTCCGGGTCGATGACCCTGCCGGCGCCTGCGACTTCCTCGGCCAGCACCTGCTCGGCCGGCAGCACCAGCGCTTCGGCGGCGAGCGCCGCGTCTCCCCGCAACCCATCCTCGAGCACGCGGCCGACCGCAGAGACGAGGGCCGCCGGAATCCAGGCATCGCCTTCGCCGCCGGCCGCGATGCCGGCCAGCAAGACGCGCGTGGCCAGGCGCTGGCCGGCTTCCCAGCGGTTGAACGGGTCCGAGTCGTGCGCCATCAGGTGGGCGAGTTCGGCATCGGACTGCTCGAAGTCGAGGTGCACCGGCGCCGAGAAGTTGCGCAGCAGCGAGGCAACCGGCGTGGCCGCGATGTCCTCGAAGACGAAGCTCTGCGTCGTCTCGGTCAGCGACAGCACGCCGGTAACTTCCGGCAGCGCGTCGCTGCCGTCGGGCAGCACCAGGCCGAGCGCCACCGGGATATGCAGCGGGCCTTGATTGATCGCCATGCCTGCTTCAATGAGCCGCTGCTCGTAGGCGGTGGGCGCCAGCGACTGCGTCAGGGTCAGCGTGTAGCGTTTGGCCGCCGCGTCGTAACTGCCCGCGGCCTTCAGGTGCGGCGTGCCGGCGCGGGAGTACCAGCGGCGGAACTGGGCGAGGTCGACCCCCGACGCATCCTGCATCGCGGCGACGAAATCATCGCAGGTCACCGCCTGCCCGTCATGACGCTCGAAGTAGAGGTCCATGCCCTTGCGGAATCCTTCGCGGCCGAGCAGCGTGTGGATCATGCGCACGACTTCGGCGCCTTTTTCGTACACCGTCGCGGTGTAGAAATTGTTGATCTCGGCGTAGGACGCGGGACGGATCGGATGCGCCATGGGCCCGGCATCCTCGGGGAACTGGCCCATGCGCAGGCCGCGCACCTCCTGGATGCGCGTCACGGCGCGCGAATGCACGTCGGCGCCGAATTCCTGGTCGCGAAACACCGTGAGGCCTTCCTTCAGCGAGAGCTGGAACCAGTCGCGGCAGGTGACGCGATTGCCAGTCCAGTTGTGGAAGTACTCGTGGGCGACGACGCGGTCGATGTTCTGGTAGTCGATATCGGTCGCGGTGTCGGGGCGCGCCAGCACGTACTTGGTGTTGAAGATGTTGAGGCCCTTGTTCTCCATCGCCCCCATGTTGAAGTCGCCGACCGCGACGATCATGTAGTGGTCGAGGTCCATCTCGAGGCCGAAGCGCTGCTCGTCCCAGGCCATGGCCTTCTTCAGCGCCGCCAGGGCGTGGCCGCACTGGTCGAGCTTGCCCGGCTCGACATAGACCGCGAGGCGGACCTTGCGTCCCGAGGCAGTGACGAAGCTGTCTTCGAGCACGTCGAGCTTCGCCGCGACCAGCGCGAACAGGTAGGCCGGCTTGACGTAGGGATCTTCCCAGCGCGCCCAGTGGCGCGCGGCGTCGCCCTCGCTGACACCGGACGCAACGAGGTTGCCGTTGCTCAGAAGTTGCGGGAAGCGCGCGCGCTCGGCCTCGATGGTGCAGGTGTAGCGTGACATCACGTCGGGCCGGTCGGGGAAGAAGGTGATGCGGCGGAAGCCCTCGGCCTCGCACTGGGTGAAGTAGCCGTCCTGCGAGCGGTAGAGACCGGAGAGCTGCGTGTTGCCGTCGGGCTCGATGCGCACCACGGTTTCGAGCACGAAGGCATCGGGCAGGGGCGCGGAATCGACGCCGAAGATGCTCAGCGTGTCGTCGGCCAGGGTGTAGCGCGAAGGCGCCAGCGCGGTTGCCTGCCCGCGAAGCGGCGTCCCAGGTACGCAAAGCGCGTCGAGGCCGACGGCGCGCAGGGACAGCTCCTCGCCATGCAGCACCAGCGCGCCGCCGGGGCCGCGCGGATTGCGCCGGCAGGAAAGCCGGGCACGCACTTCGGCGTAGCCGTCGTGGATCGCGACTTGGAGATCGACCGAGTCGATCAGCCAGGCCGGCGGCGTGTAGTCCTTGAGGTAGATGGCGTGCGGTGTTTCGGTGCGCATGAGCAATTCCTGGGAAGCGTTGAATCCGGCGCGAAGAACGCCGGGCACAGAGCGTATCAGACGCGGCGGCTTCGCCCAAAGGGTCGCCCCAGAAGTTCCGCAGGACGCAGAGCGCTGGCGCTGGTGCTACGGCGGCAAAGCACCGGCTCTCAAAAGAATTGACTATGCCCATTCTGGGCATTAACATTCCCAAAATGGGCATGAAAGCCAAGACACCCTCTACGCAGACCAGTCTCGCCGATGCCTTGTTTTCAGGCACGCAGCAGCGGGTGCTGGGGCTGATATTCGGCCAGCCCGGGCGCAGCTTCTACGCCACCGAGCTGATCGGGCTCACCGGCGCTGGCTCGGGCGCGGTACAGCGCGAGCTGGCGCGGCTGGCCCAGAGCGGCTTGGTGACGGTCCACCCGGTGGGCAACCAGAAACACTACCGGGCCAACCCGGATTCGCCCATTTACGTCGAGTTGTGCGGCATTGCGCAGAAGACGGTCGGCCTGGCCGAGCCCCTGCGCGAGGCGCTGGCCCCGCTGGCGAAGAAGATCACTGCAGCCTTTGTCTATGGCTCGGTGGCCAAGCGGCAGGACACGGCTGCAAGCGACATCGACCTGATGCTGATCAGCGACAAATTGAGCTACGCCGATGTCTTCGCCGTGCTGGAAGACGTTGGCACCCGGCTCGGCCGGCCGGTGAATCCGACCCTGATGACCCGCAAGGAACTTGCAAAGCGCGTTGCCAACGACAATGCCTTCGTAACGCGGGTGCTGGTGCAACCTAAACTTTGGCTGATCGGTGGCGACGATGACCTTGCCGTTTGAGAACCTCACCGGCTACGGCAAGCCGCTGAAGGCGGAACCGCCGGACGCAAAGGAGTTCGCGGGTCTGGTTCGTTCGGCTCGAGCGCGGCTCAAGGATGCGACCAATGAGGTACTTTCGCTCGAAGGCCGATTCGATCTGGCCTACAACGCGGCGCATGCGCTTTGCCTAGCCGCCTTGCGCCGCCACGGTTATCGCTCCACCAATCGCTACATTGTTTTCCAATTGCTGCCGCATACCCTTGGCCTCGGCCCGGAAGTCTGGCGTGTGCTGGCGAAATGCCACGACGTGCGAAACCTTGGCGAGTACGAAGGCGATTTCAATGTCGATGAGCGCCTCGTCGCCGACCTGATAACCGCCTGCCGAAAGGTGGCGGAACGACTGGAATCGCTGCCTCCCTTATGAACGCTTTCACCCTCGTGTAGAAGTCATGCAAAGCGGAATCCCCTGATGGGTCGGCGCTGGCGCTACGGCGATTACTTGGCTTTCGAGGCCAGCTTCACGGTTTCGCCGGCGATCATGAAACGGCCTTGGCCGCGGTGGTGCAGGGTGCGCGGGTCCTTGCAGGCGGGGTCGATCCAGGCCTTCTGCACTTCGAGCACGAAGAAGTTGTAGCGGTTCACCAGCCGCGTATCGGCCACGCGGCATTCGAGGTTGGCGTAGCACTCGGCGATCAGCGGCGCGTCGACGGTCTTGGCCGGCAGCGGCGTCAGGCCGAAGGCCTTGAACTTGTCCACGCGGCGGCCGGAGGTGTTGCCGCAGCCGACCACCTTGTCCGCGATGTCCGCGGTCGGGATGTTGATCACGCATTGCCGCGTCGCCATGAGCGCCTCGAAGATGAGGTGGCGGCCGCCGACGAGGCAGCCCACCAGAGGCGGCTCGAACTCCATCATCATGTGCCAGGACATCGCCATGACGTTGAACTTGCCCTTGTGTGCCGTGCTGAGCAGCACCACGGGGCCCGGCTCGAGCAGGCCATAGACCTTGGACAGGGGGTAAGAGCGCTTGGCCATTCCGTCACCTCCGTTCGTCGCGTCGCCGCGGATCAATTCCGGCGTAGGCACGAAGTCTACGCCTCTGCCGAGGCGGCGGCGACTGGTAGACTCGGGCCATGAAACCATTGTTCTGCTGCCTCCTGCTCTGCCTGCTCGGCACGACGCCCCTCGCCTCGGCGGCGACCCCCGGCGAAGTGCCGATCGGCGGCGTGCTGCGCCCGGCGCCGATGCAGGGGCTGTCCGGGCCATCGCGGGAATTGTCGGAATTCCGCGGCAAGCCGCTGATCATCAATGTCTGGGCCAGCTGGTGCGGCCCCTGCCGGGCGGAAATGGGCTCGCTGGAAAGGCTGGCGCGCCGCGGCGGCGCCAGGTTCACGGTGATAGGCATTTCCACCGATGACTACCCCGACAAGGCCATGGCCTTCCTGAAAGCCTACAAGACCAGCTTCAGCCACTTCATCGACACCCGGCTGTTTCTCGAGAACATGCTCGGTGCCGACCGGCTGCCGCTGACGCTGCTGGTCGATGTGCAGGGCCGCGTCCTCGCGAAGTACTACGGCGCGAAGGAATGGGACAGCCCCGAGGCCCTGCAAGTGGTCGAAAAGGCCTTCCGCATCAAGATGTAAATCCTGCGGCCGCATGACGCCAAATCACGCCGAAGAAACCAGGAGACTGCCCGCCATGAATTCAACTGTTGAACCCACGCGCGAGGAAATCGATGCCCTCGAAGAAGCCACGGTCGTCGAATTCGGCGCCACCCACTGCGGCCACTGCCGCGCCGCCCAGCCTTTGATCGCGGAGGCTTTCGCCCGGCATCCCGGTGTACGCCACATCAAGATCGAGGACGGTCCGGGACGCCGCCTGGGACGCAGCTTCCGCGTGAAGCTCTGGCCGACGCTGGTTTTCCTGCGCCAGGGCCGGGAAGTCGCGCGCCTGGTGCGGCCCGCCGACGCGGGCGTGATCGAACAGGCGCTGTCGCAGATCTCCAGCCCTGCATGAGGGCAGGCGACTTCACCGCACTGAATGGCGCGGGGCTCAAGCTGCAGGCCGTTTTCGATCTCGACCGCTTGCCCGTGGAGATGGCGGCGGCATTGCGCGGCCGCTACGATCCGGCACATCGCTACCGCCAGTTGATCCTGATCGGTCACGGCGGGACAAGCCTGTGGGAGGCGGTCGAGGCTTCCGGCATGCGCTCGGAGAACCCGATCGACGACTTTAGCGTGAGGACGGTCGAGCGGTGGTTCGCGGAGCAATTTCCCGACACGGCCCGCCAGATCATCTACCCGGGCGACATTCCGGCGGACCTGCAGGCGCTGGGGCGGATCGCGGGCTGGCACCACGCGTCGCCCTTCATGCTCGGCATCAACGCAGACTGGGGAACGTGGTTCGCCTATCGCGTCGTGCTGCTGGCGGCGACCGATCTCGAGCCGACCCGGCCGGTGAAAGGGAAATCGCCCTGCGCTCGCTGCGCGGACAAACCTTGCATTGCTGCCTGCCCGGCAGGGGCGATGGATGGCGGCAGCTTCGCGCTGGACAAATGCATCGGTTATCGCCGGCAGGCATCGTCACGCTGCAAGGCGACCTGCGTCGCGCGTATCAGCTGCCCGGTCGGCAGCGCCCACCGCTACGGCGACAAGCAGATGCGGCACGCGTATTCGATTTCCCTGCGGGAGATCGAACGGCACGGCTGATCACGACTCGCTGACGCGACCGCGCTGGGCCTTCACTTTGCCGCGCAAGACCTTGCTGTCGACGCGGCGCTTCTGCGAATTGCGCGTCGGCTTGGTTGCGCGGCGCGCGACGGGAATGAAGGCGGCCGCGGCGATCAGCTCGCGCAGTCGCTCCAGCGCGGCGAAGGTGTTGCGCTCGAGGCTGCGATATTGCTGCGCCTTGATCACCACGACGCCGTCGGCGCTGATGCGCTGGTCCTTGACTTGCAGCAGGCGCGCCTTGATCTCGTCGGGCAGCGACGAGGCGCGAATGTCGAAACGCAGATGAACCGCATTCGACACCTTGTTGACGTTCTGCCCGCCCGCGCCCTGGGCACGAATCGCGGTGATCTCGACCTCGTCGTCGCGCAGCAGGAATTCCGCTTTGCTCGTCATGGCTTTGGCTTCGGCAGCGCATCGACATCGAGCGCCCGCCAGCCCTCCGGCCCCAGCTTGCGCAGGGTTTCGATGTTGCGCTCGTAGATGTCGGCGGCATCGGGGAAGGCGGCCGTGGCGCGGGCCAGGCTGGCTTCGCGAATCAGGTGCAGCGTCGGATAGGGCGCGCGGTTGGTGTGGTTGGCGATGTCGTCGGCCTCCGCACCGGCAAACACATAATCCGGATGAAAGCTCGCGACCTGCAGGACACCGACCAGGCCATGGGTGCGCAGCACGACTTCCGCCAGATCGAGGAAGTTGGTGAAATCGTCGAAGTCGGTCAGCACATCGGGCGTGATGAGCAAGGTGGTGTCGGTGTCTTCGGGCGCCGTTTCGACGAGGAATTTCAGCTCGCGTTCGAGATCGTCGAGCAGGGCATTTTCCGTTTGCGCCGCGCTGACGACATAGCGGATCTGGCCCTTGACGTGCACGCCCTTGGCGAAGGGACAGAGATTGAGCCCGATCACCGCGCGTTCCAGCCATTGGCGCGTGATGGCGATGATTTCGTCGGACATGAAAGTCGGCGCCGGCGATGCGGCGCTCAGCCGGCCTGATAGAGGTGGCGGCGCTCTTCGGCCTGCAGCGCCAGCTTGACCTCTTCGAGCACGGCGTCCACATCGGCAATGCGCTGTTCGATTTCGATGCGGCCCGTCAGTTCGCTGGCGGGGCTCAGGTTGCCGGCCTGGTAGAGGCGCCAGATTTCCTTGCCGTATTCCGTGCCGTCCAGTTCGGGCGCGAAGCGGCCGAAGTAGCTCGCCAGGTTGGCGACGTCGCGTTCCAGCATGGCACCGGCGTTGCTGTTGCCGGCCGCGTCGACGGCCTGCGGCAAGTCGATGATGACCGGGCCGTCGGCTCCGACCAGGATGTTGTATTCGGACAGGTCGCCGTGGATGATCCCGGCGCACAACATGCGCACCACCTGTTTGAGCAACCCGGCATGAAACTCCAGCGCCTGCCCGGCCGACAGCTCGATGTCATTGAGCCGCGGCGCCGGATGGCCGTCGGCATCGGTCACCAAGTCCATCAGCAGCACGCCCTCGTGGCAGATATGCGGCTGCGGCACGCGCACGCCGGCGGCGGCGAGCCGATACAGGGCATCGACCTCGGCGCTTTGCCAGGCTTCCTCCTGCATCTGGCGCCCGTAGCGGCTGCCCTTGTCCATGGCCCGCGCCTGGCGGCTGTTCTTGGTCCGGCGGCCTTCCTGATAGGAGGTGTTGTTGCGGAAGCTGCGCTGCTTCTGGTCCTTGTAGACCTTGGCGCAGCGGATCTCTTCGCCGCAGCGCACGATATAGACGGTCGCTTCCTTGCCGCTCATCAGCTGGCGAATCACCTCGTCGATCAGGCCTTCGGTGACCAGCGCCTGGAGTCTTTTCGGCGTCTTCATTCAGCTTCCCTGATCGCGCAGAAGATGCACTTTCACCTTCTTGCCCTTGATCGTGCCGGCCGACAGCTTGCGCAGCGCGTCCTTCGCGATGCCGCGTTCGACGGCGACGTAGGTGCTGGTATCCGTGACGTTGATCTTGCCGATCTGCTCCTTGCTGAACCCGGCTTCGCCGGTCAGCGCGCCGAGCACGTCGCCGGGCCGAATCTTTTCCTTGCGGCCGCCGAGAATCAGCAGCGTGACCATCGGCGGCATCAGGGGCTTGTCCGCGTCGCCGGACTCGGGCAACTCGCTCAGGGAGTGCCATTCGATCTCGGCGCCCAGCGTCTTGACGATGTTGGCCACGCGCCCCTTCTGGTTGCTGCTGACCAGGCTCAGCGCCCAGCCCACCTGATCGACGCGGCCGGTGCGGCCGATGCGATGGACATGCACCTCGCTGTCCGGCGTGATATCGACGTTGATCACCGCTTCGAGCTGGTCGATGTCGAGGCCGCGCGCGGCGACGTCGGTGGCGACCAGCACCGAGCAGCTGCGGTTGGCGAACTGGATCAGCACCTGGTCGCGCTCGCGCTGTTCCAGTTCGCCGTGCAGGGCCAGGGCGACGAAGCCTTCGGCGCGCAGGACCTGCAGCAGATCGCGGCACTGCTGCCGGGTATTGCAGAAGGCCAGGGTGCTGACCGGCCGGTAGTGCTTGAGCAGCAGCGGGACGGCGGCCAGGCGCTGGTCGTTGGTCACCTCGTAAAAGCGCTGGCGGATCTTGCTGCCCTCGTGCTGCTCGAGCAGCGCGATCTGCTCCGGCTGGCGCAGGAACTGCCGGGCCAGCGTGGCGATGCCTTCGGGGTAGGTGGCGGAGAACAGCAGCGTCTGCCGCTCCGTCGGGCAGGCCTTCGCCACGGTGACGATGTCGTCGAAGAAGCCCATGTCCAGCATGCGGTCGGCTTCGTCCAGCACCAGCGTGTCGAGCGCCGACAGGTCCAGACTTTCGCGCTGCAGGTGATCCATGATCCGCCCCGGCGTGCCGACCACGACGTGGGCGCCGTGCTCGAGGCTGGAAATCTGCGGCCGCATGGTGCTGCCGCCGCACAGCGTGAGCACCTTGATGTTGTCGGCGCCCCGCGCCAGGCGGCGGATTTCCTGGGTCACCTGGTCGGCCAGTTCCCGCGTCGGGCACAGCACCAGCGCCTGCACCGCAAAGCGGCGGGGGTTCAGCTTGGCCAGCAGGCAGAGCGCGAAGGCCGCGGTCTTGCCGCTGCCGGTCTTGGCCTGCGCGATCAGGTCGCGGCCGGCCAGCGCCAGCGGCAGGCTGGCGGCCTGGATCGGTGTCATCTGCAGGTAGCCCAGCTGCTTCAGGTTGGCCAGCGTGGCGGGCGCCAGCGGCAACCGGTCGAAGGACAGGCTCGATGCGGCGCCGGGGTCCGGGCGCGGCGGTGCGGCAGGGGAAACTGGAAGGGCTTGGGTCATGCGCAATTATACGGGCCTGCGCCGCAGGCCCTTTGAATCGCGCCCGGCCGCCGGTTTCAGTAAGTCTTGTAGGGCAGGAACTTGCCCGACATCACGATGTTCACGCGATCGCCGGCCGGGTTCGGTTCGCGCTTCAGATCCATCTTGAAATCGATCGCCGACATGATGCCGTCGCCGAATTCTTCATGGATCAACTCCTTGAAGGTCGTGCCATACACGCTGATGAGCTCGTAGAAGCGATAGATCAGCGGATCGGTCGGCACGGCAGTCGGCAGCGAGCCCTTGTAGGGCACGACTTGCAGCAGCGCCACGGCTTCCGGCGGCAGGCCGAAGATCTTGCCCAGCGTGCCCGCCTGTTTCTTGTCGAAGGTCATCTGGCCGAGGCAGCCGGCGGTAACCCATTCCTTCGACAGCCCGATCTTCTTGGCCACATCTTCCCACTTGATGCCCTTCTTGATCTTGGCTTCGATGATCAGTTCGGTGACGTCGTTGCGATTCATGCTTATCTCCTGTCAGTGATTGATGACTTGCTTGAGTTGGGGGGCGGGCTTCTCGGTCGGCAGCAGCACCACGGGGGCGCGCTCGCCTTCCAGGCCGGGCCGGACCACGGGCGGATTTTTTGCGTCATGGAACGTTTCGGCCTCGGCGCCGGCATAGGTCTTCGAGCGATTGACGAGGAAGTCGACCAGGTGATTGCGGATCCTGTAGTACTGCGGATCGTGATGGATGCCGGCGCGGGTGCGGTCGCGCGGCATGGTGACTTCGACGATCTCGGCGATCTTCGCGTGCGGGCCGTTGCTCATCAGCAGGATCTTGTCGGCGAGCAGGATGGCCTCGTCGACATCGTGCGTGATCATGAACACGGTCTGGTGCGTGGCCTGCACGATCTTCAGCAGCTCGTCCTGGATCGTGCCGCGCGTCAGCGCATCGAGCGCGCCGAAGGGCTCGTCGAGCAGCAGCATCTTGGGCTGGATGGCGAAGGCGCGGGCGATGCCGACGCGCTGCTTCATGCCGCCCGAAAGTTCGGCCGGCTTCCTGTGGATGGCCTGGCCGAGGCCGACCATCTCGAGGTAGCCGGTGCAGTGTGCGGTGATCTTGTCCTTCGACCACTCCGGCCACTTCGACTTGACGGCAAAGGCCACGTTGCCCAGCACGCTCATCCAGGGCATCAGGGCGTGGCTCTGGAACACCACGCCGCGATCCAGGCTCGGCCCGCTGACCTCGCGCCCGTCCATGATGGCGTCGCCCGCCGTGGCTGCTTCGAGGCCCGCCAGCACGTTGAGAATCGTCGTCTTGCCGCAGCCCGAGTGGCCGATGATGCAGACGAACTCGCCCTTGTCGATGTGGAAGTGGATGTCCTCGAACACGGGCGGATTGGGTTCGCCGCTGTCCGACGGATAGACCTTCTTCAAGGCCTCGATGGAAAGAAAATGTGCGCTCATGGTTTGCTCATTCGCGGTAAGTGACCAGCTTCTGCAGCCAGCCGAAGAACATGTCCAGCACCATGCCGACCAGGCCGATCATCACCACGGCGAAGATCACGTTGGGCAGCGCGAGGTTGTTCCATTCGTTCCAGACGAAGTAGCCGATGCCGGTGCCGCCCACCAGCATTTCGGCGGCGACGATCACCAGCCAGGCAATGCCCATCGAGATGCGCATGCCGGTCAGGATCGTCGGCGCCGCGGCCGGCAGGATCACCAGGAAAGCCTTGCGCAGCGGATTGACTTCCAGCGTACGCGCGACGTTGATCCAGTCGCGCCGCACCGAAGCCACGCCGAAGGCGGTGTTGATCAGCATCGGCCAGATCGAACAGATGAAGATGACGAAAATGCCCGAGATCGACGAATCCTTCAGGCTGTAGAGCGCCAGCGGCATCCAGGCCAGGGGCGAGATCGGCTTGAGGACCTGGATGAAGGGATTGAAGGCCCTGAACAGCAGCGGCGACATGCCGATCGCGAAGCCCAGCGGCAGCGCCACGACCACCGCCAGCAGGAAGCCGAGACCGACGCGCCCGAGCGAGTGCGCCAGCTGGATGCCGATGCCCTTGTCGTTGGGACCCTTGTCGTAGAACGGATCGGACAGGTATTCGACAAAGGCGCGAGCGACCTTGACCGGCGGCGGGAAACCGTCGGTCTTTTCCGCCCCCTTGCCCATCAACGCCGCATATTCGGCGTCGGCGCCGGCCAGCGCCGAGGACTCCTTCGGCTGCGTGGCGAGCTGCCACGCACCGAGGAAAATGGCGAAGATCAGGATCGAGATCAGCGCCGCATGGAGACTCAGCTTCGATGGCATGACGCCCTCCTCAGACTTTCTTGATGGCGAAGCTGTCGACGTAGGCATCGGCCTTCAGCGGATCGAACTCCTTGCCCATGACCTTGAACTTCTTCATGGACTCCTTCGGCGGCGTCATCCCGACCTCCGTCATGTATTTCCTCGCGTCCGTCAGCAGGTAGACCTTTTCCGCGATGTCCTTGTACTTGACCTCGCCCTTGATGTAGCCCCAGCGCTTCATCTGCGACAGGATCCAGTAGGCCATCGAGTACCAGGGGAAGGGGTCGTAGTCGACCCGCTCGGGCACGTTCTTCACATTGCCCAGGCCATCGGCGAACTTGCCCGTCAGCACCTGTTCCAGCACGGCCTTCGGCTGGTTGAGATAGTTGGCGGGCGCCAGCACTTCGGCCATGATCGAGCGGTTCTTCGGATCGCGCGCCATGGCCGCCGCCTTGAGGATGGAGCGGTAGAGCGCGGCAAAGGTGTTCGGATTCTGCTTGATGAACTCGGCCGGAATAGCGAAGGAGCAGCAGGGATGGCCGTCCCATATTTCGCGCGAGAGGATGTGGATGAAGCCGACTTCGTCATACACCGCGCGCTGGTTGACCGGATCGGGGCCGAGAAAGCCGTCGATGTTGCCGGCGCGCAGGTTGGCCACCATTTCGGGCGGCGGCACTACGCGCAGCTGCACGTCGGTGTCCGGGTTGATGCCATGCTCGGCGAGGTAGTAGCGCAGCAGCATGTTGTGGATCGAGAACTCGAAGGGAATCGCGAACTTGAAGCCCTTCCAGTTCTTCGGGTCGCGGTTGTTCTTGTGCTTGGGGGCAAGCACGATCGCCTGACCGTTGATGTTCTGGATCGTCATGACGCTGGTCGGCGAGGCGTTGGAGCCGACTCCCATCGAGATCGCCAGGGGCATCGGCGCCAGCATGTGCGATGCGTCGTATTCCTTGTTCAGCACCTTGTCGCGGATCAGCGCCCAGCCAGCGGTTTTCATCATGCTGACGTTGAGCCCTTCCTTCTTGTAGAAGCCCAGGGGCTCGGCCATGATCAGCGGGCTGGCACAGGTGATCGGAATGAAGCCGATCTTCAGGTCCTTCTTTTCGAGCGAGCCCTTTTCCTGCGCCATGGCTTCCAGCGCGCCGAACGGAATCAGGGAAGAAATCGCCGCCCAGGCGGTCGAGGCACCGACCGTCGAAAGGAAGCGGCGCCGCTCCGCATCCTGGGGAAACAGCGCGCGCATCACCGTGGTTTCGATCACGCGGCGATTGAGTGCCTCGGTTTCCTCCAACTCGTGTTCGGCCTGGCTGCCGTGTTGACCGCAGCTGCAACCGCTATGGAGAATGACGTTCGGGTCGAAAGGATTGTTCAGTGACATCTCAGGCTCCTGGAAAAAGTGAATTCATTTCTTGTACTGCATCAACCGTGCCACGCCCTGTTTGCGCACATCGGGGCGCTGCTCGCAGGCCCGGCGCCTCGAAACGGTGCGCCAGCATCCAGGGCATGCACCATTTCATGGCTCGTACGGCGCGAAGTCGGACTTGGTGACGCCGCAGTCGGGGCAGTACCAGTCATCCGGGATGTCGGCGAAGCGCGTGCCCGGCGCCAGTCCGTGATCGGGCGCGCCGGCGACTTCGTCGTAGATCCAGCCGCAGACGCTGCAGATCCATTGCCGCGTTGCAATTGCTGTCGTCATGATTGGCTCCCTCAGGCCGGGCACGGCGTGCCGGCCTCGATGCGGGCGATTTCGCGCCGCAGATGCTTGGTGGCCGGCGTCACGATGGCGATGAAGTAGGCTTCGCGCAGCCGGCGCTGCGCCGGACTTTTCTGCAGGTAGCCCTTGGCGCCCGTATGCAGCATGGCCGCATTCGCCGCCTTGACCGACATCTCGCCCCCCGCCAGACGCAGCTTGAGGATGTCGAGCACGACGGCGGCTTGCGGGTTGGCGCTGATCGTGTCGGCCAGGGCATAGGTAGCGGCACGCGCCTCCTGCAGCACGGCGTCGATGTCCTCCGCCTGGTCGTCGAGAAACTGATTGACGTGGGCATGCGTCCGGTTCGCCTGCTTCATCATGTCCACGCAGGCTTCGATCAGGCCCAGCCCCATGCCCATCTGCGCCAGGATCATGCCGGGCTTGATGCGCTTCACATATTCCCCGGACTGCCCGGGATGCGACAGCACCATCGCATCGGAGACGAAGGCGTCCCTGAAGTGGCAGGCCAGCGTGCGGGTTCCGTCGAGCGCCACGAAGTGCGCGCAATCGACCAGCTTGAAGCCCGGTTGCTGGCAGTCGACCAGAACGAAAACCAGGCCGTCATCGCCCTTCGCCTCGCCCTCGACCGGACAGCCGGTGGTGAAATAGTGCGTCGGGCCGAGATTGGAAACCCAGGGCAGGACACCATTGATCAGGTAGCCACCGGCGACCTTGCGCGCCGAAAGACGAAAATCCTCGATGGTGTCGCAGGACTTCACGGTATTCGAAAGCCCGGTGCCGACCAGCACGTCGCCGCGCGCGATGCGCGGGAGCATGGATGTCTTCAGCGCCTCGTTGTCCGACATCTGGATGTAGCGCGCGCAGGCGGTCTGGCACCAGACCAGAAAGCCGGTCGACAGACAATGCCTGGCCGCCTCTTCCATGACCTGGACCACATGCTTGAGTCCCAGACCGTTGCCGCCGTACTCCGGCGCCACGGCGCCGCGGAAGCCGCCGGCCGCCCCGAGTTCGCGCAGGAAAGCTTCCGGATACTCGGCCTTGAGGTCGACGTCGACGACCTTGGGTGCCAGCTTCTCCGCAACCAGTTGGCGAACCTTGGCCAGACTGGCGGCCGACTCTTCGAGGTGCTGCGTGTAATCGAGGGCTGAAGCATCGCCGCGCAAAGCGGCGGCGGTAGCAGTGGCTGACATGACAATCTCCTTGACGGTGCGGACGGGGGTCCGCTGGCGGATAAAAGCGAAAAGACTGCTTTCCCTAGCGCAAGGCCTGTGCCAGACCGTCGATCATTTGAAATCAACGGCTTGGCAACAGCCCTCGAAAATCATGGATGGCAAAGGGCTGACAGTTTGTGAACAATTTGCTCGTTGCGAGAGGGGCACGCCCATGAGCCGATCGATGACCGCGGACCAGCCCAATCGACTGTTTTCAATTGGAATTGTTTGCGATTCGGCCTCAGCCGCGAGCAATGGCATGCTTCGTGCGAAACAGCTGACTGAAGCAATCACCGCTTTGCAGGAACGCAACGCCTCAGGCCTGCCCCGATGACCGATCAAACTTGGAGATTGACATGTCCGCTGTCGCTGAACTCAAACCACTTGCCGCTGCCCCCGCCACCCAAACCACGAAAACCTATCTGCGCCCGATCGATCGCGAGGGCCTGCTGAAATTTGCCGCCGCGGGACGCGCCGATCCCGCCCGTCGCGGCACCAACAAGGTTCATACCGTGATGAACGGCCAGTTCCGCTCCTGGAGCTATGTCGGCATTCACAACCCGGTGGTGGTCGACGAACCGTTGCACCTGTTCGGCGAAAACACGGCGCCGGCACCCGGTGAAATCGTGCTGTCCGCGCTCGGCGGCTGCCTCGGCGTCGGCATTACCGCAGTCGCGACGCTGCGCCAGGTGAAGCTCTCGAAGCTGGAACTGTTCCTCGAAGGCGACATCGGCAATCCCGCTGCCTGGGGCGCCGACGGCGCAAAAATGGAGCCGCCGCAGATGGGCTTCCAGCAGATTCGCGTCAAGGTCGTGATCGAGGGCGATGGCACGCGCGCCGAACTCGACGACATCGTCAAGCACGCCAACTTCTATTCACCGGTCGCCAACACCATGCGCAATCCGGTTGCGTTTGAAATCAGCGTCGCCGCGTGAAATCCGCCGCCGCCCGCCGACATTCGAGAGTCGGCGCCGGCGGCACGGCGAAATCAGCCCAGGTTCAGTTTGGAGATGCGGTAGCTGAGCTGGCGCAGCGTCAGGCCGAGCGCCTGCGCCGCGCGCGACTTGTTGCCGTTGGACGCCTGCAGCGCAGCCTGGATTTCGGCGCCTTCGGTCGCCGCCACCGGCCGCCAGTCGCGGATTGCGCTGGCGCTGCCGGCTGCACCCCGAGCCGGCGCAGCCTGAGGCTTGGTCAGACTCGTGAGCACTTCGACCGGCTGCCCTTGCGCCTCCGTGACCAGCGCGTATTCCACCGCCGCATCGTCGATGCGTTCGGCCTCGGCCAGCAGCACCACGCGCTCCAGCACGTTGTAGAGCTGGCGGATATTGCCCGGCCAGGGATAGGCGACCAGGCTGGCCATCGCCTCCGGCAACAGTGCCACCTTGCGGCGATGCGCGAGGTTCAGCTGGTCGAGAAAGTGCCTGACCAGATGCTTGATGTCTTCGGCACGCTCGCGCAAGGCCGGCAGTTGGATCGGGATCACGTTGAGGCGATAGAACAGGTCGGCGCGAAAGCGTCCCGCGGCGACCAGTCGCTGCAGGTCATGGTGGGTCGCCGCGACGATGCGCACGTCGACGGCAATCTCGCGCCTGCCGCCGACACGTTCGATCACGTGCTCCTGCAGCACGCGCAGCAGCTTGACCTGCAGATTGAGCGGCAGATCGCCGATCTCGTCGAGAAACAGGGTACCGCCGTCGGCCTGCTCGAAACGCCCCTGGCGAGCTTGCACGGCACCGGTAAAGGCGCCCTTTTCGTGACCGAAGAGTTCCGCCTCGAACAGCGTATCGGGAATCGCAGCGCAATTGACCTTGATAAAGGGTTGTGCGGCACGCCCGCTCATCCGGTGCAGGGCCTGCGCGAACAGTTCCTTGCCGGTGCCCGACTCGCCCAGCAGCAGGACGCTGGCATCGCTCCCGGCGACCTGTTCCAGTTGACGCAAGGCACGCGCCAGCAGCGGCGAGCGGCCGACGATGCCATGCATGGCGGGAGTGTTGTGGCTCTGCGCCAGTGCCTGGCGCAGGCGGCGGTTTTCGTCCTCGAGGCGCGCGGTGCGTTCCGCGACCAGGCGATTGACCTGCAGCACCTGGCTGATCAAGGTCGCAATCGTGCGCAGTATCGCCATGTCGCTGGCCAGCGGTCGCGGCCTGTTGCGCAGCCGATGCACGCCGAGCACGCCCGCCACCCGCCCCTCGACTTCCAGCGGCAGGGCAATGAAGGACACGGTTTCCGCCGGCAAGCTGGCACGCGACACGGCGCGGCCGAGATAGCCCGGCTCGGTGTCGATGTCCTGCACGATCACGGTCTCTCCGGTACTCATCACGCGGCCGGTGACGCCCTCGCCCGGTGCATAGCGCCCACGCGCGATCTCGGACCGGGTAAGGCCATAGGCGTGCCGTACCGTCAGCATTCCTCCCTCGGGCTCCGGCATCACCACGCGACCGCGATTGAGGCCGAGCAGTTCGGACAGCAAGTGCAGCATCTCGCGGATGACGCGGTCGGGCTCCAGGCTGCGCCCCATCAGGCGGATGCACTCGCGCACCAGCAGCGCCTCCTGTTCCTGCAAGGTCTCGCCCGGCGGCGACGATTCGGGGTGGGGCTTGACGTTGGCCATGCGCTATTACAAGCATTGTCCGTGCCACAGCCTGCAGGCGGTCCGCCTCCGTGCGGCATGCCGCCTGCGGCCGAGTCTCGGGGAGGGGCAGCACCTGCGTCGCTATAATCGCCGCAAGTGGTCCTTACTGGAAGCGCGCTCATGAACCGTATTCTTGTCCTGATCCATCTCGCGGCCGTGATCGTCTGGATCGGCGGCATGTTCTTCGCCCATTTCTGCCTGCGGCCGGTGGCCGCAGCCCAGCTGCCGCCGCCACAGCGCCTGCCGCTGCTGGCTGCCGTCCTCGGACGCTTCTTCACCCTGGTCGGCTGGGCGCTGCTGCTGCTGTGGGGAAGCGGTCTGGCCCGCATATCGCAGGCCGGCGCCGCGCTTCCGGGCAATTGGTTTGTCATGGCAGGGATCGCAGCCGTGATGACCGCGATCTTCGGCGTCATCGCGCTGCGCTTTCACGGCCGCATGGTGGCGGCCGTTGCAGCGCAGGACTGGCCGGCGGCCGGGACGGCGATGAATTCGATTCGCCGGCTGGTGCTGGTGAACCTCGCGCTCGGCCTGGTCACCGTCGCGGTCGCCGTCCTCGGTTCGTAGAGGCGGCGCTGCCCTATCCGGCGTCCGGCTGCGCGCCCGGAGCCGCGCGGCGGAAGGCATCGAGCTCCGAACACGCCCGATCGACGGCAAGGATGTTCGGAAACGGCGCCAGATCGACCTTGAAGCGCCGCGCGCTTTCCACTTGCGGCACCAGATAGGCGTCGGCCAGGGTCGGCGTGTCGCCGAAGCAGAAACTGCCGCGCCGCGTGTCTGCGGCCAGCATGGCTTCCAGCGCCTCGAAACCGGCTTCGATCCAGGTCGCACACCAGGCGAGCACGGCCGCCTCGTCGCAGCCGAGCGTCTTGCGCAGGTACTCCAGGATGCGGCGGTTGTTGATCGGATGGATGTCGCAGCCGATGATCGCCGCCAGCGCCCTCACCCTTGCGCGGTCATCGATATTTTCAGGAAGCAGCGGCGGGTTCGGATAGCGCTCTTCCAGCCATTCGATGATCGCCGGCGACTGGGTAAGGATCAGGTCGCCGTCGGCCAGAGCCGGCACCAGGCCCTGCGGGTTGAGCGCCTTGAAGGCCGCGCCGAGATGTTCCTCGGAGCGCAGGTCGACCGCCACGTAGTCGTAGGCCAGACCCTTCAGGTTCAGCGCGATGCGCAGGCGGTGCGAGGTTCCGCTGCGGAAGAAATTGTAGAGCTGCATCATGGCGCGGCGGGCCGGTCGGCCAGGCAATTGTCCACGTTCCAGCCGTACAGCCATTCCATCGCATCGTAGAAGCGCTCCGGCGTGCGGCCCTTCCACAGGGCGTTGCGCACCAGGCGCTCGACGTCCTTGGCGTGGTAGATGCGGCCCATCTCGCGCGACGACAGCACGATGCGCGCGGTGCGGGCCACGCGCGAGCGCTGGTAGAGGTCGAAGGCCTTGATGAAGTCGTTGAGGTTCACGCGCAGCGCCTCGCCCAGCGTGACGGCGTCTTCCAGCGCCATGCAGGCGCCTTGCGCCATGTATTGCGTGGTCGGGTGCGCCGCATCGCCGAGCAGCGTGACGCGGCCGAAGGACCACTGGCCGATCGGTTCGCGGTCGGCCGTGGCCCAGCGCTTCCAGCTCTTCGGCAGCTCGATCAGCTGGCGCGCGCGCGCGCAGATGCCCTGGAAGTAGCTCTGCACTTCCTCCTTGCTGCCTTCGGTGACGCCCCAGACTTCCTGCTGGCGGCTGTGGAAGGTCACCACCACGTTGTACTGCTCGCCGCCGCGCAGCGGATAGTGCACCAGGTGGCAGTTGGGGCCGACCCAGATGCTGGCTGCATTCCACTGCAGGTCGGCGGGAAAGTCCTTCCTGTCCACCACGGCGCGATAGACCACGTGGCCCGTGACGCGCGCCGGATCGTTGACGTACTGCGCCCGCACCACCGACTTGACGCCGTCGGCGCCGATCAGCGCCACGCCACGGTGGGTGTGGCCGTTCTGGTCCCAGGCGGTCACGCTGTCGGCGTCCTGCTCGATGCGCTCGACGCGGGTCGAGGTCTGGAATGCGACGCGGCCGGTTTCCTGCGCGCCTTCCAGCAGCGCGGTGTGCACGTCGACGCGGTGGATCACCGCGTAGGGATTGCCGAAACGCTTGCGGAAGGCTTCGCCGGTCGGGATGCGGCCGACCAGGCTCTCGTCCAGCGCATCGTGCATGACCATCTCGTCGGTATATACGGCGCGGCTGCGCGCCTTCTCGCCGACGCCGAGGGCGTCGAAGGCATGGAAGGCGTTGGGGCCGAGCTGGATGCCGGCGCCGATTTCGCCGATCTGCGGCGACTGCTCCAGCACCTTGACCGAAAAGCCCTGGCGCACCAGCGCCAGCGCGGCGGCCAGGCCGCCGATGCCGCCGCCGGCGACGATCACCGGAAGTTGCTGAGTCATCCCTTGCTCCTTTCTATTCGGGTTGCCCAATGGCGAGCGCGATGTCGCCGACGCCATCGACATGGCCGGTGATCAGGTCGCCCGGCTTCACCGCACCGACGCCTTCCGGCGTACCGGTGTAGATCAGGTCGCCCGGTTCGAGGTGATAGAACTTCGACAGGTCGGCCAGCAGCTCCGGAATGTTCCAGATCAGCTGGGCGAGGTCGGCGCTTTGCCTGGTTTCGCCATTGACCTGCAGGTTGATCGCGCCGGTGGCGAGCACGCCGAGATTGCCGGCCGGCACGATCTCGCTGCAGACGGCGGATTTCTCGAAGTCCTTGCCCAGATCCCAGGGCCGGCCCTGCTCGCGCGCGATCAGCTGCAGGTCGCGGCGCGTCATGTCGAGGCCGGCGGCGTAACCGTAGATCAGCCGCCCGGCATCGGCTTCGGCGACGCGGAAGCCGGCGGCGCCGATGGCGACCACCAGTTCCATCTCGTAGTGGTAATTGGCGGTGCCGGCCGGGTAGGGCACGGTCGCGCCCGATTCGACCAGGGTCGACGCCGACTTGGTGAAATAGAAGGGCTTCATGGTTGCCTTGTCCACCGGGTTGCCCATCTCGAGAGCGTGGGCGTGATAGTTGCGGCCGACGCAGAAGATGCGGTTGACCGGATAGCGCGCATCGCTGCCGCGCACCGGCAGGGAATGGACCGGCGGCGGGTTCCACAGATAGTTGGCTTCGGGCATGTTGTTCTCTCTCGGGGCTCGGGGACGCTCAGTTGCGTACTTCGTAGACGCCGAGCTTCTTCTGCAGCGGCGCATCGTCGGCGATGAAAATGAAGGCGGGCTGCTCGGCGGAGCGGTTGTTCAGGGTGATCGGAGCGTAGCCGGGTATGCAGCAGGTGTCGGCTTCGGCCAGGCTGAAGCGGTGGCCTTCGGCGCTGACCTCGGCGCCGCCTTCGATCTGGTGGAAAACCATGGCGGTCGAGCGCGCCGGCATGTCGAGGCGCTCGCCCGGGCGCAGCATCAGCGCCGAGAAGCCGAGGATGCGCTGGCAGTCGTGGCCGTTTTCCGGATTCACGTAGGCGACCTGCACGGCTTCGATTTCGGGCTGGCTGGCGGCCAGCGCTTCGAGCGTCCTGCGCACGTCGACCCATGGATAGCGCAGCATCGGGAAGGTCTGCCGGCTGCGGCTGAACATCGGCGCCGGCACCACGCCGCCGCGCTGGTAGCCTTGCTCGGTCGCCTCGGACGTCACGGTCTGCGCCTTGCCCTCGGTGACATAGGAGGCTTCGACGTAATACACGATGGGCAGGTCCAGCACGTCGAGCCAGACCACCGGCTGGTCGCCGTCGTGGCCGTGCTCGTGCCACATGCCGGTCGGGGTCAGGATCAGGTCGCCGCGCCGCATCGGGCATTTCTCGCCCTCGACCGTGGTGTAGGCGCCCTCGCCTTCGACGATCATGCGCACGGCATTGGGCGTGTGGCGGTGCGACGGCGCCCATTCGCCCGGCTGCAGCAACTGCATGCCGAGGTAGATGGTCGAACTGGCCTGCATCTTCTCGAGGCCGTGGCCCGGGTTGGCGAGCACCAGCACCCGGCGCTCGGCCTTTTCGATCGGGGTCAGTTCGCCCGCCTGCAGCAGCAGGGGACGCAGCCCCTGGTATGACCAGAAGGTCGGCCGGGTGCGCAGCGCCGGCTTGCCGGGCGGCAGCACCGAGCGCAGGCTGGGCCACAGCGGCACCAGGTTTTGCGCGGTCAGCGCCGCGCGGTAGTCTTCGGGTAAGTCTTCCAGTCGACCGAGTTCCTGCATGGGGCTTGCTCCTCCAGTGGGCGGTGCCGGCTGCCGGCTTGCGAAGGGGTGAATCCTAGAAGCGCGGCGCGTGGCTGTAAATCCGTCAGTTTCAATATAAAGTATTCGAAATTCGAATAGTGCTGCCCCATGGACTCGATCGACATTCGCCTGCTCGCCGTATTCGACGAAATCTACAAGACGCGCAGCGTCACGGCGGCGGCGGAAGCGCTCGGGCTCGGCCAGCCGGCGGTCAGCGTGGCGCTGTCGAAGCTGCGCCATCATTTCGGCGACCCGCTGTTCGTGCGCACCTCGAGCGGCATGGAGCCCACCCCCTTCAGCGAAGGCCTGGTGCGGCCGGTGCGCGCGGTGCTCGACGCGCTGGAACAGGTGCTCGGCCACCGCAGCGAATTCGAGCCGGCGTCATCGGATCGCAGTTTTCGCATCTGCATGACGGACATCAGCCAGCTGGCGCTGCTGCCGAAGCTGTGGAAGCGGCTGCGCGCCACGGCGCCGGGCGTGCGCATCGCGGTCAGCCCGCTGTCGACGGACACGGCGCGGATGCTGGAAAGCGGCGAGGCGGACCTCGCGCTGGGATTCATTCCGCAGCTGGAGGCCGGCTTCTACCAGCAGCTCCTGTTCCGCCAGAACTTCGTCTGCATGGTCGCGGCCGATCATCCGCGCATCACCGATGCGCTTAGCCTCGCCCAGTTCGAGGCCGAGGATCATGCCGTGATCAGCTCTTCGGGATCCGCACCGGCCATCGTCGAACGCGAAATCACCCGCCAGCGCATCAAGCGCCGCGTCGCCCTGAAGATTCCGAATTTCCTCGGCGCGGCCTTCGTCATCGAGCACACCGACCTGCTGGTCACCATTCCGCAGCGCCTGGGCGACGTGCTGCAGGGGCGCGGCGCGTTCCGCATTTTTCCGGTTCCCTTCGAGCTGCCGCAATACGAGGTGAAGCAGCACTGGCACGAGCGCTATCACCAGGACGAAGGCAACCGCTGGCTGCGCGGCGTGGTTTCCGAACTGCTCTCGGAGGCGCCCTGAGCGACACCTCAGGCCCGCCTCATGCCTTCGGCGCGCGAAAGCGGCCGAGCAGCTCCAGCAGCAGTTTTTTCTCCGCAGCCGTCAGCGGCTTGCAGACTTCCCTTTCGTGCAGTTCGGCGCGCCGGATCGCCTCCGCCAGCAGTTCCCGTCCGGCGTCGGTGAGGTGCAGGTGCTTGTGGCGGCGGTCGGTGGTCGACGCACGTCGTTCGACCAGGCCGCGCCTGGCCAGCTTGTCCAGCATGGGCACCACGGACGAGTGATCGAGCCGCACCGCGGCGGCGAGCTTCGACTGCGTGATGCCGTCGTTCTGCTGCAGCACTTCTAGAACCGAAAAGATGGCCGGACTGACGTCGATCTCGCCCAGCCGGCGCTCGAACTGCTCGAACACGGCGAGTTGCGCGAGGCGCAGATGGAAGCCGACGTGATTCGCAAGACATCCGAGGGCAGGGCTTTTGCGGCTGGAAGGCATGGCGGCTCGAGTGTGGGCAACCGGGACAGTCTGCCATCAAATTTCACATCGGACAAGCTCGCACGCCTGATATCCATGTTGAAGCAAACATACAAATACACGGAAAAACAATATATTAGATAACACTAAATTAAGAAGAGCCGAAATAGTTTTATCTAAAACCTGTTGACTTCAACACACTCGACAGTCAGAATTTCCACGCAATTCGGTCGCATTCCAGAGGCCGGCCGAAACGTAACGCGCATGCTGCGCTGCGGATGGCCGATTCCGGTCATGTGTCGGAGAATGGCCGCGTGACGGCGGGAAACGACGCCAGGAAACAGTTCATCGGTCCGCGCGCGATGGAACATATTTCGGTTATGGCGGCTTCGATCGCTCGCTGCCTGATTCTGCAATGCATCGTCGCTTCACACGCATCTCAAAGAACCATGGCTGCACTTAAACCAACAACACGAGGAGAAAGCATGAAAACCAAACTGTCCATCAAGCCGCTGGTGATCGCCCTGTCGCTCCTGGGTTCCGGCGCCGTTCTGGCCGACATCAACATCGGCGTCAGCGTTTCCGCCACCGGACCGGGAGCCGTGCTCGGAGGGCCGCAGAAGAACACGACCCAGCTGTTCCCGACCAGCTTCGCCGGCGAGAAGATCAACTGGATCGTGCTCGACGACGCGTCCGACCCGACCAACACCGCCAAGAACGTGGCAAAACTCATTACCGAGAACAAGGTGGACTTGCTGATGAGCGGCACGACGACGCCGGGGGTCATGGCGACTGCCGGGCCGGCGGCGGACAGCAAGACTCCGCTGATCGCCCTGGCGCCCAACCGCCTCGACGGCGAGAAGTTCAAGTGGACCTTCACCATGCCGCAGCCCATTGGACTCATGGCCGAGCCGCTGCTTGAGCATATGAAGGCCCACAACGTGAAGACCCTCGGCTTCCTCGGCTACCATCCCGATGCCTACGGCGAGGTCTGGATCAAGGCCCTGGAATCGATGTCCGGCAAGTACGGCATTACCTTCGGCCCGATCGAGGGCTTTGCCCGCAACGACACGTCGGTGGCCGGCCAGACCCTGAAACTGCTTGCCGCCAAGACGGACGCCGTCATCGTCGTTGCCTCGGGTTCCCCGGCGGCGATGGCGCATGCCGCGCTGGCCGAGCGCGGCTACAAGGGCCAGATCTACCAGACCCATGGCGCTCCGTCGCCGGTATTCCTCAAGAACGGGGGCAAGTCGGTCGAAGGCGGCATCCTCGTCGCGGGCCCTGTGCTGGAATGGGAACAACTGCCTGATTCCCATCCGTCGAAGAAGGTCAGCGCCGAGTACGCCAAGGCCTACGAGGCGAAGTTCGGCAAGGGCTCGCTGTCGTCCTTCGGCGGCCACATGTGGGATGCCTGGGCCATCACCGCGCGGGTGATTCCGGTCGCGCTGAAGAAGGCCAAGCCGGGTACCGCGGAGTTCCGCGCCGCGCTGCGCGATGCGATCGAGAGCGAGCGCGAGATTGCCGGCGTCCATGGCGTGTTCAACATGAGCCCGACCGACCACTCCGGCTTCGATGCGCGCGCTCGCGTGCTGCTGCAGGTGCAGAACGGCGCCTTCAAGGTCATCTCGAAGTAAGCCGTATCACGCTACAAAAGGACGTCGCATGAGCGCCATCGCCCGCACGCCGGCTGAATTGTTCGTCGAGCCGGCCGTCACCCTCGAGGACCGGCCGGACGGCACCCGCCTGTTCCGTTCGGCCCTGGCCCTGCCGGACTACTCGCGCTGTTCCGGCGAGTGGCTGGAGCGCTGGGCGGCCGAGACTCCGGACGCCATCCTGATCGCCGAACGGGGCGCGGATGGCGAATGGGTCAAGGTGACCTACGGGGAAGCTCTTGCGCGCGTCTATCGCATCGCCGCCTGGCTGCTCGGGCAGAAGCTGTCGCCCGAGCGGCCGGTGCTGGTGCTCTCCGACAACAGCATCGAACATGCGCTGCTGATGCTGGCCTGCCTGCATGTCGGCGTGCCGATCAGCCCGGTGTCGCCGGGCAATTCGCTGCTTTCCAAAGACTTCGTCAAGCTCCGGGCCAATGTCGAACTGCTGCGCCCCGGCGTGATCTTCGCCGACACCATCGAGCGCTTCATGCCGGCGCTCAACGCCGTGGCCGACCTGCATGACGCCGTCGTCATCGCCGGCAGCAGGAGCCAGCCGCAGCCGGGAACGATTCCCTTCGCCGAGATCGCAAAAGTCGGCGCTGACACTACGGCGAACAACACGGCGGTAAAAGCGGCCTTCAACGCATTGACGCCCGACACCATCGCCAAGTTCCTGTTCACATCGGGCTCCGTCGGCGCACCGAAGGCGGTCATCACGACGCAGCGCATGATGTGTTCCAACGTCGAAATGAAGTCGGTGATCTGGCCCTTCCTCAACAAGCAGAAGCCGGTGATCGTCGACTGGCTGCCGTGGAGCCACGTCTTCGGCGGCAGCCACAACTTCAACAAGGTGGTGCGCTTCGGCGGCAGCCTTTACATCGACGACGGCAAGCCGGTGCCGGCACTGCTGCCGAAAACGGTGAAGAACCTCACCGACGTTGCGCCGACGATTTATTTCAGCGTCCCGCTGGCCTACGGCATGCTGGTGGCCAAGCTGCGCGACGACGCCGCGCTGCGCAAGAGCTTCTTCTCGCGCCTGCAGATCATTTTCTACGCCGGTGCGGCGCTGCCGCAGTCGACCTGGGACGAGCTGGAGCGGCTCGCGGTGATGGAGCTCGGCCATCCCGTCGTCATGCTCTCGTCCTGGGGCTCGACCGAAACGGCGCCGGCCTGCACCGATTGCCATTTTCAGGCCGTGCGTTCGGGCGTGATCGGCGTGCCGATTCCCGGCACCACGCTGAAGCTGGTGCCGGTAGCGGACAAGCTCGAAGTGCGGGTCAAGGGGCCCAACCTGTTCCCCGGCTACTGGAAGCAGCCCGCGCTGACCAAGGCCGCCTTCGACGAAGAAGGCTTCTACATGATCGGCGACGCCGTCGAATTCGTCGATGCCGCGAAGCCCGAACTCGGCCTGCTGTTCGACGGCCGCGTCGCCGAGGACTTCAAGCTGCTGTCGGGCACCTGGGTGCATGTCGGGTCCTTGCGCGTGGCCGGCATCAGTGCGCTGTCGCCGGTGGCGCAGGACATCGTCGTCGCCGGCCACGACAAGGACGACATCGGCTTCATGGTCTTTCCCAACATCGCCGAGTGCCGGCGCATCACGGGCCTCGGCGAGGATGCGCCGGTCGACATCGTGATCGGCCACCCGGTGATCAAGGAGCGCGTGCGTGAAGGCCTGGTGCGCATGAAGCGAGACGGCGGCGGCGGCTCGTCCACCTATCCGGCGCGCGTGCTGCTGATGGCCGAGCCGCCTTCGCCCGAAGCAGGCGAACTGACCGACAAGGGCTACATCAACCAGCGCGCGGTGCTGACGCGCCGCGCCGATCGCGTGCTCGAACTGTATTCCGACGTGCCGGATTCAGGCGTGATCTTCATTCAGTAATTTCAAGGAACACGCAGTGACAGACAAACTCGTAAGCCACTCGCTGGACGGCCTCGTCTATACCATCACGCTGAATCGTCCGGCCAAGCGCAACGCGATCAGCGACCGCCTGCTCGAAGCGCTGGACAAGGCCTGGGAAGCCAGGCCGGAGGAAGCCCGGGTGGTGATCCTCGCCGGTGCCGGCGACCACTTCTGCGCCGGGCTGGACCTCTCGGAGCACCAGCACCGCGAGCCCTCCGGCGTCATGCTGCACTCGCAGGGCTGGCATCGCGTCTTCGGCAAGATCCAGCAGACGGGCATCCCGGTGGTCGCCGTGCTGCACGGCGCCGTGATCGGCGGCGGGCTGGAACTCGCAACGTCCACCCATGTCCGCGTCGCCGAACCTTCGGCCATGTACCAGCTGCCGGAAGGCCGCCACGGCATCTACGTCGGCGGCGGCGCCTCGGTGCGCGTCTCGCGCATCATCGGTCCCGGACGCATGGCCGAGATGATGCTGACCGGGCGCATCCTCACTGCCGAGGAAGGCCAGGCGCTGGGCCTGTCGCACTATCTGGTGGGCAAGGGCGAGGGCCTGGCCAAGGCGCAGGAACTGGCCAAGCGCATCGCCGAGAACGCGCCGCTGGCCAACTACGCCATGGTCACCACCATCCAGCGCATCAGCAACATGTCGTCCGACGACGGCCTCTACGTCGAGTCGCTGATGGCCGCCGTCGCCCAGACCAGCCCCGAGGTGGTCGCGCGCATCGGCCAGTTCCTGAACCGGAAGGGCAAGGGACCGCAGCAGTGACGGCCCATCCCCCGGCCCCTTCCCCGCGGGAAGGGGTGACGGCAGTTCAGCTGCTGTCGCAGCTTCCGCGTGCACGCTTGCTGCCTCCTTGGGACGGCCCGGCGGAGGCAGCATGAATCTGGACCAACTCGTCGCGATCGACACCCACACCCACGCCGAAGTTTCCTGCTGCCAGCCGAAAGATCCGTTCTTCGAACCTTACGAGCGCGCGGCCGACAAGTATTTCAAGAACCCGCACCGGCCGACCATCGACGAAACCATCGCCTATTACCGCGAGCGCAAGATCGGCCTCGTGATGTTCAGCGTGGATTCCGAATCGCACATCGGCAACCGGCGCATCCCGAACGAGGAAGTCGCCGAGGCCGCGCAGAAGAACAGCGACATGATGATCGCCTTCGCCAGCATCGACCCGCACAAGGGCCGCATGGGCGCGCGCGAGGCGCGCAAGCTGATCGAGGACTACGGCGTCAGGGGCTTCAAGTTCCATCCCACGGTGCAGGGCTTCCACCCGCAGGACCGCATGGCCTGGCCGCTCTATGAAGTCATCGCCGAGTACCAGCTGCCGGCGATTTTCCACAGCGGCCATTCCGGCATGGGCAGCGGCATGCGCGGCGGCGGCGGTCTGCGCCTGGAAACCTCGAACCCGATGCTGCTCGACGGCGTCGCGGTGGATTTTCCCGACATGCAGATCGTCATCGCCCACCCGTCGTGGCCGTGGCAGGACGAGGCGCTCTCGGTCTGCCTGCACAAGCCCAATGTGTGGATCGACCTGTCGGGCTGGTCGCCGAAGTATTTTCCGCCGCAGCTGGTGCAGTACGCCAACACTCTGCTCAAGGATCGCATGCTGTTCGGCACCGACTTCCCCCTGATCGCGCCCGACCGCTGGCTAGCCGACTTCGAAGAGGCCGGATTCAAGGATTCGGTGAAGCCGCTGATCCTCAAGCAGAACGCCATCCGCCTGCTCAAACTGGACCAGCCCGCATGAACAGCGATGCCGTGAGCCCGGCGCCGGAGTAATCCTCCCGCAGGATAGCCGTACCACCAGCGCCGACTTCTACACGACACGCGACCATGACCGATTACGCCGCACCGCTCGCCGACATGCGCTTTCTGCTCAACGAGGTCGCGGGTCTCGCCGCGATCGCGCGGCTACCCGGCTGCGGGGAAGCGACGCCCGATCTGGTCGATGCCGTGCTCGAGGAAGCCGGCAAGTTCGCCGCCGGGGTGCTGGCGCCGCTCAACAGCATTGGCGACCGCGAGCGCTGCCGCCTCGAGGACGGCAAGGTCATCACACCGCCAGGGTGGACCGAGGCTTATAAACAGTTTGCCGCTGGCGGCTGGGTGGGGCTCGGGCTCTCGCCGGACTACGGCGGCCAGGGCCTGCCCAAGTGCGTGGCGACGCCCGTCTGGGAAATGTGGTTCTCGGCCAATACCGCCTTCACCATGCTGCCGCAGCTCAACACCGGCGAATCCGAGGCGATCCTGCTCGCCGCCAGCGACGAGCTCAAGGCCACCTATCTGCAAAAGCTCGTCAGCGGCGAATGGGGCGGCACCATGAACCTCACCGAGCCGCAGGCCGGCTCCGACCTCGCCGCGATCCGTACCCGCGCCGAGCCGCAGCCCGACGGCAGCTACCGCATCCGCGGGCAGAAGATTTTCATCTCCTACGGTGACCACGAGATCACGCCGAACATAGTGCACCTGGTGCTGGCGCGCCTGCCCGATGCGCCGCCGGGCGTGAAGGGCATTTCGATGTTCCTCGTGCCCAAGTACCTGGTCAATCGCGACGGCAGCCTCGGCGCGCGAAACGACGTGCGCTGCGTCGGCCTCGAACACAAGCTCGGCATCCACGGCAGCCCGACCTGCGCCATGAGCTTCGGCGATGGCCCGGGAGCGGCTGGCTGGATCATCGGCGAGCCGAACCGCGGCCTCGAATACATGTTCATCATGATGAACGAAGCGCGCTTCGGCGTCGGCGTGCAGGGCGTCGGCATCGCCGAGCGCGCCTACCAGCAGGCGCTGGCCTTCGCCCGCGAGCGCGTGCAGGGCCGCGACGCGGTGACCGGCGCCATCGGCCAGCCGATCATCAACCATCCCGACGTCAAGCGCATGCTGCTGACCATGCGCGCCCGCATCATGGCGGCGCGCGCTCTGGCCTACGCGGCGGCCGGCTGGTTCGACGTCGCGCGCCACTCGCTTGACACGGCTGCGGCCGACAAGGCCAGGCGCTACGTCGACCTGCTGATGCCGGTGGTCAAGGGCTGGAGCACCGAGCTGTGCCAGCAGGCCTGCTACGACGCAATACAGGTGCACGGCGGCATGGGCTTCGTCGAGGAGACCGGCATCGCCCAGCACTATCGCGATGCGCGCATCATCACCATCTACGAGGGCACCACCGGCATCCAGGCCAACGACCTGGTCGGGCGCAAGCTGCTGCGCGAGAACGGTGCGACGCTGCGCGAGCTGATCGTCGAAATGCGCGGCGTCGCCGCCGAACTGGCAGCGAGCGAGGGCATGCAGTCGCTGGCGACGCGCCTCGAAGAAGACGTCGCCGCGCTCGAACGCGCGCTGGACTGGATCCTCGCCAACGGCCGCGATCGCCTGGCCGCCGTGCTGGCCGGCGCGGTGCCTTTTTTGCACCTGCTGGGCAGCGTCTGCGGCAGCTGGCAGCTGGCGCGCGTTGCGCTGGCCGCGGCGAAGCCGGTGAACCAGGACGCCTACGGCGCCGACTACCTGCGCGGCCTGCAGGAACTGGCCCGTTTCCATGCCCACGCCCTCGCCGTGCAGGCCCCGGCGCTGGCTGCCGCAATAGTCGGCGCCGGCGAGACGGCGGCCGCCTTCGCCAGGGAATCCTGCTGATCCGGCAGCGACGGCGATTGACCGCCGCCGAAGGCGCCGTGCATACTGCCGCACGACTCCTCAATCCCATTTCCTGACAAGAAGAAGCCCATGTCCACCGCCCGATATTTCGAGAAGCATCAGCTGATCCGCTTTCACCATTGCGACCCCGCCGGCATCGTCTTCTATCCGGAGTATCTGGTCATCATCGACGAGCTGATGGAAGACTGGTTCACCGAAGGCATGCACACCAGCTTTGCCGACCTGCACGCCAAGGAACGCATCGGCGTCCCGGCGGCGCGCATCGAGGTGGATTTCCTCACGCCGAGCAGCATCGGCGACGTGCTCTGCCTGCGCCTCTTCGTCACCCGCATCGGCACCAAGTCCTTCACCCTGATGGTCGAGGCCAGCGTCGGCGAAACCGTGCGCCTGCGGGCCGTTCAGGTCCGCGTCGTGGCCAGCCTCGACGGCCTGCGCAGCATCCCGATCCCGGATTCGCTGAAGGCTAGCCTGCAGCACTTCCTGGTCACCGAGGTGCACCATGGCCGTGAGCCGACGGTGAGCTGAAGCAGGGCCCGTCGCGGCACAGGGAGCGACGTGAATCCGCCTCCGGTTCTCTTCGGCGCCTTCGATCGCCACAACCTCGGCGACATCCTGCTCGCACATATGGCCGTCGCGGAGATCGGCGACGGCGCGTTTGCCGGCCTGGCGACGCGGGACCTGACAGCCTGGGGCGGTCAGCGTGTTTCCCCGCTCGACTCATTCACGACGCCCCTGACCCTGATCCACGTCGGCGGCGAACTGCTCGACTGCGATGCGGCGCAGGCCGCTTACATGCTCGACGAGCCGCGGCCGCACTGGCGGCGGCTGGCGCCCTACGTGGTCGCCAGGCACGAACTGCCGCCGGGGTCGCAGGTCGAGTTCCGCGCGGTCGGCGGCGTCGAGCTTGGCGAACGCGATGAGGCCTTTCGCGACGAGGTAGTGGCCGCATTGCGCGAAGCCCGCAGCGTGAGCGTGCGCGACCGCACGACGCAGGCGCTGCTGAGCGCCACCGGCATCGACGCCACGCTGGTGCCCGATCCGGTGACGCGCCTCGACAAGCTCTTCGGCGCGCGCATCCGCGCCAGGATTCCGTGCAGCGACCCCTATCTCGCCGTCCAGTTCGCCGCCGAATGCGGCGACGACGCGACGCTGGCGGCGTTCGCCCGCGGCCTCGAGCGTATCGGCCTGCCCGTGGTCCTCTTCCGCGCCGGAGCCGCGCCGTGGCACGACGCGCTCGAACCCTACCGCCGGCTCGCGGCGCGCTCGGCCCTGCCGATGCAGGTATTCGAAGCCCTCGACGTGTGGGACATCTGCGCCCTGATCGCCGGCAGCAGCAGCTACATCGGCACCAGCCTGCACGGCCGCCTCGTCGCCGAATCCTTCGGCGTGCCGGCGCTCAGCCTCGAACGCAAGGCAGGTGCGGCGAAGAAACTGCGCGCCTACCTCGCGACCTGGTCGCCGGAACAGGCGCCGCTGGCGCCGGATGCTTTCGCCGACGGCGCGTTCGCGTTCCCGGCGAAGGCGCGATAGGAAGTCGGCGCTGGCGGCACGGCGATTCTTGCGGCCGAGGAAGTCGATTCCATATCGAGCCCCTTATTGCAGTGTTCGCTATCGCACTGATGGTTCACGGACGGGCATCCAATATTCAACTGAATCGAAATCGGTCCAGCTTGGAGATTGCTCGCGCCGGCAATCATTGATCCGGTGCGCCCGTCATTGAGGAGAATGGATATGTACAGGAAGCTAATTGTCGCGCCGCTTGCGGCGCTTCTGCTCAGCGCATGCGTTGTGGCGCCCGCGGGCCACGGCCCTGGCATGATTGTGGCGCCGGCATTGCCGGTGATCGTGGAATTGGGTACCGAACCCTATTACTATCAGGGCGGGTATCACTATTACTACGAAAACAACACCTGGCGCTACTCGAATGCAAGATCGGGTCCGTGGACGGATTTGCCGAGGAGTCACTACCCGAAGGAGACCCGGTTCAAAGGCCGCAGTGATCGACGGGGTGACGACCAGGATCATGATCGCCGTGATCGACGGGGTGATGACCGGGATGATCGCCGCGATCGGCGATGAGCTGAACCCCGCAGCTTTCCGTCGGTAGGACAAGCCTGATTCTTTCGCGGCCGTCTCCGCTTGCCTGTTGGCAGGCACTGCAGCGGAGCGCTCCGGCGGCAGTACGCAATGCGATTCAGGCAGCCATCTGGCAAGGAATCGCGGCGCGCTCGCTGACGATACGGTTGCGCGCATCGACATAGACGAGGCGCGGCTCGAAGCGCTCCAGCTCGACTTCATTCACGGTGCCATAGCTGGCGATGATCAGCAGATCGCCGGGCGCGGCCTTGCGCGCCGCGGCGCCATTGACCGAGATGATGCCCGAGCCGCGCGCGGCGCGGATGGCGTAGGTGGTGAAGCGCTCGCCGTTGTCGACGTTGTAGATGTCGATCTGCTCGTACTCGCGGATGTCGGCCGCAAGCAGAAGATTCTCGTCGATGGCGCAGGACCCTTCGTAGTGCAATTCCGAGTGGGTCGTGGTGACGCGGTGGAGCTTTCCCTTGAGCATGGTTCGGTTCGGCATCTCAGGCGGCCTGACGGCGCAGGCCCAACTGTTCCATGAAGGCATCGACCCGGGCCTGGGTGCGCACTTCGTCGAATTCCCGCTCGTCGCCCATGTTGCCTTCGAAGGTCATGATCGGCACGCCGGCATTGGCCATGTCCTGGCGGTTCTCCATGATGCCGACCGAGAGGCCTTCGCAGCCGCGGTTCAAGTGCATCATGCAGCCGTCGACCTTCCAGTCGCGCGCGATGTTGAGCATCATCTCGGACTTCACCTTGGGATCGAAGAACTGCTGCCACAGGGGCTTCGACAGGTTCCAGTCGGCATACAGGCGCAGCGCGGTATTGCGGTCGTTCATCTCGATGCCCTTTTCCCAGGGTACGGTCCTGGCGCCCCAGCTGCCGTCGGGTTTGTACTCCCAGGTGCCTTCGAGGCCGTAGGTGTAGAGCGAACCGATCGACACGGCGCCGAAGGTTTCGAGGTAGCGGAAGATCTTGAGGAAGGGCCAGGGCGGCTGCGTATCCGACATCAGCCGGCAGCGTTCGGTGGGCACCGCGGCGATGCCGCGCGCGACGCGGTCCTTCACCTCTTCGTAGAGTTCGTCGTAGAAATCGGCGCACCACTGCGAGGACTTGTGCAGGATGGCGAGGACGTAGAGCGAGTACATGGTCTTCTCGTCGAGCGGCGCCGGGACGGCCTTTTGCAGTTCGCAGATTTGCGCCCAGCGCGAGGTGGCGCGCATTTCATTCTTGATCGCCCGGATCAGCAGCTCGTCGTCGCACTTGCGTCCGGTCGCCTTCTCGACGAACTCGATCGAGTCGTGGAGCTGCGACGTCACGTAATCGAGGCGTTCCGGAGTCAGGTCGCGGTAGGCGCCGACCGAAACGTCGACGTAGAAGTCGGGGATCTTCTTGGTCATCGCCACGTGCTGGTACCACTTGGCGTGCGAGCAGCAGATCTGCGTCTGGAAGATGAAATCCGACTTCGGCCATTCGCCGCCGTAGTAGTACTCGTTGAGATGCATGCTGCCCCAGTAGATGCGCATGTAGGAACACATGTCGCGGGCGAAGCCCTGGGCCTCTGCCGCGTCGAGGCAGCGCTGGGTGAATTTGCGGTCGAGCGAGACGCCGGCAGAGTAGGGTTCCCCGGTCAGCGGATAGACGTCGTCGCCGAGCGAGGTCGGAATCGCGTCGAAAGACCAGCCGGCGGCCGACCAGCGGATGCCGCCCTTGTCCTTGGCGCGGGCGAAATTCTGGTAATAGTTCTCGCGCAGTTGCTTGGCCTTGGTCCAGAGCTTCAGGGGTTCGGTAGGGTAAAGGTTCTTGGCATTCGGGTTCATGTCGGTCTCCTGTTGGCTCAGAACAACTCTTCGTCGCTCAGCGTTTCGAGCATGGCTTCCACGCGAATGCGGAAGGGCCCGATGGGGTTGGTGATGTCGAATTCGAGGAACAGCGTCGGGATGCCGTTCGATTCGAGATGGTGTTTCAGGTCCGGATAGTCGCCCTCGTGGGGATCGCAGAACTTCTGCTGCAGGAAGATCGCCGCCTTGACGTTGTATTCCTTGGCCAGGTTCAGCACGTGGTCGAAGCGCGTATGTACCGGATAGTCCTTGGTCGGACAGGCCGGACGGTCGCAGTAGCGCTCGGCGATGGCCTTGATCACGTCGTCGTCGGGCTTCGAGGCATTCCAGAAGTAGCGGGTGCCGGAGCACTGGTCGTCGATCACGATGGTCGAACCGACCGACTCGACCATGGCCATGAAGGAGACGTCGTCGTTCTCCGAACCGATGGTCATGAAGCGGACGCCTTCCTTGCGGTCCATCTTGCGCGTGGGCAGCGCGGCCAGCACTTTCTTGAGCTGCTCGTTGTGCTCTCGCTTGTCCACGAACTGCGCGGTGATCGAGGCGTACAGTGCCTCGACGCCGGTCACCTTGGGATTGCTTTGCTTGCGATAGTCGAACAGCTGGCGCAGCAGGCGGCGATTCTCGTCGATCACGGCGAGGGCTTCCCTCAGCATGGCGTCGGTCAGCGGCTTGCCGGTCAGCGCCTCGAGGAAGACGCGGAAGCGCTGAATTTCGGCGCGGTGCATCTTTCTTGCGTGCGGGGACTGCACGTCGTTCGGCATCGCGACGTAGAAGTCCCACTTGACGGTAGGTACGTTGTGGCGCCACGAGCTGAAGGTCTGCCGGTACTGGATGCAGGACTGCGTCAGTGTCACGCCTTCGGCATAGTCGTAGCGGCCGAGCAGGCCCTGGGCCAGCGAGTCGCGGCAGAAGGGACAGAACATGCCGAAGATGTGCGGCTCGGTGACGTTCTGCGGCTCGTGGGCGCCGAGCACGCGCACGGGCAACATGCCGGCGGCGATCAGCAGTTCTTCAGGGGAGTAGGTGCACATCGTGGCGACCACCTGGCCCCCGGTACGGGCTTTCCAGGCCCGCGCGTAGTCGTGGCGCTTTTCGTACCACTCCTGGAACTGGCCAAACAGTCCGTCGTTCATACCCTGATCTCCTGTAGTAGGTTCCGCCACCCGCCTGACCGGCGCACCCGGCAAACCGCGCAATTGATTGACGTCCAATTACTGAATGAACGTTCACTCGTCGCCAGTGTAAAGTGCCGCCGGGAGAAAAGCAAGCCCTGCGCACGGGGTTTTGAAGCGAATGATCGGGGCGGGTTGTGTCCCGGCCGCGGCACTTTCTGATCTGTGGAGAATCGGTCCGGACGGGGCGGCAGAGCCCGTTCGCGAGCCCGAGCGCTCGCCGGGGGATCAGGCCGCGCCGCGGCGGTGGCGGTACATGTGGAAAGGCGCGTTGCGGAACATCAGTTCCTTTTCCAGTTCGGCGCCCAGCGCTTTCGCCAGGGCGATGGAACGCGTGTTTTCGGCGTCGATCAGGCTGATCGGCCGCATGTCGGGAAGGTAACGCGGCAGCATGGCCTGCACCGCTCGCGCCGCCTCACTGGCGTAACCCTTGCCCCAGTGCTCGCGGATGATGGCCCACTTGATCTCGGTTTCGGGCCATTCCGACGGGAACCAGAGTCCCACCAGCCCGACCACCGTCGCGGACTGCTTTTCCCGCACGACGTAGGGGCCGTAGCCCTTGCGTTCCCAGTGCCGGACCAGCGAGCCGACGACGCGCTGCGTTTCGCCTTCCGGCAATGGCTGCTGGAAGGTGTATCTGGCGCTTTCGGCGTCGGAGTAATAAGCGTGAAGCGCGAGCCAGTCCTCGGCTTGGGGTGCGGCAAGGGTGAGCCGCAGGGACTCGATCGATTGCGGAATCAGGCGGGTCATGCGCGTTGAAACGGCGTGGCGCTAGCGCCGACTTTCGAGAAAACGGGCGACGCGCTGCTGCGTCTCGGGCATGGCGAGCAAGGCAGCGCTTCCCGCCAGTTCGGTCTCGAAGCCGTCGGCGCTGCCGTCGAGGGCGACGGTGATGCAGTGCTTGCATTCAGCCAGCGCCCGCGCCGGAATGGCGGCAATGCGCTCCACGATCGCACGCGTCGCGGTTTCCAGACCGGCAGCAGGAGCCGTCCACTGGGCAAGACCGAGGGCGACGGCCTCGCTGCCGGAAATGACTTCGGCGCCTAGTATCAGGCGGCGGGCGATGGCCTCGCCGCCGATGCGCGTCAGGCGCTGCGTGCCGCCTGCGGCAGGCAGCAGCCCGAGACCCGCTTCGGGCAGGCCGACCTTGGCGGCGTCGCCGGTCACGCGCAGGTCACAGGACAGGGCGAGTTCGAAGCCGCCGCCCAGCGCCGCGCCGCCGATTTCGGCCAGCGTCACCTTGGACAGGGCCTCCAGGCGGGCGAACACCTGCTGCATGCGCCGCGTCAGGTCGATCATCTGCTCGCGGCCGGCGGCACTGTCGAGAATGCTGTGCATCAGGGCCAGGTCCGCTCCCGCGCAAAACGCCTTCTCCGAGCTGCGAATCCAGAGCACGCTGACCGAGCTTGCCTGGTCCACCTCGTCGAGCACCTGGCCGAAGCGTGCCACCCATTCGTCGTTGATCGCATTCACGGGCGGCCGGCACAAGGTGGCGGTGGCGATCGCGCCTTCGATATTCAGGGAAATCATCTGCTTCATCCGGTTGTGCGCGCCATAATTCTCCGCCGGCACGCCGTCGTAGGGATCAGGCGACCAGTCACGCCACAGCGGCGCGCGGCCGCCGTCTGCGCCTGACCGGCGATTCGGGTTGCGCCTTCGCCTTCGTTGCGGCCGCCAGGGATTGACTGCGAAAGGCGTGCGTGCGCTCGGCGACGCCCGCCAGACCACGGCGGCCCTTGGCCGTCAGGAAAGGTTCTATGAGCAGCTTGATGCCCTCGGTAACATAGGCCTCAAGAGTGTAATGCTCGCTCAGGACCCAATGCTTCAGTGCCCATGAATGCGCGAACATCACCAGTTGGTAGGAGTGCAGGTACTCGTTCAGCTCGCGCATGTAGCCGCCTTCGACGCAGGAGTGGATGCACTGTTCGATCAGCCGGTTGGTTCGCGTCTCGGCATCCTTGATCAGCACGCGGCGATCCGCACGCAGCGATTTGGTGGAACGATAGGCCAGGAGCGTCGCGGCGCGCAGTTCGTCGACGATGTGGCAGTAGGCCCAGGTCGCCACGCAGAGCCGTTCCACAGGGTGCTCGATGCCCGCGAGCTGCGGCGGGATTTCGTTCTCGTAGGTGTCCAGCACCAGCTTCAGGCTGAGATAGAGGATGTCGTCCTTGTCGCGGAAGTACTGGTAGATCAATCCGGTGCTGACGCCGGCTTCCCTGGCGATCTGCTGGATGGTCGTCGTGTAATAGCCTTCATCGGAGAAGAGCTTGACGGCGGCACGGACGATCTGGCCGCGTCGTTCCTCGACCAGTTTCGGATCGGTAACCAGTGCCTGGACATCCGCTGCAGAACCCATCTTTGCCCCCTTTGAAAGTGCCATTTGGCCTAGGCGCGCAGTCTGCCACGAAAATGTGCGGCCTACGCCTGAAACGGCCAGGCGACGGGCCGCCGGTGCCGGCGCAGGACGCGTCGGCACCGCTGCGCGGCGGCTCAGTTGCCTATGAACTTGGGTGTTTCCTTGGCGACGAAGGCGTGATAGGCGATCTTGAAGTCCTCGGTCTGCATGCAGATGGCCTGGGCTTCGGCCTCGGTCTCCAGCGCCTGCTCGATGGTCTGGTTCCACTCCTGGTGCAGGCACTTCTTGGTGACAGAGTGGGCAAACGCGGGGCCGTCGGCGAGAGACCGCGCCATGTCGGTAGCCGTTCGCAGCAGTTCTTCCTGGGCGACGACGCCGTTGAAATAGCCCCATGCCTGGCCCTCCTCGGCGGTCATCATGCGCCCCGTGTAAAGCAGCTCCGAAGCGCGGCCCTGGCCGATGATGCGCGGCAGGATGCTGCAGGCGCCCATGTCGCAACCGGCCAGGCCGACCTTGACGAAAAGGAAGCCGGTCTTGGCTTTCGCAGTGGCGTACCGCAGGTCGCTGGCCATGGCAATGATGGCGCCGGCGCCACAGCAGATTCCGTCAACGGCAGCGATGATGGGCTGCGGGCAATTGCGCATTTCCTTCACCAGGTTGCCGGTCATGCGCGTGAACTTCAGCAGACCGGTCATGTCCATCTTGGTCAGCGGACCGATGATTTCATGCACATCGCCGCCCGAGCAGAAATTTCCGCCCGCGCCGGTTATGACGACTGCGCGCACATCCTCGGCGTACTGGAACTTGTGAAAGGTGTCGCGCAGTTCGGCGTAGCTTTCGAATGTCAGGGGATTCTTGCGCTCCGGGCGGTTCAAGGTGATGGTGGCAACGTTGTTCGCCACCTCGAGCTTGAAATGTTCGGGCCGCCAGTCGGCTGCTTTGAGCTTATACATGTGCTACTCCTTTTATTTTCAGATTCAGGATCTGGGTTGGGGAAATCTATCCGGCGAGGGTCAGGCCGCCGCTCACGCTGATGGTCTGGCCCGTCACGAAGGACGCGCGGTCGCTGGCGAAGAACAGAATGGCGTCGGCGATTTCGGACGGCTTTGCCAAACGACGCATCGGCGTCGCCTTGACGAAGGCCTCCTGGTGCTTTTCCGGTACCGCGCGCAGCAGCGGCGTATCGGTCGGGCCCGGACAAACGCAATTCACGTTGATGCCGTAGCGCGCGACTTCGCGCGCCAGCGACTTGGTGAAGGCGATCGCGCCGCCCTTGGCGCCGGAATACACCGTTTCGCCGAGGCTGCCGACGCGGCCGGCATCGCTCGATACGGTGACCACCTTGCCCGAATTGCGCTCGATCATTCCCGGCAGAAAGGCGTGGGTCACCGCCACCGGGCCGAGCAGGTTGACGTCCATCACCTTGCGCCAGAATTCCGGCGTGTTCTCCATGAAGGGCTGGATCTTGCCCCAGCCGGCGACGTTGGCGACGATATCTACCTTGAGGCCCAGCGCGTCGGCGGCGCTCTTGAACGCGGCCACCGATGCGAGGTCGGCAACGTCCAGGCGGACGAAGTCAGCTGCGTGTCCCCTGGCGCGAATGGCGGCGGCCACCGCCGCGCCGCTGGTCTCGTCGAGATCGCCGATCAGGACATGCGCTCCGGCTTCCGCCAGCGTCTCCGCAGTTGCCTTGCCGATCCCCGATGCGCCCCCGGTGACCACCGCCGTCTTGCCGTTCAATCGCATGATTTTCTCGCTTTCTTTTTCAGGATCCGGGTGGGTAGGCCGGCGCTCCGCTGTCTGCCGGAGTGCACCGCGCCCTGCCTAAATGTCAGACTGAATGATTGCTCAGTCAGTCTGACAAGTCAACCCCCGCAAGGCATTTCGGGCGCTTGACTTTTTAAATGAATGAGCGCTCAATCATGATTGAGGGGAGGGCGTCGGCGATGGCGCAGATTTTCTCGATAAGACGAGCCACGCCGCCAACCTTATGACAACACAAGAGATATTGCTGTCCACTGCAGGAAAGGGTGGCACCGGGAGCTCGGCCGCGCCGCCTTTTTGCTTGAGCTCTAATGATTGGACACCAAGCATTTAAATGTGTATTGTGGGAATAAGGTTATTTGATCCGGTTCATGCCAAACAGGAGATGAACGCATGGAGGCATCGGTAGCGCAAAGGCATCGCGGCGGCAAACGCGCCGCGGGCCCGGGGGGAAGGTCCGCATGATCGAACTCGAACCGGGCTCGGTCGAGCACGTCGGGCACCCCGAGGAACCGCCGCACAGCCCGCTCGGCATGCGGCTGCTGACGGTGAGCCGCGCCCTCGCCTATGCGGGAGGCGCGATCATGATCCTGCTGATCGCCATGTCGCTGATATCCATCGTCGGCCGCAAGCTGTTCTCGATGCCCATTCCGGGCGATCTCGAGATCATGCAGATGGGCGCCGCGGTCGCCGCCGCCATGTTCTTCCCCTGGTGCCAGATGAACGACTCCCATGTCCGCGTGGACTTCTTCACCACCGGCCTGCCGGCGCGCGTCAGGGCCGCGCTCGACGGCATTGCCGCGCTGCTGCTGGGCGCGGTGATGCTGCTGCTGTCCTGGCGAACCGCAGTGGCCGCGCTAGCCTCGAAGCAGTCCGGTGATTCCTCTGTCATGCTCGGCCTGCCGCAGTGGGTCGCCGAAGCCCTGATCGTGCCGAGCCTGATCGTGTTCGCCCTGACGGGACTGTATATCGCGCGCCGCCGCTTCTGGCGGGCCTGCAAGGGTCCGAAATGAGCGGCACCACGATAGGCCTGATCATGTTCGGCATCCTGATGCTGATGCTGGTGCTGCGGGTACCGATAGGCATTTCGATGTTCCTCGTCGGCGCCGGCGGCTTCCTGACGATGCTCGGCGGCGGCGGCGCCCTGCCCCTGCTGATGAGTTCGCTGAAGAACCTGGTCTATGCGCGGCTCTCGAACTACGACCTGAGCGTGATCCCGATGTTCCTGCTGATGGGCCAGTTCGCCACCCACGGCGGCCTGTCGAAGGCGCTGTTCAACTGCGTCAATGCCTTCGTCGGACACTGGCGCGGCGGCGTGGCCATGGCGGCGGTAGGCGCCTGCGCGGGCTTCGGGGCCATTTGCGGCTCATCGCTGGCCACCGCGGCGACCATGGGTCAGGTCGCGCTGCCGGAGCTGCGCCGCTACAAGTATTCGGGCGCGCTCGCCACCGGCACGCTGGCGGCCGGCGGCACGCTGGGCATCATGATCCCGCCTTCGGTGCCGCTGGTGATCTACGCCGTGCTGACCCAGGAATCCATCGGCAAGCTGTTCATGGCCGCCGTGATACCAGGCCTGATCGCCATGCTCGGCTACATGATCGTCATACGCATCGTGGTGACGCTGAAGCCCGAAGCCGGCCCCGCCGGCCCGCTGGTTTCGTGGCCGGAGCGGATGCGGGCGCTGGGCAGGGTGTTCCCCGTGCTGATCGTCTTCCTGGTGGTCGTGGTCGGCCTGTATGGCGGCTGGGCCAACCCCACCGAGGCGGCCTCGATCGGCGCCGCGGCCTGCGGCATACTTGCCGTGGTCTCCGGCGGCATGCGGATGCAGGGAGTCAAGGACAGCATCCTCGGCGCGGCGGAGGCCACCGCCATGATTTTCCTCGTGCTGCTCGGCGCCGACATGCTGAATTCCGGCCTGGCGCTGACCCAGATGCCGGCGGAGCTCGCCAGCTGGGTCAGGGACAGCGGGCTCTCCCCGCTGCTGGTGATGGGCTCGATCCTGCTGACCTACATCTTCCTCGGCTGCGTCATGGATTCCCTGGCCATGATCCTGCTCACCATCCCGATCTTCTACCCGGTGGTCATGGGGCTGGACTTCTGGGGCATCAGCCAGGCCGACAAGTCGATCTGGTTCGGCATCCTGGCCCTGATGGTGGTGGAAATCGGATTGGTGCATCCCCCGGTCGGCATGAATATCTACATCATCAACAGCCTGGCCAAGGACGTTCCGCTGATCGAGACGTTCAAGGGCGTGGTGCCTTTTCTGCTTTCGGATTTTCTGCGCATCCTGTTGTTGCTGTTCGTTCCCGGCATTTCCCTTTACCTGGTTCATGCGCTCGGTGCCTAGCGCGAAGTCGATCGATCCCGCAGCATTCCAAAAACATAACGAAGATAGGAGACCACGATGCAATCATCCCGTACCCTGAAAGTCGCACTTGCCGCAGCGGTCCTGGCGCTTGGCGCCTCACAAGCGGCCGCGCAGGAAACCGTCACACTGAGAGTGCACCACTTCCTTCCCCCCGGCTCGAACGCGCACGTCAAGATGATCGAGCCGTGGTGCGCCAAGATCAACAAGGAATCGGCAGGCAGGCTCAAGTGCCAGATCTATCCCGCGATGCAGCTCGGCGGCACGCCGCCGCAACTGTTCGACCAGGCCAAGGACGGCGTGGCCGACATCGTCTGGACCCTGCCCGGCTACCAGGCCGGACGCTTCCTCGCCACCGAAGTATTCGAGCTGCCCTTCATGGTCTCGAGCGCCGAGAAGGCCTCCAAGGCGCTGTGGATCTACGCGGAGAAGAACGCCAGGGAAGAGTACAAGGGCGTCAAGCCGCTGATCTTCCACGTCATCCCCGGCACCCAGCTGCACACGACGACCAAGCAGATCAAGACGCTGGCCGATTTCAAGGGCCTCAAGCTGCGCGCGCCGAACCGGATGGCGACCAAGCTGGTGAGCGCGCTGGGCGCGACGCCGGTACCGATGCCGGTGCCGCAGGTGGCGGAAAGTCTTTCCAAGGGCGTGATCGATGGTACCGTGCTGCCGTGGGAAGTCATCCCGTCGCTGAAGATCCAGGAAATCGTCAAGTTCCACACCGAGACGCCAGTCGGCCAGCCCTTCATCGCCACCTCGGCCTTCGTCTTCGCCATGAACCCGGCCAGATACGAGAGCCTGCCGGCTGACCTGAAGAAGGTGATCGACGCCAACAGCGGCGCCGAAACCTCCGCGTGGGCCGGCAAGGTCTGGGACAGCGTCACCGCCCCGGCACGCCAGACCGCCGTGGACCGCAAGAACACCTTCTATACCGTACCGGCTGCCGAGGTAGCGATCTGGCAGAAGGCGGCGGAGGGCGTCAATGCCGACTGGGTGAAGGAAGTTGCGGCCAAGGGACTCGACGGCCAGAAACTGATCACCGACGCAAAGGCCCTGATGAACTGATGCTTCTGCTGAGCCCCCGGGGAGGTTTCCCCGGGGTTCCCTACAAGACATCGAACGGAACGGCAATGAACTTCGACGGAATAGTGCCGCAAGGCACGATGAACGCGGCCGATGAAATCATCGGGCGGCCGCTCAAGCAGGGCCTCGGCGACCACGTAGCCATTCTGTGCGCCGACCGGAGGGTGACCTATGCGGAGCTCGACGCCGCGGTCAACCGCAACGGCAACGCACTCCTGGCGCACGGCATCGGGCGCGGCGACCGGGTGCTGTTCCTGATGGACGATTCGCCCGAGCTGATCGCCGCCTACCTCGGCACCATGCGCATCGGCGCGGTCGCCGTCGCGCTCAACGTGCGGCTCGCGCCGCGCGACCTGCTCTACGTGATTCAGCACAGCGCATGCGAAGCCATCTTCGTCGATGCGCACTTCATGGATCTCTATGAAAGCGCCGCGGAAACGCTCGACAATCCGCCCCTGGTCGTGGTCGTCGGCGGTGTGGCGGCACCTCCCTACCTGGTGCTGGCGGACATCCTTGCCGGCCAGTCCGAACAGCTCGAATCCGCCCGCATGGACCCCGAGGACGTCGGCTTCTGGCTGTATTCCTCCGGCACCACGGGCAAGCCCAAGGCGGTGATGCATCCCCACCGCACCGTCCTCGTCGCCGACCGCCTCGAACGCGAATACCTGGGCGTGACGCCGCAAGACCGCATCTTCACCACGTCGAAGATCTTCTTCGGCTTCGCGCTGGGCCATTCGCTGATGGGCGGACTGCAGTGCGGCGCCACCGTCATACTCTCGCCGGCCTGGCCGGAACCCAAGCTGATCATCGACACGGTCGAGCGCCACCGTCCGACCGTGCTGTTCAGCACGCCGGTGATGTATCGCAATCTGATGCGCGAAGGCGCCCCGATGCGGTCCGCCTTCCGCGAAGTCCGCCACTACGTCGCGGCCGGCGAGAAGCTGCCCGAGGCGCTCTATGACGACTGGCTTGAATTGTGCGGCAAGCCGATTCTCGACGGCGTCGGCGCCTCCGAAACCGTGTTCCTGTTCGTCTTCAATCCGCCCGGAGACTCGGTCGGCGGCTCCTCCGGCAGGCCGGTCACCTACGCCGAAGTGCGCCTCGTCGGCGACGACGGGCAGGACATCACCGAGCCCGGCCAGCCCGGGCAGATTGCGGTGCGCACCCCGTGCCAGTTCGTCGGCTACTGGCAGCAGCCGGACCTGACGGCGAAAGCGCTGCGCGACGGCTGGTATTTCCCCGGCGACATGTTCGAATTCGACGCCGAAGGACGCTGGTGCCACATGGGCCGCGCCGACGACATGCTCAAGGTGTCCGGCCAGTGGGTGAGCCCGGCCGAGATCGAGGCCTGCGCGCTGACGGTGCCGGGCATCCTCGACGCCGCGGTGGTCGGCTTCCCCAACGAGGACGGCCTGACGCGGATTGCGCTGTTCGCCGTCCCGCGCGAGGCCGAGGCCGATCAGGCGGCCCTGACCGAGCAGCTGCTGCAGACCTTCAAATCGACGCTGTCGATCTACAAGTGCCCGCGCACCATCCGCTTCGTGGAAGAGATGCCGCACACGGCGACGGGCAAGACGCAGCGCTTCCGCCTGCGCGAAATGCTCAAGCAGCCGGCATGACGACGGCAAGCCTGGCGGGAAGGCACGCCGTGATTACCGGCGGCGGGCGCGGCATCGGCGCCGCGATAGCGCGTGCGCTGGCCGAGCAGGGCGCCCGCATCACGCTGATGGGCCGCACGCGGGCCACACTGGAAGACGAGGCCGTGCTCCTGCGCGCGCTGACCGAGGTGCATTGCGAGACGGTGGATGTCGCCGACCCGGCCGCCGTGGAAGCCGCCTTCGCCGGCGCCGCGATCGCGCAGGGCCCCGTCGGCATCCTGGTCAACAACGCCGGACAGGCCGCCAGCGCGCCGTTTGCGCGAACCGACCTCGCGCTGTGGAACCAGATGCTTGCCGTAAACCTGACCGGCACCTACCTCGGCATTCGCGCCGCGCTGCCGGGAATGCTCGATCTCGGCTGGGGGCGCATCGTGAACATCGCGAGCACGGCGTCGCTCAGGGGTTACGCCTACGTTTCCGCCTATTGCGCGGCCAAGCACGCGGTGCTGGGCCTGACCCGCTCGCTGGCCCTGGAACTGGCGAAGAAGCCGGTTACCGTCAATGCGGTCTGTCCCGGCTATACGGCAACGGACATCGTGCGCGATACCCTGGCCAACATCCAGGCCAAGACCGGCCGCAGCGCGGCCGAAGCCGAGGCCGAACTGGTCAGGCACAATCCGCAGGGCCGCCTGGTGCAGCCCGCGGAAGTCGCCAATGCGGTACTGTGGCTGTGCCAGCCCGGGTCGGAAGCGGTCAGCGGACAGGCGATTTCCGTCTCCGGCGGCGAAACCATGTAGAAGCAACAAAGGAAAACAGATGAGCGACAAGAGTTATCTCGACTGGCCCTTCTTCGATGACCGTCACCGCCAACTGCAGGCGGACCTCGAACGCTGGGCCGGCGACAACATCAGCGACGACCACCACGGCGACACCGACGCGGCATGCCGCGACTTCGTCAAGCGGCTTGGCGCAGCAGGCTGGCTGCGTTATGCCGTCGGCGGCACCGCCTGCGGCGGCAAGTACGACGTGATCGACACGCGCGCCATCTGCCTGCTGCGCGAAACACTCGCGCGCCATTCCGGCCTCGCCGATTTCGCCTTCGCCATGCAGGGACTCGGCTCGGGCGCCATCACGCTGCACGGCACGCCGCAGCAAAAGCAGCGCTACCTGACCAAGGTCGCCGCAGGCGAAGCGATTGCCGCGTTCGCGCTCTCGGAACCGAATTCGGGATCCGACGTCGCGGCGATGAGCTGTGCGGCACGACGCGACGGCGACGATTACGTGCTCGACGGCGAGAAGACCTGGATCTCCAACGGCGGCATCGCCGACTTCTATGTCGTCTTCGCGCGCACCGGCGAAGCGCCCGGCTCGCGCGGCCTGTCGGCCTTCATCGTCGATGCGGCCACGCCCGGACTCGAAATCGCCGAGCGCATAAACGTCATCGCCCCGCACCCGCTGGCGCGGCTGCGCTTCACCAATTGTCGGATTCCCGCCGCCAACATGATCGGCAAGCCGGCGCAGGGCTTCAAGATCGCCATGCAGACGCTGGACATTTTCCGCACCTCGGTGGCGGCGGCGGCGCTGGGTTTCGCCCGGCGCGCGCTGGACGAGGCGCTGCGCCGCGCGACGACGCGGCCGATGTTCAACCAGAAGCTGGCGGATTTCCAGATCACGCAGACCAAGCTCGCCCAGATGGCGACCGGCGTCGACATCTCCGCCCTGCTCACCTACCGTGCGGCGTGGCTGCGCGACCAGGGCAGGAACGTCACCCGCGAAGCCGCCATGGCAAAGATGACTGCGACCGAAACGGCGCAGCAGGTGATCGATGCCGCGGTGCAGATCTGGGGTGGCCTCGGCGTCGTCAGCGAGCATCCGGTCGAGCGGCTGTACCGCGAAATCCGTGCCCTGAGGATTTACGAGGGCGCCACCGAAGTCCAGCAACTCATCATCGCGCGCCAGACGCTCACGGCCTACGAGCAGGAAGTCTCCGGCTGACGGCAACTGGCGCCAAGCGCCGGCGGCGATAGCAGTCGGCGCTGGCGGTACGGCGGCAAAGTGCCCTAAGCTGCCTGTCGAGGCCTAGAAAAGCGGACCTTCAGAACGTTGAAGGTGACCGGCGCTACGCGGCTTCATCGCGCAGCGTCCAGTGACCGAAGGGAACGGGGTCGACCGCAGGGTTATGCGTTTTCATTGGAAGTTGGTGGCGCGCCAGCTTTTCGTAGATGAAGTTGATAAAACACGAATGCAGATAGGCATGTTCCGACGAAAAGCGACACGAGCCGTAGTTCGTCAAGAGTTGCCAGTCGTCCTTCCGCACCTAAGGCGCCGTCGAGAAGCTCCCTCAGCATGTAGGCGTACTCCTTCAAGGGCACGACTACGCCCCAAAGGAGTGGCCCCCACCAGAAGGCTCGCGGCGTTGCGACGAAGAATCCAACGATACATACCAAGAAAAACAACTGCTTCCCATATGTAATCTGTTCGGTGCCAGACATGGATGCCCAGACCGGAGCGATCTGAATAGCTGTGAGCACCACGTAGGCGGCGAAACATGCAGCAGTCGCAAAGACCGTAGGTTTGGCACTAGAGCTAGCCATTGGCAATCCTCGACGCATAACGAAGCTGTAGAAAAAGTCTTTTCATAGACGCATCGTGCCGTGAACCAAATGGAATATCAATACTCCAAGCATAGGTTCTTGCGAAGGAGGAATCATGGCCCGCTACAAACACATCGACACCAGCCCGCGGCTGATCGCCGTCGATCTCGAACGGCAGCTGCTGCCCGGTACCTTCGAACACGCCCTGAACTACCTGGTTGATCAC